>Ga0172371_10001714_pt1 | contig 34893 bp, 29 predicted proteins | sample Lak12m_FD_114543 | JGI IMG/M metagenome (GOLD analysis project Ga0172371, IMG submission 114543) | Freshwater microbial communities from Kabuno Bay, South-Kivu, Congo - kab_022012_12m | ecosystem: Environmental > Aquatic > Freshwater > Lake | place: Democratic Republic of the Congo: South-Kivu...
CTTCGAGGCGTTGCGCCGGAGCGGGGCGGGGGCGGGGGCGCCGCCGACGGCGGGCGCTGCGGCCGGGGAGCCTGGGGCTGGAGCGGGTGGGCCAGGGGCGGCCGGCGGGTGGGGTTGCCGACCGGTTCAGCGCCTGGTCCGCCGTCGTGCGGGGAGGCCGTGGCCAGGTCTGCTGCCGGTACCTGCAACCACTCGCCGGGGACTGCGTCGTCCCGGTCGGCGTCGGGGGAGTGCTGTCGCCGGGCCTTCCGGGAGGCGCGGGAGCGCTCCCGGGCCGCCGCGCCCGGCGACGCTACCCCTCGTGCCACGGGCTCCCTGCTCCTCCCGCGGGAGCCGTCCCGAGCTCGGTGCTCAGGTTGCTGCTGGGGGTGAGTTCTGGAGTCCGCTCGGAGACAGGGCTGTCCGGCTCGGCGGAGGGGGCCCACGGCCGCGAGCCAGGGGCAGTGGCGCCTTGGGTGACGGGGCGGTATGCTACAGCCGTCGGTGTGGTGACGGTCGGTGTCTGCGGTTGCGGAGCATCGCCTAGGGAGGCCATGTCATGGGCAAAGCACTGATTGGCGCTCAGTTGTACACGCTGCGGGACTTCTGCAGGACTCCCGCCGATACCGCCCGGAGCTGTGCCCGCGTCAAGGCCATGGGCTACGACGGAGTACAGGTCTCGGGGATCGGGGCCATCGAGCCCGGGGAGATGAAGCGGATCCTGGACGGGGAAGGGCTGGCCTGCGCGGCGACACACCTCAGCCTGGAACGCATGGAGACCGACACCGCCAAGGTCATCGACGAACACCGTCTCTGGGGCTGCCGCTACACCGCCATCGGCGGCTACTTCCCCAAGGAGGAGTGGACTCTGGCGCTGTGGCAGGGGTTCGTGAAGCGTTTCAACGCTGTGGCGGCCAGGTTCCAGGGCAGCGGGGTGCGGATCGGCTACCACAATCACAGTCACGAGTTGGCGCCGGCGGGCGGCGTCCGGCCGCAGGATCTGCTCATCGAGACCCTGGACCCCTCGGTCTGGATTGAGATCGACACCTACTGGATCGCCCATGGCGGCGCAGACCCCGCGGCCTACATCGACAAGGTCGCGGGCCGGATCCCCTGCGTGCACTTCAAGGACATGATCATCACTCCCAAGCGCGAACAGAAGATGACCGAGATCGGCGACGGCAACCTGAACTGGCCGCGGATCATCCAGGCCTGTCGTGCCGCGGGTGTCGAGTGGTACCTGGTTGAGCGCGACGCCGGCGACCTGGACGCCTTCGAGAGCCTGAAGCGCAGCGTCGAGAACATGCGCGGCCGCCTCGGGCTCTGAGTGACGGCCGCCAGCCGGCGGGACCGACAGGGATGGGCTGAGGCAGCCCGGGTGGGCCGGGTAGCCGGTCCTGAGGTCGGGCCGCTGCCACCCTGGAGGTGACCCATGGCATCTCAGGAGCGATCCCTCCGTAACAGTGTCTGTCTGAACCATCCGGACCGGCCTGCTACCGAGCGCTGCACGGTCTGCTTCAAACCGATCTGCGGGGAGTGCGCGGTCCGGTCGGGCCAGGCTGCCTTCTGCTCCCAGACCTGCAGCGGCAACTACGAGCGGACCCGCGGCACCATCGGCGCCTGGCACGACCAGCGCCAACGCGAACTGTCCCGGCGCCGGCGGCGCATGATCGTGCGGCTGGTGATCCTGCTCATTCTTGCCATCGCGGCCTACCTCTACTTCAGCCGGAATCCCGACACGCTCGATTCGCTGAAGAACCGTGCCGGCAAGACCGTTCAGGGGGTGAAACGGTCCGTAGGGAGGTAGGGCTCCGCAACCGCGGGCTCAGAACAGGTAGGTCATCTGGGTCATCCCGCGGAACGCTCTGGCCGCCAAGGGATAGAGCACGAGATTCCGGCGGGACCGGGAGTGGCTGAAGCCCTCGGCGTCCCCCGCGGGCAACACGATCTCCAGTTCGGCGGCGCACGCGTTCTGGCCGCCAGCCAACTGCAGCGTGGCGCTGCCGAGAGAGCGGGGGTCCAGCGCGCAGGCCACCCGCTCCATGAAGGCGTTCGTGCCCAGAGGCATGGGGCCGAACCAGAGGGACCTTTTGCCCGGGAAGAGATCCTGCCGGCGCGCCGGCTCAGCCCGCAGACCCACGTCGAAGGCCAGGCTCAGCCGGGACTTCCCCGGGCTGCGGAGCGGGACCGTCAGCTCGGTCTGCCCCGGCGGGATGGTCTGTGGGATACCATTGAGGTGTGCCGACCGCAACGGCGAGTGGCTCGGCAGCGCCACCCGCAGGACCTGCGGCGTGTCGTCAGGGATGGCCACCTCGGTACAGACTTCCCCCGGAAACGGGTAGGCGGTCGCCGTCTGCCGGACCTGCATGAGCCCGCCGGCGACCGGGAATTCCGCCTCGGCGCCCAGCGGCAGGTTCACCTGGATGCCATCGCGCCGGCGGCCGAACACGTGCCGGGCCACCTCGCACAGGCCGAAGCCGCCGTGCATAGAACAGCACCAGAAGGCCTCTACGTAGCGCCCCACGGAACCCGCCTTCCGCGCCCCCACGGGAGCATGGAAGCCGGACCAGGCGCCGAAGCCGCCGTTGGGGGACTGGTTCATGAACAGGTGGCCGAAGACGGCCCGTTCTGCCGTGTCCAGGTAACGGCGTTCGCCGGTAGCCTGGTACAGGCGCAGATTGGTCAGGGCCCAGTCCACCTCCGAACACCCCTCATCGGTATGCGGTGTGGCGAACGACTCCGGCACGCCCCAGGTGTCCAGCATGCCGCGTTCGTAGATCCGGTCGACCTCCCGGCGCACCTTCTCCAGCAAGTGCGGCCGGCCGGTGAGTTCGTACCAGTCCAGCAAGCCGCGCAGCGTCGACAGGAAATGGTGACTGTGGATCTCGGTGTCGAAGCTCTTGACCGCGTCGGCGATGGCCATGGCTACCGGTTCGCAGCCCGCATCGGGGTCCACGGCCTGGAGCGCGGCCAGGCCATCGAGGCAGTGGGTGAAGTTGGAGAAGATCAGGGCGTAGGACCCGAGGCTAGTCTGTCGCGCCACCTCTTCGGGGCGCAGCCACTCCGGAGTCACCGTGGCGTACCACTCGGCTAGCCGGCGCGCTGCCAGCAGGGCGCGTTCATCGCCGGTGAGGGCGTAGACCCGGGGCAGAGCCAGCATCATCCAGGCGGTCCCAGAGGCCTGGGAACGGTCACACGCACCCATCTCAAGCGCGGGCCCGAAATGGCCGTCGTCAGCCTGCGCCGCGAGGACCATGTCAAGCACATGCCGGGCCTTTGGGGGCAACTCGCCAGTCGATGCCGCCAGAGACACCCAGGCGTTCAGGTAGCGGGCGCTGACGTCGGCATACCAGGTCCACTCGTGGCCGCTGTACCAGTCATGGAAGGGCGTCGGGTCGTAGTCGAAGGTGACATCGCTGGTGATCCATTCCGGCCGGTACACATCGTCCAGCAGCAACCGGTCGGCGCAGCGCGCCATTCGCTCGGCAAGCTCGCCCAGGGGGCGCACTCGTCGTCCCTGAGCCGGCTGATAGGTCATGGCGGATTGCATCCGTCTCCCTTCCGAGTGCAGCAGCACCCACACCGGACACCCCGATGCAGGGGACTGCCTGCCGTCGAGGCCGCGGGCAGAGCGTCTCCCAGATCCCGGGCCGGCGCGTACCAGGGGGCCTTCGACCACTATGCGCAATGTGGACGTTGCCGGGCGGTTTGGCAACTCCGATGACGCCCTGGGCCACGGGCGGTTGCGCCGGCCGGGGGGATGCGTTACGGTGCCATGGGGTACCTGGGGGCCCTGTGCCTCCGGCACCAGCAGCGCTGGAGGACCACCATGACATTCAGCCCCTGTCGGACCGTCGCCGCCCTCCTCGCCCTGGCGGCCGGTGGCCTTGGTGCGCAGGCTGCAGAGGGCCCCGTCCCGGAGGGCTGGTTCCCCTTTACCATGAACCCGGCAGAGGCGGTGGCGGGGTCCCCCGTGGACCTGTCCTTCCTGAATGGCGGCCCGGCCGAACAGCGGATCATCGCCAGGGACGGGCATTTCCTCAGGGAGGGCCGCGGGCCGGTGCGCTTCCTGGGGACCAATGTGACCTTCTCCGGTGCCTTCCCGGCCAAGGAGGTCGCCCCAGCCGTCGCCGCACGCCTGGCCCAACTGGGCTTCAATGTCGTGCGCTTCCACCACATGGACGCCCGGGATATCTGGCTCCCCGAACAGGCCGGCCTCGACCCCGCCAAGCTGGACCGCCTGGACTGGTTCATCTTCCAGCTCAAACAGCACGGCATCTACAGCAACCTCAACCTGCACGTGTCCCGGACCTACCCCGGGCTGCCCGCCCAGGACAGCGAACGCGGGTTCCGCTACGGCAAGATCGTCGACACGGTCCACGAGCCCTTCATCGCCCTGCAGGAGCGCTATGCCAGGGACCTTCTGGACCGCGTCAACCCCTATACGGGCCTGAGGCTTGCCGAAGACCCCGCCATCGCCTTTGTGGAGCTGAACAACGAGAACACGCTGCTGGCCCTGACGCCGGCCCTGCTGGAGGCGCTGCCGACCCCGGCGATCCGGGAGGACATGCGGCGTCAGTGGGGCGCCTGGTTGGCGGGTCGTTACGCCGATGTGCCCGCGGTCACGGCTGCCTGGGATGCTGGGGCGCAGCCCCTGGGCGCGGAGATGTTGCGGAACCCGGGTTTCGAAGGGGACCTCTCAGGCTGGACGCTCGAAGGCACGGCGCCCGGGGTCTGCGAGATGGAACGCGCCGCCGGGGAGGAGGAGGGCGTGCTCCGCGTGAGCATGTCCCAGCCGGGCCGCGTCGCCTGGGCCTACCAGGTGCACCAGATTGGCCTGACCCTGACGACGGGAGCTACCTACACCGTGCGCCTCCGTGTCCGTGCCGAGCCGGCCCGGCGGGCCAGCGTCAGCCTGCGGCTGGCGGCGGCCCCCTGGACGATGCTCAGCCCGAGTCGGGACCTGCCGTTGGGGCCTGCCTGGACCGAGCACACGCTGGTCTTCCGGGTCGGGGACGTGCCGGTGGAGCCGCCGAAGCGCTTCAGCGTCAGCCTTGGTGACCAGCCCGGTGAGGTCTGGCTGGCGAGCCCGTCCCTGCGGCCTGGCCGGGAGCTCTTCCGAGCCGAGGGAGTGGCCAGCCTGGCGGATATGGGCCTGCCTGGGAGCACGGCCCCGGGAGCCTGCTGGGCCGACTTCCGGCGCTTCCTGGTGGCTACGGAGCGGGCCTACGTGGGCCGCCTGAGGGCCCTGCTCAAGGACCGCCTCGGAGTGTGCGCGCTGGTGGTCGATAGCCAGGGCAGCTATGGCGGCTACTGGGGCCTGTGGCGCGAGGCGTCGCTCGGCGACTACGTTGACATGCACGCCTACTGGCAGCACCCGAGCTTCCCCGGGCGGCCCTGGGACCCGGCCAACTGGACTATCGGCAACACCAGCATGGTGGCGGCTGCGGACGGAGGGACGCTCCCGCGCCTGGTCACCTTCCGCCATCAGGGCATGCCCTTCTCGGTGAGTGAGTACAACCACCCCGCGCCCAACGACCATGCCGCGGAGCTTTTCCCGCTCATCGGCGCCGTGGGAGCGCTGCAGGACTGGGACGCCATCTACCAGTTTGCCTACTGCAACCACGCCGATGGGTACGGTCCCGGCCGCATCGGCGGCCATTTCGAGCTCTGCCATCATCCGGCCCAGCTCGTCTTCGCGCCCCTGGCCGCCCTCATCTTTCGCCAGGGGCTTGTGGCACCGGCCGCCACGGCCCTGACCGTGTCGGTACCTATGGGTAGCCTGGAGTCCGGCCTGGAGATGGGGTTCAGCGGTCCGGACACGTTGCTGCCCCGCGAGCGGTTGCCGCCTTGGGCCATGCTCGGTTCCCGCTTCTCGGTCCGCCTCGATGCCGGCGACACGGGGACCTCAGTGGCCATCCCCGACCTCGGCGTGCCCCCTCCGGCAGGCGTCCTGCTCCAGACCCCGCAGGTGGCCTGGACCCTGGGCGCCGCCGCGCGCTTCACCGCTGCCGCTCCGGCGGCGCGCCTGGCGATCGGGCGTCTCGGCGGCCAGTCCCTGCGCCTGGGCGACATCACGCTGCGACTCGACCTGCCCGAGGGACAGTGGGCGTGCGCTGGCCTGGTCAGCGTCGACGCCAAGGCCCTGGCGGACTCATCCCGGGCTTTGCTCGTGGTCGTGACCCGCGCCGAGAACAGCGGCATGGTCTGGGACGAGGCCCGCCGCAGCGTGGGCCGGAACTGGGGCCGGGAACCGGCCATCGTGCAGGCGGTGCCCTTCACCCTCGAGGGCGCCGGGCCACCGCCGCGGGCGATGGCCCTGGATGCCCGGGGGGCGCCGGCTGGCGACCTGTCCGTCAGCCCGGCCGGCGCCGGCTGGCGCCTGGCGGTCCCGGCCGGGGCCTGTTCGGCCTGGTATGTGCTGGAGCGGCCATAGCCCGAGTCCCTGTGGGGACCTGGAGTCACCCACGCACCTGGCTCTCGATGCCGGAAAGCCCAGTGAGGGATACCATGGTAGGTTGGGGTCCCATGACGGGGCTTAGGGACGATGCCCCGGAGCGGCTCGTAACAGGGTTCCAGGGCGTCGCGCGGCTGCGCCTTCACCGGGCCGGCTGCCCGAACGTCGCCCTGACGCCTAGCGGGCCTCCTGCTGGGGTTTAGGCGACTCGTATGCCTCTCTCCGAACAGACCAAGAACCGGCTTCTGATGCCCTTTGCGATTTCGCCCATCATGAAGTGGGGCGCGTTTCCCGGCATTGTCGGATTGGTTCTGATCGCCATCGGAGTCGTGAAGAAGATCGGCTGGCTGAAGATTGCAGGTGTCGTTCTGGCCGCTCCGATGTTCTGGTGCTATTTCGTCATCATCTTCGTTTTCCTGCCGTATCTGGTGTTCGACAGGATTCGGAGGAGCAGCAGATGATTTGTGCTGTGAGATTTTCGTCGCCTAACCAGGGCGCTGCAGCGAACCGCCGCCCCGCTGGGCGGACGGACGCGGACCGACGGCTGTTCGTGGCCTTTGCGGTACGTGGGCAGATGATCCGGGTGATCTGCGCGCGGGACATGACTGGTGCGGAACAAGAGCGGCACGAACCATGAAGAAGATCCCCGAGTTCAAGACGGAAGCCGAGGAACGGGAGTTCTGGCGTCGCCACGATACCGGCGAGTACATGGACTGGTCGGATGCCACGCCTGTCGTCCTTCCCAAGCTGAAGCCGTCCACGAGGACCATCTCGGTACGTCTCCCGGAGTCCATGCTCGACCAGTTGAAGCTGCTGGCGAACAAGCGGGATGTCCCTTACCAGTCCCTCATGAAAGCCTTCCTGGCGGAGCGCATCCACCGCGAGCTCCACCCGGCGAAGTGAAAAGCGGGACCCTCGCTCCGGCAGACGGAGTACCTCTGGATGCCACTCGATGACGCAGGCACGCTCCGGTTGTGGCGCGGTCGCGCCAGGGCCTGCGCTCTCGGCCTTGCCGGGGCATGGGTGCTCGCGGTTTCCGCGCGAGTCTGGGGGGCCGAGCCGTCCCTCGTCCCGATCCTGGTGTGTGAGGCGCGAGGCCCGCAGGAGGTCCGTCTCGAGGTGGTGCTCCTCAACACCGGTCCCGCTCGGGCCGGCGGCGTCAGCCTGCGGGTCGAGTTTGCTGACCCTACCGTTGCGGGCGCCCCGTTCGAGGGCGCCGCGCCACGGCCGCGGGCCCTGGTGCTGCCGGTTGCCGTCTCCGACTGGCAGAAAGGCCAGCTCGCGGTGCTCTCCCTCGGGTGCTTCGCCCTGGACCGCGCGACTCCCCACACCCTCCAGGTGCGCGGCGGCCTGGACGGCGACACAGCGCGGGTGCTGGGCGTGCTGGAACAGGCCGCCGAGGGGGGCATCGGCCAGGGCCCGCGGTTCGTCCGCGCCTGGCCTGGCCCGGCGTTTCCCGCGGGGCGCAGCCGTCTATGGGTGTCGGCGGCAGTCATCCCGGCGGATGACGCGGGGGCGCTGACGTTCAGGTTGATCTACAGTAACTGCGGGGAGTCGTTGGGCCTGGACTACGATGCCTTCCTGCATTTCGAGACGGAGGCTACCGGCGAACACCTGGAGCGGACCATGGCACTGGGCCTGTATCCTCTGGCCGTCGCTACCGACTCGGCCGCGTGGTCTGCCAGTGAGTTCACCGTCGTGGACGTGGGTCCATTCAGGCTTCCGGCCGACACTCCTGAGTTCCTGTATCTGCGGGCGGGTCTCTACGATCGCCGGGGCGGCGCTGGCACGGGGAAACGTCTCCCCCTGGCCGGTCCGGATGGGTCCGACCGGGCCCTCGTGGGGCGGCTGGTCACACGGGCGGGTTCGACACGCTTCGAGCGGATCGTGACCGTCGGGGAGGCTACCCCATGACGCTTCCCAGGGCGGCATGCGGCAGGAGTTGCGCCGGGCCGACCGTGGCTCGCGGGCATGGGCTTGTGTGGGCGCTCCTGGCGTGGGCGCCGATGGCGCTTGCGGCGACCCCCGACCCAGTGACCCCGGCGGTGCTCCCGGTAGCCGCCTGTCAGGCCTCAGGAACGAATGAGTTCCGTATCTCGGTGACCTTCTACAACGCGGGAATGCGGCTGCCCCTGGACTACACCGCCTTCCTCCACTTCGATCGTTCACAGAAGGGCGAGGGGCTGTTGAGCCTGCCGGCACCCGGGCCCCGGCCGCTGGTTGCCGTGACGCAGGCCAGCACCTGGGCCCCCGACGAGGTCACGACGGTGACCTTTGCCGCCGTGACGATGCCCCCGAACCTGCCGCCGGTCGTCTACGTCAAAGCTGGCCTCTACGACGCGGCGGGGGAGGGCGGTCGCCTGGCCCTGGCGGGGGAGGATGCCAGCCACCGCGTGCTGGTCGGACGGCTGCAGCGTGGGGGTGAGGTGTGGGCCTTCCACCGCTCGCCGCCGGCAGCGGCCGGAGACGGTCCCGCAGAGCGTGTCGGGGTGCGGCCTCGAGCCTTCGTGTCAGCAACCCGGGAGGGACCCTTGCTCCGCTTCGGCGAGGCGGATCCTGCTGCCCTGCGGGTCGCCGCCGTGGCCGGTGGCGCTGCGACGCTGACCCGGACGCGCCGGCAGCTCTGCCGTTCAGAGGCCTCCCTCCAGGTCACCTATTCCGGCACCGGGAACGCCAGCGGCTTCGTCCTGCAGCCCGCTGAGCCCATGCCCGTGCCGGACAACGCCGACGTGGCGTTCCTGTGGGTGTTCGGGAATACCGTGGGCTGGAACGAGGTGCAGACCGGAGAGGAACCCCGCCTCGGCCATGACCTGCGCTTCCTCGACAGCACCGGTGTGGACCGTGTCCTGACCTTCCCGGTGCCGATCAGCTACCCGTCCTGGTACCTCGCGCGGGTCCGCCTTCCGGGGGACTGGCCACGACCGCTGCGCTGGACTGGCGCGGGGTTCAGCGGCTGCACCAACCGCATCCCACGCTGGCTGTTGCTGGACAGCCTGACGTTCTCCCATGAGTCCATGGCCGAGACGCTGACGCCGGCCGTTGCTCTGGCTGACGTGCCATTCCCGACCTCGGTGGACGCCATCCTGCCGCCGCAGCGTGTCGGCCAGGGCGCCAACCGGGTGGAGGCGGTGGGCGACCTGTACCGGCTTGTCTACGCCGGCAACGATGGCGAACTGGCGTACTCATACCGTCCGGCCACCGGCACCCTGGCCGACATCGAGGCCGTCTGGACGCCGGCCGGCTCCGGAGGCCGTGTGGAACGGCTGATACTGGCCGCCGAGAGTGGGCCCATGGCCCAGGTCGGCGGCAAGCGCTGGGGACCCCTGGCGGCGCCGGGTTCGCGCACCTGCACCGAGCCCTCGTCCGATGGCACCACCGTGACGACCCGGTGGCAGTGGGTTACCCCCGAGGGAACCGTGCACTACACGCTGGCTCTCAGCGTGCACGGCAAGTCGCTCGTGGCTGACGTCACATCACCGGACCCGGTTTTTGCGGGGTTCGCTGCCGGCACGCTGCGGTCCAGCCAGCCCCCGCAGGCCATCTGCGTGCCCTACTGGTCCTATGGTATTGATCCCACCGGCCGCGACGGCATCCTGATGTGCGTCGGCGAGGTATTCGTCTCCGGGTTCCCGGACCTGTTCCGCTCACGGGCAACCACGCTGGAGTTCGGGCCGCGCATCAGCCACTCGGCCACCGCCCTGCTGGATACGCCCAGGCATTACTGTCCCGGGGTCGTCTACACGCCCGGCACCGACGGTCGTCGACCGCCCTTGTGCGAACGCTTCGTCTACACCGTCTCGCCGGACGTGCACGAGGTCCTGCCCGCCATCCCTCATGCGGGCTCGCCGAACCGCGACCGGCTTGCGGGTTGCCTGCATGCGACCGTTGACCCCTATGCCGGCCGGCTGGACGAGTCCCTGAGCGAGTGGCGCCGGCTGGCGGACTACGGTGTCCGGGACGTGTTCATCCGGCACTTCCCGAACCTCTGGGCCGACGACGACCAGGGCCCTCAGGAATGGACCCTGACAGAACGCGCCGCACCGGTCGCCGGTGACGACGCGGTCCGGCGCTACCTCGATGCGCTGACCGACCTCGGCTTCCTGCCGGCGATGTATACCAACTACACGGATCTGCAGCCCTTTGCCGCCGAGTTCGGCTGGGAGCGCGTCGCCAGGCTGCCGAACGGTGACATCAGCCCCTACTGCTGGTATGGCTCCTACCCGCTCAAGCCCTTGCGTGCGGTCGAGCTCGAGGCCTTCTATGCCCCGCGGATTGCCCGGCGTTTCGGCATGCGGGCCTCGTTCTGTGACGTCCACACCGCGGTCGCGCCCTGGCACAAGCTGGACTTCGACTCACGCCTGCCCGGCGCGGGTGAGTTCGGCACGACCTACCGCTGCTACGCCAAGCTGCTGCTCAACGAACGGTCCACCTACGGCGCGGTCTACAGCGAGGGCTCCCGGCACTGGCTCTATGCCGGGCTCCACGATGGCAGCGACGCCGAGTTGCGCAGCCCCGCCCCGCACCGTGAACCGTTCCTCGTGGACTTCGATCTGCTGCGCCTCCACCCCCTCGAGATGGATGCCGGCATGAGCTGGTTCAGCCGCTATGTGAGGGACGAGGCCGCGGTGCGCGAACTGGGAGGTATCGAGGCCGCCCTGGACCGCTACACCGCAGCCACCCTTGCCTTTGGCCATCAAGGCACCTTCACCTTCCACGCGCTCCGCGGCTACCGCACCGACCTCCGCACCTGGTACCTCGTGTCGCCGTTGCAGCGTCTCTACGCCATGACTCCGGTGACCGAGATCGCCTACCGGGACCCTGCCAGCGGGCGCATGCTCGACTCGTCGACCGCCTTGCGCACCGGGGCTTACCGACAGAGCCAGGTATATATACGGTATGCCAGCGGCCTCGACCTCTGGGTCAACGGCAGTCTCACCGAGCCATGGCCCGTGCCGCACGGGGGCGGCGAACTGGTCCTGCCGCCCTCAGGCTTCCTCGGCATGGGGCCCCAGGGCCTCCTGGCCTACTCAGCTCAGTCCGGAGGCGGCCGCGTGGACTACTCGGCGGCTGGCGACGTGCGCTTTGCCGACGCCCGGGGCACTCACCGCATCATCGGAGACGTCGAAACCGATGGCGCCACCATCGTGCGACGCCGTGCCGAGGGCATCCTGGACGTGTGGCCCCTCGGGAACCTGACCTGTCTGCGCGTCAACCCCGCGGCCCTGGGCGTGGCGACCCCGACCGTGGCCATCCGCTGCAGCGAGGACGGCACGGAGATCGGCCGCGAGACCATCCGGGAGGCTGTGGGGTGGGTCGACATCCCGCTGGACAGCATGGCGTTCCGGATCGAGATGCGGCGCGGGGAGTGACGGGTGACGCGTTGTCAGGCGGATCTTCCTTCACTGGCCGTCGTCTGCCAGTGACGGAAGCTCCGATAAACGGGATACTTACGGCTTCGCCGCAGCGCTCCCGTTGGGGTCGACGTAAGCTCCGCGCCCGCGGCCTGCGCGCCGACGGTCCCTGGAAGCCGGGATCTCCGCATCCCGGCCCCGCGGCATACGGAGATGCCGCGCTCCATCGGCGGCCGAGAGCAGGGCATGAGGGGCGTCGCGGGGCTGCAGCACGGTGGTGGCGAGTCTAGGTCCGTCCGGGGTCGCGCGGGTCGCCGAGTCTATGTACTGGGCTTCCTGCCGAAGCGGCGGCGCCGTTCCTCGATGTACTCACCCATCTTGGCGTCGTGCTCCGACATCCACCGGTAGTACTCGTCGCGGTCGAGCTTGGCGGCGGCCGCCTCATCGACGATGACGGTCACTCGGGGGTGCATCTGCAGGGCCGAGGCAGTACACATGGCCGTCACCGGCCCCTCGACCATGGCCGCCACCGCATTGGCCTTGGCTCGACCGGTCGCCAGCAGCAGGACCTCGCGGGCTTCCAGGATCGTGCCGACACCCATGGTCAGGGCCCAGCGGGGCACATCCTCTTCCCGCGCGAAGAAACGCCGGTTGTCCTCCACGGTCTCCCGCGTCAGCGTCTTGTCCCGGGTACGCGAGGCCAGGGACGAGGTGGGTTCGTTGAAGCCGATATGGCCGTCCCGGCCGATACCCAGGATCTGGAGCGCGATGCCCCCCAGTTCCTTGATGGCGCGTTCGTAGTGCTCGCATTCCGCCTCGATATCCGCGGGCAGGCCGCTGAGGAAGTGGACCTTTTCGGGCCGGAGGTTGACCTGGCTGAAGAGGTTCTCCTCCATGAAGTGTCGGTAGCTCTGCGGGTGGTCAGGGCTCAGGCCCAGGTACTCGTCCAGGTTGAACGTGTGCACCTCGGCGAAGTCCACCTCGCCCCGCCGGTAGCCGGCGACGAGGGCCCCGTAGAGCCGCAGCGGCGTGCCACCCGTGGGCAGCCCAAGGACGCGATAGCCACGGTGGGCAAGGCGGTCCCGGACAAACTCGTAGGCGGACCGGGTCACTGCCTGTTCGTCCGCACGGATCACGACGTTCATAGCCGACCTCTTGAGACTCTGTCGGGCACCGCTGTCTGGCTGTGGCCTGAAGGCACCGCTCTGGGCCTCCGAGGCGCCCAGGGCTACCCGCCGGCCGGATCCTGCGCCACCGGCCTCTGGTCCGGATCCGGGTCAGGGCGCCGGTAGCGTCGCGGGTGCGGTCACCGCCGGGCCACCCCGGCAGGCCATGACATAGTCGGCAAGGGACCGGAGGTTGGCGGCGACCGTGTTCGTATACATCATCGGCAAGGGGTGTTCCTTGTCTTCTTTGATGCCGACGCGGCCCTGGTCATCCTTTGCCTGTTCGGTCCGCGGTACGGTCTTGACCCAGCGTCCCTTTTCGTCGAGACTGGCGAGGAGGCTCCTGACGCGAGGCTCGAGGCTGCGGGCGAGCCGTTGCCACTCCTCGGGGGTGCGCTCGGCCGGGGGTTGCGTGGGCTGGGCCTTGGGTTCGGCCGTCCTCAGGGTCCCATAGCGCCGGATCGTGCCGTCGATGCCGTAGCCACCCTTGAAGCTGTAGTGGATCGGCAGGTCGCTGTCGTCATAGGTCTGCTGGTAGGTCCGGGTGAAGTACAGGGGCTTGTTGGTACCGACCTCGTAGAACCGGGCCCACTCGCCGCGCTTCTCGTCGCCGCCGATGCGAGAGGCCTTGTACCAGTCCACGCACCGTCCCACCGCATCGAGGTAGCGCCGGTCGCCGAAACGCTCATACATGGACAGAAGCAGTTCGCAGTTGCCGCGAGACTCGCCGGCGCAGACCGAGGGCGGTTCGAAGCGTCGGGCCCAGGCCGGGGCCAGGTCCCGGTCCGCCTGTTGCGGCCAGCCGGCCTGGGGCGCAGGACGTTGGCAACGCAGGTAGAACTCCAGGCAGCGCTTCACGGCGTCGAGACAGTCCTGCCGACCATACAGATCGGCGGCCTGCAACATCGTGCGGACGCAGTCCGACATGGTGTTGTCGTTGAAGGTGGGCAGCTCACCATAGGTGCCCTTGGGCGGCGGGTAGCGCTGTGGCCAGGCCCCGTCCCAGGCGCCCTCGCGGTACTGGGCCTGGAGGAAGCCGCTGAGCGCCCGCCGGAGGCTGGCGGTGACCTCCGCGTCGTCGACGTAGCGGTCCAGTTCCATGAGGAAGCGCGTGGCGCTCTGGGTATTGTCGTCATCGAAGGTGGTGGTGTTGGCCAGTGTGCTGCCCTTCTCGCCGAGGTGGTGGTACCAGTGCTTGGCCCGGGCCGGGTCGTGCTCGATGCGGTAGTCCCAGCCCCCCGACTGCAGTTGGCCGTAGGCGAGGCAGTGCCCCGCGGCCAGGGCCGCGTCCAGGAAGGCCTTCTCGCCGGTCGCGGCATAGCCGTGGAGCAGGGCGCTGCCGACCACAGGGGTCCCATCCTGGACCCAGTTGGTGCTGGCGGGGAGATCGCCGCTCTCGCCGCGCCGCCGCGTGGTCAAGTCCGTGCTGTACTCCCAGACATACCCGCCGTGCGACGCGACACTCCCGCTCCAGTACCGGCCAGCGCGCAGGAGCGCCTCGCGGCAAGTCGCAGCGAGGTCCTCCTGTCCCCAGAGTGGCAGCCCGGCGAGGATGATCCCGGCACATCCCAGAAACCGTTTCCGCAGCCTCTTCATAGTCGCCTCCTGGGCATGAGGAGAGCATACCACCACGAGCGTCCATCGCCAGGCCGGTGCCTGAGGGAAACTCGTCATCCCAGCGGCTCGGCCGGCGGACGCACTCAGGTCCCACCGTTACGGCGCAGGGCGGGGTGACGAGACCTGTTGGCCTTGGCGGCAGGATGACGGGTTTCACGGTAACCCCTCATCCCACCGGCTCAGTCCATGGTCGCTGACCCGGCAACTGCGCCCGGCCCATGGAACCGGGCCGGGCCGGCGGCCGTCTTAGGCTACGAACCTGGCGTATCCACGAGGGCAGCGCCCCGGTGACGCGTGTTCCCGTCGGCCATATCGGCGCCCCTGGCGCTGTCATGGCCATTGCCAGTGGGCGATCGGTGGGGCCCTCAGGCCACTCCGTGGAGCCGGCCAGCCGTCGCCTCAAGGGTATGGGTAGGAACTCCCGCCCGCTGGCACTACAGTGATGCCCTTGCGTCATGGAGCTTGGCCCGGAGGCGAGCATGTCGAGGTACTGTGGGGTTGCTTGGGTGGTTCTGTACGCCGGAGTCCTGCTGCGAGCCCAGGAGCTGGCCAGGCCTCAGGCCCTTGGTCCCGAACTGACGGCGACGGTCCAGGCGTCGCTGGCCAAGGGGATCGCCTGCCTGCAGCAGCGGCAGGACCCCGCCGGTGCCTGGCTGAGACACCCTGCCGTCACGGCCCTGGCCGCGACGGCCCTGCTGCAGGCCCCCCGGGAGCCTGGTTCCGCCGGTGTCCAGGGCGCCGTCAAGGCCTTGGACTTCGTCCTGGGTTTTGCCAAACCCGACGGCTCCATCTGGGCCGAGAGCGAGGGTCAGTACCCCAACTACAGCACCGCCATCTGCCTCATTGCCCTGGCGGCGGCCGACCGTCCCGGCGACCGCGACACCATGCGGCGCGCGCGGCAGTTCCTCATGGGGCCTACGTCCCAGTTCGTCCAGGTCCCCGAGTCCGACCCCGCCTTCGGGGGGATCGGCTACGGCAAGAGTGGCCGGCCGGACCTGAGCAATACCCAGTGGGCGCTGGAAGCGCTCTACGTCTCGCAGCACCTCGACCGGGAGCCCTACACCGACGACCCGGCCCGGCCTGAAAAGGCGCAACTGGCCTGGGGCCGAGCTCTGACGTTCCTCACCCGCTGCCAGAACCTGGCCGAAACCAACGCCTCCGGCTGGGTCACCAGCGACCCCGAGAACCGCGGCGGGTTCATCTACTTCCCCGGCTCCAACGACCCTGACCTGCTCCCGGAGAGCAAGGCCGGTGAAGCCGACCTCGGTGGCACCAAGGCGCTGCGCAGCTATGGCAGTATGACCTACGCCGGCCTGAAGAGCATGGTCTACGCGCGCGTCAGCCGGGACGACCCCCGGGTGACAGCCGCCACCGACTGGGTCCGTCGCCACTACACCTTCGCGGAGAACCCGGGTATCGGCGCCCAGGGGCATTTCTACTACCTGCACACCTGCGCCAAGGCCCTTGCCGCCCTCGGGCAGGATGAGTTGGTGGATGCCGCCGGGACGCCGCACCGCTGGCGCGAGGACCTGGCTCGGCAGCTTGTGAGCATGCAGAAACCCGATGGTTCCTGGGTGAACGACGCGAGCGGCCGCTGGATGGAGAGCATTCCCGATCTGGCAACCTGCTATGCCGTCCTGGCGCTGCAGACGGTGGCCGGTCAGAGCGCTCAGCCCCTGCGCTGACGCGGGGCCTCGCCAGGCCGGCGTGACGGCAGGTGCCCGACCTGGACCAAAGGGCGTGGCCGGGTGTGGCGAACGAGGCTATACTGGCGGATAACCGGTGGGCCGTGCTGTCTGCCGGGTGGGTCCCAGCAGAAAGGAACCGTCATGAGGACAACGAAGTGGCTCAAGGCAGCTCTGTGCGTGGCGTCGTTGGCGGGGCTGGTCGGCTGCGAGTCGATGGGCGATCACAAGGGCGCCATCGTGGGCGGTGCCGGGGGGGCGGCCGTTGGCGCGGCGGCCGGGGCCCTCATCGGTGGCAGCGAACACCGGGGTAGCGGCGCGGTCATCGGCGGTGTCCTTGGGGCCGCCGGGGGCGCCGTGGCCGGCGACCAGCTCTATGACAAGGACAAACGCGAGGAAGCGGACAAGGACAAGGACACCCAGCAACAGGCGCCGAAGTAAGCGACCCCAAGCGGCTGGCCGCCAACCCCCGGAGGGCAGCTCACGCGGCCAGCCGCGACCCATCGTAGACTGGGGCTGTTCCGGAGTCATCGACCATGGGCCGAGCCCGTGGCTTGATCCAGGCCCTTCGACAAGCTCAGGGCCAGACCCGCCACCGCGCTCCGTCCGTGGCGCTGACTCAGGGAACGGTCCCCCGGCCAGGGCGGTGTGTCTTCGGCGGCAGGGGCCCGTGCCAGGTGCGGACCCTCCACGTGGTGTAGAGCATCCGCAGGCCGTCCTTGAGGGGAGCGACGGACGACCCGCCGACATCGCCCCACTCGACCCCCATCTCGAGCACTCTCGCCCGGCACCGGTGCGCCAGCCAGAGGAGTTCCAGGTCGAAGGCGAAGCCGTCGCAGCGGAGCGCTGCGAACAGTTCCCGAGCCAGGTCCCCTCGAAACAGCTTGAAGCCGCACTGCGTGTCCAGGACGCTGACCCCCAGCACCACCCGCGTGTGCAGCGAGAGGGCTCGGCCGAGGAGCCGCCGATGCCAGGGTTGCGGTTGCGTCAGCCGGGCCCCCGCCGCGCGGCGGGAGGCCACCACGATATCTGCGCGACCCTCCCGGATCGGGGCCTCCAGACGCGGCAGTTCGGCCACGGGCGTCGAGCCGTCAGCGTCCATGAAGACGGCCAGGGCACCCATGCTCGCGAGCATCCCCTGGCGCACGGCGTAGCCCTTGCCGCGGTTGTCCCGGTAGGATAGGACTCGCAGGGGCAACCGGCCCTCGTAGGCACGCGCCACGGCCTCGGTCCCGTCGGTGCACCCGTCGCAGACCACAATGACCTCAAACGGGCCTTCACAGAGCCCGCTACCGGTGGCGTGGGCCTCGATCTGGTCAAGCGTGGGGCCCAGACGCTGGGCCTCGTTATAGGCTGGTATGACCAGCGATAGGTCCATTCCGCCTTTCCAGGAACGAGCCGGCCCGAACAAGACCCGCGGCGCCGCCCTGGTCGGCAGGGGGCAGGACGGCCCTCGCGTGAGTGGCACCGACACCATTCTACCCGCGTCGTCCGCGCGCTCGGTAGGCGGCGACGACGGTCAGAGGACGAAGGCCGATGACGGGAACGACGCGCCTTCGGACCGGCGTGGCGAGCGGGCCTACGGGGCGGCCTTGATCTCGCGGAACCCTGGGAGTTCCAGGGGCTCGCTGTCCTCCACCGTACCCGGTTTTCTGCCTGGCGCAGCCGCTCCGCCAGGGCCATGCCCGCCACCACCGGAGGCAGAGCCGGCACACGAACTGCTCTCCGCTGGCGCCACGTAGATGGGCTGGCCCGGGTCGCCATACTCCTGCACGAACACCGACGTCAGGGCTTCGCCCACATCCTTGAGCGAGTAGTGCGTCGGCTCGGTGCCCACGAGGCTGACCTTGTGCGGCTCGCCGCACCCGGTCAGCTCGAAGTCGGTCTTGCCATTGATCATCACCGCCGCACACGAGGACCCGACCTCTTTCTGCAGTTTCTGCTGGCCGTAGGCGTCCATCGTGGTGAAGTCGACGCGGATCTCATCCTGCCGCCGGCTGGCCGTCTCGGTGAGGAAGCGGATGATGTTGTTGTGGCAGCCGGAGCCCGTCGGCAGGATGGCCACCACCTTCACCTTGGCGTCCTGTGAGCCCACGGGCTCAGCCGGCGCGGGGCCCCTGGAAGCGCCGTGGCCGCCTGTGTCTGCGCCGGCGGTGTCCGTGGCGCCAGTCGCCGCCAGCTTCCGGCCGCCCCCGCCCAGCCAGTACATGGCGAAGCCGAACGCGACGAGGGCCAGCAGCCCGCCGACCCACTTGAGCACCCGCCGCAGGCGCAGCGCCTTCTCATACTCATACCGCGCCTCGGCGCTCTCGAAGCGCTCGCCGAGGTCCTCCTGCTCCACCACGCTCAGTTGGCGGTCATCCATGCCCACCGGAGACACGTTCGTCACCTCTGCTGCTTAGGGCTTCGGTTGGCGCGGCGCCGAGCCCGGAAACGGCCTAGAGATCCGCGCAAACGGCCCGATCAGGCGCAGGAAGCGCGCTGTCGCCTTGGTCTCAGCATCGGCCGGGGCGGGGATCCCGACCAGCCCCAGGTCGGCCAGCGGCTCCCCGCGCAGACTCACTTTGGCCATTCCGTCCACCACGTCAAGGGCGAAATCGTCCTGAACCAGTGGTTTGGCGCCGGCTGCAGCCTGCAGGACACCACATAGCCGCCTGGCTTCCGGTTCCGTCAGCTCGTCGAGGATCGCCTGTCCGTCCGCCTGCACAGCGGCGCTGTCGGGAAGCGTCTTGGCCGAGATCTCAGGGCCCTTGCGGTCCTGGTCCGACACGCCATCGAGCTTCTGGCGTACGGCCGTCTCCAGCTCCTCCAGCAGCCAGAGGTGCCCAGGCGGCATCTGGAAGGTCACCGTCACCGGCACCCCTCGGAAGACGATGTCGGCCCTGGGTGAGCCGTTCAGGGCGATGGACATGCAGTGCATCCCGTCACCCAGCCAGCGTCGGCGGCCTTCGGGCTCGCCGAAATCCACCAGGTCGACCTTGAGCCGGCCAGCGTACTTGGCGGCCAACTCGTGGAGCAGGGCTTCCGTCGGTTTCTGGCACCCGGAGGAGACGTTGACGTAGGCGGTCAGCCTCAGCGTCGCCGGGTCTGCCGCGCAGAGACCCGCGGCTACCGCCGTCAGCAGCACACTCAGACAGCGCTTCATGGGGACCCTCCTTCAGGGCTCCTGACGGCCCGTCTCCACCCGGCCGTCGCGCATTCGTATCTCGCGGCCGCAACGGCCGGCCACGGCTCGGTCATGGGTCGTCAGCAGCACCGTCCGTCCCCCGTCCCGGGCCAGGCCGAAAAGCAAGTCGAGGATCACTCCCGCGGACTCGGCGTCCAGGTTGCCCGTGGGCTCGTCGGCGAGGATCAGGGTCGGATCCGTGACCAGGGCCCGTGCCAGCCCCACCCGTTGCTGTTCGCCTCCGCTGAGCTCACCCGGCAGGTGGCGGATGCGTTTCTGCAGGCCGACGCGCTCGATACAGTGCAGTGCCCGACTCTTCAGTCCGAGGGAGTTGCCCTGCTGGGGAACCAGGGGCAGCATGACGTTTTCCCACACCGTCAGGGTCGGGATCAGGTGGTAGTTCTGGAAGACGAAACCCATGTGGCGACGACGCAGGTCCGCCAGGCCATCCTCGTTCAGGTCGCCGAGGCGCTGGCCGAGCACCACCAGTTCCCCTGACGTCGGGCGGTCGAGGCCGGCGATGAGAGAGAGCAGGGTGCTTTTGCCTGAGCCCGAGGGCCCGGTGATGGCCACGGTCTCGCCCGGGGCCACCTGCACGCTGACGCCGTCCAGGGCGCGGACGTCACCATCCGTGCGGGCGTAGACCTTCATCACCGCTTCGGTGCGCACCGTGTTCTGCGCCACGCCACGGTTCTGGTTCTGTCCCTCTGCCATGCGGTTGGTCTCTGTCGATTTCGGAGGATGGCTTTCCTACGGCTGCCGCAACGAGTCCATGGGAGCCCTGGAGGCGGCATAGCGGCCGGCGATGAGGCCTGCCACCACCGCCAGCGCCACGGTCAGCAGCAGCGTGATCACGATACCGTCCGGCGACACGCTCGGTTCCAGGGTGAGCTCCAGGGCCGGTTCTGTCGTCGCGCAGGGGGGGTACGAGTTGAAGCTCGCGGGCAGGCTGAGGTTCATGTGGGCGCAGATGGTGAAAGCCACCACGTAGCCGGCCAGGGCGCCGGGCACAGCCCCCAGGATCCCCTGCAGAACGGTCTCGTAACCCAGCAGCGAGGCCACGTGACGCTTGCGCCAGCCGAGGGCGCGCATGATCCCGATCTCCACCACACGCTCGCGCACCGAGGAGAGCGCCCCGCGCACCACCAGCAGTCCGCCCACCACCAGGATCAGCACCACGAAGGCGCCCGAACCCGCGGCCGTCATGGCGGCCGAGCGGCTGATCTCTCCGGGGAGCGAGTCCTGGGAGCTGATCTGGGCTCCCTCGCCGATGATCTTTTCCACCGCGGCCGTGACGGCCGCCACGTCGTCGGCCCGCTGGGTGGCCACGAAGACGTAGTCCACCACCTCGACCTCCTCGGGCACCTGCCGGCGGAGCATGTCCTGGACCGTCTTGAGGGGCAGGTAGGCCTGCCCGCCGCCGATGACCGCCACCCCCGCCACCTTCAGGATACCGCAGACCGTGAACTCGCGGTCGCCGAGGATCACCCGGTCGCCCACCTTCGCGTTCCTCTGGTCCGCGAAGCCCTTGTCAAGCACCGTCTCGTCCTTCGTCGGGTCGAACAGGCGGCCTTCTTCCAGCACACAGCAGCGTTCGCCGGACCGGTACTGGCGCAGGGGCCCCGTCTTGACGCTGTCTGGGATGACCCCCGTGACCACCGTGGGTTGGCCCTCGTGGAAGGCCCAGACGACCAGGGAACCCGAGGCCGCCTTGACCCCGGGAACCTGGGCGATCTGCCGGACCTCGTCAGCCGTGATCGCCCCCAGACCTTTGGGCCGCTTCACCGCGTAGAAGGGGCAGGGCCTGACCTGGCGCGTCACCACGAGGTCCGCGCCGGTGACCTTCAGCGGCTCGGCCGTTGCCTTGCGGATCGCCCGCCCGAGGCAGTGACCTGCGGCTACCAGCAGGGCAATGAGCAGAAAGCTGCACACCGAGAGCAGGGTGCGGCTCTTGCGGCGAGAGATCTCTCTGAGCGCCAGTGCTACCATAGGCGTAAAGCCGACTCCGCGGCCATGTCACGGTCCGCCTCTGCCGAGGGCCTGCGCCGACAGAGGCCGAAACTGCAGGGCAGCAATGTACCGCGCCATGGGGCCGGAACCAACACCACAGAGAGGACACGCGCGCGGAGCCGAGGTTGCCTGGAGCCCGTCGGGTGACAGGCAACTCGCTGGAGACGGTCGCTGACGAGGCGGGGGGCCGCCAGGCCGGGCACGGCCCGCGGGCAGAAGACCGGTGTCACCTCCCCCCCCACACGCGTGCGCGAACTCAGCTTCGTCTGGCTCGGGAGGGTAGCCTGCGCCCGCCGCCGCCAGCGGGCCAGATGCTGGCTGGACGGTGGCCGGAGCGAACCCACTGCAGCGTCCCTGCCCCGCAACTCACGGTGCCCGCGGCGGCGTGACGCCTGCCCCTTGCAGGGCCTTGACGAGACCGTCGAGGGACTCCTTGCCCGACCCCTGCTGGAACGGGCTGAGCTCCCGCATCACCCCACGGAAGAACTCCCGCTGCTTCTCCTGGTCCGTGGCGAGGGTGCCGTCCTCGGCGACCTTGGCGTCGTACTGCTGCTTTACATAGGGAACCGTGAGCAGGCGCTCCCGGAAAGCCTGTCCGCGGTCCGGCGAGGGGGTCGCTGGCGGGCCTTCCGCCGCTGCGCCGGGCCCCGGTGCCGCCGGCCCGCCGCCGCTGACGCCCCCCGCGCCAGGGCCGCCCATGCCGGGGCCGCCCATGCCGCCCTGCGGCCGGGGCAGCTCGATGGCATCGACCGCCGCCCGTTGGGCCTCGGTCAGGATCGCGCGCAACGCCTCCAACTGCGCCCCGCCCTCGTCCTCTGTCATCCTCTCCGCGCCCTGCATGGCGGTCAGGGCCGGCAGGATGGCCACCACCTGGCTCGGTTCCAGTGCGCCCTGGCCCTGCGCCTGGAAGAGCGCCAGCTTGCGCACGAAGCGGCTTAGGTCGCGCTTGGGACTGGGCTCTCTCTGCCCGCCCATGCCGCCGCCGGGGCCGCCCATGCCGCCGCCGGGGCCGCCCATGCCCCCACCCATCATCCCCATGCCGCCACCGGGCGGCCCGCCAGCCGTCTTGGCGGCCCTGCTCTGGCGCACCAGCAGGAAGCCATCGACCCCGGCGGCGACGAGCACCACAAGCCCCACGATCACCGCGGCCTGCTTGCCGCTCAAGGGCTTCGCGGCGACCGCCTTGCCGCGGAGCAGGGCCAGGAGCACGAGCAGAACCACGGCGACCGCGGCGGAGACCATCAGTGCATACACCATGGGGCGGACTCCCTGCGTCGGCGGCAACCGGCGGTGGCCCCATCGCCGCCAAGGCGGCCCCCAACGGGGGTACTTGGGGCGATGGCACCGTCTGAATGCTGAATGTACTCCTCTTACTCCCCCACCGCCCGCCCGCTTCCCCGCTGGGCGGGGGTCATCTCCGCCGCCGGCGCCCGCGGCCCACGGGTAGCCGCCATGGCAGCACCGAGACCATGCAGACCGCCGCCGCCGCGATCTTGATCACGCGCCACACGGCCCAGCCGAACCGGAACGGCGCCACCGGGTTGAAGACGACCGCCGCGGCGAGAAAGGTCCAGAACCACCCGGGCCGGCTGCGCTCACGCCAGGCCGACCAGGCGAAGGCGCCGCAACAGGCCCAGCGCAAGCCCTGATCGTACCAGGAGGGCCACGGCAACAACGCCAGCAGCAGCAGGCCGGCGGCGATGAGGCGTGCACTGCGTGGGTTCATGGATGACCGATTCCTTCCGGACCGGCACCGCAGAGGCCTCGCCTGCATGCCGGCAGGAGGAGGCCCGGTGTGGCAGACTCAAAGGGGTGGCCTATGGTACGCTCCCAGGACGCACGCCCGAGGCAGGCCGGTCTCGGGGCCACCGTCTGTCGGTGAGGGATTCGTGCCGGCTCACGGTCTGGCGACCCAGCCGTCCGGCTGGGTCGCCCGCAGCCAGGAGCAGAGCCCCAGGCGATGCGGCGCGGGCGCCAACATGGAGCCGACGCCACGCGCACGCTGTGAGGTAGAGAGCGGGCCATGCTGACCATCCGCGATGTGCTCAGCCGTATCCAGTGGGACCGCGAGTTCGGGGCCGCAGAGTTCGTCCTGGTGTATGCGGACCGGTTTACCGCCACCCATGAGCGCGTCGACCTGGCACACGTCCGCCTGGAGACAGGGAACTGGTTCTCGTTCGAGGTCCACGATACCGCGGGCACAGGTCACAGCATCCCCTTCCACCGCATCCGCGAAGTCTACCGTAACGGCGAACGCATCTGGGCCCGGCCGGAACGGTCCGATGGGCCGCCTTGACCCGGGCCGCCGACGCCATCGCGGGGCGGCGAGTGAAGCTCCGCCTCAAACCGCCAGGAGCTCCCAGCGCTCTGGAGGCCGGGATCTCCGCATCCCGGCGGCGGGTTACGGAGGACCCGCCCTCCAGGCGTTCCCGGCCTGGCCGGGAACTTGCCTCCACGGCGCAGACGCTGCGCCATCAAGCGCAGCTCGTGCCGGCTTGGCGGCCTGCCGGGATGTCGGTCGCCGTTCCCGCCCGCCGGGACTAGCCGCGCGGCAGGACACTGTCGAGGTCGCCCTCGTCGCCGGTTTCGCCGCCGAGGCTGCTGTAGTCCTCGATTTTGCCCTGGTCCAGCAGGTTATCGATGAGCAGGCCGAGGTCGGCCGCGATCGAGCTGAGGGCTTCTGTCGTGGCGGCCCGGTAACAGTGCTCACAGACCTCACACTGGATGCACAGCTCGGGCTTGACCCCTTCCTCGTAAAGAAAACGGCCATACCGACCGAAACACTTGGGGATGGTCACCGCAGGGCCTCCTGTACGGCTCGGTCGGGCGTCGTGCTCGCGGGCGCCACCGCTACCGTCGGGCGTGGCCTTTCCGGTTCTGGCCATGGTGGCTCTGGCCGCACCGGCATCCGGGGCCGCTTCAGGCGGGCCGCTTGCTGCGGATCAGGACAGCCAGCGTGCTGACGCTCTTCAGGGTCTCCGACGTGATGTCGGCCTGCTCGAATTTGGCCCCGAACATCTCCTCGATCGCCAGGATGACTTCCAGCAGCAGGAACGAGTCCACGCCATACTCGACCAGTTCCACGTCATCCTCGATCGTCGCTGGATCGATGTCCAGGAACAACCTCTCGACGATGAGTTCCTTCAGTGCTTGCTCCATCTCAGCCATGCGTCCACTTCCTTGGTTCCGGCAACTCACGGGAGAGGCGCCCTGCACGGAGCACCGGCTAGCGCCGAGAGGGCCGCGATCCGCTGGACTTCATATACGGGACTTGAGGAACGCCACCGCCGTGCGGATGTCCGCCTCGGGGTTGGCCCCGACCTCACGCTCGATGGTGAGATAGCCGCGATACCCCACCTGCTGCAGAGCCGCGAGGTAGCGGTCCCAGTCGACGGCGCCCTGTCCCAGCGGCAGTTCGTTGAACAGTTCGCCGATATTGAGGCCCTCGATGCCGCCTTCGGCAAAGGCCGCGTAGACCTTTACCGGGTCGCAGGGCCTATACTGGACGCCGTCCTTGGCGTGCGTATGGACGATATGCCCCGCGAGCGTGAAGACGGCCTGAACCGGGTCATCGTTGAGCACCATGATCAAATTGGCGGGGTCGAGATTGGCGCCGATGCCCTTGGAGCCGACGTCGACGAGGAACTGCTCGAGGCGCACCGCCGGTTCGGGCCCGGTCTCGATGGCGAAGGCCACGCCGCGGGCGCTGGCGTAGGCGCCGAGTTCCTGGCAGACGGCGAGCTGGTTGCCGTAGACCGGCGACTCGCGGTCTTCGGGGATGACCCCGATATGGGTCGTCACCACCGTGGTGCCCAGGTCCACGGCCAGGTCCACGACCGCCTTGCTGCGGCGGACCTTGGTCTGGTTTTCGGCGGGGACCTGGAAGCCGTGGCCGCCGAGGTCCCCGCAGAGGGCGCTGATCTCCAGGCCATTCTCGTCCACCAGACGGCGGAAACGGGCCCGGGCTGCGGCGTCCAGGTTCTCTGCCTTCATGGCGCCGTCGACCACGTAGACCTGGATGCCATCGGCCCCGACCTCGCGGGCCTTGCGGACACCCTCCGGTATGGGCAGGCGGAAGCTGTCGACCATGACGCCGATCTTGAACCTGGCCATGTGCTCGCTCCTGCTCCGGCTCGCCGGTGACGCCGCCACCTCGCGGCTACCGCATCAGGTCCAGGGTGGCCTGCACCAGCATCTCGCCCGCGTGCGGCTCGAAGACGCTGAGACGCGCCTCGTAGCCCGTGGCTTCGGGCGTCGGAATATACCCTTGGAGTTCCCCATTCGCCAGGCTGATGACGAAGGCCCGGCGCGCTGCCTTGAGGGTCAGGGCATACTCCACGAAACACTCTCCCGGCCAGCCAGCCAGCCAGGTTTCGCCGAGGCGGAACGCCTGCACCTCTGCGGGGTTGATCTCATGCAGCCGAGCCGTCACCTCGCCGCTCTCCTGAGCCCGGGCCAGGGCCAGCCGCTCCTCGGCCCCGAAGACCGTGCACTCGGCGGTGCGCAAGGGGCCATGTGCGGCCCCCTCGCGGCCAAGACGCTGGAACTCGGCCACGGCCTCGCGCAACTCCGCCTCCGCCTCGGCCACGCTGCAGAACCTGCGCGGCGGCAGCGTCACGTGCGTCACGGCGGCAGCGATGGGCACCTCCCGGCGGTAATCGCCCGGCCCCAGGGCCCTGACGGCGGCGGTGGCCTGCCGTCCCAGGAGCCCTCCCAGCCGTTCCGCCTCGGCGAAGGTCTGGGCCCTGACCTGGTACCGGGGGCTCAGGTTGCCGCAGGGACCGGTGTGGTAGAGCACGAGCACCCCCGGGAACGCGGCCTCGATGACCTGGCGCGCGGAGTGCGGGAAATCGGCGCTGACCAGGCGCGAGTCTTCGTGCAGGACCGTCGGGTGCATGCTGTAGACCATCTGCAGGGCCAGGGGGGCATGGCCGCGGGCATCCCGCACCACCACCAGGCCCACCTCCGGGTCGCGCGGACCCTCCGGCGTCAGGCGGTTGCCGCCGACTCCCTCGCTGAAGGCGGTCGTGATGGCCAGTTCGGCCGGCCGGGCTGCCCTGACGGCAGCCACGCCGGCGGCGATGATGCCCAGGCGGAACTGCTCCATGTACTCCGGGTCGGCCGGCGGCACGACGGGGTCTTCACGCCAGGAGAGGACGCTGGCGGTTACGGGGCCCGAATGGGTATGCGTAGCGCTGATCAGGACGTGCGCCGGGTCGAGCCCCGTGGCCTCGGCGATGGCCTGCCGGCAGGCCGATGCCGTGGGTCGGTCGATGAAGAGGATATCGAGAGCGATGCTGAGAACCCCGCACCGACCGTCAGCCACGTACAGCGCGGTGGCCCAGAGCGGATCGTGCACGCCTTCCGACACGCGCGGCACGTGCGGATAGCCCACCAGGAACAGCGGCTTGCAGTTGGTGATCTCCCGCCGGGCCGCACCCGCTACCAGCGCCATCGGCATCGCTTCACTCCGAGTAGGACAGGTCCAGCTCCGGGGTCAGCCCCAGCTCGTTCCTCGCCAACCAGCGGTACTCGTCGGCCGGCAGGTCGTCGGTGAAGGTCTTGAAGAGCTCGTGGTACCGTTGGCGGAAGCGGCGCGAGTTGCGCGCGATGTTGCGCTGGTACTCCTGCTGGCCAATGGCGGCCGTGGTGATGCCCTCGAAGTGGTACATCTCGACCGTGGGCAGGTAGGCCACCTCGAGGCCGGCCAGACGCGTCCGGATGCAGAGGTCCAGATCCTCGTACTGCACGGGATGGAAGATCTCGTCCAGGGTCCCGACGCGGTCGCGCAGGTCCGTGCGCATCATCCAGCAGGCACTGATCAGGCACCAGGTGGGCCAGTAGGTATCGTAGCGGGGATCGTGGCGCGGCTGACCGCGGCCTCGAAACGCGATCCGGCCCAGGCGGCTGATGCTGACCCCGGCGCACTGGACCGGGTGCGGCCGGTAGGGGTAGATCAGCTTCGGCCCCAGGACCCCAGCGGTCGGGTGTGCCTGGAAGCCGTCCGTCAAACGACGCAGCCAGTCGCGCGTGCACACGGCGGCATCGTTGTCCAGGAACACGGTGTAGGAGGAGCCGACCCGCGCCCAGGCTTCGTTGCGCGCCAGGGAACAGCCCTTGTTCTCGTCATTGCGCCAGGTGGTCACCGCAATGCCGGCAGCGCTCAGGCGCGGGACCATCTCGGCGACGAGTGCTGGCGTCTCGTCCTCGGAATGGTTGTCCACCAGGAACAGCTCTGCGGGCAGCTCCGTTGCGCCCAGGATGCTCTCCAGGCAGTGGCGCGTGAACGGCGCGCCGTTGTGGGCCAGTATCACTACCGCGCAGTCCGCTGTCGTCATGGCCGGTCACTCTCCATTGCCAGCGGACCCGGCGGCCATGACAGCGCCACCCGGGGCCAACATGGCCATTGCCAGCGGGCAGCCACCCGGCCTCAGGGCCACGCCATCGCCCCGGCCAGCCGTCGCCTCGAGGCGGTGTGCGGACACTCACGCCCGCTGGCACCCGTACCGGCGGGCCGAGACGACGCCCCACATCCGGGCAGACTGCCGGCCCTGCACCCGAAGCCCTGTGCTGACGTCAGCGGACCCGGCGGCCATGTCGGCGCCACCCGGGGCCAACATGGCCATTGCCAGCGGGCAGCCACCCGGCCTCAGGGCCACGCCATCGCCCCGGCCAGCCGTCGCCTCGAGGCGATGTGCAGGCACTCACGCCCGCTGGCACTAGAGACGTTCGGCCGATGCCGCTCATTGGGGTGTACGGGGGCCCAGCACCGCGACCACGGGGAGATGGTCCGAGACGGAGGTCGACAGGACTTCGTGCCGCACAAAGCGCAGGTGCGCCGATGCCAGGATCCAATCGATGCGCCGCCGGGTGGCCGGGTGCGTGGCGGGGCCCGGGGCCTCGGGCTCGAAGGTGTGCAGGGCCAGGTTGGCCATGAGTTCCCCCATGGCGGGCTCCCGGCCGGGACCGCTGTTGAAATCACCCATGATCACCAGTGGCCGGGTCTCCAGGGCCAGGTCGGCCGCCAGTTCACGCAGTTGCGAGCGCCGGCACCTTGCCCTGGAGAAGTCGAGGTGCAGGGACACCAGTCTCACCACGCCGCCGGGTACGGCCGGCCAGGGCATCACCGCAGACACCCAGCCCTTGGCGAAGGTGGGAGGCGAGGGCCGGAAGGTGCGGCCCCGTCCCTCGCGCAGGTCGCCCTGGGACAGCAGCGCCGTGCCGTAGGCCAGGCCCATACCATCCACGTGGCTCATCTGGGTGTACTGCCCGAAGCCGGCCCGCCGCGCCAGGAAGTCAACGTGGTTGAACCGACCACTCCAGACCGCTTTGGCGTCGGCCTCCTGGAGCGCGACGACATGCGGTTCCTGGTGTCGCAGCAGGTCTGCCACGTGGCCCAACTGCTCCTCGGCGCGCTCCCGTCGTACCAGCCGCTGGACCAGCCGGTTGCCGCGGCCGTGCGCCAGGTTCAGAGTCATGACCCGCAGGGCAACCCCCAGCGGGCTATGGGCAGAGCCCTCGAGCCGGTGGATGCGGGGATGGTGCGCCTCCGGGCTGCAGCGGTCCGGAGGCGGGCCCCAGACGCCACCGCTCAGCACGCCCGCAACCAGGCTATAGGGTGCTGTTGTCATGGGGGTCTCTACCGCCTCGGCAGCGTTTCAGGGCGTGATCTCGATGGCGGCCATGGAATGGGCCGGCAGGACCGCCGTCCAGCCATTCGCGCTGCGCTCCGGGCGGGGCATCCACAGGCGGACCAGTTCCTCGCGCCCGTTGTTGGTCGCCCAGGGCCATGGCCCCTGCAGCAACCACATCCGGGCTTGGGAGGTCTCCCGCAGGGCCATTCCCGCGATCGCGAGGCCGACGCTCTGCTCCCGCTCCAGGTTGCGGTTCACCAGCAGAACGGCCAGAGTCCCGTCACTGCGGCGGGCGGCCTGCGCGTCGACGTCCGGCACCGCGCCGTAGTTCGGCGGCACGATCTCCCGCACGCTGTAGAGCCGGAACCGGGCCCTGCCCGACACCGCGTCCGGGCCCCCGCCGTGGCCGCTGCGGCGAGCCGTCACCACCAGCGTCTCGGCCTCGCTCGGGGTTCGGTAATCCACCACCACGTCCGTCCACTCCGACGTGCCGAGGACCTCGCTGCTGAGCACCGTCGGCTTGGCCGCGGCGCCCTTGCGGCCATCCCCCACCTCGAAGCGCACTCCGGTGGTACCGGTGAGATCCTCCGTGCGGACCATGCCGCGGATGCGGTACCACGTGTCAGGCTTGGCCCGCAGGGCGATGCTGGCATAGCGGTAGTCGATGTCCTTGCCCGGGAACTCCACCGTCAGCATGGCCCCCGTGCCTCTCTGCAGCAAGCCCGGCACCGACTCCACGGACCATGCCGTCGCGCCGTCCATGAGTTCGGACCGTTCCGCCATTTCCAGATGGGGCGATCCGGACCGTGGCAGGACCGCCGCGCCGCCCGGGAAATCCCAGGTGTCCCCGACGACGGCGGCCTCCACCCGGGTGTCGCCAAAGTGCTGGGCATAGAGCTCGTAGACCATGGCCATGGCCTGGCGGCGGAGCGGCTCGCGGCGGAGCGGGTGGCCCTGCACCATACCCCAATCGCCGTTGGCGAAGCCGCGCGCCATGGCCATGGCGACCCGGTGGCGGGGTTCGAGAATGGCATTCAGCAACTCCGCCTGGCCCAGGGCAGCCGCCAGCGTGAAGCGGTACGGCACCGGCTTCTCCTGGGCATACTGGTTGCCCAGGTCGGTGACCACCCAGGGCAGATCCGTGCGACCACAGGTTTCCTCCACCAGGGCGTTGAGGCGGTCCCACGTCGCCGCCGCCTGGGCCCCCGCTGCCACGGCGGCCTGCAGCAGGACACGCGACTGGTCCGGCGACGCATCGGACTCCCAGCACGGCAACCGCAGGCTCGCCACGGCGAAATCGAGGCGTTTGCCGGCCTCCTCCAGGACCGGTCGGCTCCACGTCTCCGCCTCGGCCGGAACCGCGGCGCCCAGGCGGATCGCGGGGTCTATGGCCCGCATCGCGTCGCGCCAGCGCAGGTAGCGCTCAGCGTACTCGACGGGCGACAGCCGCTGCCGGATCGGAGCGAGGCGGCCTGGGGCGTGGTCGCCGTGCCAGGCTTCCGCGTCGAACTCGAACCAGACCACCTCGTACACCGGGGCGTGGCCATCCGCCGCGCGCACGGCCGCCCAGTCCGTGCCGCCGTTCGGGTTGGCCCCGTTGTTGGGTGCGTTCAGGTACTCCACCAGGTCGGCAGCGTCACGCTCCGTTCCCCAGTAGGCACCCAGGACCAGGTAGGGCACCACCGCAGTGTCGCGACACCAGGCCAGGAACTCCGGCAGTCCAAAGGGCTGTTGCTGGGGGCGTCGATCCCGCGGGCCCACGAACTCCTTCCAGTTCCACGCGTGCGCATCGCAGGCGCCAGGCCAGCGCACCACGCTCACCCCGCAGGCCTTGGCCGCGGCGACGCACTCGGGGACAGGCTCTCGTGCGTCCGCGTTCCAGAGGCCGCCTCCGGCTTCGGCCTGCGCCCCATCGCTCCCTGCCGGAGACGACAGGTTCGCCCCAAACAACAGCCGGTTGACGGGTCCGCTCGGACGGTCTGCACGCACGGTCACCACCGTGCCGCCCTGGGTGCTCGAGACCCACACCATCCAGGCCATCAGAAACACCGTGCCGGTAGCTTTCACTAAGGCCCTTTCGCTTGGGGGGCATCGACGGGGTGGAATGTAGTGCCGGAGGGTGTGCCTGGCGAACCGTGTCCGCTCCGCCCAGAGGGGCCCCCGGCATCCCTGGCCCCGGCCTCGGCGGACGCGTGGCAGGGCCCTCCCGACCGGGGTATGGTGCAGCGTGGCCTGGTACTCCGCAACCCGTGCGCCGGTGGAGGTCCTCCATGGATACCCGCGGTCTGGTCCCGCTGATGCTGGCGGCTTCCCTGGCGATGGGCGCTGAGCTGGTGAAGAACGGCGGCTTCGAGCAGGGCCTCGACGGTTGGAGCACCAGCCACGACTGGTACGCACAACCCAAAGGCGCCGGACTGAGCCTGGGACAGGCGGCGCCCGGCGCGGGGCGCGAAGGCTCCGCCGCCCTGCGCCTGGACGGAAAGGCAAACCGCGGCCTGGCCATGCAGGTCTTCCCCGTCTTCCCGGGAACCTACCGGATCTCGGGTTGGGTCCGCTGCGATAGCCTGGGGGACGCCAAGGCCGGCGTGCTGTGCGAATGGCTGGACCGCAAGAACACCTGGATGAGCGGCGACATGGCCGTCGAGGTGACCGGTACCACGGAGTGGGTCCACGTCGACAAGCTCCTCACGGCCCCCGCCGGGGCGCGTTCGGTTCACCTGGACCTGCTGACCACCGCGGCCAACTCGGGGCGGGCCTGGTTCGACGACATCGCCATGGCCCGACAGCCGGGCTCCGGGGTACCTCCCGCACCGCCTCAGTTCAAGGCCGCCACCGCGGACGCCGCCGGTACGGTGGCCATCGAGTGGGACCCGGCGGCACTGGCTCCTGGGGCCGTGCGCCTGCTGTTGCGCTGCCGTCTGGCGGATGCGGTGCCGACGCTGCCCTGGGCCGTGGCCGACGCGCTCGACGCCAAGACGATCCTGACCGGCCTGCCGATCGGCCAGGAGATCGCCATCTCGGGGTTGCTGTCGGACGCCGACGGGCTCCCGTCCGGGTGGTCCGCCGAAGCCCCCGTGCGCAGCGGCTCCGGCGGCACCCTCCGCCCCGGCTTCGTCCGGGCAGAGTCCAGCGATGGCCACACGGTCAGCGTCTCCTGGTGGCCGCACCCCCTGGCCGGCCCGGTCACGTCCCTGCGCCTGGGCACGGATGGGCCTGACGGTGTCCTGCGCGTCCTGGCCGAGGCGCCCGTGCCCGAGCAGGATAGGCCCTTTTACTGCACCGCACCGTGGGTGGCTGCCACGGTCGACCTCCCCGAGGGGGCTGTCGCCCTGCGCTACCAGTGTGTCGGCAAGGACGGCCGCAGCAGCCCGACGGTCCCAGCCGATGTCCTCCCGGCGCTCCCGTCCGGGACGCCGCTCCCGGCTGCCGTCCGCTTCGCGCCGTCCACCGCCAACCTGCCGCAGCAGGGGGACCTGCCAGCCTGGGACGGACCTCCTGAACTGGTCCTTATCCCTGGCCAGTCCAAGGGGTTCCAGATCGCCTGCCGGCCGACACAGGCCCTCCATCGCGTCCGCCTCGATCCCGACGGTCTGACCGCCGAGAAGGGCCCCGGCCGTATCCCCGCCCGGTGGCTCGCCTGGCATGCCGTCAAACAGGTGGCCATCGAGAAGAACTCGCGGGCGACCCCCCGCGAGGCCCTCGTCTGGCCAGGCCCCGGGCTCTACCCGGACGAACTGGACGACGCCCCAGAGGTCGACCTGCCCAGCGCCGTGACCAACGCCTTCTTCGTGCGTGTCAGCGCGCCTCGCCAGGCCTCCCCGGGCTGGTACCGCGGCAGCCTGCGCCTGCGCTGCCTGGAGGGGGAGTTGCTCATCCCCATGCGGGTCCAGGTTGCCCCGGTCTCTCTCCCCGAGGCCCCTCGCATCGACTTCGTCTACTGGTTCTCCTGGGAGGATGTCTCTGAGGCCTTCGGGGTGGCCCCGGAGTCCGAGGACGGCTGGCAGGTGCTGGCCCAACTCGCCGAGATGATGCGGGCTTACCGCGAGAACTCGGTGGTCGTGCCGTGGTCCCTGATCCACTTCTGGCGGCTCCCCGATGGCCGCCTCGAGGCAGACTACCGTTCCTTCGACCGCTTCATCCAGACGTTCCTCGCCCATGGCGTCGATAAGCTATTCTGCATAAACCACATAGGCGGACGTTCGACGGGCGAATGGCAGTGTCCGACGATGGTCTCCTGGGTGCCCGTGGTGCAGCGCGCCGAGGGTGGCGCAGACGAGAGCGTCGACGTAGTGGACCTGCTGCCGCTGATGGAGGCGCACCTGCGCGACCGCGGCTGGCTGGAGCGTTCGGCAATCCATGTCGCCGATGAGCCCATCCCCGAGAACGTCGAGAGCTACCGCACCCTGGCCCGGCGGGTCCACGCGGCCGCGCCCGCACTGCGCCGCATCGATGCCATCCACGTGCCCGACCTCTCGGACAGCCTGGAGATCTGGGTGCCCCAGCTCAACTACCTCAAGCAGTGGCACGCCGACTACCGGCGTGCTCAGGCTGCGGGCGCTACCCTCTGGTTCTATGTTGCCTGGGTGCCTCAAGGCAGCTACCCAAACCGCATGATCGACGGTCCGGCCATCAAGTCCCGGTTGCTCCACTGGATGCATGCGCTCTACGGCACCGAAGGCTACCTGCACTGGGCCCTGAACCGCTGGTCCATTCCCCTGACCAGCCTCGAATCACCCGGCGATCAGTACATCTGCTGGCCATCCACCCGCTTCATTGCTGACAGCTCCCTGCGCTACGAAGCCGAACGTGAGGGCCTCGAAGACGCTGACCTGATGCTGGCTGTGCGCGACGCCTTGGAGCGCCGCGGCCTGGACCGCCAGGCGGCCGCCCAGCGCGTCCGGGACCTGATCCGCCCCGGCGCCCGGGACGCCGAGGACCTCACCCTCGACTGGGCCACCCTCGAAGGGGTCCGCGCCGCACTGATCCGGGAGCTCGCACCGCGCTGACCGCCAGCCGCACCCCCACTCTGTGGCCTCGGAGTCTGCGTAAGCCATATCATTGGCCACGACTGGTCTACAACTGCTCAGCCCCGTCTTCTTCGCATGGACCACCTGTTTTCCAGCCAGATTTCGGGGCTTCCCAGTACCTGCGTGGCGACCTATGCGCAGGCGAACCCGTGCTTTCTGCCCAGTTTGCCTGACCAGACACCCTCAGTGCCCTTTCGGATCCACGGGCTCGGCCCGTGGACCCGACTAGGCTCTGCCTATACCGAGTGGGTTCCTGCCGAGGTCCTGGACGCTGCGGGTGGGATCCGAAGGGGCACGAGTAAACTGCAACTACAACTGCCTACAGAAGAGGACGTTAGCGTACGCAGACCCCGCTGCACGCATACTGCCGAATCGCACTGCGTAGCGTCCCGATGGCAAGTGACCTGTGGAGAGGGACCACGCAGCCCGCGCTCCCCCGACGCAGCACCACATGGCTGCCACGTTGGCGTGTCTGAACGAAGCCCAGACACTCAAAGACCTCCACGGCCCTTTTCCCGGAGATGCGAGGCAACTCAGGCATGAGCTGGGACCTCGAAGGTGGCAAGAATCGGATGGCTCGGGACCTTCGCCGGAAACTCCTCCAGGTAGAGCTGGGTAGCTTCGCGAAGGTTCTCGATTGCCGCCTCGACGGTCTTGCCTTGACTGGCCGTCCCGACTTCCAGACCTCACCGGCGCAATCGTGACGCGATGACAACATGAACACCCGACCTGGGCCCTACCCATGGCGACCGGTTGTCATTCAGCAGTGCCGTTCAGGCTCGGACGCGGCCGGCGAATGAC
>Ga0172371_10001715_pt1 | contig 34887 bp, 24 predicted proteins | sample Lak12m_FD_114543 | JGI IMG/M metagenome (GOLD analysis project Ga0172371, IMG submission 114543) | Freshwater microbial communities from Kabuno Bay, South-Kivu, Congo - kab_022012_12m | ecosystem: Environmental > Aquatic > Freshwater > Lake | place: Democratic Republic of the Congo: South-Kivu...
ATGCAAATACAAATCACGCCTGCAACTAAAACCACGCTTAGTGACTACATATACTAGCCACAATACCCATAACACATTACAGACCATGGGTTTCCGTTACCAGGCGGGTGGAACATCCGCCTGGCTTCCAGCCTGCGGTACACGTCATCGGGGATGTCCAGCGTGGTCTTGATGTCAGCAGTAACGCTGTATTTGCGGTATGCTGCCAGGCCGAGGTGGGTGGGCCCGCCGGCGGCTACTCGGTCGGGCCGACTGTGGCCTCCTCACCGCGCAGGAAGGGCAGTGCCGGGCCGAGGAGCCAGAGGCGGGCGGCCTCGGCGGAGTCGAGGCGCTGGCGGGTGAGCTTCTCGAGGGCGTCGGTCACGTCGGCGCGGGGCGTGGCCTGGACCACGGCCAGGTCGGCGAGGGGGACACTGGCGGCGGGGGAGGCTGTTGCCGCCAGGGCCGCCACCGCCGGGGCTGGATCACCGGCGGCCACGGGCTCGTGCAGGGCCATGGCCAGGAAGGGGATCGCCTGGACTCCGGGCAGGGCCAGGATGGCCTGCCGCAGCTCAGGGTCCGGGGTGCCGCCGCGCTCGATCCGGCCATCGCGGATCTGGCGCATGGCGCGGCGGAGGGTGCGCTCACCGGTCTGGAACCAGTACGTCCGCACCGTGGTCTCGAGGGAGGCGTCGGGGGCCACCAGCGCCAGCCCGGCAGAATAGAGGGCGTTGTCCTCGATACCGGCATTGCGCAGCAGGACCAGGCGACCCGCCGGGATCGCCCCGAAACTGCGCGACGGATCGGCGCGGTTCACGGCCATGCTGATGTCGATGGGAAACCAGCCGTATTTGGGCAGGAAGGCCTCGACCCAACGGTGGTGGATCGTATCGACATACACATCCCGTTTGCGCTCCCGGAGCCGGCTGCCGGTGGCGAAGCGGGCCGGGATCCCCCGAGCCCGGCAGAGGGCCACGAGGACACGCGAGAGCTCGCTGCAGGAACCTCTCCGGGTCGCCAGGACGGTGACGACGTCGTCCTGGAGGCCATCGATTTCATACTGGAAGTCGGTGCAGAGGTGCTCGACAAAGGCCTGGGTGATGGTGTAGGGGTCCTTCTCCTCGGGGGCGATGGCGGCCGCGAGGTCGTGGACCGCCGAGGCCGTTGGGTCGACCTTCCACGAAGGGCCCAGGTACTGTGCCTGGGCGGCGCGCGGCAGGGCCCGCCGGATGAGGCCCTCGTCAGCCTGAGCTTCGCGGGGCTCGGCGGTCGCCAGGAGGAAGGCCCAGGCCGAGGCCCCTGGCGCCAGGCTGCGGAACTCCAGCAGGGCCACCTGACCTCCGTCCGGGATGTCGTAGCGCGAGCGCTCCCGCGGGGCAAGGGTCACGTTGCGGATGAGTTGGTACTCGTTGCTTACCGGGATCGGTATGCGCAGGCGGACCTTGGGCAGGGCAGCGGCAGCGGTGTTGCGGACCTGCACCGAGAAGACCGCCAGATAGGGTTCCGTGCGGGCCCACGCCGCGCCGGCCAGGCCCACGAACAGGGCGCACGCCAGGCGGTGGTGCCATGGGGCCCTTCGGCGACCTGGGAGAACGCCTCCTGTGAGAATCGACCCTGAAGCAGGGCCGATTTTCCTCCCCGCCATGGTCGGGCGGCCAAGGCGCCCGTCGGGGGCTGAAGGCGTCACCACGAACCTCACTCCGCCAGGCGGTTGCTTTCGCATGCGTCGTAGGCCGTGCCCGGGCTCGGCCTTCGGTGCTTGGCCCTTGGTGCCGTGGGCCTGGTCGTTTACTGTAGCGTGACGATCGCGCGGGCGGAGAGGCCGCCGGCCAGCTCGGTAAGCTCCACGGTCCACGTGCCGGGGTCATCGTTCGTCGCCGGTGCGAAGCGCAGGACATGCCGGCCGTTGCGCACGGCAAGAGCGCTGGCGCGCGTCTCTCGGCCGGCCAGGAGTTCCTCGCGGCAGACGGGCTCGACGTCCACCTGGGCGCAGAGCAGGTTCGAGAAGGCGTACAGGGCGGTGATCGCATAGGCCCAGTCCATGGCAGTGCAGGCCAGCGGCAGGAGGAAGCCCACGCGTTTTGGGGCGGGCCGCAGGGCCGCCTGCAAGGGGCCGGGTTCCTCGAGGCGGGCTGCCAGTCTGCCGATCTCCCTGATGGCGGATGGCTTGTGCTCCGAGTAGGCATAGTAGTTCAGCCCGGAGACCCCGCCGGCGAGGTGCAGGAAGAAGGCATTGCGGTAGTCGCTCGGCTCATCCCCGGCGATATAGAGGTCGGGCCGAAGTCCTCGCCGTAGAAGGCGGAGAAGTCGTCACAGGTGAGGATGGCCGGGAACCAGGCAGGATGCGAGGGCAGTTGCCGGATCTGTTCGCGCTGGCCTTCGCTCCAGCCGGCGAGGACCTGGGGGTGGGCGATGCTGGCCAGGCTCAGCGCTGGCCGCCAGGGGTTTGGCGGGGCCTTGCCATCGGCACCGCGGCGGGCCAGCTCCGGCTCGCGGGCAGGGTCCACCGCATGGGTGAAACCCTCGTAGGCCTCGATGCGCTGCACGAAGCGCAGGCCGCGCCGCAGGAGGTCGTCATCGTAGCCTGGAGAACAGACCGGGTTCAGGCGATAGCCCCGGATCTCGTCCAGGTACTGGGCCCGGCGGAAGGGGTTTGCCGGGACCTGCCCCCAGAGGCCCAGGAAGAAGGGGTTCTCAGGGGATGGGACGAGGGTCACCTCGAGAGCCTGTTCCGCGCGGGGCTCGCCACCCGCGGCGGCGAACGTGACCTGGAGCGTGTAGTCGCCGCAGCGGAGGCCCTCCGTCGGCGCGGCCACCAGGGTCTGGGTCACATCCACGGCGTTGCAGGGCATGCCGAACCAGGGCTGGGTGAGGCCCCACTGGCGGCCCTCGTCGGTGAGCGCCTGTTCGTGGCCCGGGGGCCCGTAGAAGATGCGCGGGTCGGTGGTGACGTCCACGAGTTGGGGTAGCAGGCCACCGGCGCAGCGGATGGGTCCGGTGGGCCCCTGAAGGTAGTAGAAGGTGACGTCCCCCATCCACACCAGCCGCCCGCCGGCCGCCAGGTAGCGCCGCAGGGTCGACTGGGCGAAGTGCTTCTTGTCCGACCAGCCTTTGCAGACGGCCTCCCAGCCGCCGGGCTCGAGCAGGGCCCCCGGAACGATACCCGTGGGGAGCAGCGCCACGCTGCCGTAGGCCCCCTGGGCGATGCGCTCGGTCATCCAGACGGCCAGCTCCTCGGCCTGGACCGGCTTGAAGTCGCGCGCCACGAAGAACTCGCGGGTGCCTGCCGGGTCGCCGGCCCAGCCGACCACGTCATAGCGGTCGTCGGCGAAGATCACCGGGGCCGTCGTCTGCTCCGGCAGGGGCTGGGCGGCCCTGGTGGCCGCGCCGGCAATGAGTACCGCGGACAGCCGCACCGCCAACGCTGGACGCATTCGCATCGCCGACTCCTTTCCCCAGGCCCGTTCCCGGCGGGTCGGGCGGCGGCCCGCCGGCGGTCGGCCACGGGCTGCCCCTCACTCTGGTCCCAGTACCGGGAACTCCACCTGGCTCAAGCTGCGCACGGCCAGGACGTAGGCGGCCACCTCGTCGGCGGAGAGCGCCCGGTCCAGCACCATGAGGTCATCGAGGGTCATCGGGTGGAACAGCCAGTTGGGGCCGATCTCCAGGGAGCCCCCGTCGGCCGCGGCGAAAGGCCGGCCCCTGACCGCGTAGTGGCTGCGCAGCGTGCCATCCCAGTAGACATCCACCGCCGCTGCGTGGCTGAAGACCATGGCGACATGGTGCCAGACCTGCGGCTCGACCCAGGCGTTTCCATGCCAGAGGCCGTTGATATTGGCAATACCCTCGTAGTTATACACTTGCAGGACGTACGTCGGCTCCTTGAGGCCACACCACTCGCCCTGACCGCGGACGAAGTTGGAGACCATGCCGCCGCCCTGCAGGGTGAGCAGGTGGAAGCACGTCTCGGCCGTCATGGGCGCATCGAGCCGCCACCAGAGCGAGAGGGTCAGGGGTCGGCTCGGGGTGAGGGCGCTCCCGCGCAGGCTGACGGGGCCGGCGCTGTTGGCGGGCTTGGGGTCCTGGAGGCCGGTGCCCGTGAGGCCCGGCGCTGGACTGCCGCGGCTGAGGACGGTCTCGAGGTCGACCCGGTTGACCCGTGGTGTCTTCAGGTCGCCCTCGAAGGGGAGGTAGTAGACGACACGGTCTTCGAGCCACGGGGGGACGTAGAGACAGGCGGCGGCATCGCCCGTGGCTTCCGGGGGCTCGGCCGCCGGAGCTGCGAGGGCCGTGGCCAGTAGCGTCGAGACCGCCAGGACACCCACGTTCCTGTGCATCGTTGGTCGTCCTCCCGAAGCGGATCGGGCACCGGAGGCGTCGCCGCGGCGGAGCGCGCCTCCCACGTTCACGCGCGGCCGAGCCGCGCCGACTACGGGTGAGGGCACCCACGAGTACTCCCGTGCAGTCCGTCCGCGTGCCCCCATACGGTGGCCTCGGACGGCCTGCCGGCCGCTCACGGCGCGGCGAAGCGCAACAGCCTGATATCGTGCTTCCTCAGCGTGAAGGTCAGCGTCCCGTCCGTGAGTGCGAGGGCCTCGCCGGTCTCCGCATCGGCGACCTTGCAGGCTGCGGTCAGCCCAAGTGCGGCCAGGTCGGCAGAGAGGGTGACGCGTTCGTCCTGACGCGCGTAGCTCACCACGGCCGCCAGGGCCTCCTTGCCGGGGACGCTGTAGACGATAGCGGGCACGTCCGGGTGGCCGGTGGTCACTGGCAGCGGTCGGTCTTCCCAGTAGGTGTAGACGACCAGGCCCGGCTTGTCGAGCATCTCGAACACCGGCGCCGCCAGGGTCCTGGCCAGTTCCGCGTGGGCCTTGACCCAGCCCATGCCCCAGCCGCCGGCTCCGTCCAGTTCGTGGACCAGACGAACCGCGCTGAAGGTCCGTTGAGTCCAGGGGTCTTCGCTGAGCTTGCCCTGGTCACCCAAGGGCACGGGCCAGACGCCCGCCAGTTCGCCCGTGCTCGCGAGCTGGAGGTACTCGCGGCTGAAGCGGTCCTGGACATCACCCTCGGAGTACTTCCACTCCCAGTCATACTGGACCGTGGCGAAGGCCATCATCGGCAGCGGGTTGAAGCTGGTCATGTGCGGGAAGGTGAGGGGCAGCATGCCGCGCTCGTTCATCATCACGAACGTGCGTCGGCAGAGCTCGCGTTGGGCCCAGATGCCGGCGGCGGGAACGAGGCTGCCATCGTCGCGGCGGTAGGCGTCGGTCATGGCCGTATTGAACGATGGCGCGATGAAGAAGTTATCCCAGTAGACGCCCTGGTTGGCGCCGATCTCGAAGGAGCGCGCGTACCAGTACAGACAGAAGTCGATGTAGGACTCCGAGGGCACGACCTTGATCTCGCCGCGGCCGTTCCCCTTGCCGATGGCGCGCAGGTCATCGAGGCACCATTCATCCTTGAAGGTCTCGAACTCCGGGAGTTCCTGGCAACTGGCGCGGTTGTAGTAGAAGATCATCCTGCCGCCGAGATGGCTGCGCAGGTTGTGGCGGACGTGGGCGTCCCAGGTCTTCACCGCGTCCTCGCCCTGGGCCTCGAAGTAGGGCCGGCCGTAACGGACCACCGACTCGACCACCTCATCGCTGAGCGGCTCGCGGTTGCCCCGCGCCAGCATCTCCCAGAGGTAGAGATTGCCGCCGACGGGGTAGACGGCCCCGCAGCTATGGTTGCCGAACCAGTTGATGTCGGTGCCCAGGAGCCGGTAGCGATCGCGCAGGAAGCGATAGCGCCACCCGCTCGGACCCTGCCCCGGCGCGACCAGCCTGGGCTTCACCGGCGCCGCCAGCAAGCCGAAGGTCAGGGCCCGCGGCGCGCTGACCACGGTCGGGCGATTGATCAGGTGCACGCGCAGCACCACCAGTCCGCCCCGACGTTGGACGTCCAGATTGGGGGTCTTCGGGTCCCAGCCCCAGCCCCGGTCGTTCTCCGCGAACCAGCACAGGCCCCGCACGGGAGTGCCCAGGTAGACGTATGGGCAGAAGTTGCGCGGGACCTCGTCACAGGCCACCTTGGAGGCATCCCAGACCACACCCTCGCCGGCCGGCACGGCCTGCGCAATGGGCGCCCGGATGCGGTCGGCGTTGGCGTGGATCAGGGGCGCGGCGTCTGCCGGGAAGGGGACCTCGAGGGTCAGCGCGTCGAGCGTCGCTGGGCCGGTGGGCTGCAGGGCCAGGTCCACCCGCAGGGTGCCATCGTAATCCCACGTGGTCCTGAAGCCCGCCTTCAGGGCCCCGGCCGTGAAGCCGCCCTCGCCGGTCACCGTGTGTTCCCTGACCTCGGTCAGCCGCAGGGGTTCAGCCTGGATCGCCACCTCCGCGCCACCGGCCCGCACCACGTAGCGCATGGGGGCCGCCAGGATGGGCTTCGCGATGCCCGTGTTGGCCGACGTGGCCGTCACCTGGTCCCACAGGCCCAGGTCATTGAGCTCGTGCACCCGCAGGACGGTGCTGAGCCGGCGGCCCTCCACGGTGATGGGCGTGAACGGCGGGTAGACCTTCGTACTGCGGCCCGCCGGGAGGTCCTCCCAGGGGAACTGCCGGCGCTCGAAGTTCTTCGCGGTCTCGCCAGGGGGGACCTTTTCTCCGGTCGCCCTGGCCACGATCTCGTAGTCGCCCGCCAGGGGCGGCAAGTCGAAGCGCAGTTCCTGCCGGCCCTCAGCGAAGCCCGACAGCGGGAACTCGACCGCCTTCACGTCCTTGCGGGTCCAGTGGTCGCGCACCACAGCCACCACACGGTCCGGTTTGGAGTCCTTGGGCAGGCCGTTGATGTCCATGAGGATGCGCATGGAGTTGAGGGATGGGTAGTAGGCGAACCCGAAGTCCACCGGGAGGACCTCGGCCGGCTTGTTCGTTACCCAGCGCAGGGGCTCCTTGGCGCGGGCCCACTGGGTCTGCCGCTCGTAGAACACGGCCGTGCCGTCGGCCGAGGTGACGCGGGCCGTCAGTTCATAGCGCGTGGTGGGGTCTGCCGCATCGACGGCCAGGCGCAGAGCCTTGCTCTCTCCGGGGGCCAGCGAGAGGGTCTCTTCCTGCTTCACCTCCGGCATGTTGTTCCGCACCAGCCGCAGCGTTGCCTGGGCCTGGAGAGGCTGATTCCCGGGGTTCACGACGGTCACCCCATGGGCCGCCGGTGGCAGGGCCCGGTCACCGTCGCAGGTACACTGCACCGCCGGGGCCCCGGCGCGCGCGAAGCGGAAGCGCAACCCGGCATTGGCGTAGCCGGTGGCGATGGCCGACCAGGTCCAGTCGGGCCGCCAGTTGCGCGTGAGGTTGACGGTCCAGAGACCATCCGTCGTCTTCCGGCCCTGACCTGCCAGGCCCATGCTGGCGACGGGGATCGCGCACTCGAAGTCCCAGACTCCATCATGCAGGCTGTGCGCCTGTGGCCAGTCGCCGCGCCAGGCCTCGGCTTCCTGGGGATTCCCGAGCTTGTGGATGTTGTAGCCGCCCCTGCCCTTGGCATTGACCAGGAACTGGTAGTCGACGCGGTCCGGGGCGTCCGGCGTCGGGTTGACATACACCTCGACCGAATCGTCGTAAACCGCCTTCAGCGAGTCCGCCGTCACCGCGGTCAGCAGATCGCCCTCGTCGGGAAGCTGACTGCGGATCGCCACGTACAGCCTCTCCTCGTCGGCCGCGACCCAGCCCTGCACCCGCCGACGCTCGAGCTGGCCGTCCTTGCCCACCTGGTTGAAGCCGTCGAAACCTGCTGCCACCGCCCACTCGCCAGGGTCGATCCGACCATCGATCACCGGGGCCTCGTCCCGGATCGGCACGAGATAGTCGGCCGAGCGGGCGGCGACGAGGCCGGCGACGGTGGCGGCGATCGCGCAGACGACGACGGATCGTTGCATGGTCTGCATCCCCTTGCCCATGAACCTGAATGGCGGCCTCACACGCGCCGCCTGCCGGAGACCTGCGGTTAGAATAGTGGCGCCTGGACGGCGCGCCATCCCGGCGGCACTCCTGGCGCCAGAGCCATCCCGGCCCCTGACTGAGGGGTTACGATCGCTGGCGCCCGGCCTTGGCCGCAGCCTGCTATTCGTGTCTGATTCATGCATGGCAACCAAGACCATCACGCTCGAACTGGACGCCTACGAGGAGCTTCGGCGTGCCAAGCGCGGCCCGCGGGAGTCGTTCTCCGCCGTGGTCCGCCGCGCCGCCTGGCCACAGGAGCCGCTGACGGCGGCAGCGCTCCTGGCGCGTTTGACGGCGCAGATGCAGACTGGGGATGGCCTGGTGCCTGAGGACGTTCTCGACCGCCTGGACGCTGCCCAGCGCCAGCCGCGCGTGTCTGCCGGTAAGTGATAATGGGCGCCATGCGGTTCGGCCCCACGTTCCTGATCGATGTGCAGCGCGAGGCAGCTCGGCGCCAACCTGGCCGCGCTTTCCGCTTCCTGCAGGCCAACCCGGATGAGCCGGTGCGGATCAGCGTCGTGAGCTGGGGCGAGTTTGCCGAAGGGTTCGGCGGTGACGCGGAGCGCGTCTGTGCCGACGTGCTGCGGCCGTACCCGGTCATCCCTCTCTCCGAGGCCATCGCGTGGCGCTGTGGGCAGTTATCCAGGGAGTTGCGCGCTCGCGGGGAGCGCATCGGTGACAACGACCTGTGGATTGCCTGCACCGCCCCTGCACCACGACCTCGCCCTGGTCACCCGCAACCGTGACCATTTCCGGCGGGTCCCCGGGCTGCAGGTCGTTGGCTACTGAGCGTCGTCCCCTCACCCCGTCACCCCTTGCCCTCAGGGCGCCGGACCCGGCTCCGGGTCGACGCAGCGAGCCGCTTCCCGGACGAAGGCCAGCTCCTCCCCGTCCAGTTGGTCGAAGAGCCGCCGGTCCCGCAGATCGAACGAGCGCCGGGGCTGGCCGTCCGGTGTGCCCCGCCGGGAGCCATTGTGGAAACACCAGCCCGCCGCGCCTCCCGCCACGGCCCCGCGCAGGTCCGTGAGGAAGTCGGCGGCCACGGGCCCCCAGGGGCCGTACCCACGGCGGAACGGCTCCTGGTGGTGCACGGGTACAACGTGGCCGAGGTCCTGCAGTTGCGCCAGCACGGCAAGGGTCCTGGCCTCGGTCTGGCCCGGCGAATCGGCGGTGCGCGGCCGGTGCACGGCCAGGAAGTCCAGGCCGATGGTCAGGACTGCCTCCCGGATGTCGTCCTCGCGGAGGTCATGGCCGCCGAACGAGGCGGTGACCCGTCTCGCCGGATCGAGCCGCCGCACCTGTTCCCGCAACTCCCGCAGTTCTTCCGCCGGGACGTAGCGCGCGTCCTCCACATCGCGCTCGTTGGCGAGGTCGAGATACCAGTTGCGGTGCGGTCTCAGGCCCGTCACCAGGACGGCCACAGCCCGCCGATGGGCATCGATGTCGGGCAAGCCACTGTCCGCCGGCCTGCCGGGCGTCCGCCGGGCGCGCGCCAGGGTGATGTCCACCGCCAGCCCCCGCCGGTCGCACTCCGCCACCAGCCAGCGCAGTCGACCGAGAAAGGGCTCCCGCGCCTGGCCGTCGGCCCCCACGGCAGACACGTCCTGACCGAAGGCCACCCACGTGGCCCAGACACGTAACCAATTGAAGCCGAATCGCTGAGCGTCGTCAAGGTCGTGCCGAAGGGACTCCTCCGGGGCGCCCAGGGCGCCGTAGGCACTGAAGCCCAGAAGGAAGGTCGGCGCCTGGTTGAGCGTGAAACGGCTCCCCTCAACGCCCAGCACGGTGCTGGGCTGGCTGGCCGGCGCGTCCGCCGCACTGCTCACTGCCATTGACAATCCCACCGCCGCCGAGGCCGACTTCAGGAGCCGGGATGCCTTCATACGCTGTGCCCTGCCTCACTGTCGCTGCTGGCCAGAGCGCGCCCAGCCCCGCGAAGGGCAGCGGCGTGACCAGGATGGTGATGGGGTGCACGAAGCTCTCGTAGAGGATGCCCAGCACGATGTAGATGACCACGACGGTCATGATCAGCAGCATGCCCATCCCTCTCATCGAGCGCTGGAACGCCTGGGCCGCGCCCTGGAAGCTGGTCGTGACGGAGGCGGGTAGCTTGCCTGCCGTGGCCCGCTCCACGGGCCTCCACCGCCTGGCCCAGCGCGATCCCGGGCGGCAGGTTGAAGGAGATCGTCACCGAGGGGAGCTGGCCCGAGTGGTTCACCGACAGCGGGCCGGCCGTCTGGTCGATGCGCACCAACTCGCTCAGCGCCAGCAGCTTCCCGCCGGCCGCGCGTTCGGTGCCGGTTCCGTCTTTCCGTGCTTCCCTCTCCGCCGCCGGCGGCGGCGGGGCCGCGTCGGCGGCGCTGGCGACCTCGATACGGGCTCCCGGCACCAGCCGCAACTGGCCATCGGTGACCACCGTCTCGCCAGCCTCCAGCCCCTCGCCGATCACCGCTTCGTCTCCGAGCGTGCGCAGGACCGTGATCCGTCGCAGTTTCACGCCCTGGTCCGGCCGCACGGCGAAGACGACCGGCCCAGCCTGGCCACGCTGGATGGCCTCGGACGGGATCACGACGCCCTGCTCATCCCGGCTGAGGGTCAGGATGACATTCAGGAACTCCCCGGGCCAGAACGGCTCGGCGGGGTTGTCGAAGCGGGCCTTGAGGCGGATGGTCCCCGTGCTCTCGTCGACCGTGTTGTCGACGAACGCGAGCGTCCCTGCCGCCGGCGGCGTGGCCTGGCCCGGCACCGCCGCCGTCACCTCCACCGAGCCCGCCACCAGGTAGCGGCGCACGTCCGGGAGGTGCACCTGCGGCACCGCCAAAGAGACGTCGATCAGCACCGTCTGGGCCAGTACCACCATGGCCACGTCGTTGCCCTTCACCACGCTCCCCTCGCGCCACAGCACGTCCCCCACCCGGCCCGTGATTGGGGCTCTGATCGTGCAGTACTCCAGGTCCAGGCGCACCCGGCCGATGTTGGCCTGGTCCACCGCCAGGGCCGCCCGCCGTGCCTCGGCCGCCGCCCGGGCCCGCGCCATCTCGTCACGGGAGGCCACTCTGCGCTGGGATAGCTCGGTGGCGATCTTCGCCTGGCGCTCGGATTCGTCAGCCAACACCCGGTTCCTGGCCAGGACCGCCTCGAGCTGCTTGAGCTCGGCCTCGAAGGGCCGCGCACCGATGCTGAAAAGGAGGTCCCCCGCGTTCACGGCCTGGCCGGGCTGCACGTGCGCCCGCATGATCTGCCCCGTTACCTGAGAGCGGATCGTGACCGTGGCGTACGCCTCGGCACACTCCACAGGCGTTAAGATAGGCCCCCGGGACGCGCCCGAAGTAGGTCGGGGGCGCCGGTACCCGACCTCCCTTATCTTGACGCCTATGAGGGAGCATCCCGCCCCCCGAACGCGCTCTGCCGGCCGCCGTCGCCAGCGCCACGCTCCCGCAGCTCGACGACCTGCCCGCGCTAGAACTGACCGGTCAGTACTGTGTATGGCCATCGGCGGCGTGTCAACGCGGCCCGCCCGCGCTGCGGACGGCCCGGAATCCGCACGCAGGATGCCGGCGGACCATGCCGGCAACGGCCGTGTAGCGGGCCGAGGTGCGGAGCTCCAGCTCGCTGGCGAGCCAGTCGCCACCGCGGGTGCCGGCCCCCCCCCGGACCGATTCCCGGCCGGGTTTCGCCGGGGATGGTTTCGGCGTCGCCCTGGGCCAGAGGGGGACGTCGGCGTCCCCCTCGTCGGTCAGCTCGCCGTTGCCGTGCACGCCGGTGAAACGCCGGCCCTCGCTGTGGCCGAGAGAGACCGCCTGCTCCGCCACGTTCCCGCTCAGGTCCAGGACCCCGTAGTATGAGGCGCCGGCCAACTCGCGGGTGGGCTTACCCTCAAAGGTACCGACGCGGATCGGGCCGAGGATGCCCTTGGCACAGAGCGTGTTGGCGTCACTGGGCAGGGCCGTCTCGGTCCCACTGCCATCGATCCCCTGGAAGTCCGACATGGCGACCAGGCGGGTGCTGCCCCAGGCATACTCCCCGGGGACCGGTTCCCGACCGCTGCCGCGACAGGCCTTCTCGAACTCGCTCTCGGTCATCGGCCGGAGGCCCGCCCAGTCGGCAAAGGCCGTACCGTCATCCCAGCTCAGGTAGTTGCAGGCGTTCTCAGGCGCGGCCGCCGAGTGCCGCCCACCGGCGTCAACCGTGATCGCGTACCGATAGGGGGTCGCCGGGATGACCGCCGGACTCCGGCTGCGCGTCGCCGCCGACTTGGGCCGCAACTCCTCCCGTGTCGGGAAGCGGGACGCCGCCTGGCGCGGGGTGAGCGCGTTGAGGAAGGCCGCGTACTGCCCCTGTGTCACTTCGTACTTCTGCATGTAGACGGCCCGGAACCCGGTCGGGAAAGCCGCCGGCAGCACGCCGCCGCCCCGGTCCCAGGCGACGGTGTCTTCCGAACGGCTCGACGGCCTCGTGGCGGAGCGTTCCGCCCACAGGCCGCCGGCCGTGTTCTGCAACCGTGGTGGGGTGGCTGTGATCAGCGCCGGCTTGGTTGGGTTCCCCCCGGCATGGAAGCGGCCTGGCGAAACCCCATCCCCGAGGTAGAACGCGCCCTCCGGGACGTAGACCATCTCGAGGGCAAACACCTGCACCTCAAGCCCGGCCTCCGGGAGAGCCGGGATCTCCCCGGTCTGCCAGCGCAGACTGACCCCGCTCCAGCGGATGAGGCCCTGGCCACTGGCCTGGCGGAAGGCGAACACCCCCGCGCCGTCGGCCGTCGGGCTGAAGGCAGCCGCAACCCCGTTCGGCGTGGCCACCGCGTAGTGCCGGGCATCAGGGCTAAGCCGGGCATGGCGCCAAACACCATCTGCCCCGCTGCGGTACTTCGCGAACAGCCAGACCGCATCCCAGTTGGCCGGCGCTTCACTCGTGCGCCACGAGTGGTCCCAGCCGAGGTCTAGACGGATGTCGCGCCCGTCCGGTACGGTCCCGGCCGCGGACCAGGTCACATTCGCAACGGCCACCCGACTGGCCCACGCGTGAGCGCAGAGGACCAGCAACACCGCCGCCGCCGTCCGCCACCGGTGCGGCGCTGCCAGCCAGCACCCGCCCCGTGCGCCCGCCAGCCCACGGCTCGCCATGCTCCTGACTGCCCTGTTGCCTCGCATCGACCGGTCACCCCAGGAACGCTGTCGTCGCCGGTAGGGGGTACTTCCGCGCCCCGTCGCGCCATACCATGGCCCCAGCAGGCCGGCCGCGCCAGGCCTCAGGCTTGTCTGAGGGACCGCCGGCCCGCGGTTGCGGGCCAGGCCGGCCGGCTAAGGCCTCGACTACGAGCACGGGCGAGCGCGGTCCAGGTCTCTTCCTCGACGAGTTGGGCTTCGACCGAGAACGCCCCGGAGACATCGGTCCACCGCCGGCGAGCCCGGGCCTGGTCAGCGCGGCTCGCCGGCTCTCCGGAGGACGGGTCCGCCCACCGCGTACCACGCGCCGGCCTGGTTGCCGCCATGGCCGGCCAGGAGGTAGCCCTCGTTGCTGCTGTTGCCGACGGTGATGGACGACAGCAGTAGCCGACTGGGCGTCCGTCCCAGGGCCTTCAGACGCGGCAGCAGGTCGACGCGCAGCACGCCGTCTTCGGGCAGGGCGGCCCCGAGCAGATTCCAGCGTTCGAGTTGCTTGACGGGGAGGTCCGGGAGCTGAAAACACTCGCCGCGCTCGGCCTCGGGGGTCAGCAACGCCTTGATGCCCGTCAGCGGGGTCTCGCCGAGGCGCAGCAGGAACGAGCTCCCGCCGATCCCCAGATGCAGGCTGACGATAGCCCCCGGCCCTAGGCGCAGCGGCAGCTCCAGAACCGGCGTGGCCTCCAGGTCGATGGGCGCCGGCGCCGTCCACCGGACCGCGAAGGACCCGCCGCCGCTGCGGTTGGTGACCCGCGTCAGGCCGGGTCCACCGGGGTCGGCCGTCAGGCTGACCGTATCCCCGCGCAGGGCCGCCCAGGGGCCGGTCGCCTGCGGGGTGGTGACGTAGAGGTCGTGCGGCCGCCAGTCCACGCGCTCGGCCATGGAGCTGAGCCGGGCCAGGCCGAAGCCATTGCGGACGCTCCAGAAGCCGATGTGGCCACCCTCCAGAGGCTCGGGGTCCACATAGTGGAACAGCCGCGCATCGTTGAGGCGCACGAGGATCTCGTTTCCCGACTTGCTGACGGTAAACTTCCACCAGTTCCAGTGCACGGCGGTGTGCTCGGGGTTGTTGGAAAACAGGAAGCGCCATTCCCGGGTACTGGCCACCACCTCGCCCCGGCGCAGGAGGCGCGTTTCGCGGTTGTCGTCGCCGCCGAAGACCACGGCGTACCCGGAGAGCGGGTTCAGGCCATCGCTGCAGAAGGAGACGTTCAGATCGCGGCGGTTGTACCAGCCGTGGTGGGCCTGGATCTGAGGGAAGCCGCTGGCGGCGTCGGCCTCGGCGTTGTAGACGAAGGTGCTGTCGCCGGCGTCCCAGGGGAAGGCAGGTCGCAGGCAGAGGTAGCACTCGTGGACCTGGTCGCCGCCGAAGCGTCGTTTGCTGGTCATGTAAGGCAGCGCTGGTGAGCCGCAGGCCATGAAGTTCCACTGATCCTGGCAGGCCCAGCGGCAGTCCATGCGGAAGGCACCGTCCACCCAGGACCAGTCCGTGGCGGCCGCCTCGAAGAGCTCATGGAATAGATTGCGGCACAATAAGTGATGATGTGCAGGAGTGGGCGAGAACAACAATCGCTGGCCGCTCTGCGAACGCCGTATGGTGAGGTGAACGGGGCCGGGGATCGGCGGCGAGAGGGGTAGCCACTGCCCGGCGGCGAGCACGGCCAGGCGCCAGGCTGTGGCCGCGGACCGGGCCAGGGCCAGATCGGGCAGTTCCGCCGGCAGCGCGGGCGTCGGCTCGGGCGGGGGGTTGAGCAGACGCCAGGCGGTCTCGGTGCGCTCGGCCTCCAGCGTGAACACCCCGTCGTCAGCGGTCCCGCTGCTGTCCGTTTCGTCCAGCCGCGGGCGGCTCAGGGCAAAGGCGTAGCGCCCCGGGGGCAACTCGCCGCCGGTCTCAGAGTGCTGGACCGCGGTATAGAGGAAATCACCCATCAGGGGCATGGCCGTGGTGATGGCAGCCGAGGCCGTCTGGGTGGCGCGGTCGTAGGAGCGCGAGCGCACGAAGACGCCCGCGGAGTTGGCCCACTCGCGGAACTGCGGCGGGTCCGAGGAGTCCTTGACGTGCTTGCCGGCAAAGCTGCGGCTCTTGATGTCCAGCGGGCTGCCGGGGCCCGGCGTCGCGGGCAGGGACCAGGCGCGCACATCGTCGAACTCCACGAGGCCCTTCCCCGCGACCACGTGGAAGGGCCCCACGATGCGCCCCGGCAGGGCCGCCTGGACCACCGCGACGTCGTCAAGGAGCCCTTCGGCGAGGTGGCCCCGGGTGATCGTCAGGCCAATACGGACCCAGTTCGTCAGCGGCGGGCGCTGCGGGCCCCAGGTGGCACGCACGGTCCATCCGCCGCCGGCCCGCCGGGTCATCAGGCGGAAGCCGCGGGCCGCTCCGCACCAGCCGAAGGCGACCTGTTCGCCGTCTAGGGGCCCCTGCACCACCAGCATGTCGGTGTCGGTCGGAAGGGTGTTGACGTCGACGACGTTGCCTGTCTTCGGGACACCGAAGTAGAACCGTGCCTCGGCGCAGACATCGCCCCAGTACGGCGCCCCGGGCACGCCATAGCTGACGGTGCCACCGTCGCGGGCGAACACGCTGAAGGGGTTGACGGCGCGCTGGAAGTCGACGTCCGCCTCCTGCCAGGTGCTGGTGGCCATGCCGCCGCCGTGCTGTGCCAGGGCGACGGTGCCGCCGTTGACGCGGCAGTAGGAGTGGTCCTCGATGAGGGTCCGCATGAACTCATCGTAGACGGACACCTCCGGGATCGGGTGCGCTGCCCTCTCCGGCGGGGCCGGGGACCCAGCGACCCAGCGGCAGGCCCAGCCCGTGAGATCGGGGGCCTGCGCCAGGCCGTCCAGGAAGAGCGTGGTCCCCGTCGGGGTGAACAGCACCTCGCCGCCGTCGGCCAGGAGGGTCTCCGGCTTGCCGCGCCGGTGCACGATCCCATCGGGGCCCACGTAGACGAAACCCTGGCCCGGGTCCGGCTCGGAGAGGTAGACCGCATGCGTGGCCAGGGTCTTGCGGTCGAAGCGTACGGACCACCAGGCGCCGCCCCGCGGGTCTGAGGCCGGGATCAGCGGGGTGAGGCCCTTTCCCTGGCGCTGGAAGGTGCTCTCAAGCCGGGCGCGGGTCATCGGGTTCGGGCGGCGGTGGAGCCACCAGGCCAGGCCGCCGGCGGCCAGGAGCGCTGCCAGGACCGCCGCGGCACGGCGCCAGGGCAGGCCGCGCCGGCCTGCCGGGTCGGACTGTGGCGGACCGGTCTTGGCGAGATCGCTCTGCATGGTCGTGCTTGGCTGCTCGGGTTCCACGTGTCAACCCAACAGTAGAGCGCGTCGAACCACCTCTGTCCACAGCGTCCGTACCTCGTGCCGGGTGGTGAATCGGTGGGGCACCGCCGCGGGCGGCGGCGATCCGTCCCGCGTCTGCGGGACTGCTCTTGCCCTCCAGGCGTACGGCGCAGGTCAGGGGTCTGGAGGGCAAGCAGAGGGATGGCGCCAGCCCGCCCGGCGCGCCGCCGGTCTGGTGCCGACGCGCTGACCCGCCGCCGCGGGCGGCGGCGATCCGTCCCGCGTCTGCGGGACTGCTCTTGCCCTCCAGGCGTACGGCGCAGGTCAGGGGTCTGGAGGGCAAGCAGAGGGCCGGCTCCGCCCGCCCGGCGCGCCGCCGTGTGTCCCGCGGCGAAGCGGCGGGGCTCTACGGTGCCGGGTGCCGCTGGCGGGGTCGCGGCCTGGGCCTATATTCGGTTCGGCAGTGTGTGCGCCGCAAGGAGGGTCCCCGGCATGACGCGTGTGTTTGCGCCCCTGAACATCGGCCCCATAGCCCTGCGCAACCGCATCGTGAGGTCGGCGACGGGCGAGAGTGCGGCCGAGGCGGATACGGGCTGTCCGACGCCGGCGATGGCGGCCTTCTATCAGCGCCTGGCGGCGGGCGGCACGGGCCTGATCATCACCATCGGCCAACGCAGGCTGCGGCGATGCTGACGCGCTGTTCGCCGCAGCGAACGAGGCGTCTGCGTCGGCTGCAGCCTGCATACTCGTGGGGGCACGGGGGAGCTGGCTTCCCCCGCAGGGGTCTGGGGGCAGAGCCACCAGAAGGACCGGCGTATCGGGACCACCAAGCATGACTGAGCAGCCACAGACACCCAGTGCCGCGGCCGATGGGCCGCAGTTCAGGACGGCCATCGAGGAGGTCCAGGTTGGACCGCTGTCGGTGCGCCTGCGCACCATCGCCAACATGGACGAGGCCATCGACTACTACGCGGAGACCGCTCCCGACGACGCGCTCCTGATACCCTATTACACGCGCGTCTGGGAGTCGGCGCGGGCGCTGGCGGAGGCGATGGCCGCACGGCCGGAACTGTGGCCCGGCCGGCGGGTGATCGAGCTGGGCTGCGGGCTGGGACTGCCGTCGCTGGTGGCGGCGCGCTTGGGGGCGGACGTCACCGCCACCGACTTCCACCCGCACAACGGCCCCTTCCTCCTGGCCAACGCCCGCGAGAACGGGGTCACCCACATCCGCTACGAGCGCATGGACTGGCGCCGGCCGCATCTGACCGGGCTCTACGACGTGGTCCTGGGCAGCGACTTGATCTACGAGAGCGAGATGGTGACGCCCTTTGTGGCGTGCGTGAGCCTGTACTGCGCGCCCGGTGGGCTGCTGTTGTTTGCCGATCCGGGGCGCAAGCATCTCCAGCGTGCCTGCACGGCCCTGGAGAAGGCCGGTTTCAGCTCTTCGCTCGAGCCCCGCGGGGAGATCTACGTGTTTACCTTCACGCGCGGGAGAGGTTAGCCAGCCCGCGGTCCGTCCCCGCTCTCGGCCCGCCCTGGAGCGCCCACGGTCCCGCGGTCGCGGGAGCACTGGCCGCGGGTTGCGGGGGACCCGCCCTCCAGGGGGACCGTGCAGGCCGCACTACGCCGTGCCCCGGCGCTGGCGGCGGCGGCTGAGGATCTGGTCCACGAGCACCCCAAGGAAGATCACCGCGCCCATGACCGAGAAGTTCAGGGCACTGGGGATGCCGAGGAGGTTGACCAGGTTCTGCAGCACCTGGAGCAGGGCCGTGCCGATGACGATGCCCAGGATGGAGCCTTCCCCGCCGCGCAGGCTGCAGCCGCCGAGGACGGCCGCCGCAATGCCGTACAACTCGTAGAATGAGCCATGGTTGGCGGGGGAGATGGAGTTGGTGTAGAAAGCGATGAGGACCCCCGAGATGCCGGTCAGGGCCATGGAGAGAACGTAGGCGCTGACCACCACGGCGCGGCTGTCGATGCCCGAGTAGCGCGCGGCCTCCTCATTCCGGCCCACGGCATAGAGGTAGCGGCCGAACACGGAGCGGTGCAGCACGACGTAGAGGACTGCGGCCACGACCAGCAGCACCACGAACGGCATGGGCACCCCCAAGACGTCGCCCGTGGCCAACTGCCGCAGCATGCCGAAGCCCTCGTTGCCGAAGCCCTTGGTCTCGTCTCTGGCGATGAACCGGGCGATCCCGCGGTAGAAGAGCAGGCCGCAGAGGGTCACCAGAAAGGGCTGCATGCGGACCCGGGCCACCAGGGTGCCATGGAACCAGCCCAGGAGCATCGCCGCCGCGATGGTGGCCGGCACCGCCACGAGCCAGTGCCAGTGCCACTCGCGCAGGGCCATGACCAGCACGATGCCCTGCAGCGCGAACACCGAGCCCACGGACAGATCGATCCCGCCGGTGATGATGATGAGGCCCAGGCCGATGGAGAAGATGCCATACATGCCGATGAGCCGGGCCATGTTCTGCAGGTTGGCCGGGCCCAGGAAACGCGGGTTCATCAGGGCCACGGTCGCGCACAGCACGGCCAGCAGGATGGCGATGCCGAGTTCCTTCCTCATGCGGCACTCCTTCCCACCGCCAGGCGCAGGATGGCCTCTTCGCTGAACTGGGCCCGTTCGAGGAAGCCGGTGATGGCCCCCTCGTGCATCACCGCGATCCGGTCGCTGACCCCGAGGACCTCTTCCATGTCACTGCTGATCATGACGATCGCCACGCCGCGGTCGGCCAGGTCCCGCATCAGCCGGTAGATCTCGGCCTTGGCGCCGACGTCGATGCCGCGGGTGGGCTCGTCAAGGAGGATCACCCGGGGGTCGAGGGCGAGCCACTTGGCCAGGACCACCTTCTGCTGGTTGCCGCCGCTGAGGGTGCCGACGGTGGCCTCGAGGGAAGGTGCCTTGATCTGCAGGGCCTGCGCCTGGTGCGCGGCCATCTCGGCTTCCCGGCCGGGCCGGATCAGGCACCCGGCCGCGACTCGTTCGAGGCCGGCCAGGGTGATGTTCTCACGCACCGACATCTCCAGCACCAGTCCCGTGCGCCGGCGGTCCTCCGGGGCGAGGTAGATGCCGGCGGCGATAGCATCGCGGGGGCTGCCGATGGCAAGGGTCCTGCCGTCGAGCCGGACCGAGCCCGCCAGGGGGCGTTCCACCCCGAAGAGGGTCTGCGCGAGCTCTGAGCGACCGGCGCCCACGAGCCCCGCCAGGCCCAGGATCTCCCCCCGCGCCACGGTGAAGCTCACGGCGTGCCCGGGGCGGTACGGGGTGCGCACTCCGAGCACCTCGAAGGAGCACGGGGACTGGAAGTCACCCCTGCGCATGGCGCCTTCCTCGAGGGCGCGGCCGACCATGCGCGTCACCATGGCCTCGTGGCTGATCTGGTCGTGCTCCAGGGTCCCGGCGTTGCGGCCGTCGCGCAGGACGACCACCCGGTCGGCGACTTGCTCGACTTCGCCCAGCCGGTGGCTGATGTAGATGACGCTGACGCCCTGGCCGCGCAGCTCCCGGACCGTGGCCAGGAGCCGGGCCGTTTCGGTAAGGGTGAGGGAGCTGGTGGGCTCGTCCATGATCAGCACCCGGGCGTTTTGCGACAGGGCCTTGGCGATCTCCACCAGTTGCTGCTGTGCGAGCGAGAGGTCCCGCACCAGGGTCTGGGGCCCCACCACGGCGGGGTCGAGACCGAGGCGACGGAGGTGTGGCTCGCACTCCCGGGCGGCCCGGCGCCGGTCCACCAGGCGCAGGGGGCCCCCCCAGCGCGGCTCGCGCCCGAGGAAGACGTTGGCGGCCACGTCGAGGTTGTCCAGGACATTCAGTTCCTGGTGGATGAAGCCGATACCGAGGCCGATGGCGTCGGCCACCTGGCGGATGCTGACGGGCTTCCCGGCGAAGCGGATCTGACCGGCGTCGGCCTGGTAGACGCCCCCGAGCACCTTCATCAGCGTCGACTTGCCGGCGCCATTCTCGCCGATGAGCGCCACCACCTCGCCCTGGGAGACCGCCAGGCTCACGCCATCCAGCGCCAGGACGCCGGGGAAGCACTTGGTGATGTCCACGAGTTCGAGGAGGGGGGTGGGCATCGGTCCTCTCCGGCACGTCAGCCGTCGGAACGCAGGGTCTCCGTACCCCGCGGCCGGGTCGCGGAGGCCCCGGCCGCCATTGGAGCGCGGCATCTCCGTATGCCGCGTTGCCGGGATGCGGAGGTCCCGGCCGCCATCACCGCCCGCGCAGGACCTTCAGCTTCGCGGCGAAGTCGTCCACCGTCTCCTTGTCGATGGCGAGGGTCGGCACGATGATCTGTTGGCGGGCGGGGATGGCGGCCTTGTCACCGGCCAGGACCTTGGCCATCAGGTGGATGGCCTGGTAACCGAACTCATAGGGTTGCTGCACCACCGTTGCCATGATCGTGCCGTCCTTGACGCCGGCCAGGGTCTCGTCCTCCTCGTCAAAGCACACGATCCGGACCTTTCCCACCTTTCCCGACTCCTTGACCGCGTTGAGGATGGCTGGGCCGTTGTAGCTCCAGAGCCCCACCAGGCAGGCTACGTCCGGGAACTTGACGATGGTGTCCAGGACATTGGCCTTGGCCCGCACGCGGTCGGTGTTGTCGGTGCGGACATCCAGGAGGGTGACCTTGGACCCCTGGAGGGTCTCCTTGATGCCGGCGAAGCGCTCGCGGGCATTCTGGGCGTCGAGGGTCCCGACGAAGACCATGATGGAGCCTCCCTGGGGCAGGGCCTTCTTGATCAGCTCCCCTGCCTGCCTGCCAGCGGCCACGTTGTCGGTGCCGACGTAGCACGCCCGGGCGCTCTCCGGGGCATCGCTGTCGTGCGTGATGAGCAGCGTCTGCTTGGCCACCTGGTTGAGGTGCAGGGTCTGGTTGGCCGGGTCGATGGGGCTGATGGCGATCCCATCCACGCCCTTGGCCAGCAGGTCGTCCAGGATCTGGCGCTGAGTCGCGGCGGCGCCATCGGGCGGGATCTTGAACTCGAGGGTCACATGGGGCAGTTCCTTGGCCGCCTTGGTGCAGCCCGCCCGGGCGATGGTCCAGAAGTCCGAGGCGTTGTTGGTGACGAAGGCAAGGCGCAGCTTCTTGGGTGCCTTCTGGGCGAGGGCGGTACCACTCCAGCCTGCCACCACGACGGCCAGCGCCGCAGCCAACCCCTTCCAGGTCCTGCGTCTCATGAGGGACTCCTTGTGCTTGAGTTGGGGTGCCGGCACCCGTGATCCGGCGGGCAGGCGCCTGCCTCCCCGGGACCGCCGACCGCCGGGTCGGCCCCGGGCCGAGCCGCCGCCCGGCGCTCCCAGGGGCGTCCTCGGCGCTCCGACCCCCGGCCTACTTCGCCCCTGCCGAGGCCTTGACTCGCAGCACCGTCAGCGAGTGGGCCGGGAAGGTGTGACGGAAGCTCGGCGACACGTCGGTCAGGGGCTGTGCCACCGGGGCTACCCGGGTCGGCTGTTCGAGGGTGTTCTCTGCCGCGGGATCGTCCGCCGTGAGGACGGTTGCCAGGGCCTTGGCTCCCACGCTTGCAGCCCCGCGCAGGTCAATCTGCGCGTCCAAGGCGGCCGCCGCCACGTTCACCACCTTCAGAATGACGTCCTCCCCGGCATGGGTCGCGGACACGTGCAGCGGGGGCGGCACCGTGAGCCGCGCATCGTGGACCAGGTTGCCATCAAGGAAACAGCGCACCTGGGTCCCGGTCCACTCGATGCGGATGTCGTACCAGCGGCCCGTCTCGATCGTGCCGGACACATCGGCCACGGCGACGCCGTCCATCTCCAGCCCATGCTTGACGTTGCCCCAGCCGCCCAGGTTCCACCAGCCTTTGCCGGCATCCTCCTGCATGCGGAACGAGATCAGGAAGCCCTCCGCGCCGCCCAGTTTCCGCGCCTTGAGCGTCAGCGTGTAGTCGGTCCAGCTCGCGTCGCCTACGGTGGCGCGCAGGTTGTTGCCGTCGTCGAGCTGCTGCAGGGCGCCGTCCTTCACCTGCCACTTGCCGCCGAGCAGGCGCCAGCCCTGGGTACCCTTGCTGAAGTCGGAGGCGAACAGGACCCGCTCGCCCTGCGTGACCCGGATGTCCTTGAACTCCGCCTGGGTCGCCCAGGTACCGACGCCGATGCCGCCTCCCCTCGGCGGCAGCACATCGGCGGGGGACTGCGTGGTCACGGGCAGGACCGTTTCGCCGCGGTTCTCGGCAAACAGCTTCTGCACGAAGTAGGAAGGCAGGCCGTAGGCACGGCTGCTGTCGAAGTTGATCAGGTCGGGGTTCCAGCGCTTGTGATTGAGGTTGACGAACAGCGGCGCGTAGGAGGCCATCGCCACCACGTCCGAGTTGCGCTCCATGCCGGTCATGAAGGCGGCTTCGCCAAGGGCCCCCCTCAGGTTGCCCTGGCCGCAGCCGCTGGTCACCGCATACTCGCCGACGAAGACCTTGGGCCCGGCCCGGTCGTAGCGGTCGTAGCGGCCGGCCTGTGCGGCGAAGAACTCGGGGTTGCTGTAGTAGTGCTCGTCGATGATGTCCGGCAGGCGCGAGGTGGGGTAGCCGCCCCAGACGTTGGCAATGAGCTGGATCTCGGGGTACTTCGCCTTGATCGCGTCGTAGAACAGCGGCCAGCGTTCATGGTAGGCTGGGCCTCCGTTCTCATTGCCAATCTCTAAATATTTCAACCCAAAGGGCTTAGGATGACCTGCCTGGGCCCGCTTCGAACCCCAGGCGCTGTCCGCCGGCCCATTGGCGTACTCGATGGCATCCAGCGCGTCCTGGACGAACTCGCCCATCTGGTCCAGGGGGACGTTCTCCTTGTGGGACATGCCCACGTTGATGCAGAACAGGGCTTCCGCGCCCAGGTCCTCGCAGAGCTGGAGGTACTCGTGGTAGCCCAGGCCATGGGTGGCCCAGTAGCCCCAGATATTCCAGAGCGGTTTGCGTTGGGCGAGGTCACCGAGGGTGGTTTTCCAGCGGTACGCCATGGCCATCGTGTCGCCCTCGACCCAGCAGCCGCCGGGGAAGCGCACGAAAGCGGGCCGGAGGGCGGCCAGCATCTCGCACAGGTCCGGTCGCAGGCCGTGGCCCTTCCAGGTCTTGGCCGGGAGCAGCGAGACCATATCCAGCCAGAAGGTCCCCGCCCGGTCCGTGGTGATGACCAGCCGGGCCCTGGGGTCCGTCCCGGCAGCCTTGAACTCCTGGCGGTAGTTCTGCCAGGCTTGGGTCAGGCTACCGACCTTCCCGCTGGCGTAGAGCACGCTGCCGTCGGCGTTCTCCAGCCGGGCCGAAAGGGCGCCGGTCCCACGCGCCCAGAGGTTCAGCCCATAGCGCTCCCCCTTTTGCAGCGCCATGCCCCAGTAGCCCACATTGAGCACGCCGCCGCCGGCGTCCTGGGCCGTGACCTGCAGGGAGCGTGGGCTGGCGGGGCTCAGCGGCTGGGCACTGTCGATGGCGATGTCCGCATGGCCGGTGGCGGACCAGTGTTCCGGCTTGTCGGCATCCTCGAACGACCGGTTGCGGACCCGCTCCGGGTAGATGCCGCCGTCGGCCGAGAGGTTGATATCCTCGAAGAAGATGCCGAAGAGGAGGGGACTGACCGCATGCCCGGGCTTGTCCACCTCCACCTGGATGGTCGCCAGCTCGGCTCCCATGGAGCCCGCCTGAACCATCCCCAAGGCCAACAGTGCCGCCATCGTGCGCATGTCGCGATCCTCTCGCGTTCGCTCCGGCCCGACCCGCGGGACCGGGGTACCGGCAAAGAGTACTCTGTACGACCCACCCGCGCAAGTGGTCTGGGCCGTCGGCGGGCGCGGGGGCTCGGATAGACCGGACGGATCAGACAGATCGGGCGGATCGGGCGGATCGGGCGGCTGTCGTCCCTGCCACCGCGCCCATGCCCGCAGAACCACCGGCCCAGCCGGGTGCCCTCCCGCTCCCGCGCGGTGAACGCCCCGGGCGAAGGCGGGTGTCGGTGGCCCCGCCCCGGTGCGCGCCGGACGGGCGGAGGACCATGACCGCGGGGATCGGTCGGATCGGTCGGATCTGCCGGATGATGCCGGTCCCGCCGGTCGCCGGGGCCTTGTCCTGCCCCTCACCGCGGCCCCTCGGTGCACTCTTTCCACAGGGCTGCCAGCCGGGCTTTGGCGGGGTCTTCGGAGGCCTGGTAGGCACGCAGGACGGTCTGCAGGCCCTGGGCCAGGCGTTCCATGGCGTCGAGGTAACTCTTGTCGGCGGCCTGTTGCGACTCTGGCGGCAGGGCGGGCAGCTTGCCCTCGGCCTTGAGCTGGCGGCGGGCGTGAATGGCCGCGAGGTAGTCGACGATCAGCCTGGCGTGCCGGGCTTCGTAGCTCTCCGCCAGCCCTGCCTCGCAGAGCTTGGCGTAGAACTGGCCGACGCCCTCCCATTTCGGCCGCGGCGCGGCCGCCGGGGCCGTGGCCACGGGCTGGCCGTTGAGGTAGAGCCGCAGCTCGCCCGCCGGGTTGAAGGTCGCGGCGGCGTGGGCCCATTCGCCGGGGGCCAGCCGCGCGGCGTGGGCCGCGTGGCCCATCTCCGTGATCAGCCGCAGCGAGTTGCCGGGGAACGTGTCGAGGAGATAGCCATCGTCCACCCCGGCGGTGACCTTGTCGACGATGCGCATGCCGGCCTCGGGGAGTGCCTCGGGCCGGAACCAGGCATCGAGGGAGTACGGCCCCGGCAGGTTCAGGCGCGGGTCGAAGGCGATCTCGAAGTAGCCCTTGCCCGTGCCCCGTGCGGCCTTGCCCATGGGCGTGTCCTCGAAGGTGACCTCACCCACCGCCTTGGCGGGAAACTCGCTGCCGGCCCGGTTGGCGACGGCGCCATCGGCGGCGCCGTCGAGGACGTAGTCCAACAGCGGCTGGCGCTCCGGCGCCGTCTCGGCGGCAGCGTCGCGGGCCAGGGCCGCGACCTCCGCGGCGCTCAGTTCCAGGGCGAACACGCGCACGCGCCGCAGCAGGCCCAGGAAGGCGTTCTGGCCGTTGCTGTCGGCGCCCAGGCGCAATGGCCGCAGGTTGCCGCAGTCGACGGGGAGGAAGCCGCGCACGGTCCAGAAGGCATCCCCAGGCGGCGGCACGGCGGCGGGGCCGGCGGCGGTGGGAGCGGGGTCGGGGCCCGGTGTCGCGCCGCCCAGGCCGATGACGATGCGAGCTTGGGCAGGCAGGGCCTCCGCCGGCAGCGATACGGTCGTCGCATCGAACCGGCTCCAGGCCTCACCGTTGACCGTCACGCCCGTGATGGGCCCCCGGCCGCGTGTCGAGAGGTAGAGCCGTCTGTCGCCCAGGCGGACCGGGAAGCGCTGATCGAGACGGGTGATGCCCGGCGGGATGTGCGGCACCAGGGTCAGGCCATCGGCCCGGTAGAGGTACTCGAACAGGCCCCGGACCATGGCCGCCGGGGCGCCCCAGGTATCGTAGACGCAGTTGATGGGCTCCTTGGGCTGGTAGGGTCTGGCGCCGAACTCCACCAGGGGATTGTCCGTGCGGAAGGTGCGGAAGAACTCCAGCATGTGCTCCATGGCCCGGCGCGCGTCCTCGTACTGGCCGAGGCGGTAGTAGGCCATGATCATGCGCGCCTCGCAGGTGGTCCAGTGGCCGCCGTTGACCCAGGTGCCGAAGCCCCATAGCCCGGCGGGTTCGGTATACATGTCGTCCAGCGAGGGGTAGTTGGTGATGATGACCCCGTGGGGGCGGAGACCCGGCAGGGCCGCGATCTTGGCGTAGATGGCCCGCGACTGCGCCTCGTCGGCGACGCGGAAGGCGATGGCGTCGTGGTTGCAGACCGCCTCGAAGTACCCGTGCTTCTCGGCGCCGTAGACGCCATGCCGGGTGCCGTCGGGGTCCAGCGACTTGATGAAGTAGCCCTCGTCGGTCGTCAGTGGTTTCAGGCCGGCCCGGGCCAGGTCGCGCTGTCGTTCGTAGCCTGCCGCCGGGTCGTTGCGTCCGGCCAGCCTCTCGAGTTCGACGAGCCGGTCCAGGGCGGCGATGTAGGTGATGGAGAGGCCGCTGAGGTAGGCCATGCCATAGGAGCCGTCGGCCTGGCGGCAACCGGCGTAGCTCGGGGCCAGCAGGTTCCCCGCCGGCCCGGCCCGGAACAGGTTGGTGGCCGGATCCCGGCGCGACTCGATGAAGGCGGCGCAGCGTTCCAGCCTCGGCAGGTAGCGCTCGATGGCGGCGCGGTCGCGCCCGATCAGCAGCATCTCGGCCTGGAGCACGACCCCCGCCGCGGTGAACTCCATGCCCCAGTCATGGATGTCCAGACGGCCGTCGCCCTGTTTGTAGTAGATCCAGTTCGGGGCGGCCGCATCGCACAGACACCCGTCCGGCGCCACCCAATCCCGGGCGCCGGCCCGCTTGCCATCGCCCATCTGCGAGAACCACAGATCCTGGGCGTTCTGGAGGAAGCTGACGTGCGGCTCCAGGAGGAAGGGCATGGCGCAGTAGGACGGGCCGTAGCTGTTCTGGATCCACCAGGCGCCCCAGGTGGGGCCTTCGACGAAGCCGTTCCAGGCCGGGCTGTAGAGCATGCTGACGTCCTGGAACTCCGGGTCGGGCCGGAACACCCGCGCGGACACATCCAGCAGGCGCAGGTACGCCACATCCCCTTCGCCGCCATAGCAGGCTCCCTCGAACACGGTCGTGTCCCTCCCGGGTTGCTGCGCCCGCGCGCCGAGGCCTGCGAGCAGGCAAGCCACCAGGGTCTGCCCCGTCCTGACTGCCAGGGTGGCGATACGCATGGTCGGCTCCTTCTCGGCCCATCGTGCGGCCGTCTCGCGGCCGCGGGGGCCCTGGCCGCGGGGCGGCGCCAGTGCCGTTGAGTGTCGCGGCCGGCCATCCAGCCCTCGACACCGCCGGTCGCTCGCGCCGCTCGCGGCCGGGGTCGGGTACTGGCACCCCCACCTACCCGTTGCATCTGCGACCTGCGCCGCGTCTGGAAACTCAACGGCACGGCGCGGGGCGCCCCCGCGCCCTGGGGCCGCGGCCCCTCCAGCAGCACTCTACGGCAGGCGTGCTGGAGGCCTTAGCCGTAGATCACACACAGCACACCGTTCAGCGATACCGTACAGCCGATGGCCGTGGCGGTGAAGCCGGTCAGCCGTGGCGATCCGGGGACTGCCCCCGGCGCCAGGCGCAGGAGGAGGCAGCACAGAGCCCCCGGAAGAGCCAGCCCCAACGTCCATGCCCCACCGACTGACCTCAGCCCTGGGGTGCAGCCCAGCAGCGCAACCGCCAGGGCGCTTAGGGCCACCACCAACCCCCGGGCGCCGGGCACGCCCAGCAGCACCGCGGCGGTGTGTTTGCCGATGGCGGTGTCAGCCGGCGCATCGGGGATGGCGGTCGCCACGGCACAGGCCGCATGGGCTGGCAACGCCATCGCTACCACCAGCCAGGGCAACCCGGCCAGAGCCCCAGCCTGGGCGTAGTAGCCATACAGGGGCAGCACCACCCCGGTCCCCAGCACCTGGAGGACCTCGCCGCCGCCACGGTAGGACAGACGTACCGGCGGGAAGCTGTACAGTTGCAGCAGCAGCACTGCCGCCAGGCCCAGCCCCGGCAGCAACGGCCGGGACGCGTGAAGGTGCACCGGCAGGGCGCACGCCAGACTCGCCAGCGCCATGGTCCAGGCCGCACGGCGGAGAGGGTCCCGTGAGATCAGGTGGTCGGGAATCACCCGGGAGCCGCCGGAGAAGAGGGTGAACGTGCGGTTCAGTGCATCGCCCTCGACGTCCGCGACGTCGTTGGCGTAGACAATGTAGAGCTGGATGCACAGACCGAAGAGCTGCACCCAGGCCAGGACGGACAGGCTGAAGCCCACGCCTGCAGACCGTGCCATCAACTGGCCCAGCAGCAGCGGCAGGCAGATGTAGGCCTGGGACGGCAGGCGGCTGGCCTGCAGCCACATCCGGGACCCTCTCATGGGCAGCATGCCTCCCCACGCCTCGTCTCGAACCGACTTCTGCTAACGAACGGGTAGAACAACGCCCCCGCGACCCCCGCCGCGGCCCCGTAGGCGACCTCCTCCAGCGGCACCCCGGCCAGTGCCCAGCCGCTCAGAGCCCCTGGGTCCCAGATCGTCTGGAACACACCCGGCACGACCCAGCCCAGAAACAGACAGCACAGGAAGTAGCCGGCTCCCGCCGCGGTGCCACCGATCAGGGCCGGTGCCAGCAGCTCGCGGCGCAGGAGCGCCAGGACCAGGGCCGTCGCCACCATGGCAAGCACCGCCGCCACAATGCTGCTCAGACCCGTCGCCAGCAGGAGGACCCCGCACAGCGCCAGCGTGCCAGCCACCACCGCCACCGCGCGGGAGAGCGCGGGCCGGCCCAGCGCATGGGCCGCCAGGCGCCGACCTGAGACAACCGGATAGGCCACCACCCCCAGCGCCGCCAGCGCCGCTACAAACAGCAGGTCCTCCAGGCCGAACCCCAGACGGTCCGCCAGGTTGAAAAGGAAACGGGGCCGCCAGTAACCCGGGTAGAAGAGCCGCTCCGTCAGCGCAAAAGGCAGCGCTGCCAGCGCCGAGACCCCGGCCGGCCGGACCAGGTCCCGCCGCACGGCCAGGCCAGCGCCGGCCATTGCGGCCAGGCTCAGGCCCAGGATCAGGAATGGGTATCCGGCCAAGTCCACGGTGTCCCCCGTGCGCCGAGCGCGTGGCCAGCGCCGCCAGGGGTCACGCGAGCCCCGCGCGGCGACGACATCCCGGGCCCCGCCGTCAGACCCCAGACAACGAGCACCCCCGTGCGGTCCGCCCGTACCACGTGCCTAGGTACTTTACTCCGTCCCGGGCCGGCCAACCATCGCCCGCAGGCATGGCCCAGGGCTGTTCCCAGACTGCGGCCTGCGGGGCGGCGTACCCGCGGACCGGCGGGCCGGGCACGTGGGCGGCAGCAGCCTTGGCGTCGTTCTCTGGAGTCGCGTCTGGCCCGCACGCGGGCCGATGGCAGCCGCGACCTACCGGGGGCCCCGTCGCAAGGCTGGCAGCCCAGACTGCGGCCTGCGGGGCGGCGGATCTGTGCTTGCATCTGGAGGTCCCAGCTCCGACTGGGACCCCTGGGCCGAACGGACTTCGGCCCCGCGGCCGCGGGACTGGTGACCGTTTCGCGAAGCCCTGGGCGTGAGGGCGGCTGGCTCGATAGCGCCTGCCCCGCAGTTGCGCCCGCGCCTTCGTCCACCCATATTGGGCCGGCGCGGGCCACGCGGTTGCGGGGTCCGCCGATGGAGCCCCGCCATGAGACTTGCTGACGTGCTGTGCGCTGTGGCCCTGGCCGCAACCGCCGCAGAGCCAACCCCGGGACCGGCCACCATGAAGCCAACGACGCATCTGGTCAGCACCATCGACACCAAGGACTTCGGCGCCGAGAGCATCCGCGTCGGCGACCTCAATGGCGACGGGGCCCCGGACCTGCTCTTTGTCCAGAGCATCTTCGGGACCCGCGAGATCACCTGCCTCACGGCGACCACGATCGCGGGCGACGTGCTCTGGCAGTTCGGCAAGCCGGCAGCCGAGAACGGCCGCCTTTACAGCGACTTCCCGGCGCAGCTCTATGACTGGGACGCGGACGGCAGCAACGAGGTCCTCTTCGTTCGCCAGGCGACCTACATAGAACCTTACCTGGCAGGAGGTTACGCTCGCGAGCGCGCGGCCCGGTACGAAGGCAAGGCGACCATGGTCGTCCTCGATGCCACCACGGGCCAGGAGAAACGGCGCTTCGACATCCCGGCCCCTGCCGACGACTGCTTCCTCTTCGCCGACCTCACCGGCCGCGGGCGCCGGCAAGACCTCGTGGTCAAGGATCGCTACTGGAACCTCTGGGGCCTCTCCGCCGAGGGCCAGGAACTGTGGACCTATGCCGGCTCCGTGGGCCATTTCCCTGCCTATGGCGACGTCGACGGTGATGGTCGCGACGAGATCTTCCTGGGCTATGCCCTGCTGGACCATGACGGCAAGGTGCTCTTCGAGCACGACGCCAAGGGTGCCCACCAGGACGCGGCCTATGCCGTGCGGCTTCCTGACGGCTCCTGGCGGTTGCTGTTCGGCAACGGCGGCATCCACTGCCTGCGGCCGGACGGCCACGAGCTCTGGTCTCACCCGCTGGCCGAAGCCCAGCACGTGGTTGCGGGTCGCTTCCGGCCTGACCTCGGGCCGGTGCAGTTCATGGTCATTGATCGCGGGCAGCCCCAGGCCGACGGCCGCCGCGCGCCGGCGATGCTCTACCTCTATGACCTCGACGGTGCCGAGGTCTGGAAACGGGAGCAACCCCAGGGCAGTTGTTTCGCTGCGGCCGTGGCCCTGGACTGGTCGGCATACGGCGAGCCCCGGGAGGTGCTGGTCTACAACCGCGGCGGCACGGGCGAGTCGGTACCCGCCGCGCCCGTGCAGCCGGCGGCCATCTACGACGGCTGGGGGAACATCGTGGACGCGGTCAGTCCCGCCTATCCCGCCGAGCGCGCCGAAAAGGACCGCACGGCCCAGTACTACGCCGTGCGTGCCGACGTCTGGGGCGACCGCCGCGAGGAGGTCATCTTCTCCGGCCCGCGCGGGGCGTCGGTCTGGGCCAATGCGCGGCCCCTGGCGGTGCCGACGCTCTACAACCAGACCCTCTACCCTGGGATGTGAGGTATTGGAGAACGCAGGATGGACGTCCGTCACGCCGCCTTCGAGGTCCGGCCGCGGGTTGTTCCGGTGGGCAAGCCGGCCCAGGTGGTCATCCGGCCCCTGTTCGAGCACGCCATGGCGCCCGCCGACGCCCGGCTGGAGGTGGCTCTGTGCGAGCGTGATACGCGCCTCCGCCATGCCCTGCAAGTCAACCGGTCCGGTCCCGGCTTCGTGGTCGGGTTCACCCCCGAGCGCGAACAGGAGTATGTCATCCAGATCGTCAGCACCCGCGAAGGCCAGAACCCCAGGCGCGAGGAGTTCCCGGTCTTCGCCCTGGCCCCCGACCTCTTCGCCGTCCGGCCGTGGAAGGGCGACTTCCATATCCACAGCAGCCGGTCCGATGGCCGCGAGTCACCGCCGTATGTCGCGGCGGCCTGTCGGTCCATCGGCATGGACTTCATGGCGCTGACCGACCACCGTGCCTACCAGCCGTCGCTGGACGCCCGCGATGCCTATGTCGGGCTGGACCTCGATCTGCGCATGTCCCCCGGCGAAGAGGTCCACCCGCCTGAGAACCCGGTCCACATCGTCAACTTCGGCGGCCGTTTCAGCGTCAACGCCAGGTTCGCCGACCGCGCGGTCTACGATCGGGAGGTCGCCCACCGCGCGGCCCAGGTGACAGCCCCCCTGACCCCGGAGGAGAAGCGGCACCTCGCCTCCTGTCTGTGGACCTTCGACCAGATCCGCCAAGGCGATGGCGTCAGCATCCTCTGCCACCCCTACTGGATCACCGGCGACGCCTACAACGTCAGCGAGGCGTTGCAGGAAGCGCTCTACGCCGAGCGGGCCTTCGACGCCCTGGAGCTCATCGGCGGCTTCTTCCGCCATCAACTGGAGTCCAATGCCCTGGCGGTGGCACGCTGGCAGCAGGGCCGTGCAGAGGGCCGGGACATGCCCGTGGTGGGCGTCTCCGATGCGCATGGCTGTGAGCGCGGGGAGCTGTTCGGCTGGTACTACAGTATCGTCTTCGCGCCCTCGCCGGACTTCGCCGACGTGCGGGCCGCGATCCGCGCGGGGCAGTGCCTGGCAGTGGAAGCGGTGGCCGGGGAGTTCCCGAGGCTGTTCGGACCCTTCCGGCTGGTGAAGTATGGGTACTTCCTGCTGCGGGAGGTCTTCCCGCTGCATGACGAGCTCTGCCAGGAGGAAGGCCGGTTGATGCGTCGCCACGCCGGCGGCGACCCGACGGCTGCCGCGAGCCTGGCCGGCCTGGCCGGGCGCGTCGGGGGACTGTACCGGGGTATCTGGGGTGGCTGAGCCGGCGCCATTACCGGAGGCTTTGCATGGCCATGAGTTGTCTGACCCGTCTGACCTGTCCGACCCGTCCGACCTGTCTGACCGGCGCCCTGGCCTGCGTGCTCTTGGGCGGCCTGGTCAACGGTGCCGCCGCTGAACCCGGCGGCGGCGACCCGGCGCCGGGCCCTGGACTGCGCTTCGGGGCCCTTCCGGCGGGCCGTATCCTCTTCCTGGGCAACAGCATCACCCTGCACGGGCCGCTGGCCTCCATCGGCTGGAGCGGCAACTGGGGCATGGCCGCCACGAGCCAGGACAAGGACTACGTGCACCTGATGCTGAGCGCCATCGCCAAGGCCGCGGGCGGTGAACCCGAGGCCCGCATCGACAACATCGCCGACATCGAACGCCAATACGCCACCATTGACGTCGAGGCCAGACTCAAGGACCACCTCGCCTTCAACCCCGACATCGTCGTCCTGGCCATTGGCGAGAACGTGCCTGCCCTCGCCACCGACGGCGACAAGAGCGCCTTCCAGGCCGCCGTGACGCGGCTCCTGACCGACCTCGAGCAGGCCAGCCGGCCGGCCCTCTTCGTGCGCAGTTGTTTCTGGCCCGACGCCGCCAAGGATGAGGCCCTGCGACAGGCCTGCGCCGCGGTGGGCGGTACCTTCATCGACATCGGCGCCCTCGGCCGCGACCCGGCCAACGCGGCCCGCTCGGAACGCACCATCGAGCACGCGGGCGTGGCCGGCCACCCGGGCGACCGCGGTATGCTGGCCATCGCCGACGCCATCCTGGCGGCTATGAGGCCACCGCGGTGAGGGGGCTGTCCTTCCTCAGACGTCGGCAGCACCTCGGCCTCGCGGCCGTCGTCATGGGCATCAGCGTCCTGCTGTCGCGCGTCATCGGCCTGGCCCGCGATAAGGTCATCTCCTTCCTCTTCGGCGCCGCCGGGGAGTCGGACCTCTACTTCGCGGCCTTCGTCATCCCCGACTTCATCAACTACCTGCTCGCGGGGGCCTACTTCTCGATTACGCTGATCCCGCTGCTGACGGAGGCCTTTGACCGCGACCGCGAGGATGGCTGGCGGCTGTTCTCGGCGGTATTCACCTGGGTGGGCATCGCCATCACGGTGCTGACCGCCGCGGCGATGATCTGGGCCCCGGGTCTGGCGCGGGTGGCGGCTCCCGGGCTGGCTCCCGAGAGGCTGGTGCGGCTGGCCCTCTTCCTGCGCATCGTCCTGCCGGCCCAGGTCTTCTTCCTGCTGGGGTCCTGTGTCACGGCCGTGCTTTTCCTGCGCAAGCAGTTCCTCGTGCCGGCTCTGACTCCGCTGATCTACAATGGTCTGATCATCCTCGGGGGAGTGCTGCTGCGGCACCGCGGCATGGAGGGTTTCTGCTGGGGCGTGCTCGCCGGCGCCTTCCTCGGCAACTTCGCCCTGCCCTACCTGGCCGCCCGCCTTGGCGACGGTCTGCCGCTGCGCCTGCGGTTCTGGCATCCCGGCCTGAAGCGCTTTGGGCTGCTGGCCCTGCCCCTGATGCTGGGCCAGTCCATCGTCGTGCTCGATGAGCAGCTCCTGCGGGTCTTCGGCTCCCTGGCCGGCGTCGGGGCCATCAGTTGGCTGAGCTACGCCCGACGCCTGATGATGGTCCCCGTCGGTGTCGTCGCCCAGGCTGCCGGCGTGGCGTCGTACCCATTCCTGGCGGAGCTCGTGGGCAAGCGCGAGTTCGGCCGTCTCGAGGAGACCCTGAACGCCGCCCTGCGGAACCTGCTGACGCTGCTCATCCCGCTCTCGGTGTGGATGATGGTCGTATCCGAGCCGGTGGTGCGCCTGATCTTCCAGCAGGGACGCTTCGGCCCCGCCGACACGCGCCAGACTGCGGTCCTGCTGCAGGTCCTGCTGAGCGTGGTTTTCTGCTGGGGTATGCATCAACTGGTCAGCCGGGCCTTCTATGCCCGCCAGGACACCCTCTCCCCCGCCGTCATCGGCACGCTGGCCACGGTCCTGTGCCTGCCCCTGTTCTGGCTGCTCCGGCGACACCTGCAGTCGACCGGCGTCGCCATGGCCAGTGCCGTCGCGGTGGGCCTCTACACCGCCGCGCTCTGTGGCTGGTGGGGACGCCGTTTCGGCGCCGGCGCCTTCAGGGGTCTGGCCAGCGCCGGCTTGAGCGTGGCCATCCTGTCGCTGCTGGCGGCCCTCCCGGCGCTGCTGGTGGTTCGCTTCGAGCGGGCGCTCGATCATGGCCACGTCTACGGGGGGGCGGCGCTGGCCATCCTCCTGGCCGCGGCGGCGTTCGGGCTGCCCTTCGTCCTGCTCGCCAGCCGTTTTGCGCCGACGTTGGTGCGGCCCTACCTCGACCGCCTCGGTCCGGCCGGCCGCTGGCTGGTCCGCAGTTCCCCCGCATGAACCCCGTCCCGCTGGGGCCAAGCATCGCCCGGGCCTCGGCTTGCAGCCGCGCCGAAGACGACTTATGTAGAGTCGGCGGACAGGCGGTCCCGTCCGCACCCGGAGGTCAGACATGGCACCCTATCGCGTCGCGTTCATCGGCACGGGCAAGAAGAAGCCGAAGCCGGATCTCAACGGCTACTTCATGGCCTATCAC
>Ga0172371_10001717_pt1 | contig 34863 bp, 29 predicted proteins | sample Lak12m_FD_114543 | JGI IMG/M metagenome (GOLD analysis project Ga0172371, IMG submission 114543) | Freshwater microbial communities from Kabuno Bay, South-Kivu, Congo - kab_022012_12m | ecosystem: Environmental > Aquatic > Freshwater > Lake | place: Democratic Republic of the Congo: South-Kivu...
CCCAAGAGCGGGGCTTCCGCCCCCCAATGGCCCCTCGGACGTGGACAACTCCCCCGGTGAGGGGGCTGCTCTATCTCTGCGGGATGGGTGAATACGCTTCAGACCGCGATTGAGATGGACTGCTGTTACTGCTCCAGAACCATCGGGTTGTCGACACCGGCAAGACACGCGCTGGACCCCAGCTTGTGGACCCCAACTTCGCAGGGATTGGATGGGTTCTTCTCTGGCAGGGTTGTGGACACGCCCGGCGGAGCAGTTCGGCAGAGATGATCAGACGGCAACTCCCAGCGAGGCATCAGGCGGTCAGATCTTCCCAAGCGGGTCGGTCCGTCGAGGCCGGTTTCGGCTCGTATCGCTCCGTCTGCGTGAACCAGCGGGAAACTCCCGTCCTGTTAATGTAGACTCCAGGCGTGGTCGTTCCACGCTGGACCTTGGCTCGGCGTCCTAGGGCTCCCTTCCTTCCGGTCCTGTCCCACCCCTCGTCCTGCATCGCCATCAGGACCACCACGCCCACCGCCTGCCTGGCACGCTGAGTCGTGTGTGCATCCTCCTTGCGAAGGAGCCTGTCGACCGCGGCGAGTCTCTCGAACTCCTTCACGACCCCTGCGAAGGCAGCTCTGTCGTGGTGCAGTTCGCTGTCCTTCATGCGTATCCGCACCTCCTTCCGGTTGAAGAAGTCGAGGATGTCCTGAAAGGGCACCCGGGGATCATTGACTACATCAGTGAAACGGCGACCGGTACTGTGGCTTGTGAAATCGACGACTGTGATGTTCATGGCATCGTCCTCCTGGTTGTGGGGCAGCCCGACACCGCCCATCCCGACGCCCGTGAATATAACGCAGTGTCGAACGTTGTCAAGCGGTATTCGTGTCGACCAGGGAACTCGGTGGCGGCGTGGGTTACCCCGCAGCAAGGCGACGGGGCCACTCGCCCGCTTCTTCCAGTCTCCTCCTCAGGGATGACCTGCTCACCGCCAGAATCTGTGCAACCTGCTTCAGCCCTCGACCTTGTTCAAGAAGAGCCTGGGCGGGACGAAGATCCATCTCCACCGTTGGCCTGCCGCAGTGCTTTCCATTGGCCTTTGCCCGATCTACTCCGGCCTGGACCCTCTCTCGAATCAGAGCGCGCTCGAATTCCCCCACTGCAGCAAGGAAGGTGAACACCATCTTGCCGGTGGCGGTGCTCGTGTCGACCGATTCCCTGAGGCTGACGAACTGGACTCCCATTTGGCGGAACTCTTCCAGAGCTGCCAACAGGTGCTGGGTCGAACGGGCGAAGCGATCAAATCTCCAGACTGCCGCGAGATCAATCTTGCCGCAGCGGGCAGCGGCCATCATCTGATCGAGTGCGGGTCGGCTGTCCTTGGAACCGGAGATCCCCTCATCGACATATTCGCCAACGATCTCCCAACCCCGTTGCTGGGCAACCTGTCGGAGTTCGTCAACCTGAAGGCCGACATCTTGACCGTGACCGGTCGTGCTGATCCGGGCATACAACCCGGCACGGATCTTCTTCGTCTCTGTCTTCGCCGGCATCGTCGGCCTCCATGCTCTTTCTACTCCATCGGGAGGGGGGATGATCCGGCTCAGGGTGGCAATTCCGATTAGTAAACCGATCCTTCGGTGGTCTTCGGCGAAAAGACCCGTATTAATCTGTGGACAAAACGAAGCCCGACGGGGGGGTATGCAACGGAGTGGCGGTCTTCCATCCGGGGAGTGACCTTTGCGGGTTCGACGTGGATGAAACGCAGGGGGATCATCGCTCCACCGATGGGAGTAGATACAGGTAGGTGGCCCACCGATCCGCTGCCGAATCTGCGGGGTATGGTGGGACGTAGAGCTGACCGACACGGTGCCGGGCGGCCGGGAATGACAACTTGTGGGAGCCGAGACCGAGCTTGTCCCAGAATGCCCCGTAGCAGAAGCTGCGGGGAAGCCCCCTACTCGGGTGCGAGCCCGAGACGACCACCGCCATAGCGATCGTCTCGGGCGACCTGCTCTTAGCGGTCATGGCCGGTTCCTCCAACAACCTGCACTTCTCCTCGGGGGAGTGCGGGCGTGGGAGGAAGCCATGCCGAAGAGAGGGAAGGACTGGCAGGAACTGACAGAGGGGAACTCAATGGAAGCACCGGCTCTGCAGAGCAACGAGCAACCACGAAGGGCCCCCGCGTGGTGGACACACAAGGAAGTGCGTGCCCACCTCCGGGTGGATCACAGAACCTTGCAGATGGCGATGCGGCAGACGCCGCCGCACGTCCGGAAGCCGTGGGTCAACTTCGGGAATGCGGTCAGGCCCGCGTATCGGTGGCAGGCGTCGGGAATCGAGAAGTGGTGGTACGAGGTGAATGAATGGCGACGTTCGAAAGACGTGGCAGGAAGTACCGCGTCCGCTGGCGAGATCCAGATGGACGGGAACGATCGAGATCTGCTCCGGACGCACACACGGCCAAGGAGATCAAGCGGGAGGTCGAGCGAGCCGTTGCCCGGGGTCGAAGGTGGGAACCTCGTCCGGCTGGCCAGGCGGCTCACGTCGACACAGTCCTGACGGCCTACGTGACGGAGTGCGCTCGCCTGCATCAGCCTGCTACCGTCCACAGGCACGCGTGCAGCCTGGAGATCTTCAGGCGGTGGCTGCGGGCGCGGCTTGGCGCAGCCCGGATTCTCGATCTGTCGCTGCTGTCGAAGGCCCTGCTGGCGGAGTTCTACGCGTACTTGATCGGCTCGGGATTGCACGGGCGGCTGCGGCGTCCCGCCTCGGCACAGAAGATCTTGGCCACGGTTGAACGGTGGTGGGCATGGGCATACAACGAGGACGTGTACGCGGGGCTCGTGCCCCAACCGCGACGCCTGCCGGTCGCGCAGGAGCCGCGAACCCCGACCGCCGCACCGACATGGGAAGAAATGGATCGTTGCATCGTGCAGTGCAGGGGATGGCAACGGCAACTGGCCATCCTGCTGCGGTTCACCGGGCTTCGGGTTCAGCAGGCCATGCAGTTGCGCTGGGACGACTTCGATCTGCAGGTGTGCCGTCTACGGATTCGGGGCGAGTTGGGCAAGACACCGGATGAACGCAAGGGCCGCATCATTCCCGTCTCCCGGCACCTTGCCGCGGAGATGGCAACGTGGGGGCCGCATGACGGGTTGGTGATCAAGTCCAGCCGCAAACAGGACGGGCCTCGTGCCCATGAAGCCCGCGGCCGAGACATGGCGAGGGCCTGGAAGCGGGCAGGGGTAAGGCCCGAGGTCTGGAAGCAACGCCCGCACCATGCATTCAGGAAAGGACTCGTGTCAGGATTGAAGCGGCTCGGGGCCGACGACGAGGCCGTCGAGTTCCTTGTGGGCCACACTCTCGGGATCAGGGGAATCTACACGGATCCTGAGGCGCTGCCATTGCAGGCAACCGTGGATGTCATTCCGGCACCCGCTGGAGACCAGCGTTCAAGTCTGGTGCTGCTTCCATGTGGCCGCTGACAGAGCTTGCCGTCAATCCTCGCACGGCACGCTGTTCTCCAAGGCAAGCCCGTATGGGAGAACAACCTCGAGTGAGCCATCCCGCAGTTCGAACGCCTTCTTCTTGTAGGATTTCACGACGACCTCAACGAACACCTCGACTTCGATCACCCACGTTCGACATTGGGTGAGGGTCTCCTCGAAAAGCCAGCGGTCTTCCTCCTGGTCCCAGACGCTCTGATCGGGGTCAACCCAGGCGGCTTCTCCCTCTATTTCGAATGGCATGGTCATCTTCGCCAGACCCACATCGTTTCCAACCGCCAAGATGGATATGCGAGGGAGGCCCTTCGGAGACACCTTGTTGATCTCCACTTCGCCGTCCTCGTCGAACAGGTAGGAGGAGTACCCCATGATGGTCTGGGCGCTCCACAGGGCTACCTCAGCAGCACTACCTTTCAGGAACTTCCGAAGCGCGCCTGAACGAGCTCTCTCGGACTTCGCGTACACATCGTCAATAAAGGCGTCCAGTGTGTCGAAGTAGTCGAAAAGCGGCTCGCCGTCGCACACCAGTTTCCAATCCGAGTCGTCGGACACGATGGCGACCTTGTGGTCATCGTTTCTTCTTGCCCATGACGACAGCATAGATGCAGCGAACGCATCCGGGAACTCAGCCTTCTTATCTCCCTTCCCGAACGGCGGCGACACAGCGAAGTACCGCTCGAACACGGCGGACGGGTCGACTGCTGCCACCCTCAACTTGATAGGCTTCAGCTTCCTCACATAGTCGTCAAAGAGAGTACAAGCCTGAGATGCCACGGCTGACCAATCCTTGATGGCAAACAGCGTCCCGAATGGCCGGTCTGGAAGGAGTCGGAGTACCGTCCCGCCAGCCTTGCGGAGTCTGTTCACTGCAGTCTTCGAACTATCGACGATCTCCCTCAACTGGGCATGGTTCTCCTGCACGATGATGTCCGGAAGGAGAACCTGCACAACGCTAGAGCGGGCTAGAGAGAGCAAGGCCTTCAGCGCCACTCCGTCGGTTCTGTAGCCCTCCTTGCGAAACGCGTTGGTATCCACGAAGACCGCTCGCATGACCAGGCCTCATCCCTTCCGGCGTGTCCACCCCGTGTCCACTTTCCAGCCTTGCTTCCGCCAAACCGTGTGAAATCAACGCCCTCTGGGCGTCTGGCGGAGATGCATGGGAGTCGAACCCACCCGGGACCTTGCTCAGACCCCACACTGGTTTTGAAGACCAGGCGGCCCACCGGGACCGGTGCACCTCCGTTGTCTTGATTACCCCAATGGACGCATAAGTGTCAACGACGCGGTTGTGTCGGACGGAGGAGAGGAGCGCTATGGTCTTGCGTACTGCCGGAGGATGGCGTTTAACGCCGCTGGTTCAGGGAGCGGACGGAAGGGGCGGGGACGGAGGAAGGGTGGGGGACGGAGGCAGCGGCGACAAAGGCGGCGGAGGAGAGGGTCTGGCTGGCGACGAGTCGCAGGAGGACCACGGAATCGGTCCGCAGTGCGCCCCGGGCGAGGGATGCTTCCTGGACAAGTGCGAAGAGAACGACGACTGCCAGTCCGGCTGGTGCGGCCAGCACATGGGAGAAGGAGTCTTCGCCAACCTGTGGGTCCGTCAAGAAACAACCCGATCGAACCGAGGATGCCGAGGCGCCCTGCCGGCAAGGCGCGATGACGAGGCATACCAGCGGTATGGCGAGGAAGAGCAACGACGCCGGAAGGGATGCATCGGCGTCCGAATTCACCGGGTTATTTCTTGACGGACCCTTATCTCCAGGGCTGGAACAATGCTGCTGCACGGATCCTCGACTGCCGCATCGAGCAGAACTCGGCGGGAACCGGCGGCGGCGCCTTCTTCTTCAAGCTCGGGGCCTCCCCCACGATCCTGCGCACCATCATTTCCAACAACAGCGCCCAGAGCGGTAATGGCGGCGGAATCTGCGCATGGGACAGCAGCGCGACAATCGTCAACACGATCGTTGCCGGGAACACTTCACCGGGAACGGCCGGGATGTTCTACCACAACTGCACGACCCAGATTACCAACAGTACTATTACCGCCAACACTGCCGGATGTCTGGAGGCCAACGGCAAGAACCACGTGCTCCTGAATTCGATCTGCTGGGGAAACGGCGGAAAGGAGTTCGTTTTCACCGGCGGGGCCATCGCAGCGTCGTACTCCGACATCCAAGGCAGCTACGCGGGCACTGGTAACATCAACGCGGATCCTGTGTTCAAGGGAGCATCGGATTTCCACCTGACCCCCGTGAGCCCGTGCCGCGAGAAGGGGTCTCTTGCGGGCGCTCCGCTCGACGATGTCGACGGCGAGCCCAGGCCGCAAGGCAACAACGTGGACATCGGTGCGGACGAGGCGCCGGAGTGACACGCTCCTTTCTTGCAAACGATGGTCCCGGATGGTACAAGGGCCGCGGTTTTCCAGGGGGGCCTGATGCGAGTGATCGCAGGACGGTACAAGGGAAGGCAGTTGGCCGCACCCCCGGGCGATGGCACTCGGCCTACCCTCGACCGGGTGCGCGAGGCACTCTTTTCCATCCTCGGCGACGTTATTGAAGGCGCACGGGTGCTGGACCTTTTCTCCGGAGCAGGGACGCTCGGCATCGAGGCCCTGTCCAGGGGTGCCGAGGAAGCCACGTTCGTGGAATTCCGGCGGGGCGTGAGCGAGGTGCTGCGCGAGAACCTCCAGCAGCTTCAGGACGCCAGGTTCACCATCATCGCAGCACCAGTCGAACGCGTTCTTCCAAGGCTTGCTCACAAGCGGGCCCGTTTCAACCTGGTCTTCCTCGACCCGCCATACCGCATGGGTCTCGTACCGGTCACGATCGACGCCCTCGTCCGCTGCCATCTCCTCGCCCCGGGCGCACGCGTCGTGGCGGAGCACGAGTCCCGCTTCAATCCGCCCAGGGAGTTCGGCAACCTGTTCCTTGCGGACCGCCGTACCTACGGCGATACCGGCATCGCGATCTACTCCGTTCTGGAAGGGGAGGTCACAGCATGAGCGTTGCAGTCTATCCCGGCTCGTTCGACCCGTTCACCAACGGGCACAAGGACATTGTCGAAAGAGCGCTCAAGGTGTTCGACAGGCTGGTCGTCGCAGTCGCGGTCAACCCGGGCAAGGACGCGATGTTCTCCATCACCGAACGGGTGGACATGATCAAAGAGGTCTATCCGGACAACGAGCACGTCGAAGTAGACACGTTCTCCGGCCTCCTGGTCGACTACATGCGGCGCAGGAAAGCCCGTGCCGTCATCCGCGGGCTGAGGGCCGTGTCGGATTTCGAGTACGAGTTCCAGATGGCCAACATGAACCGCAAGCTGTACCCCAAAGCCGAGACGTTCTTCCTCATGACCGGGCAGGACGCCTTCTACGTCAGCTCCCGTCTGGTCAAAGAGGTCGCGCATCTCGGCGGCTGCCTCGAGGGGCTGGTGCCGCCGACGGTTCTCCGCCGCATCCAAAGGAAGCTGAGAGGTGCCAAGTGAGGTTCTCCCCCCGTGTGCGCAAAGTCTCTCCGTCGGTAACTCTCGGCCTCAACGCAAGGACACTTGAGCTCAAGAAGCAGGGCCGCGACATAATCGCGTTCGGCGTCGGCGAGCCCGACATCGACACTCCGGACCCCATCTGCGAAGCCGGCATCCACGCCATCCGTTCCAAGGTCGCACGCTACACCGCGACCGGCGGCACCCCGGAGCTCAAGGCCGCAATCTGCAAATACATTAAAGGAATTTATGATCTTGACTACGAGCCCGCCTGCGTGATGGCAAGCAGCGGCGCCAAGCAGGTCCTGTTCAACTCGATCATGGCGACGGTCGGCGACGGCGACGAGCTCATCATCCCCACCCCCTACTGGACCTCGTACCCGGAGATGGTGTACCTCGCCAACGCCACGCCCGTCTTCGTCGAGACGACCGCGGAAGAGGGATTCAAGCTCACCGCGGAGAAGCTTATGGCCGCGATCACGGACAAGACACGGGCGGTGCTCCTCAACTCGCCATCGAACCCGACCGGGATCACCTACGCCAGGCAGGATCTCGAAGATCTGGCGGAGGTGCTCCGTTCCAAGGACATCTGGATTCTCTCCGACGACATCTACTGCACACTCCTTTTCGACGACAACAAGTTCGCTTCCTTTGCCGCAATGCCGGGGTTTCGCGACAAGACCATTCTGATCAACGGCGTGTCCAAGACCTTCTCCATGACCGGCTGGCGCATCGGGTTCGCAGCAGGCAGCAAAGAGGCCATCGCGGCCATGACCAAGATCCAGGACCACTCCACTTCGTGCCCGAACGCGATCGCACAGAAGGCCGCGGCAGAAGCGCTCCAGCGCGGCCCCTCGCTCACCGAGGAGTGGGTGCTTTCCCTTTCCGACCGCCGAAACCTGATGCTCTCGCTCATCGAGGCGGTCCCGGGTCTCAGGGCAATCCCGCCGCAGGGCGCATTCTATCTCTGGGTCAACGTGGAAGCGTACCTCGGCCGCTCCGGCGGTCCGGCAAACGCTCTCCGACTCGCGGACAAGCTCCTGGTCGATGGCGGCGTCAGCACCATCCCAGGCGAGGCATTCGGCGCCCCCGGCTACCTCCGCTTGAGCTTCGCCGTCACCGAGAAGGACATTCGCGAAGGCATCTCCCGCATGGCCCGCTTCCTCGCTTCCCTCTAACCACCTACTCGCCCGCCTCTCTCAGCTCCTCGAAGATCTTCCTTTGTTCCTTGCTGAGCTTTTGCGGGGTCCTCGCCTGCAGCACCACGTGCAGGTCGCCCCGGCTCGATCGGTCGCGGGTGAGCCCAAAGCCCCGGATTCGCATCCGTGCGCCGGAAGCGGTTCCTGGCTTGACGGTGAGGCTGCGGGGGTTGCCCTCCAGCGTGGGGACCTCGACGGTTCCTCCAAGAGCCAGAGTGGAGACAGGCACCACGACCTTGCAGACGAGGTCGTCGCCGTCAACGTCGAAGACCGGGTGCTTCGCGAAGCGCACCTTGAGGTACAGGTCGCCATCAGGCATTCCACCCTGGCCCGGTGCGCCTTTGCCCGACAAGCGCAACTTGCGCCCCTCGCGGATGCCTGCGGGGATCTTCACGTCAACGTCGATACGGCGCCCGTCCGGACTGGAAAGCGACACGCGGCGCTTGCCACCAAGGTGGGCTTCCTCCAGAGCGACTTCCAGGTCGGCCTCCGCGTCGAGTCCGGACGAGTCGAGACCCTGGCCGTCCGTGCCCTGGCCGAATCCTCCCTGGCCGAATCCGCCCTGGCCGAATCCTCCCTGGCCGAATCCGCCCTGGCCGAATCCTCCCTGGCCGAATCCGCCCTGGCCGAATCCGCCCTGGCCGAATCCGCTTCCTGGGGACCCGGCGCCGGGGAAAGGCCCGCCCTGGGCCCCGTCGCTTCCGAATCCGCCTCCCGGCGCCCCGGAGGGACCCGGCCCTCCGAATCCTCCGAACCCTCCGAACCCGCCCCGAGCCCCTCCGGGTCCGGACTCGAATCGAAATCCCCGCGCCCCTTTCTTCCCTCCGCCTGCGTTCCCGAATATCTGGCTGAAGATGGAGTCGCCGAGACCGGAAGCCCCGAAAAGGTCGCTGAACACGGAGCTGAAATCGAAGTTGCGGAAGATGTCCTCCTGCGAGAAACGCTGCGAGAACCCCTCCGCACCGAAGGTATCGTACTGGCGCCGTTTCTCAGGATCGGACAGGACGGCGTACGCTTCGTTGGCTTCCTTGAACCGCTCCTCGTATTTCCTGTTCCCCGCGTTCATGTCCGGGTGGTACTTCTTGGCCAGGTTGCGGAACGCCTTCTTGATCTGGTCTTGCGTAGCGTCCCTGGCCACTCCCAGGATCTTGTAGTAATCCTTCAACTCCATCCTCCTCACGCCACGCACAATATATTCCCCGACCGAGCGAGCGCAAGGCCCAAGACGCACGTTCGGCACCGCCATGGAGGGCTGGCGGTAGTGCGGGAGGCGGCGCAAGGCTGGACTTTTGCCCGAGCATCCACTAAACGATTTGGACGGGCCTTTTCCCCGGGGGTGATCGTGCGGCTGCACGTAATCTCGGACTTGCACCTTGGCCGAGGGGACCGGACCGACCGGTTCGGCCATTCGGTATCGCGGTTCCACCGCTTCCTGGATTTCCTGGAGCGCGGTGCGGACACGGTCGTGCTTCTGGGCGACGTTCTGGACACGCACCACGGGCTGGTGCCGTTCGACTACTTCCGCGAGGTACGCAAGATCACCGGCACCTATCCCGGCCTCGTGGAGCGCCTCCTGTCGGGCAAGTACCCTCTGGTTCACGGCAACCACGATGACTGCCTCGCCCGCCTGCCGGGAGTGAAGGAACGAATCATTTACGACGCAGACGGACAGCGCGTGCTGCTCATGCACGGCCATCAATTCGACAGACTGATCCGACTCGCGCCCAACACGTGCGCGGCGTTCAATTGGCTTGCCGGAAGGCTGGAGGCCGCGGGCATGAAGGGGCCGCTTGCCATGCTGGACAAGATCGACGACCTCGCCAACGGGCTCACCCGGGACCGCTCCGAAATCTACCGGGAGCAGGCCGTGGCTTCCGCCAGGAGCGCGGGTGCGACCATCATCGTCATGGGACACCTGCACCGGCAGGATCTTCATAGGGCCGACGGTGTCACGTACGTCAATACCGGGTCGTGCCTGGGCGGGCGATTCCAGTACGCTGCAATCGATACCGCGTCGGGCACCGCGGAGGCGAAGGAATGGACGGGCTGATCATGGATGACTTCGTCCGAATCGGAGGGAGGTCCCGGCACCGGCTTCTCCTGCCTGCGCCTCGCAGCATTACCCGCTCCGGTGCCGGTGCCGTTGCACTGATCACGTGCGTGTTCGGGCTGCTGGCACCGGGAGCTGCCGTCGCCGATTCCATCCAGGTGTTGCTGGAACGTTCGGGGGAGAAGGAGCAAGAGGTCGTCGTGCTTCGCCAGGTCTGGGACATGGCCCGCGGCTTCGACTCGTACTTCATCGAGACGTTCTCACTTCCCAGCGGCAAGAAGACTTCCAGCAGGGCGCTGGCGTCCGGCGACAGGAACCTCCTCTCCGCTGTCGGCCAGTACGAGATCTACATGCAGGCGGTGAAGGCGGAACAGGAGAAGGAGACGTCACGCCTGGAGCGCACCGGGTACGCGCCGGTGTGCGCGGTGGTCGGCACAGATACGCCGGGCGTTCAGAACGCGACGCTCACCCGCGGCGACCCCCCGGTCATACTTCGCGTCAAACAGGACGACGGCACGCAGCGGCTGGTCATCGAACGAGGAGAGAAGACGTTCACCCTGCTGAAGTTCAAGCCCCTCCCCGGAAGTGGAAGGGACCTCTCCCGCAGCGTGCGCCGCGACCTGATGGCCGTTGCCGTCGTCGGCCGCGGCGAGCACCTTGCCGTCGTGGTCAGGCGCCAGGTCTTCCCTTCGTCCGAGGCGGTCCCGGACGACGACCTCTATTTCATCCCGCTCAAGAAGGGGCTGGCTGCGCTGGACGCGGCATTCCCTCTGCAAGAGCCCATGTGCAAACGGATGGCGCCCTGAACATGATCGCCTTGGCCGGAGCAACTCGATGAACGCAACGCAGCGCACGCTGGAGTACCTGAAGTGGCCTCGGATCCTGGCCGAGCTTCAGCGCCACGCGTCCACGGACATGGGCAAGGACGCTGCCCGCAATCTCAAGTTCCTGCCCAGGCCCGAGGACATCCGGACCGAGCAGGCTCGGGTGAGTGCGCTCAAGGCCGTGCTGGAGGAGGGGCGCGCTCCGGATTTCGGCAGCATCTGCGACGTCGGCAGCCTGCTGCACCGTGCGCAGAAGGAAGGTACTCTCTCCGCCGCGGAGCTGCTCGTGATGGGTGACTGTCTTGCCGGCATCGGGCGGCTCGTGTCGTTCCTTGGCGCCAACTCCAGGACGCTCGACCCTCTGGCCTCGATCCGGAATGGGCTGAACGACCAGCGCGGCACCGCGCACGAAATCGCGGTAGCGCTCGACCGCGACGGCAAGATAAGGGACGACGCAAGCAGGTCCCTCAAGGAGCTTCGAAGGAGCGTGTTCGACGCACACCAGGCGATAACTTCCCGCATCGACGAATTCCTTCGTGCGCCGCAAGTGGAAGAGGTGCTGCAAGAACGCTACTACACGTTGCGGGAGGACCGCTATGTGCTGCCCATCCGCTCGGAGCGGCGTTCGCAGGTGGACGGTATCGTGCACGCTGTCAGCCAGTCGGGCGCCACGGTTTTCGTTGAGCCGCAGTTCCTTGTGTCGCTCAACAACAGGCTCAAGCTGTTGCAGGAGGAGGTGAAACGGGAGGAGTTTTCAATCCTCTCCGACCTCACCCGACTGGTAGCGGAGGGCGCGGACCTTACCCGCCGGTCGCTTGAGGCAGCGGCAGCGTTCGACCTGATTGCTGCGAAGGCATTGCTCTCGGTGCGGTTGAAGGGGCATCCTGCGGTGCTGACCTCGGGCCAGCGGATTGCGCTGCGCCTCGTGCGCTCGCCGATACTGCTCTTCCAGAACCAGGAAGTGGTCGCCAACGACCTGGATGTTGGGGAGCAGGGGCGGATAGAGGTGGTCGCCAACGACATCGTGGTCGGCGAGCAGGGGCGGATCCTGGTGGTGTCGGGGCCCAATGCGGGAGGCAAGTCGGTAGCCCTCTCAGCGCTTGGCCAGTGCGTCCTGATGTTCCACGCGGGCTTGCACGTGCCTGCCGGGCCCGACAGCGAGATCCCGTTCCTGGACGGGCTGCACGCGCTTCCCGGCGATCTCGAAGACGTTGAGCGCCAGCTCTCCACTTTTTCCGGCCATTTGCAGGAGCTGAACAGGGTGGTGGCGGCCGCAGGCAAGGGGCACCTGGTGCTGATCGACGAGATTACGGTGGGGACGGAGCCGGTGCAAGGAGCGGCACTCGGGGCAGGGTACCTGATTTCGCTTGCCGACCTCGGATGCCTTGCCGTCGTGGCGACTCACTACGAGCAGCTCAAGGCGCTGGCCATGTCGGACCCCCGCTTCGAGAATGCGTCCATGGGCATGGACTGGGAGACGCTGACGCCGACCTACCGGCTGGTCCGCGGCACTCCGGGGTCGTCCAGGACTTTCGAGATTGCGCGGCGGTTCGGAGTGCCGGGTGCGGTTGTCTCCATGGCCCAATCGTTCTTCGAGGGCAAGTCGGGAAGCCTGCTTGAGGACGCGCTGCGCCGCCTGGCTGACAAGGAAGCAGAGATCGCCCGGGAAGCCGAGGAGCTTCGAGCGGCGGTCCAGGAAGCCCGGAACCTCGCCCGGCGCAGGACGCTTGCGCTGGAATCGCTGGGCCAGCAGGCGGGCAGGATAATCGCACGCAAGGTGAAGGAAGGGATCTCCGGTGTGGAAGATGCCCTTCGCACGGTTGCAGCAATAGTAGCGAGGCTCCAGAAGGAGACTGCACCGACGCACGCTGGCCACGCCGGTTCCCGCGAGGAGACTGCACCGACGCACGCTGGCCACGCCGGTTCCCGCGAGGAGACTGCGCGGTCCCACGCGGTCCTTGCTGCTTCCCGCGATGAGCTGGAAGGGATCGGCCGAGAGTTGGAGCGCAAGGCCCGAGAGCTCCAGTCGGAGGAAGAAGTCGAACGACTGGCGCCGGGCCCCAGGTCTGCGATCGTGCCTGGTGCGGAGGTCTTCGTGAGGAAGTACGGCAGGAAGGCCATAGTTCTTTCGGTCCAGGAGTCCGAGGGTGTGGCAGAGCTCAAGATGGGACCGATGAAGATGCGGGAGGCGCTCTCGGGGCTGGTGCCCATATCCGCGGCGCAGTCTCCAGCCCGGCGCGGCTGGGCCGCGTCTTCCGCCCCTCCGTCCCTGCCTGCCGGCTCCGGCTGGACCGCGTCCGCTGCTCCTCCGTCCCTGGCTGCCGTCCGCCTCGACCTGCGCGGCTTGGACGTGCAGGATGCGCTCGACCGCGTCGCCAAGGCTCTGGACGACCTGCTGGTAAGCTCGTCCGGGTCGCTCGTCATCGTGCACGGGCACGGCACTGGCCGGCTCAAGGCTGCGGTGAGAAGCATGCTGAAGGAGACGGCCTATCCGGTTGTCTGCCGCGCAGGGAAGCGCGACGAAGGGGGCGATGGAGTTACTCTTGTGACTCCGGCGTGACCTGCAACGATTCTTCCACGACCTTGACGGGGACCAGCGAGACCTGGTTGTCCTTCTTCACGATTTTGAAGATGACCTGCTTGCAGCCGTACTTATCCCGCAGGGCCATCTCGGTCTTGGCAATCTTTTCCACGAACCGGATGTAGGTCACCTTGGACACGTCCAGCCCTGCTGCGCGGCGGGCATCCACGTACTCGCGATACAGGCGTTTGTAGTACTCGGTTGCGGACTCGGTGATGCTGCTGGCCGGCACCTGGTCCAGCGACGTTGCCAGGTCCCCTTCCGAGACGTCCAGGCTCGTGTCCGGGTCGGCAGCGATCCGCAGGTCCCCGGACCAGCCGTCCTGCTGCTCGACGTCTTCCGGAAGCGGCTGACCGAGCAACACGGCCTTCATGATGCAAAGGGACTGCCCCATCGAGCGCGGCATCTGCTCGTTGAAATCGAATGGGAATTGTGCGTCGAAGTCTCCGCTGATGACCTCGTGGATTGCGGCGTCTATCCGTTCGAACGGACGAGTGAACGACCGCATCAGGAACTGGATGAGCAGGAGGCCGATGAGGAAGATCACGATCCCGGAGACCAGGAGAACGATCTTTATCGACTGGAACCACGTCATCGACTTTTCCAGGTCCACGTACAACACCGCGTTGAGGCCCTGGCCTTCCGCCTCGAAGTCCAGGGGAATCGGGATCGACGCTGCCAACAGCGAGTCCGAAGAGTACGCTGGATAGTGCCGGCACTCGCGCACGAACTGCGCCAGATCCGCGTTGCTTGCGTGGCCGACGGCCGCACTTCCGACAACCGTGGTTTTCGCGTTGTCGTTGTGCACGAACAAGATCCCTTTGTCCACGCGGGAGAACTCGTACTCGCACCTGGCGGACCAGGCGTCCCCTTCCTCGCCCGGCTTCCCTGACGCCACGTGCATGCAGTGCTCGAGCACCGGGCGCCAGCCCAGGACCGCCATGGTGTCGTTGCGCGCCATGCTCCTGCCCGCCTCGTACCCGACGATCAAAGCGCCCAGGTACTCGCCGGTTGCGCTCTCGATCCGGGAAGCCACCACCACGAACGCTCTGTCATTCAAGAGCACGAAGCTGGAGATCATCGGCTCGAACGAGTTGCGGAGCTGCTCCAGCACCGGCGCAGTCTGCTGGAAATTCTCCCTCACGTGGGTCTTGTACATCGATGCGGCCTTGTCCGGATCCTGGGTACGCAGAATATCGACCGACGAGGAGAGGTTGTCCAGCAGCAGCCGGGCCGTCCGACCGTCCGGGTCCACCAGGACGAACAGCTCCGGCATGGCAGCGCCAAGGATCTTCTTCTGCTGAGGGAAGATCACCTGGGTAAGCGGCAAATAGGTGAGCTTGAAGTAGCACAGCGGCCATGCCTCGGTCTCAGCAAGGCAGCTCGCGAACAGGCCGCGCATGTAGGTGGGGTAGCCTCCTTCAACGGAGAACGGTTTCTTGATCGTTTTTGCGACGCGGTCCTCCAGCCTGGTCAACGCGTCCTTGGCCTCATTCTCGACAAACGAGAGGATGCGCTCGGGCGGGACCGCGCGGCGGGACCTGAACTCCTCCCTTGTTCGGTCGCCGACTCTCTTGATCTCCTCTCGGTTGTCCCGGAGGATCGCGATGTATTCCGGCAGGTCGGACGCCATGATGTCCGCGACGTACCTCTTGAGCGCTGCGGTGCGGCTTTCTGCAAGCGTCCGCCAGGAGGTCTCCGCTGCCTTCAGCGACGGGCCGACCTGCTCTTGAACGTAGGATTCCCGGTTCAAGTCGAGCATGAACCAGACCGTCGCATCGGCAAGGACGATTGCGAACAGCAACAGCAGCGTCAGCTTCATCCTGAACATGACAACGCTCCTCCGCCCGACATCCCGGACTTAAAACCTCGAACGATAATAGGCCCCGCTGCCGGACGTGTCAACGCCGAATTCGGCGCGTGTCCGTGCAATTTGCTGAGGAGTGGACACCGTCCCCGTCGAAAAAGTTTCGCTTGCTTCCGGTGCACCCGTTTTGCTAGCATCGGTTCGGTTTGTCCTCGGCCAGGAGGGTTCCGGATGGACTTCAAAGGCGACGTAAGAGACGTGAAGTACGTTGTATTCGACATGCTCAAGACAGCGGATCTCAGCCTGCACCCGCGGTACAGTGACGCCAACCGAGAGCTGTTGGAGATGATCATCGACGAGGGCTACAAGTTCGCCCGCGAGGTCGTCGCTCCGACGTTCGAGACGGGGGACCGCACGGGGTGCTCGTTCGAGGGAGGGAAGGTCTCGATGCATCCCGACCTTGTAAATGCGCTCAGGCAGTGGGGCGAGAACGGGTGGGGCGGAGTCACCGAAGATCCCAAGTGGGAGGGCCAGGGTCTCCCCCTGATCATGGCCTCGGTCCTGAACGAGTTCTTCACCGGTGCCAACTGTGCGCTCTCCCTGGTGCCCATGCTCACGGTGGGCGCCGCGCACCTCATGGAACGGTTCGCTCCCTCGTGGGTGAACGAGGTCTGCCTCAAGCGTCTGTATTCCCTGAAGTGGTGCGGCACCATGTGCCTGACCGAGCCCCAGGCCGGAAGCGACGTGGGCGCAAGCAAGACCAAGGCGTTCCGCCAGCCCGACGGCACATACAAGATTGTCGGCACCAAGAACTTCATAACCGGCGGCGACCATAACATCTCTCCAAACATCATACATATGGTTCTCGCCCGCATCGAAGGCGGCCCCAGCGGCACCAAGGGGCTCTCCCTCTTCGTGGTCCCGAAGTACAGGTTCAACGCCGATGGGACGCTTGGCGAGTTCAACGACGTGACGGCGGCCGGCATCGAGCACAAGATGGGCATCCACGGCACGCCGACCTGCACGATGAACTTCGGCGAGAACGATAAGTGCATCGGCTATCTCATCGGCGAAGAGCACAGCGGCATGGCCCTTATGTTCCACCTGATGAACGAGGCGCGCATCTGGGTGGGCATGCAGGGGCTCGCGATCGCGTCCTCCGCGTACCACCAGGCGCTCGCGTACTCGCGTGAGCGCCTGCAGGGTTCGGATGTCGCCAACTTCAAGGACCCCAACGCACCCAAGGCCCCCATCATCCGGCACCCGGACGTCCGCAGGATGCTCATGACCATGAAGGCGTGGACCGAAGGGATGAGAGGGCTCTTCCTCAACGTCGCATGGATGGAGGACATGGTCCGCGTCAGCGGGACGAAGGAAGAGAAGGATTACTACCAGGGGCTCGTGGACCTGCTGACCCCGGTGTGCAAGGCATTCGGCTCGGACACCGGGTTCGAGGTGACCTCGCTGGGCGTGCAGGTGCTTGGCGGCTACGGCTATTGCAAGGAGTTCCCGCTCGAGCAGCTCATGCGCGACGCCCGCATCGCGGCCATCTACGAAGGGACCAACGGCATCCAGGCCATGGATCTCTTCACCCGCAAGGTCCCGTGGAAGGGCGGCCTGCTGTTCAAGAACTACCTCGGCAGCATCGACAAGTTCGTGAACGAGAGCCGCGGCAAGCACCAGTGCGTGGACCCGTTGATCGAGAGTCTGGACGCTGCCAAGAACCTTCTGGCCCCGGTCACCCAGCAACTGGGCGGGGTTGCGAAGGAAGACCTCGCCCTCGGCCTCCAGCAGGCCGTCCCCTACTGCAAGCTCTTCGGCCACGTCGCATGCGGCTTCGAGCTCGCAAGACAGGCCGTGCTTGCGCACGAGAAGCTCAACGCTCTTTATGCGGAGAAGGGCATCTCCGCAAAGGAAGACCGCCGCAAGCTCTACGAGACCAACGCCGACGCGCACTTCTTCCGCAGCAAGGTCTATACCGCGCAGTTCTACTTCAACTTCCTGCTCCCCAACATCTACGGCATCGCCAAGACCCTCGAAACCACGGACCACTCCGCCCTGGACGTGCTCTTTGGGCTGGGGTCGGACCTGTAGCCGGACGTGTTGTCTCAAAGCCCGTTGTGGATGTGCTTGCTTTGCGACGCGCCATTTCGAACTTCCCAATCCTTGCTAGCCCGCCCACCGGGCGGGCGAACCACCGGCGTGTTCGTTACCCGTGGGCACCGATAGGCCGGGGTCTACGACCCCGGTAGGCCGGCGGGTAGTGCGTTTGCGCGGTGCGGACCCGTGTGCTATCCTGCCGGGGCGGAGGCGTGGATGGCCGCGGACAAAGGCGACAGAGTCGAGGAACGGTTCAAGCAATCGCAGGCCGAGAAGGACGCGTTCGAGGTCGAGCTGGACGTTCTGGACAAGAAGATCGCGCGGCTTCGCGTGTTGTACGACCAGTATTTCATGGGGATCGAGAAGGTAGAGCCGCACCAGATCCGCGGGGACGTGGCGAAGATTTTCATGCGGTCCAACATCCCGGTCAGAGGCGGCACAGCTCTCAAGTTCCGGTACCGTGGTCTACAGCAGCGGTTCGTTTCGTACTGCAGCTACTGGGACCGGGTGGTCCGACTCATCGAGGATGGGCGCATCCGACGAGGCATCGGATCGTTCAAGTCGGAGGATTCGGGCCTGGACGTGAACCGGGCTGAAGCGGAAGAAGGTGGCGACCACTACGTCCGCCCGGAAGCGCTCATCTCCAAGCGGCGCCGCTTCAAGACCCGTGAGTACACGAAAGAGGAGTTGGAGCACCAGGCAGCGTTGCAGACGAAGCGGGAAGCGGCGAACCGGGCAGCGGCGGAGGAAGCGGCAGGGACGGCGGGCAAGGCGCTGGGGACGGCAGGGACGGCGGGGGCCGGTGGTGCAGAAGGCCCGAGATCAGCGGATTCGCTTTTCGATCCGCAGAAGACCTTCCCGGGGCCGAGCCAACCTACGGTGGTGGTGCCGCAGGAGCCGGCAGCAGCGCCGACGGCAGGTCCGACCTTCGGGGAGGCAGGAGCCAGCGTGGAGGGGCGCGGGTTGGACCGGCGGGTCAGCCGCAGCCACCCCGGCGGCCCCGAAAGCGAAGCGGCTACTGCTTCCTCGGCGGCTCGGGGGGAGCGGCGGACCGAGTTTGCCCCGGACGAGATTCCGCTGATAGTGGAGCGGCTGCGGGAAGAGAAGCAGCGGGCGGGCGAGGCAGCGGACAGGATTACGCCTGAGTTGGTGGAGAAGAGCATCAAGAAGATGCTGGAGAAGGTGCCGGCGTCCGGGCTCAAGCTGCGGTTGGTGGAGAAGGACGGCCGGGTCTCGCTGGCCGCTGTCGTGAAGAAGTCCTCATAGGTGAATCAGTTCATCGGGGGCGACGCGAGCAGCAGCGCCTTGAGGTCTTCGTCCGTGAAGCGGATGCCGGCAGCGAGGTAGTAGTCGCCGTAGTAGCCTTCATTGAGCATGTCGTCGAGGCCGCCTGCGACGAAGAAGTGGCGGAACACTTCCCATTCCACCTGCGATCTCAGCCGCGGGTTGTTGTCCAGCGTGAAGTCGAACAGGTCGAACTGGAACGCCAGCCTGTCTTGGAAGAAGTTGAAGTCGAGCCCGATGCCGCCGGTGCTCTCCATGATGCCGAACCTGCCGGTCAGGAAGTAGTAGCTCTTTGCGAACTGGAAGGAGATCTTCAGGTTGTGGGTGGTCGTGGTGACGTTTTCCTTCAGCACGGGTGTCCCCTTGGTGGGGTCGTTCGTGTCGGTGATGACCAGCTTCTCGGTTGTGAAGCCCCTGGGGTCATCCACGATTTGGAGGAGGTAGTACTTGTCCAGCTTGGGCCTGAATCGAATCGAGAAGATGTTCTTGGCGAACCGGGTTTCGGGGAAATAGGAGGTCTGGAGCTGCACTTCGGTCTGCATCAGCGTGTAGCTCTTCACGAACTCCTTGGTATCTGTGATCACCTCCTCGACTTCTTCGACCAGCCTGTCGTCGGTGAGCAGGCGTCCGATGGTCCCCTTGCCCTGTCGGAGGTCCGCGGTGATGGCCCGCATGTTGTCCAGTGTGTCGTCCAGCTTGGTCATGGAGTCCTGGGCTTTCTCCAGCGTCCCCTGCACCGACTGGATTGTGTCTGCCAGGTCGCCTTTGCTTCCCTTGACGAGCGAGAGGAGCTCGGTGGAGAAGTCTCGCAGGTTGGAGAGCGTCTCTGCCACGGTGGGGGATTCCCCTTCGGAGAAGTCTGCGAGGACCACGGAAAAGCGCTCGAAGTTGTGGAAGATGCGGTTGAGCTGGGAGAGCCTGGGGGTGATGCCCTTCTCCACCACCTGGCTTAGCTGGACCCCGACCTCGTTGAGGTTTCGGGAGGTCTCGGTGAGGTTCTGCACCAGCGACTCGACGTTCGCGGCCGAGACGATCTTCTTGACTCGGTCTGCAATCTCGCGTGCGTCCTCGGTTGTCCCCTCGATGTTGGCCGCGACCCTGTCGACGGTCCCTTCGTCCACGATGCGCTGGATCTCGCCTGCGACGGTGCGGGCACCGTCCCCGATCTCCTTGACCTGAGCGCTGATGTCCCTCAGGTTGTGCACGAGGTCGGACATGGCCTGCCCGCCCTCCGGCCCTCCGACCGCGCCTGCGAGGCTTCCAGAGATCGCTTCGACGTGGTCTACGATCCGTTCTATCTTGGGATAGAGGTTGCTCAGCTTGCCCATCTGGTCCAGGACTGCCTCGATCCCGCTGGACCCGATAACTACCGGGATCTCGTCTCCATCCTCAAGCGCCTTGCCGTTGAGGCCGGGGGAGATGGATAAGAAGAAGTCGCCAAGCACCGACGATTGGCGCCGGAGCACCGAAGCCGCGCCGACGAGCCTGCCGTCCCGCACCTCGCCTGAGTAGAGCACCACGTCCGGCGCAAGCCGGATAGCTACCTGTGCCCTGACCCCCTGGTCCGTGTCCACCCTGCGGATGTCCTCGATGACGCCCACCGGCGTGCCGACCATGGTCACAGTGGACTGCACGACAAGGCCGGTCACGTCTTCGAAAGTCGCATACACGACATAGGTCCCGGTGCCTGGAAGGACGGTCGTCTTGACCTTGCTGACCATGTAGAGCAGCCCGGCGACTCCGACGATGATCACCAGGCCGACCAGGACCGGGGCCCGGATGGTCTTGCCGCTCATCGAGCACCTCCGGGAAGCGTTCTCCTGCCAATCATGCGGCTCATGGAGCACCTCCGGTGGAGGCACGTGGGGCAGCGGTGGCGACGTCCAGGAAGCGCCTGACGACGGGGTTGGCGCTGGCCTGGAACTCGTCGGGGGTCCCGTATTCCACAATCCGGCCGTCGTGGATCATGGCGATCCGGTCGGACACCCTGAAGGTCGAGGCCATGTCGTGGCTGATGACGATCGAAGTCACCTTGAGCTTCTCCTGCATCTCACGGACCATCTGGTCAACGTTGAAAGTCATGATGGGGTCCAGGCCCGTGGTGGGCTCGTCGTAGATGATCACTTTCGGGTTGAGCACGATCGACCTGGCGAGGCCGACCCTCTTGCGCATGCCGCCGGAGAGGGCCGACGGGAAGAGGGGCTCGATGCCGGAGAGACCCAGCAGAGCAAGCTTATCGGCGACGATCTCCCGAATCCGCTTTGCCGGAAGCCTGGTGTGCTCCACCAGCGGGAACGCGACGTTCTCTTCCACGGTCATGGAGTCGAACAGCGCCGAGTGCTGGAAGAGCATGCCGAAGTTGCGCCGCACGTCTGCCAGCTTCCTGGGGCCAAGAGGGGTGATGTCCTCACCCTCGAACAGCACCTGCCCCTCGTCTGCCTTCAGCAGTCCGATGATGTGCTTGACCAGGACCGACTTGCCTGAGCCTGAGCCGCCGATGATGGTGGTGACCATCCCCCTCTCGACGGCGAGGTCGACGCCCTTGAGCACCTCGCGGTCGTCGAAGCGCTTCCGCAGACGGGCCACCTGGATTATCTGGTCGGACGCCATCAGAACATCACCGCGGTGAGCACGTAGTCCAGCACGAAAATCGTCACCGAAGCAAGCACCACGGCCTGCGTGGTTGCGCTGCCCACTCCTCTTGCCCCACCGGCAGCGTTGAAGCCTTTCGAGCAACCGATGACCGCGATGGCAGCGCCGAAGACTGCGGCCTTTATGATGCCGCTCGTGAGGTCCTCGACCCTCATGAAGTCCGCGATCTTGACCATGAAGAGCCCCTGGTCCACGCCCATCCACGTTACTGCAACCAGGTAGCACCCGATCATGCCGACCATGGTGAAAAGGATGCAGAGCACGGGCATCATCACGACGCTGGCCCAGAATCGGGGAACGATCAGGTACTGGATGGGGTTTACGGCCATGGTCTCCATGGCGTCCACCTGCTCCGTAACCCGCATGGTTCCGATCTCGGTGGCCATGGCGGAGCCGGCCCTGCCGGTCACCATGAGTGCGGTGAGGACCGGAGAGAGCTCCCGGGCGAGTGCCAGCGCCACGCTTCCGCCGACCAGCGTCTCTGCCTTGATTATCTTGAACGCGTAGATGCCTTGCAGCGCCATCACCGCGCCGGTGAAGCTTCCGGTAAGCACGATGATAAAGAGTGACCCGACGCCGATGAATTCCATGGCTCGAACGAGAAGTGCCCAGCGGTACGGCGGACGGATGGTCCACGACAACACCTGGAGCATCATGAGCATCACTTCGCCCAATTCTTCCAGGAAGCGGACCAAAGGTTGCGCCAGGCGACCCCACACGATACCCCTCCCGGACGGGATCTTACGTCCCCCGGCGGGGCCCGCAAGTAATCAATCCTTGCTCCTACTTTGTCTATGTGATATTAAACCGCCGGTCTTTGAATTGCCGGGGGGTGCCATTGAAGATCTACCGAGGAAGAATAGAACCGGCCACGCAGGAAATCCTGGACGTGCTGCTCCGCGAGGGGTTCGTCGAGGTCGCCACTGAAGAGGTCGAGGAGGTGCGCAAGGACATCGAATCCGTGCTGAACGAATACATGCGCATGGAGCGGGAGATCACGGAGAAGGCAAAGGACGCTGTCGCAAAGCAGGGGCTGGACTACTCCTCGATCGTGAAGATCCGTCGGTCCATGGCAGCGGAGAAGCAGCTCGGGATCGACGACGAAGCACTGGACTACATAGTGGCCCAGATGATCGAGATCATGATGAGCAGCGTGCATGTGGCGGAGGTTTTTGCGGAAGACCATGACATGAACCGCGTCATCGTCCCCGTCCTTCGCAAGCACATGTCGGTCGAAGAGGAATTGGAGAAGGAGGTACGGCAGAAGATCAAGCACCTCCAGGACTCTGAAGGTGGCGTCAACTGGGAGATCGAATACAACCGGGTCAAGGCCGACCTGGAGCGTCTCAAGAAGTTGAAATAACGGGAGGGGGACATGGGCGAGGCATTCACGAATCTGCAGCCTGAGCTGGTATGGACCAACTTCGAGAAGTTGACCCAGGTGCCGCGTGGTTCGGGCGACGAGAAAGGGGACGAGACCAGGGAAGGGATTTCCCGCTTCATGCTCCGCTGGGCCGCGGAAAACGGGCTTACAGCGGCGGGCGACGAGCCCGGCAACGTGCTGATCAAGGTGCCTGCGTCTCCGGGCATGGAAGACCGGCCCGCGCTTGCGCTCCAGGGTCATCTCGACATGGTCTGCGAGAAGGACGAAGACGTGCCGTTCGAGTTCAAGAGCCAGGGGATCCGCGTGGTGCGTGACGGGGATTTCCTGAGGGCGGACGGCACGACGCTGGGTGCGGACAACGGCATCGGTGTCGCGATGGCCATGTCGCTGGCAAAGGACCCGAGCGCAAGGCACCCCGCGCTGGAGCTGGTATTCACGGTGGACGAAGAGCGTGGGCTTACCGGCGCCAACGGTCTTCAGCCCGGCTTCGTGACCGCACGGCGCCTCATCAACATCGACTCTGAAGAGGAAGGGCACATCTTCGTGGGCTGCGCGGGAGGTGCCGACACGGATACGCTGTTCCCGTTGAAGCTTACCCCGCTGAAGCCCGGCATCGAAGCCGTGACGATCAAGCTGACTGGGCTCGTGGGCGGCCACTCGGGGCTCACCATCCACGAGAACCGTGCAAACGCGTTGAAGACGCTCGCAGCGCTCCTGATGACGTCCAAGCGGTCGTTCTCGCTGTGCAAGCTGGAAGGCGGCGACAAGCACAACGCGATCCCGCGTGAGGCGGTCGCGACGATCGCAGGACGCCAGGGGCTGGCCCAGTACGTGGGCAAGCTGGTCAAGAAGTTCATGCCTGCGTTCCAGCGGGAGTTCTCAAAGACCGACCCGAAGGCGGAGTTCATCATCACGCCGGCTGCGGCGTCGGAAGGGCTGTCGACGGGGCACACGAAGCGCATGCTTCGGCTCATGCTGGCCCTGCCGCACGGCGTGGACACGATGAGCAGGGACATCCTCGGGCTGGTGGAGACCTCGTGCAACATGGCCCGCGTCAGATGGGAAGCCGACGGGGCGCACATCCTGCACTCAAGCCGCTCGTCAGTGGAGTCCGCGCTGGCCCGCATCCGCGAGCGCATCGCGTGCACGGGGCTCCTCGCGGGTGCGAAGGTGTTCCCGCACGAGGGCTACCCCGGCTGGCAACCCAACATGTCTTCAGCGCTGCTGGCCAAGGCGAAGGAGGTCTACGCCCGGGTAGCCGGCAAGGAAGCGGAGGTCAAGGCCATCCACGCTGGGCTCGAGTGCGGCATCATCGGCATGAAGTACCCCGGCATTGACATGATCTCGATTGGCCCCGACATGTTCGACGTCCACTCCCCCCGCGAGCGCCTGTCGGTCCCGTCGACCGCCCGATTCTACGCGTTCCTCAAGGAGCTGGCAGCGGCGGTGTAGGGGAAAGTCCCGGGTTTCGCCCTCCCCACGTGCGGGGAGGTGGCGCCGCAGGCGCCGGAGGGGTCCGAGTTGCGGCCACCACCTACTTCGGGCACTTCTCGTTCACGATCACGGAAACTGTCTTCGATTTTTCGTTGACTATGACCAGCTCTGCGCACTTGTCGCCGTTCATCTCTCCCACGGCCAGGTCGTTTGGTCCCACGCCGGTCTGGAAGACCCAGGCAGCGGCCATGTCTATGCCGGTGGGACCGGGGAAGACGTAAGCGCCGCCAAGGCCGGAGACCGCGATGACGTCCGGGATCCCGTCGCCGGTGAAGTCGCCGAGGCCGACCTGTGCCGGCTTGCACGACCCGACCGAGAAGTACTTGGGCATCGTGAACTCCTTGCCGTCGATGTTCCAGGCAAGAGCGATCTTCTCCTTGAGCGCGACCAGGAAGTCCGGGAGACCGTCCTCGTCGATGTCGCCAACCGTAAGGTCCAGAGGCGTGTCGCCGACGGAAAGGAGCCCCGGGGGGAACTCGTCGGACGTGAGCAGGAAATCGTCCGACGTCGCGGTGCCGTGCATGATGGTCAGGTCGTCCGAGTCCTGGTTGGCCGCGACCACGTCCAGCGTGCCGTCCAGGTTCAGATCGGCCAGGGCCAGGGAGGACGCGGTCCCGGTGAGGGGCGCGGCAAGCAGGTCGTTTGCGGAGCATCCCCATGCTTGGGGTTTCTCCAGCTTCTCGACGCATTGTTTCTGGCACCCCGGATTCCCGTAGCAGACGCCGGGCATGGGCGCCAGGCCGTCATGGCACAAGGGATATGGGGCGCCCTCGTGGCTCAGGAAGACCCCGACGGTCTCCGGGAAGTACTGGGGGTCCGACGGCTTGCCGCAGTTCTTGTTCGCTATGAGCAAGTCCCACTCCGAGTCGCCGGTGTTGAGCGGAGACACGGCGATCGCGGTGGGTGTGTAAGGGGCGACGATGTCCATGGCCGGTGCGAACCCCCAGCCGCTCTTCACGGGCGCCGGGTGGGGGCAACAGGCGACCGGTTTGCAGTACGCGTCCTCCTGGAGCCTCTTGCCTCCCAGCATGATGCTTATCGCTTCCTGTGCGCTTGACTGGGCCACGGCCAGATCGAGATACTCGTCGGAGTCAAGGTAGCCTGTCACGAAGTCCACGACCGTGCCCGATACGTCGGGCGAGGTCAGGCTCACAATGGTGTCCACCCATTCGAACGACTGCGTTGCGCCGTCGAGCATGTGTACCGTGCGGACAATCCTGTGTCCCGGTGTTTGGCAACTCGGCCAGCAGTCGGTATCTGAGGAGAGGATCGCTACATCGGTCACGCCGTCGGCGTTGAAGTCTTCGACCAGGACCTCGGCCGGCGTCAGGCGCCCCTTGGAGCACTCTTCGTTCACGGGCATCGGAACGTGCACGGTCCTGCCCCAGGGCTTCTCGAATGACTCCGGAACCCAGGTGCACTTCCAGGAGCACGATTCCTCGCAGTCTTGTGCGCACCAGGCCCCGACTTCTCCTCCGCACCCGCACTCGCAGTCGCAAGCGCAGGCGCAGTCGCAGTCGCACACGCACTGCCCGTCGCCCTGGGCGCCTTCGCACACGGGCACTCCCTCGCATGTTCCGGGGTTGCAGCCCTCCTGCTCCGGACAGTCGGGGAGCGCATCGTACCCCAGCGCACACTTGCGCCCGCACTGCAGCCCGCCGGTAGCGGAGCACTCGCAGACGCACGGGCACGCACACTCGCATTTCTCCGGCGGGACAATATCGGGATCGCATTCGTCCGTGCCCGCGGGGCAGTTGTTTGCCTTCCCGTCCCACGTCCATTCCGAAGTGCACGCAAGCTTCCCTTCCGCATCGCAGTTTGCCGTGACCTTGCACTCGCAGCCCGAGTCCTCGCCGCCCGGGCATTTCTCATCATCGCACGCGCCTTCCGCCGGCGCCCACTCGCAGTCCCACCAGCAACTTTCATCCGCACAGACGCAGGCGCATCGACAGTCGCACCCCTGACCCTCGCCGGGGCCGCAGCTTCCCTGGCCAACGCAAGCCTGCCCTTCCGCTCCGCTCCACCATTGCTGCGAGAGGATCACCAGGACGCCGCAGGTTTCGCTGGTGAGCATCGCCAGGTCGGGTATTGCGTCCGCGTTGACCTTACCGCTGACAAGCCACGACGCTTCTTCGGCCGCCGGCAGGAAGTACCAGTCCCGGAGCGTCCCATCCCCCAGCCCGTGGAACATCTGCACCTGTCCTCCGACCGGGTCGAGCACTGCCAGGTCCAGGTGGCCGTCCAGGTTGAAGTCGCCCACCTGAGCGGAGTTCGATGCTTCGTTGCAGTTCACCAGGGCGCCCGCTTCAGCGAGGGTGCCGTCGGTCCAGCTCGGGAGAACGATCCGGGACGTGTTCGATCTGCAGAAACAGCTCGGGCCCTCCGAGCCGAGGTCCAGCGCGTCGAAGTAGCCGTCGCCTTTTCCGTTCAGCTCGCAGGTGGACTTGAGCCCGGGGAGAAATACGGCAGTGTCCGGGAAACCGTCCTCGTCGAAATCCCCTGCCGACAGGTACGGTACGGCCTTGTCAAGGGTGAGCGTGTCGTGCGCCATGGAGAATACGCCGTCACCGATGTTCAGATAAGCGGTCACCACGCCCTCGGAGCTGCGGGTCGCCAGGATGTCCAGCAACCCGTCCTGGTCCACGTCCACGGGGATCATGTACGACAGTTTGCCGGTCCCGGTGAGGAGGTACGGCTTCTCGAACCTGGAGCCCTTCGCCCCCTTCGCTCTCTGGAAGAGGATCGTCACTGCCTTCTCGTCCTCCTTGCTCGCGGCCAGAAGGTCGTCCAGCCCGTCGTTGTTCATGTCAGCGACCGCTAGCTGGAGCGCTGCCGTCGGCAGGCTCACCGTCTCCAGTTCCTTGAACTTGCGGGTGCCGACGGCTCCGGAGGTCTTCTGCTCGTACAGGGTGATGCTTCCCTCGGTCCCGAAACCGTACATGGCCGCGACGTCGGGCACCCCGTCGCCGGTAGCCTCGATGAACACGGCCCGGTCGCACTTCTCAGTGCCTTCGACGAGCTTGAGCGGGATGAAGTACGGGACGGTCGGAAGCCCCCACGCAGCGATGACTCCGTCGTTGGACGCTGCCAGCAGGTCGGGATGCAAGTCGTCAGAGTCTCCCTGCCCGAGGTGCAGGCTCTCCAGCTCGGGCGGGTCCTTGAACCCGTAGCAGCTCACTGCGACCTTCTCGGGGTCGCCGACGACGTCGAGCATCAGGAGGTCCTCCTTGACCACAGTCATGTTGCCCGCGCAGTCCCTCGCTTCGACCACCAGCTCCGCGGGGCCCGGAGGCAGCAGGCTGAGGTCAAGCGACCCCTCGGTCTTTATCGCTGCGCCGAAAGGGTCCCCCGGGGGCAAGAACGTCGCAACCGTAACCCAGCCCACCTTCACCGCGACCGCGGTCAGGCCGCTCACGTCCACTCCCGCCGTGAGGCTGAAGCCCACGTCCCCCTTGACCAGAGTCGGCTTCCCCTCCTCCTCGTTCTCCAGGTCGAACCCCAGCGCCGGACCCTTCCCGTCCACCCGCGCTTCCACGTCCAGCGCCTTTGGCGGCAGGCCGTCCTTCCTCCATGCCTTGAACCTGAGAGAGAGCGCGCTGTTCTTGCCCTGGAGCCCCGGAATCCCCTGTGGCGTGCGCGCCGCGTCGAATGTAACGGACCAGGTCTTGGTGCCCGGCTCCGGCAGAAGGGCGAAGTCGATCAGAGTTTCCGCATCCCCCTCCGCCCCATCCCCTTCCGCCCCGTCCCCCTCCGCCCCGTCCCCTTCCGTGACAAGATGGAGCTCGACCCGATCTATCCCACCTTCGGGGTCTTCTTCCTCGCCGACCACGAAGGCTTCGGCGGCCAGCTCGCCGGATAAGCCGACAATCGCACCGCACTGGCCCTTGGTCGGCACGAATTGCGGGTCGCACCCGCAACCCTGCTTCACGAGCGACAGAGCCACGCTGCCTTGCGGCAACACGACTTCATGCGCTTGGCCGTCCCCCCTTCGACCATCAAGCTCCAACGGTCCCTCCGTCCCCCGGCCATCCGCCGCCGACCCATCAGTGAGGTCGGCCCCTCCCGCACCATCGCCACCTTGCCCCCCCGTCCTGTCCGAGGAACACCCAATCCACAGAACCGGCACGCACACGAGGAACACGCAAAGGAACAGGAACCTGCATCGCATCGGCCACCTCGCTCAACGGGGCATTTCCAGGGTACAGCGTTCCACCGGGCCGCGCAAGGGCGAGCATGGAGGCAGATCCTTCCTATGGCCATCCCAGGGCCGCGGCGCCGGAGGCGCCTTGCCCTGGGCCACCCGCGCCCCGCGGGCGGGGCGCCAACGGCTCCTCCCCTCATCGGCCGACCCCGGAAGGCACCCGGGATCCCAGGGCCGCGGCGCCGGAGGCGCCTGGCCCTGGGCCACCCGCGCCCCGCGGGCGGGGCGCCAACGGCTCTCTTGGCATCGGCAGTGCCGCTGCTGGTGCTGCGATGCTCGGCACCATCTGCTGCGATGCCCGGCAAGGTCATCCTGAGCGCGCAGGCCATCCCATCTTCGCACTTGGCCGTGGTCTGCTGCCGAGCAGCGAAGGATCTCTGCGCGTGTGTGCAGGGCCGCTGCCGGTGCTGCGATGCTCGGCACGTTCGTCTCCCCCCTGCGGGGGGAGTCCCGCCCACGCAATGGGCGGGGAGGAGGGACTCGCTGGATCAGATGTAGTACATTGCGGAGCGGCCTTCCTTCCTCTTCCGCTTCTCCACCAGGAGCTGCTCGACCGTGACCTTTTCCATTTCGATTGCGAGCAAGCGCGACAGGCGGGTCCAAAGCAGCGTTGTGGCACAATCCTCCTGTGCCCTGCACTTTTCGCCGCCCTGGGAGCAGTCGACGAGGCTGATGTCTCCTTCGATTGCGCGGTAGACATCTGCGACCGTGACTTCTTTCGGAGTGCGGGCAAGGAGGAAACCGCCTCCTGCGCCCCGGCTGCTGGTGACCAGGCCTGCGGCCTTGAGCGCGGAGAAGATCGAATCGAGGTACTTACGTGAAATGTCCTGGCGCTTTGCCACCACGTCCAGGAGCACGGGCGCGTTCCTCTGGATGTCGGCCAGCTCCACCAATGCCCGCAGGCCGTATCTCACTCGCGTCGAAAGCTTCATAGATCCCCTGCCCCCCGAAGCCGATGACCACACATTAGGCGAGCCGCAGTCTCAAAGTCAAGAAAGAGCGTAGGTGGTCAAGCGCTGTGGGCCTTCATTGCTTCGGCGCGGAAGTAGGTCCGGAGCGCAAGAATGACCTCCTCCAGATCGCCTTCCATGATCGCCTCCAGCTTGTACAGGGTGAGCCCGATGCGGTGGTCGGAGAGGCGGTTCTGCGGGAAGTTGTAGGTCCTGATGCGCTCGCTGCGGTCGCCGGTTCCGACCTGCGAGCGCCTCGCTTCGCTCTGCTCCCGCTCCTGCTGCTCCCGCTCCAGGTCGAGGAGCCGCGCCCGCAGGATCTTGAGCGCCTTGGCCTTGTTCTTGTGCTGCGAGCGCTCGTCCTGGCACGTGACCACGAGCCCGGTGGGAATGTGGGTCACGCGGATGGCCGAATCCGTGACGTTCACGTGCTGGCCGCCAGCGCCGGAGGATCTGTAGGTATCTATCTTCAGGTCCTGGTCGTTCACGTGGACGTCGACTTCCTCCGCCTCGGGCATGATAGCGACCGTCACGGCGGAGGTGTGGATGCGCCCCTGTGCTTCGGTGGAGGGTACGCGTTGGACGCGGTGGACGCCGCTTTCCCACTTGAGATGGCTGTATACTTTGTCGCCCGAGATCATCGCGATGAGCTCCTTGAACCCGCGAAGCTCCGTCTCGTTCGAGCTCATCACCTCGACCTTCCAGCCCTTCCGCTCGGCGTAGCGCGAGTACATTCGGAAGAGGTCTGCGGCAAAAAGACCGGCTTCCTCCCCGCCGGTACCGGCACGGATTTCAAGGAGGATGTTCTTCTCATCCAACGGGTCTCGGGGCAGAAGGAGGATCTGAAGCTCCTTGTCCAGCTCGTCCCGGCGCGGCCTGAGCACTGCAAGTTCCTCATTGGCGAGCTCGCGGATCGCCGGGTCCTTGTCGCCCAGCAGCTCCTGGTTGCCTTCGATGTCGGCCAGCACCCGCTTGTACACACGATACGTGTCCACCACGGGCTGGATCTGGGCGTGCTCGCGGCCGGTCTGTGCAAACAGCTTCCTGTCCCCGATGACCTTGGGATCCATCAGGGCGGAGGCCAGCTCCTCGTATCTCTTCTCGACTTCATCCAGCTTCTTGTACATCACCCCGCCCCCATGTTCTCAAGGTATGCATCGAAGGAGCCGAGATCCTCAACGCTCCCCCGTGCTCTCAAGGGTTGCCCCGAAGGGGCCGAACTCCCTATTGCCCCTTTGTGCTCTCAAGGTATGCCTCGAAAGAGCCGAACTCCTCCAGGTTGTCTCCGCCAGGCGACGGGTCCGCACCGGGAGGCAGAGACTTCTCCTTGGCCAGCACGGCCAGGATGCTTGTCAGCGCCACCTCGAGCTGCGAGTCGTCCGGCTCGCGGGTCGTGATCTTCTGCGTCATCAGCCCGGGCCAGATCGCAAGCCGCAACAACCGGCTGTCTGGCCGGCGTCCGGCAAGCCGTATCAATTCGTAAGCCATGCCGGCAATCGGGAACAGCAGCAGCAGCTTCACCAGTACGAAAAAGAGCTGGTTGACGACCGCGACCTCGCTCACCGCGGGTACGAACGGGAAGACGATGGTGAAGATCACGACCGCGGCCAGCAGCACGACAAGCAGGAACGAGGTGCCGCACCTTGGGTGGAGTGTCGTGTGCCTGCGGGCGTTTTCCACCGTAAGAGGCTCGCCCCGCTCCGCCGTGTAGATGGCCTTGTGCTCCGCACCGTGGTACTGGAAGACTCTCTTCACGTCCGGAAGCAGCGAGATCAGCCACACGTAAGCAAGGAAGATGGCCAGCTTGATCGCACCGTCCACCAGGTGGAACAGCACCGACCTGCCGCCCGTCAGCGCCTCGGACTCCACCAGCTTGCCCGCTCCCCAGGTCAGGAAGTGCGGAAGCGCTGCGAAGAGCCCCAGCGCCAGCACGATCGCGACCCCCATCGTGATCCAGATGGACGCAGATCTTTCAGCGACCTTAGGGCCCGCGGCAGCCGATGCCGACGGCGGCTCGACCCGCCTTCGCTGCGCCTGGTCGCGTTGGCCCTGCTGATCTACTTGTGCTTCGGCGTGGTTCTCGGCGGCATCCTGTTTTTCCTTGCTTCCTGCCTCTGCTACGGCCGCCGAGAAATTCAGGGCGGAGATTCCGTTGTGCAGTGACTCAGCGAGGACCAGGACCCCGCGGAAGAACGGACGCCGCAGAATCTTCCACGACTGAGCCAGCGAGATCCACGGCCGTTGCCGCACCAGTATCGCGCCCGAGGGCGTGCGGACCGCGACCGCAAAGCACCGTGGAGAGCGCATCATCACGCCCTCGATGACCGCTTGCCCGCCTACGTGCAACTCGCTCATTGTTTACGAGATGCCCCCTGCTCCAACGGTCCCAGACGAGGGAACCACGTACCTGACTTGAAAGGTGCGGACCCGGTAGGCTTCTCCTCCCGGCCGAGGTCGAATCCGATCCCTACTTCTCAGTCTTGGCGGCCTGGACACGCCCGTACTTGCGGTTGAACCGCTCTACACGGCCCTCGGTGTCCACCAGCTTCTGCCTGCCCGTGTAGAACGGGTGGCACTTCGCACAGATTTCAACCGAGTAATTGCCCTTCGTGGAGCGGGTCTTGTAGACCGCACCGCACGCGCACGTAACGTCAGCTTCCTTGTAATCCGGATGAATCTTCTCTTTCATGTTCATCTCCCGTACGTCGCTTCACGGACGCCCGGCGCCATCGGTCCTTGGGCGCTGGTTCGGCTGTATACTCCTACTGGTTCATGGAATCAAGGAATTCCTTGTTGGTATCGTACTTGGAAATACGATCCAGCAGGAACTCCATCGCGTCGATCACGTTGAGCGGGTGGAGAAGCTGCCTCAGGATCCACACCCTGTTGAGGATGTCGGGCTTGAGAAGCAACTCCTCTTTACGGGTGCCGGACTTGTTGATGTCGAGGCACGGGAAGATGCGTTTCTCCATCAGCTTACGGTCAAGGTGCATCTCGCAGTTGCCGGTGCCCTTGAACTCCTCGAAGATGACTTCGTCCATGCGGGAGCCGGTGTCGATGAGCGCAGTGGCGATGATCGTCAGGCTTCCGCCGTCTTCGATGTTGCGGGCTGCACCGAAGAACCGCTTCGGCTTGTGCAGAGCGTTGGAGTCCACGCCTCCGGAGAGGATCTTCCCGGAGGGCGGGACCACGGTGTTGTACGCACGGGCGAGGCGTGTGATCGAATCCAAAAGGATCACGACGTCACGCTTGTGCTCCACCAGGCGCTTTGCCTTCTCGATGACCATCTCGGCGACCTGGACGTGCCGCTGAGCGGGCTCGTCGAACGTAGAGGAGATGACCTCGCCCTTGACCGAACGTTCCATGTCGGTGACTTCCTCGGGGCGTTCGTCGATGAGCAGGACGATGAGGTAGACCTCCTTGTGGTTGGCGGTCACCGCATGAGCGATGTCCTGCAGGACCATCGTCTTGCCGGTACGAGGTGCGGCCACGACCAGCGAGCGCTGTCCTTTGCCCTGCGGGCAGAGCAGGTCGATGATGCGCGTCGTGAAGTTCTTGGGGCTGAACTCCAGCTCGAACCGCTCCTCGGGATACAGGGGGGTGAGGTTGTCGAACAGCACCTTGGTACGTGCAATCTCGGGGTCCTCGAAGTTGATGGCTTCGACCTTGAGCATCGCGAAGTACCGCTCGTTCTCCTTCGGCGGCCTGATCTGCCCTGCCACCGTGTCGCCGGTGCGAAGGTTGAACTTCCGGATCTGCGAGGGCGAGACGTAGATGTCGTCCGAGCCGGGGAAGTAGTTGTAGTCTGGAGCGCGCAGGAAGCCGAACCCGTCCGGAAGGACCTGGAGCACGCCTTCCCCGTAGATCGAGCCGTTCTTCTCGGCCTGTGCCTGGAGCAGAGCGAAGATGAGCTCCTGCTTGCGCATGCCCCGAGCACCCTCGATGCCCATTTCCTTGGCGGTCTCGACGAGATCGTTGATCTTCTGACGCTTCAATTCCTGGAGATTCATGGTGGGATTGCTACCTCGTAGTTGATATTGAAATTACCACTGAATGACCCAATTTCAGCCTTAGCTTGGCCCCCCGGAACGGGGTGACCGGGGCACTTGATCCAGCGGGCGTTACAGGACTCGAACCTGTGACCTACAGCTCCGGAGGCTGTCGCTCTATCCACCTGAGCTAAACGCCCTGGCGCCCGGAAACGCCGCCTTTGTATCCGCGACGCACCGCATTGTCAAGCAAAAAAACCAAAGTACAATGCACAACCGTCGCCGACGCCCCGAGCGAATGCTTCCAACTTGGACCTAACCCTTCTTGTCCCGGCCGGTCCATTCCTTCATGGAAGTCGTGACGCCCAGCGTGCGGGAAACGCGGTCAAACACCGGCAGGGGCAGCAGCGCTCGCAGGGCCGGAGTGAGCTTCACCATGAACGGCTCACGGATCATGTATGCGCCGCGGCGGAACGCCGAATATCCCTTCTCCACCGCATCTTCGGGCGACAGCAACGGCACCAGCGTCGGCGCCTTCACCCCCTTGAACATGCCTGTGTCCACATAACTGGGGCAGAAGAGTGTGAACCGAATGTCCTTGCGGCCGAGCAGCTCCATCTCCAGCCGCAGCGACTCGGTGAACCCGATGACTCCCCACTTGCTGGCCGTGTACGCGGGCATGAACGGCACCCCGATGAACCCCGAAGCAGAAGAGACGTTTATCACGTGCCCCTTCCCGCGTTCGACCATCTGCGGAAGGATTGCCTTGGTCACGAACAGCATCCCCTTCAGGTTCACGTCCAACACCAGTGCCTGCTTCTCCTCCGGCACGTCGTCAAACGGCCCGCCGACCACGACCCCCGCGTTGTTCACGAGCACATCGACCGGACCCATCTTGGCCTTCAGCCGACCCGCTGCCTCACGCACCCGGGCCGCGTCCGTTACGTCCACGACGTCGGTGACTACGTCGCCGCCCAACTCGCGGAGCATCCCTCCGGTCTCCTCGACCCCGGCCTTGTTCAAGTCCCACAGGGCAAGCCTCGCCCCGTCCCTCGCAAAGTGCCTGGCCCACAGCTTCCCCATCCCCTGTGCCGCACCGGTCACGAGCACCACTCTCCCCGATACTTCCACTTTCCCGCCCAGCGACATGTTTACCTCCCGCAACCCGGCGTCCCATCCACCAACCCGGCGTCCCATCCGTCAACCCGGCCGTCTCATCCGCCAACCAGACTGATTATGGGGCTTCCCGGCCCCGATGTCCATGGCCATTTCCGCCGATCCATTCCGCTGGTCCTTCGTCGTCGGCAGTTTCCGATGATCAATTCCGCTGGTCCTTCGTCGTCGGCAGTTTCCGATGATCAATTCCGCTGGTCCTTCGTC
>Ga0172371_10001718_pt1 | contig 34852 bp, 35 predicted proteins | sample Lak12m_FD_114543 | JGI IMG/M metagenome (GOLD analysis project Ga0172371, IMG submission 114543) | Freshwater microbial communities from Kabuno Bay, South-Kivu, Congo - kab_022012_12m | ecosystem: Environmental > Aquatic > Freshwater > Lake | place: Democratic Republic of the Congo: South-Kivu...
CAGAACCATTTTAAATATCAAATTTACATTAATATTTAAAAATTGAAGGTATATCAAATACTTTTTATAACCCTTAAAGATTAAGAGGGACAGATATTTTCTTTTTAAAAATTGGTAACAATTTGGTAATTGTATTAAATTTCATTTAATTTATTCTATTGTTTCTTCTCTCTTAAAATCAAAGATTTATAGTTATGAAAGATATTAATTCGGAGGAAATAAATCTTGAGGTCGAAAATGATGAAGAAAATGACCTTTCTACCAAGCGTACAATTTTCACCGATCAGGGTGATCCTGAAGTTGATTCCTTACATAAACGTTATTTGAAGGGTCGACTTAACGTTCAGCCAGGATTTCAACGACAGTTTGTTTGGGATAAAGTTAAAAGCAGCAGATTAATAGAGTCAGCCCTTCTCGATATTCCAATTCCAATTATCTATCTCTCAGAAGAAAAAGATGGGAAAGATAATGTAATTGACGGTCAACAGCGGCTAACAGCTTTCTTTTCCTTTATTGATGGGAAATTTCCTGACAATTCTGATTTCAAATTGTCAGGTTTGAACGTCTTCACTGAGCTTAACGGTAAAAAGTTCAATGAACTTTCGGAGGATATTCAGGATAAAATAATGACCTACAAAATCCGAGTTATTAAATTTAAGAAGGAATCTGATAATGATCTGCAGTTTGAGATTTTTGCGAGATTGAATACAGGAGCAGTTCCACTTAACGATCAGGAGTTAAGAAACTGTGTTTATCGTGGACGATTTAATGAATTATTGAAAGAGTTATCGCAGGAACAGGATTATAAATATTTGTTAGGGATTTCAAAGCCTGAAAAAAGGATGCGGGATGTTGAGCTAGTGTTGCGATTTGCATCCTTTTATTTTAATTCCTATTTGAACTATAATGCTCCAATTAAAAGGTTCTTGAACACCACAATGGAGACCTATCAGCATATTTCTACTGATCACGAAATCAAATTAAGAAACGCCTTCAAGAACGCAATTTCTATAATACGTAATTTACTTGGAACAAACGCCTTCAAGCGATATTACAAGGGAAATGACAGGAATAGAAATGGGAAATGGGAAACTCAAAAATTCAACGTTTCCCTTTTCGATATTCTCATGTATACATTCTCCATAGAAGATAAGAACTCTGTATTCCAAAACTTGGATAGGATAAGAGAGGCATTATTAGATTTAATGACAAGTGATCAGGATTTTATCGATTCTATTGAATTATCGACCAGTAGTAAGAAAATGGTTACGATCCGTTTTGATAAATGGCGATTAACCCTTCAGTCAATTCTTGGGATCGGAACAAAAGAACCAAGATGTTTTTCATATACCATAAAACAGCAATTATTTGATAATGATAGTTCTTGTGCTATTTGTGGGAATAGAATTCTAAGTATTGATGATGCAGCGATAGACCATATAGAACAATACTGGACAGGAGGTAAAACTATACCTGAGAATGCACGACTTGCACATCGTTTCTGTAATAATTCGAGGTCAAGAATAGAGAACATTAACATAGATTCAGGATTATCAGGAAAGTCTGATTCTATTAAAGACAAAAAAGTTGGTGAACTCCCAGCTAGATCGCAGACATCTTCAGCTACGAAAATCACAAGGGTTCCAAGGCCCAAAAAAACAATTGAGGAGCTATTTGAAGGTGCTGCTCCAGAATTATTTTCTTTGTTTACTAGGCTGGATGAATCAATAATGGGAATAAATTCTGAAATAGAAAGGTATACGACTTCAATTGAAGTGTTGTACAAGACATCCCTTAACTTTGTTTGTTTGGCAGCCCAGAAGAAGAAAAATCGTATTCGTATCTACCTAAGAACAATCCAAGATAAAATACATGATCCAAAGCAATTAACAGAAAACGTACCACAAGAATTTGGGTACGGTAATATTACACGAGTTATGTACCTTGATCCAAATGACTTTGAGAAAAAATTTTCACTGGATGATATAATGCAATTGATAATGCAGTCATATAAAACTACACAATAGGTTTTCGTGCCAACTAAAAAAATAATAACGTTTATTCTGGTTTATTGCTTGAAACATCTCCATTTATCAGTAATTCTGTAATCATGTCTTTAATGGTTGGGATCGATTCAATCCATTCATTAATTGGGAATGTTGGATATTTGAAACTGCCGTCCTCTGCGGGGATATCAAATACTTTACTTAATAATTCTCGATATCTTGATTTATAATGAAGCCTCTGCTCATTTCCTGATATCCAGGCATAGTTCAACTGTAATGTACCGTCCGTAAACACTGATAAGAGTGACTTTTGGCTAATCTGTTCAAATATAGGATTGAACGACCCTCTTTTACTGCCAGTGCCCCAACTTATGCTATCTGCGTTATCAACAAAGAACTTATAAAATTCCCTGATCAGAGTTTCCTGATTTTCTTCAAGATTTTTATGAAGCTCACTAAAAAACGCTTCTTCATCCCATCTCCTTCTTTTATAAGAGCCTGAAGGTGTGCTAATCTCCTTCTTGACTTCAGCCCCAAAGAGTTTTGGTATTGTTATCTCATAGTTCTTATATTTATAGAATTCAAGCTCAACTCCATAGATATCAAAGCTTGAGTTTCTGTTCAGGAATGATATCAAATCTTTTAACCTTTGCTCAATTTCATCCATGAGAACTACAAAGCGGAATTTTCCATCAAAGAGATTTTGATGGAACCTGTTTATTAGTGCCTCGGTATCCTCAATACTAAGTTCAAAAAACTGGCTTATTTTTTCATTGATGGATATTTTGAAATGAGAAGAAACCTTTTCTTCAATCACCTGAATAAAATCTTTCTGCCGTTCGGAATTTTCAGAAATGGAGGCACCATAATCGAGGATTTGAGCAACAACCAGTCTTTTATCGGGATTTTTATAAAGTTTTGTTTCTATAATGTAGACTTCACCTCTTTCATCTGTCCCAATGGCATCTATAGGACCACTATTTGTCGGAACCTCCCTTGCTAAAATCAGTAATCTGATATCTTCATCAATGTCATATAAAGGGACACTATCAGGATTTTCATGTATGAAGTTCTGAAGATTGTCTTCATAAGCAAAACTGGATTTTGAAACCCGTTTGGCTTCTTTACCATTTTTGGTAATAATAATTGTCATTAATTATCAAATAAATTGTTGATTACCCAAAGATAAGATTAATGCAGTTTAACTTCAATAAAACTGAATAGTTAAGGTTGGTGGTAATTGACACCAACCTTTGTTAATTTTCAACCATATTTAATAAAACGGTAAAAAACCTAGCAAAAACCTAGCAAGATAAAAAAACCACCTATACTTGAGATTGTATAAGTGGTTCATATTTAAGTTGCTCTGTCAGGGCTCGAACCTGAACTTTTCTGATCCAGAGTCAGACGTGTTGCCAATTACACCACAGAGCAATTTCGCCGCAAAGATAATTATTTATATAAAAATTGCAAAATGGAATTAATGGTTGTCGGGTGCAAGTTACTTGTTGCTGGCCTTGGTGAGCTGCTAACCGCATGCCGCATGCCGCACACCCCAATTACTTATTTATCTTCGCCCATGTATCCTTCAACCCCACCGTACGGTTGAAAACAAGATACCCTTCTGTTGAGTCATAATCGACGCAGAAATAACCAAGCCTCTGGAACTGGAACTTGTCAAGCGGCTTTGCATTTACAAGGGAAGGTTCAACCTTACATCGCTTTAATACCTTGAGTGAATCAGGATTAAGGAAACTCCTGTAATCATCATCCTTCTGTCCGGCCGGATCTTCATGATCAAACAGCCTGTCGTACAGCCTTACTTCTGCATCAACGGCATGTTCAGCCGATACCCAGTGCAGTGTTCCCTTTACCTTCTTTTCAGACAAAGCAGCACCACTCCTTGTATCAGGATCATATGTACATAACACCTCGATCACATTTCCTGATTCATCTTTTTTGAACCCCGTGCATTTGATTATATATGCTCCCTTGAGCCTTACCTCGGTCCCGGGGGCAAGCCTGAAAAACTTGTGCGGAGGATTCTCCATAAAATCATCCTTCTCGATATATACCTCACGGCTGAATGGGATCTCCCTGCTTCCCATGCTTTCATCCTCAGGATTATTAATGAGCGAAACATATTCTGTCTTGCCTTCAGAATAGTTTGTAATTGTCACCTTCAGAGGATTCAGGACGGCAAAAACCCTTGGAGCCCTTAAATTAAGGTCATCACGGACAGCATGTTCAAGAAGCGATACATCATTTATCGCTTCTACTTTTGTGTAGCCTATAAGATCTATAAATTTCCTTATTGATTCAGGTGTATAACCCCTCCTGCGCAGTCCGCACAATGTAGGCATCCTGGGATCGTCCCATCCTGATACTTTCCCTTCCTGCACAAGTTCCAGCAGCTTTCTCTTGCTCATCATCGTATATGTCAGATTAAGCCTGTTAAACTCAATCTGACGAGGTCTGTAATCACCTGTTTTAAGCTGGTCAATAAGCCAGTCGTACAATGGACGGTGAATTTCAAATTCAAGAGTGCAGAGTGAATGTGTTATCCCTTCAAAATAGTCACTCTGGCCATGGGCAAAATCATACATGGGATATACCTTCCAGGTTTCACCTGTCCTGTGATGGGCAGCTTTGATGATCCTGTAAATTATCGGATCGCGCATCTGCATGTTTGGGGATGTCATGTCGATCTTTGCACGCAAAACCCTGCTTCCTTCCTCGAATTCCCCTTTGTTCATCCTTTCAAACAGGTCGAGGCTCTCTTCAACGGGCCTGCTTCTGTAGGGACTTTCAGTTCCGGGCTGGGAGGGGGTGCCTTTTTGCGATGAGATGACATCCGCCGGTTGATCATCAACATATGCAAGACCCCTCCTGATAAGATCTTTTGCAAAATCATAGAGCTTTCCGAAATAGTCGGAGGCATAATATTCCCTGTCGTCCCAGTCAAAGCCAAGCCACTTTATATCTTCCTTTATCGAATCGATGTATTCAACCTCCTCTTTTACAGGATTTGTATCGTCAAAACGAAGATTGCATTTACCGCCGTATTTCAGTGCCATTCCGAAATCGAGACATATGGCTTTGGCATGCCCGATATGAAGATATCCGTTTGGCTCGGGAGGAAACCTCGTATGGATCCTTCCTCCGTTCTTTCCGCTTTCAAGGTCATCAATTATTATCTGCTCAATAAAACTTACAGGAGTTTTAACCTCTTCAATTCCATTTTTCTTCTCTTCGCTCATCCCATAGAATTTTGTGGACTACAAAAATAGGATGAATTTAAGACCCGCTAAAACGGAATAGCTGTTTTTTTCATAAATATGTTTCAGGGCTTTTCCGGGTTTAGATAATCTTTCAGGGAATTAACATATTCCATGAATTTTCTTCGGCCTTCGGGAGTTATCCTGCACAGTGTCTGCGGATAGTTTTCACGGAACTTTTTTGACACTTCAATATATCCAGCCTCTTTTAATTTTGACAACTGAACACTGAGATTTCCGGGAGTAGCTCCCGTCTGCTCCTGAATAAACCTGAATTCCGCAACTTCTGTGCTAATAAGCAACGAAACAACTGCCAGCCTTAGCTGGGAATGCAGGACCGGATCGAGCTCCTTAAACCGTGCCATTGCTGATTTTGTTTTTAAGCATATATCCGGGTATCAGATAACCTGTAAGCATTGCCGCGGGTAAGGTAAGCGGACTTATTTGCGGTCCGCCGAAATAAGCAACCATCCCAAAGAACCAGAAAAACATAGCTCCGAAAATCAGGGGTTTGAACTTGATAATAAAACCTGATATGAATGTGGGGACAGCTGTCAGAATCAGAACATAGGGGACCAGTAAATCCATTCTGCCCGATTGGATGATAAAAAGAAGAACCATTGAAACAAAATATCCTATCCATGTCCACATATAAATCATGTCGGCATATGTGTGGAACGGACTCTTTTTCCCCTTGAGATAACCGTAAACAAATGAAATGAACACTCCAGGTATTACCAGCAGCCAGATAATCCATGGATTTTCGATACTGGTAAATCTATCCAGAATATATTCTCCCAGGCTGCAGATGAATATCAACCAGCCCCACAGAAGCAGATGAAAGCTCCCCTGGCGGACATTGGCTTTAGTTTTGTTTATCATTTCTGTGATGATCTTCAGGCTTTCTTCACCTGACATTACTTTTCCCTGATTTTCCATGACTTTAATTATTATAAATATATTACAAATATAAAGTAGTTTATAATATAAACCAAATTTATTAAAGATTTTTTTGATTTTTTTACTTCTATATTTGTGATTGTATATAAAATGCTGGCAGAATGGGTCTCATTCAGATAGAAAATATGGAGTTCTATGCCTTTCACGGGCATTATAAGGAGGAACAGATAGTAGGAAATAAGTTTATTGTAGACCTGACCATCGAGACCGATATGACAGTACCATCAAAAAGTGATAACCTTAAGGATGCGGTCAATTATCAGAAGGCATATTTTATTGTAAAATCAGAGATGCAAAAGAAGTCATACCTCCTTGAAAACATTGCAGGAAGGATCCTCGATGCCCTTTATTCTGAAATGCCAGGTATTACCAAAGCTAAGGTTAAAGTATCAAAAATGAACCCGCCAATGGGTGGGAAAATCGGATCTGTTAGCGTAATAATTGAAAGATAAATCAAATTAACGGTTATCTCATTGACTTTAATCAATAAAATACTACTTTTGCTTCACATTTGAACAATTGTTCATATATCAATTTTAATGAAGGGAAACACCAGGAACGGGAAGACAGCTACGTTTATTGAAAAAGATAAGGTAAGATCGGTTACGGGAAAAATGAAGAACGAGCGATTTTATCACGATCTGGCAGAGACTTTCAAGGCAATGAGTGACCCCACCCGGACAAAAATAATTTATGCGTTGTGCCAGGAAGAAGAATTATGTGTTCACGACATAGCGATGATAATAGGTACGACAAATTCAGCAATTTCGCATCAGCTGAGGACCCTGCGGAACATGAAGTTGGTCAGGTATAATAAAGTAGGTAAGGTAACTTATTATTCGCTTGATGACCTTCACATTAACAATCTGTTCGCAGAAGGTATAAGGCATGTTGAGGAAGAATGATTTTTTTAGTACTATAATTGAATATGTGTTCACACGTCGATATTTTATATAAGTTATGGATGACAATAAAGACCTGAAAAGCCTTACAGAGATAAGAGATGGCCAGCTGGCAGTGATTGTTTCAATATCCGGTGGAAGGGCGTTGACAAAAAGACTTGCTGATCTTGGCCTGAGATCAGGAATAATGGTTAAGGTTTTGAGAAGTGCATTGTTCTCGGGTCCGGTACAGATTGAGTTATGCGGATCCAGACTTGTACTGGGTCAGGGTTTGGCATCGAAGATAATGGTGAAGGAAGGATGAAGGAAAACCGAAGACAGGAGACAGAAGCCCGAAAAAGGAAGTATGGGATCCGATCACGGGAGCGGTCAGGGATGGGTTAACACAAGAGGCAGATGAAAGATGACAAAAAGATAAATATTGTACTGGCAGGGCAGGGGAATGCAGGTAAATCTGTTGTTTTCAATTATCTGACAGGGCTGCATCAACATATAGGTAATTGGGCGGGAAAGACAATAGAAAAAAAAGAAGGAACCCTGTACTATAAAGGATATACAATTGATATACTTGATCTTCCGGGGATTTATTCGCTCAATACCTATTCAGAAGAAGAGGTCATTTCACGTGAATACATTGTACATCAGAAACCGGAGTTTGTAATAAACATCATTGATGCTGTAAACCTCGAGAGAAACCTGATGTTCACTCTCCAGCTTCTCGAACTCGAGTGTCCGGTTATACTGGTATTGAATATGATGGACCTGGCCAGGAAAAAAGGTATTGCAATTGACACAGGCAAACTTGGTCATTTACTTAATACACCGGTTGTTCCGACGGTTGCTTTGCGGGGCTCAGGGATAACAACAATCATTGACAAGGTCATCGAGCTTAAGGATAAAGAAAAAAGTTACAATCCACCCGAATATGGAAAGGAAATTGAAAAATGCATTTCCGTTTTATCTGAAAAGCTGAAAGATTCACATCTCCCTTATCCCCCGAGGTGGATGGCAATTAAGCTGCTCGAAAAAGACAAAGACATTATTAAACTTGTTAAGGATTACAGCAAGGATATTGTAACGGAAGCAGAAGAACTGGGCTCTGACCTTGAAGGGATCCATGGCCACGACAGCTCTATTGTCATATCAGACGAGAGGAGTCATCTTGCCGCACAGATAACCCGGCTAGTTGTGGAAATATCACCAAGGCAGAAGCCTTCACTTAATGAAAAGCTTGATTTCATTACAACCCATAAATTGTTTGGTTATCTTGTGATGATCGGTATCATGGGAGGTATGTTTCTTACTGTCTTTGGCTTCGGAAACTGGCTTTCATCGAGATTCGATTTACTGTTCGGGACCTGGCATGACTGGTGGAACGAAGCCTTCGGAATATCCTTTGCCTCCTCACTTGGATGGTCGGCTGTCGAGAGTGTCCTGGCACTTATACAGATCGCCCTGCCTTACATACTTCCATTCTATGTCCTTTTATATATTCTTGAAGACTGGGGCTATATTGCACGTATATCATTTCTGATGGACAATCTTATGCATAGAATGGGGATCCATGGAAAAGGATGCATATCATTTATTATCGGATTAGGTTGCAATGTGCCCGGATGCCTTTCATGCAGAATAATGGAATCGCGCCGTGAAAGGTTCATCACTGCTGTTCTTGTTACTATGGTGCCTTGTTCTGCAGTTTCGGTTATTGTTTTCGGGCTTGTCGGCAAATATGTGGGATTATGGTGGGCCCTTGGCCTTTATCTTTTTGCAATGGTGATAATCTTTATTGTCGGGAAGATTTCATCAAGATTTTTCCTTGGCGAACCTGTCGAGCTCATAATGCAGATGCCTGATTATAAGACACCCCATCTCAAAACCATTGTTTCCCAGACTTGGGAAGCCCTGAAAGAATTTATTTATATTGCCGCTCCGATAGTAATAATTGCAGGCGTCCTGATACAGGCTATACATCTGGCAGGCTGGATGCCGGCAATCTCCGATGTTCTGAGCCCGGTTACTGTTAACTGGCTCGGACTTCCTGCTGTTACGGGGATCCTTCTCATATTCGGTATTCTGAGGAAGGAACTCATCCTTGTGATGCTCGCTGCCTATCTTGGTACAACAAATTTCGGAGATGTCCTGACTGCCCGGCAAATGATAACACTCGCCGTGGTAAGTATGTTCTATATTCCATGCGTGGCCACTATTTCAGTACTGTGGAAAGACTATGGATGGAAAAAGGCAATGATTATCTGCATCATCGAGATCCTGTTTGCAATACTACTTGCAGGAATAGTCTCCAGATTGCTCAGTTTTATGATGTAAAAGCTATTGTTAAATTATTCACAATAAGAAGATTCCGGAATAAAGGTCCGTTCTCTGAAGAGCCTTATTCCATTTCCTTTGCAATAGCCATAGCAGCAATTGTACCATCAGCGACTGCTGTCGTTATCTGCCTGTATTTTTTACTTATGACGTCACCAACAGCATAAACTCCGGGGATATTTGTCATCATATCCTCGTTAGTCTTTATATAGCCCCACTGGTCGAGTTCAAGCTTGTCCCTGAAAAGGCTTATATTGGGTTTCATACCGATGAAAATGAATACGCCGTCGCTTACAAGTCTTCTGCGCTCCTTCGTTTTTACATTCTCAACTTCGGTGATTATTTTGTCTCCTTCCCTGATGAAAGCCCTTGGCTCATTATCGAAAAGTATATTGATCTTAGGGTTGTTAAAAACCTTTTCCTGGGCTTTTTTGTTTGCTGTGAGTTTATCAAACTGGTGGACAATTGTAAGTTTGCTTGCAAAACGTGTTATGTAATCTGATTCTTCAACAGCAGAATTACCTCCTCCTATAACAACGACTTCCTTATCGTTAAAATACTTTGCATCACAGGTGGCACAGTATGATATGCCTTTTCCCTTCAGTTCCTTTTCACCAGGAGCTCCTGTAAGGTTTGGTGTTGTCCCTGTTGCAATTATTATCCTTTTAGCCTTTACGGTCTCATATTCATCAATCACCACCTCTTTCTTTTCAAGGTCAACTTTTGTAACATCAACTGCAACCTTGTAGATTGTACCGCAGAGCTTTGTCTGCTCGCTCATGTTGTGTGAAAGCATATATCCTGCCTGCGGTTCAATGAATCCAGGGTAATTTGAAACCTCGTGTGTGGTCGAAACATGTCCGCCCGGAAGTGCAATATCAATAAGTACAGTATTGATCTTCGACTGGCACAGATATAGTCCAGCTGTCAGTCCACCCGGACCTGCTCCGAGAATTATGACATCAAATTCGGAATATGAAGGCTTTATCGTCGATTTTATTTCTTTTACTTTCTCAGGTGGCAGCATGCTGTCGAGCCTGTTGATGATCTCACTTCTTTTTATCCCGCCAGTCAGTCTGGATGCAACCTCTTTCCCATCCGAGAAAAACAGAAGGGTGGGGGATGATTTAACCCCGAGCTTCTCAGCCAGTTCACGGTTGCCCTGGCGAAATATTTTAAGAAATTTAATATCCCTGCCATACTGTTGGGACAGGTCTGCAAATTTAGATGCGAGTGCTTCACAGGGAGGACATTCCGTTGAATAGAAATCGAGAACAACCTTTTCTGATTGTAGTACTTCCTTTTCGAATTCTGATGAATTTATTTCTTTCATGTTATGAATTATAATTTTCAAAGCAGGCATTGAAGCCCAATTCCATTAATTCCTTTACAGGCCGGCAGTCAGGGGAACATACTGTACCTGTATTGTTTTTCGCTATAGAACCGCAACCGCCTCCGCATGCAAGCTGCACTGAACAATCCCTGCATCCGGGGATGGAGGTGATATCACGTGATTCCCATTGTTCTATAATTTCTTCCTTAAGCTGAATGTCAGGAAAATATGTCCCTAAGGATTCCTCTGTTTTACCCACCGTTGCTGTACAGGAATAAATATTTCCCGTATAATCGAATGCCCATTCAGTCTTGCATGCAGGGCATGAATCAAAAAGCGGATCAGGCAGTTCGCCGTTCTCAAAAAGATACTTTGTTACTGAATATGCAGGTTTATAAAATTCAGTTATATGAGGGTGCTTCTTAACCAGCGCATATATTGATTCATAAAGGCTTATTCTGTCAAAGAGCTTCCCGGGAGCCGACTGGCAATGATGAAGCTCATAATTTCTGCCTATCTGGGTTTTGAAATAATCACTTGATGTCCATCCTCTTTTTATGGCATAATCTGCAAGTTCAGGAAGATTATCAATATTTTCCTTATCGATTACCATCCGCAGATTAACATTGATCTGATTCCGAAGGCAAAGATCAATGCCTTTTGAGATCTTTTCAAATGTCTTTCCTCCCCCTTTCAGGAACCTTCTCGAATCATGGACCTTTTCGGTGCCGTCGAGAGTGACCTGGATTTCCCTTATTTTGCCTTTCAGAAGAACAGGAATATATTCTTCAAGAGAATATCCATTTGTTACAAAGCAAAGATCAAGTCCGGCAATTGAAGCTTTATCAATTATATAACCAATTATCTCTTTTTGTCTTGGACTACCCAGGAGAGGTTCGCCGCCAAAGATTGTAATATATTTTTTACGGCCTGCAAACTTTTGCAGAACATAGCTGAAAAACGCATCGATGACCTCTGTCTTTAATTCACCGGGTTGATTTACGTACTGATCCTGGTAACAGTAGGAGCAGGCGAAGTTGCAACTGTAATTTGGAACAAAAAAAATCTGGATCTCATCTTTTTCACGTGAATCAATGAAATCGAGGTATTTTTTCCTGTATTCCTTTTTTTCCAGCGACTCTTCGGTAATATAACCTTTCTCTGCAAGCTCCTTGTAAAATCTGTCTTCCGGTATACTCTCTCCGTTCCTGATGGCTTCGATTTTAATAGCATCTGCCTTGTCGAGAATGTCGGCATTTCCCGACAGCAGATTTAGGATGAAGTAATTCTCTGAATCCCTGATTTTTGAGAAAATATTATACCTGGAGAATCGCATCCTTTTTTATTAGTCGTGACAGCCGGCGACAGTTTTGGAAATCTTGGCGCAACACTGTGCAACTTTTGTTTTTACCCGGGTTACTTTATTCTTTATAAGACTTTTCATAGATTAATTATTTAACTTTTAAGACTTCATTTATTGCCTGAACCAATGATTCTTTAGGAAGTGCACCCATTGTAACCTGTGGTTTTCCTTCGACAGGTATGAAGAGCAATGTAGGCAAACCCGTTATCCCGAGGTTCTGTGACAAATTTATTTCTTTTTCAGTATCTACCTTATATACTATGATTTTTCCTTCATATTCTTTTGCAAGTTGTTCAACTATTGGAGAAAGTTGTCTGCATGGGGCACACCAGTCTGCATAGAAATCGATTATTGCAGGCTTTTTCCCTTCATATTTCCATTCCTTGTTTTTGTCGTAGTCGAAGATCAGCTTTTTAAAGGAATCGTTTGTAAGGTATGTGACCGGACCCTCGGCTGCTACTGCACTTTTTGATCCTTCCGGCTTGTCGGCTTTACATTCGCTGAATGCAAAAGGGACAAGGATAAGCAGTGAAAGAAGATATCTTCTCATATTGTTAATTTTAATTTGTTACTCTTTAGTTCCTTAAATTCTTATTGTAGCTATCCGGCTTTATTCCGGCTACAGTCCAGCTTGCGACCTGAATCTTCCCCTTATCATATGGTTTGGATTCTTCGATTATCCTTACGGATTCAAAACCTGCTTTTTCGATCTGGTAAAGATATTCGCCTCTTGTCACAGATCCGGCCCAGCATTCTGATACGGCAACAGGATCATTCCTGTATTGTTCTGGAACCGGCTCTGTTGAATAAATGTCACTTACCACGAACCTTCCTCCAGGTTTCAGGATCCTGAAAACCTCGTTCCAGACAAGTTGTTTATCAGCTGCATGGTTAATAGTGCAGTTGGAGATCACAAGATCTGCAATTCCGTTCTGAAGTCCTGTGTTCTCAAGCTGGCTGTATATGAATTTTACATTTGATATGCCAAGCCTTTCTGATGTGCTTCTTGCTTTTTCAAGCATGCCCTCTGAAATATCTATACCATAAACAAACCCTGTATCTCCAACAGTCCCTGCCAGTCGCATTGCGTCAGTTCCCCTTCCGCTGCCAAGATCAACACATACTTCCCCTTCCGATGCTTCTGAGTAGTTTATGGCACCTCCGCACGAAAGACAGCATGTCGACTCAGCAAGGTTACTGTATCTTTTATTAATTTCAGTGAAGTTATTTTTTGTCTCCATATCTCAGACGAACTATCTCTGTAAATTGTGCGGCAAATGTACAAAACTTATTTTTAAATCGCAATAGTATCACCTGAATCTTTTTAGTATCACTTTATTTTTTAACTTTGTGTTCTGAATTTCAGAGATGGGAAGGATATTTAAAAGACAACTGTCGGAAAAGCAGCTTGAAAGGCTCTTTTCAAGTGATGAAGAGTGTTACAGGTTTCTTGCCGAGATAAAATGGGAGAACGGATTTAAATGCAGGAAATGCGGCAATACAAATTATTGCGAAGGAAAAACTCCTTATTCCAGAAGATGTACAAAATGCAAAACTGAAGAATCAGCCTCATCTGGTACGATTTTCCACAATTGCAAATTCCCTGTGCACAAGGCATTCTATATTGCATATAACGTATGCAGGGGTGAAGAGGATATTTCTACCTATGAGTATGCAAAGCGCTTGTCGCTAAGGCAGATGACATGCTGGAATTTCAGAAAGAAGATCAGGCAGGCCCTCGAAGAAATGGAATCCCTGTCTGAAAATGAAAGGCTTTCGATACAGAGTATTAACATGTAATTTTCAGGATCAGCCAGCCACGGTCCTTACTATTTCATACGTTTCCTCTGATGCCGCCTTCATTACCCTTGCAATAGCATCGGGTTGGCCTGATGCCATTGCTTCTCCGTTTACCAGAGCAACATATGTGCCGCCGTCATCCTTAAGATATACTGAAATCCTGCATGGCATCATTACCGACATTATCCTTTCATCGTTCAGCTCAAGCATCTGGCCTGAAAAGGCAGGTTTGCATATCTCTATTACCTGAACGGGTTTTACAGTTTTTCCCGACTTTGCAAGCGACTGTTTCAGATCATGAACTGCTGGTATGTTCCATTCGCGCCTTCTGGCTTCTGAATTAATCCTTTCGACTGTTTCATCAAAGCCGAATCTGCTTCTCTGTTCAATTATAAACTGTGTTGGTAGTGAAGTGCTCATAGGTGGAATTTTTAAAAATTGACGATTTAGTACAAATGTACCGTCACTTTTCATCATTTCTTCATAATTAATAAAATATCTTTGTGTTGAAATTGAGACAGATCTGTATATGTAACAGATAGTAAAGTTAAAAAAACAGAACGAGATGAAACTACGATTCAGGATATTTATAATCATATTAATTTTTCTTTCAGCAGGATTCAGGGGATATTCACAGGCAGTTACCCAGAAAAATGATACTCTTCAGGTTCAGGAAAGGCAAAATGCCAATGATGAGCAGGTACATGCACAAAAGGGGAATGCCTATGGACAGACTGTCAGGGACCAGGGATCAAAAGCCGCCAAACAGGTAAAAGGAAGCCGTCCCGATCTCAGCCGGGCACGGGGTGCCAGGCCACCCTCAATTGTAAGACCTTCGGGATCAGGAGTTCCAAAAGGTATCGGGAAGCCGGGAGGCGCTGGTAAAAAAGGCGGCAGATAATCTTAACTTTATCTCATGAGGAATAGTAAGCATATACTGAAAATAGCAGTTTTCAGCCTTTTGCTCCTTTCAACTTTCATACAGGCTCAGAAACCTGGTCCTTCAGGAGAGGATAAGCCGCAGACTGATTCACTGAATTCAGGCGGCAGGCATTCATTGTTTGCCGGGGCAGGATATGGCAGCAACTTCATTTACCTTGGTTCAACAATTTCGGGTGACAGGCCTTATGGATATGGATCTGTCTCCTACGGTTACAATAATGAGTTCTATGTGTCATTGTCAGCTGTTCATCTTTCAGATTTAGATCCCTTCGGTGCGTTTTATACAGGATCCATTACTTACAGCCATACATTCAACAATTGGTTTGACATTTCAGCCGGCATGTACCGTTATCAGGTTGAACCATCGCTGACTGATACACTTTTCAACAGCTTTACCTACGGCGATCTTACTCTTGGTTTCGACTGGAAACTGTTATATACAAAAGTATCGGCAGGCGGTTTATTTTCTGAGGAAAGCCAGGCATATTTTCAGATGAAGAACTCACATTATTTTCAAACCCCTCAATTGTTTAAAGGTAAAGCCAATATTTCTTTTGATCCTTATATTAATATGTTGTTTGGAACAATTACCAGGGTCCAGACAAACGGAGAATCGACGTATTACTACTCTGTATCTTCACATTCAAGGAGCTGGAGAAAAAATGGCCAGGGTCAGGGCCAGGGACAACAGACAACATATTCTGACCTTTTCAGTCTTATGGAAATAGATCTTGGTATTCCCATTTCTCTTAATACAGATATTCTGACAATTGAAGCTGAGCCATCATTCGTTTTCCCATTATATGACGATTCGTTTTATCCGGGGACAGGTGGCTTCGTTTTCCAGATAAGCTTGTTTTTCAGAGTTTTTTAATTTTATAATATGAACGTACTTATTGTTGAAGATGAGCATAACCTGGCAAAAGAGATAGCTTCATTCCTGAAATCCGAAAATTTCCTTTGTGACCTTGCTTTTACAGGAAGAGATGCTTCAGAAAAAATCGCAGTAAACCTTTATGATTTTATTTTGCTCGACCTTGGCCTTCCCGATTATAACGGTCTTGATCTTATAAAAGAAGCCCGGGCTGCCGGAAGCGAGGCATCCTTCATAATAATCACGGCAAGGGGAGCGGTGGAGGACAAGGTGAAAGGCCTTGACCTTGGCGCTGATGACTATCTTGCTAAACCATTTGCACTTGTAGAATTGCTTTCAAGGATCAATGCGGTGGCCAGAAGAAAGTTCAATATTAAAAGTCAGGATGTTGAACTTGGTGAATTTATTATGGAAATACAGTCACGCAGACTGACATGCAAAGGCAACCTCGTGGATCTAACAAAGAAAGAATTTGACCTTCTCCTCTATCTTGTGCTTAATCTTGATAAAGTCCTTACCCGCCAGCAGCTTTATGAACATATCTGGGGAAATATACTTGACGATCAATACGACAGCAACTTTATTGACGTTCATATTAAAAACCTCAGAAGGAAGCTTAATAACCATGCGCCTTGCCCCTGGCTCGAAACTGTAAGGGGAGTCGGATATAAGATAACGACAGGATAGTATTTCATTTCAGAAACTATGATCAGACTGAAGACCAAGCTTGCTTTGTTCAACCTGCTGTCGAAGCTGGCCTTCACTGCATTGTTTCTCCTGATTCTTCCGTTGATAATAGAAAGGATAAACCTGCGGCAGGTCGACAACGATCTTGTCCAGAAACGGGAAAAGACTATTGGGCTTATAAGCCAGTATGGGATTGAACCTTTCATTAGTCCTGACTCCTCAATGTCATTTGGCAGCTATAACATCCTTAAGGAAGAATTCATAAGCTTCGAGAAAACCGATATTCCCGATGAGCTGAATGAGATTGAGATCTCCAACAGGGTTCTTGAGGATGAGGAGATAAGTTACAGGGTTCTGAATTATACACTTATTATCGACGGTCAGAAATATCTTCTCGAGATCGGCAGGAGCCTTACAAGCATCCAGCAGGCAAAAAGGAATATCAGCAGGATATTATTGGTTTTTCTTGGCCTCATAATTCTCGTTACTTTTGTCACCGACCTTCAGTACACAAGGATAATACTTATTCCCCTTGGAAAAATAACTGACAAGCTCAGGGAAATCTCAAGCCCATCTAAATTTGACAAGAGTCCGGTAAGGACAAATACAATAGATTTTGTAAGTCTCGACAATGCGCTTCGAAGTCTTATGGATCGCATTGGCGAGGCTTTCAGGAAAGAAAAAGAAATAACAACCGATATTTCGCATGAACTATTGACGCCGGTTTCGGTTCTGAGAAGCAAGCTTGAAAATATTCTTTTACAGGGCGATGTTGATCCGGAGGTTGCAGGAAAGGTTGAGGAATCGCTGAAAACACTTCACAGGCTTCAGAGACTTATAAATTCCCTGCTTATGATTGCCCGTATTGAAAGTCACCAATATCTAAGGGAGGATGAATTTTCAGTCAGAGCCCTTGTTAAGGAAATTATAGAAGAACTTAAGCCGATTGCTGAAGATAAGGATGTTGTGTTAAAAGAGAGTTTTTTGGATGATTTCATGTTCAGGGATGCCAACAGGCCGCTTATTTTTTCAATGTTTTATAATGTAATCAATAACGCAGTAAAAAACACCCAGTCGGAAGGAGAGATCATTGTTAAATGCTTTTTGTCCGAAGCCCGGTACCGTGTGATAATATCTGATAATGGCAAAGGCATGGATGATGAACAGCTTCAGAATCTCTTCTCACGTTTCAGATCGAGAAAAAGCAATGATGAAAACGGAACTGGTATAGGACTTGCAATAGCAAAATCGATAGCCGATTTTCATAAAATAGAAATTCGTGTTAAGTCAGCCTCCGGATCAGGTACTGAATTTTCCTTTATTTTTCCTGAAAACTCATGAGTCTTTCAGAAAATTCATTAAAACTTCATTTTCGCCATTTTATTTTTGATTTTGTTGTTTAAGATTCGGGGCAGGATCAATGGGCCGGGATCACATAATACTACTCAAGATCCGGTCAGTTACAGCAAGTCCTGTTCAGAAGAAACCGGGTAATATATTACAGAAGTATTTCATCCTTACAAAGTAACAATGGCTAATTCGGGATGAAAGCAGGAAGGAGATGTCGCATGGAGGCATCTCCTTTAATTTTTTATGCATAAGCCAATAACTCTCCAAATCCCTTATAGGTAAGGATTTCAATCGATTCTGGCCGAGTTTTCGTCCGGGGAATTTTCATGACCGTTTGTTAAAAAAACGTAATTGATGTGAACAACACTGTCGTGTCTCCTGTTTATTGTTCATAAATTAAAATTATTAATCGCTATGAAAAAAGTTTTTTTGTTTTTACTGGTTGTTCTGCCACTGACCCAGGTTTGGGCGCAGGAAAAGAAAGAAGACAGGAATTTCAGGATCCCTCTTATTGGAGAACTTGCTCCATCATTCTCTGCACAATCAACGAACGGATTGATTAATTTCCCCGATGATTTTGGTAGAAGCTGGAAAGTCTTATTTTCACATCCACAGGATTTCACACCTGTCTGCTCATCTGAGCTTCTTGAACTTGCCAACCACCAGGCTGATTTTGACAAACTGGGTGTTAAGCTTGTTGTTCTCTCAGCTGATCCTCTGAGCACTCACAAAGACTGGAAAAAAGCCCTTGAAGATATTAATTATAAAAACAGGGGTAAAGCGACAATTAAATTCCCGCTTGTTGATGATGAAAGACTTGTTGTTTCAAAGCAGTACGGGATGATACATTCGGCCAACAATTCCACAAGGGACGTCAGGGGTGTTTATATTATTAATCCCGACAACGTTATTCAGGCCATATATTTCTATCCAAACACTGTCGGAAGGAGTACTGAAGAACTCCTGAGAGCAGTAACAGCTTTACAGACTGCTGCCAAGAATAAAGTAATGACACCTGCTGACTGGAGGGCCGGCAATGATGTAATGGTTCCTTTCCTTCCTTCAGCCGACACCAGGAAGGCTCCAGCCGATACAAAGGATGTTTACAGTGTATCATGGTTTATGACATTCAAAAAACTTACTGAATAATCCACGTTTGCTTCATAGCGATTTTATCTGCAGCCGGCGGATTAAATTGCGGATCGGGCCTGAAAAGGCCCTTTTTTTGATATTTTTTATTATTTTTGCAGCCTGAAGAATTAAAATCGGTCAGTTGTCCGAGTGGCTAGGAATTCCCGAGTACTCGGGACAAAACCGGCGGTACCAGGTGCTGAGAGGTGAAAAATGAATGTTCTTTAGAAATAAATTAATGGTCAGTTGTCCGAGTGGCTAGGAATCGGTCTGCAAAACCGGCTACGGCGGTTCGAATCCGCCACTGACCTCAACCTTATCCTCCCCGCGAAGCGGTGGAGGATTATTTTTTTAATATAAGGTGAACCCCGTTCACCGTAATATTAAAAAAATAATCCTACCAGGGGCAGCCGCAGGCTGACTGGAGGATAAGGTTGATGGGTCGCCCCAAACCGGATCACCGAAGGTAATCCGCAGAAATAAAAGGCCAGGGCATAGAACAAACAATTGCTGAACCAAACTTAATCAGGAAAAAACAGGCTGATTTTTCGCAATAAGCCAAAAGTTCATTAAAAATTCATTTTCGTGATTTTACATTTGATCCTTGATCAGCGGAAATATTATGTTAAACTTAAATAGAAAATCATGAAGAAGTTATTGTTTATTCTGGTTGCTGCAGCATTATTTTTGTCAGGCTGCAATAAGTCAGAAACAAATGGAGGCCCCGGCAGGCTGTCAATCAGAATCACCGACGCTCCTCTCAACATTGCCGATGTAGAAGCTGCTTATATTACAATCACAAAGATCGAAATCCGTCAGGCCAATGTGGATGACTCTTATCCTTTTCTTGAACTGCCGATGGATCCTGTAACGCTGAATGTCTTTGAACTCAGGAACGGTATCACTGAAGAACTTGTAAACCTCGAGGTTCCGGTTGGGGATTATGATCTTGTCAGGATCTATGTTGACGAGGCAAAGCTTAAACTTAAAGATAATGATGAGGAGTTTGTAATGAAAGTCCCGAGCGGGGAACAAACCGGAATAAAATTGTTTGTCGACCCTGTAATACATGTTGAAGGAGGAATCTCTGCCGAACTGCTTCTCGATTTCGACCTGTCACAGTCATTTGTCATGAGAGGACATGATGCCCGGAACGGATTTATCTTCAAACCCTGCATAAGGGCTTCAAATATCTCGACAGCTGGTAGAATAGAGGGTATTGTTACCGATGATACCGAAGGTAAGGCTCCAGTTGAAGGTGCAACTATTACCCTTCAGAAAGGAACTGATGAACCAATTACAGCGTTAACTGAGGCAGATGGCCATTATGCCTTTATAGGTGTGCCTGCAGGTACATATTCAATGAAAGCCACCAAAGATAATTATGTTGAAACAATTGCTGAAAGTGTTTCAGTAGTTGCCGGAAATAAAACAACTCAGAATTTTGTGCTTAAAGGTCTGCCGGTTTATGTAAGCTCTCAGATAGTAAAAGAAGTTCCGGGAGTAATTGAAATAACTTTCAGCAAATCTCTGGTCAATACCAGCGTTCCGGATGTTGCGGCTTTTGCTGTTACAGTAAATACAGTATCAAGGGCTGTAACTGCAGTAGCCGTTGAAGGTACAAAGGTAAAACTCACAATGGCAAGCCCTGCCGTTAAAGGTGACGCGGTTAAAGTTGCCTATACCAAGCCTGCCACGAATCCTCTTAAAACAGATGATAGTCTTGAAGTTCCTTCATTCGATGCAAAAGATGTGACGAACTATGTTCAGTAACAGTCGCTCATAACTTTTGTCAACCCGTGGTTTGTACTCCGGGTTTTTTATTATTTTTAATTAAACATGTCAAATCCCCGTTGGGGTGTTAAAAAAAGTGAAGATTATAAATTAAAATCAACAGCATGGTATTCTTTGGTCCGAAAAGCAGATTTAATGAGTTCAGGGAAGAATTCACAAAAGAGACGGGAATAGCCAATGTCGATGAGAACATGGCTTTGTATTCCCAATATGTTACAGCACGGTTTGCTGATATGAACAACCGGATCCTGGCTGATCTGAACCGGGATATTCAGGAATTGCAGAAAGTGCTCAAAAAAGTATAAGTCCTTATTTCAGGGATTTTACAGCTACTTCCTTGTAATAGACTGTTGATAATGAATCGTGGTTTTGCAAACCGATATAACCTGCAAGCGGACGCGGCCCCCTGTCAGGTTCAAAATCGCGTGTCTTTGCAGGAACAGAATCCCCCTCAGTAAAATCGGTTATTTTTTCATCATTTACAAAGACAATTGTCCTGGGTCCGTCGAGGGTTATTTCCATTGTATTCCATTCTCCAGGCAGCTTCTGTGGATGAGCCATTGCTTTTGTGAGTGAATATAACACTCCTGTGCAATGATAATCCCCGCCCACATGCCTGGTTCCATTGTCAATCTGAACTTCATACCCTTTATTAACAGCATACCATTCATCGGTTGGTTTTTCCGGAATTCTTATAAAAACACCACCATTGCAGTCGTTATCCTTAACCTTGTAAATAACCCGGATAACAGCATCGCCGAATTTCTCAGAGGGATAAAGTATCATACCCATGCCTCCGACTGTTTTCAACACGCCGTCCTCAACTTCGAACTTACCGGGACCAACCTGCTCCCAGCCGGTCAGATCCTTGCCATTGAAAAGCTGACGCCAGTTTTTTTCCTTGACTGAACAGGAAATCATAAGTACCATAAAAAAGCATACCAGGAGATTTTTTTTCATAGCAATTTAAATTTAGCAATAACTAAATTACGAATTATTAAGGCAAATAAGTGGGAGTGGGGATGTAAATTTTACCTTCTCCGCTCAGTTTCGCAGGGACATGGTACAGCTTTATGCTTTTTGTACCGGCCGTTTACTGAACAACCGGCAACCGTCGAAATAAGGATTAGAACTATAAAAAAAGAAAATGATCTTCTGAATCCGGATTTTATCTTTGTTAATTTCATATATAATTCGCCCCCGGGTGCTTTATTCAGCAAAATTAATCGATTTAACCAGGATTTTCACCGAATCTCGTGACTGGTAAAAACGGTATAAACAGGTGAATTATTATCCTTGCTCAGGTTAATGACAAATGTCAGAACGAGGCTCTTACAAGGACATTGTTTTCGTATTTGTAGTCACTTACCCTGTAAACCACTGATGAGTCATTTTCTATCTGGTAAGTCCAGTTGCCATGAATATCGGGAGTTGAATACAACCTCCTGAGATATAGCTTGTCGCCTACTGAAAAGTTACATTTGTTACCATAGGCTGACAATTTTCCGAACGAATTGAACAGGGTTGTTTTAATCCAGATCAGGTTTGTACTTCCGAATATTTCAGGACCTGTATGCCTGTAGTCTATAAACTCCCCCACGTACCTTCTTGTATTTATGAGCTCTCCTTCCCTGACCTGGGAGGTTACTTTCCTGGTTGTATTACAGGAAACACATGCAAAAATTAATATGATAAGTAGAAATTGTTTCATGTGACAATGTTTTTTATAGCTAATGTAAAAATAGCATGCAAACCCTTGCTTGTCAAGCCCCGACAGCCCATCTGATGGCCGGATGAGTTGTTTGAGAAAATGTTTTATCAATAAAATTGAGGATATGGCGGCGGAGATGAAGTTACTCCTCAATTAAAAGTTTAATTTCGTCAAAAGCTATATCAAATTTACTGCATATCCACAATTATCGACTCACGGTTGTGTACTGTTAATGTTGTAACAGTCCGAATAACAATTAGATATATTATTATTGTTATGAAAGATAAGGCAAAAGCCGATTTTGACAAACTAAATGATATTTATGATCAAAAAAGATGCTTTTGCAATTGAATGCAGGCTTCTGATGGTTCCTGTGCTAGCTGATCACCCCAGTTTGTACCTGTATGCATTGGTTTCCCTTCTTACGAATCCCAGCTTCGTGTATAAAAGATTGGCTTCAATTCTTTCGGGCCTCGATGTAAGATCTATTTCCCTTGCACCGGCTGATCGGGCAAAATCAATTGCAAACAGAATCAGGGCTTTTCCTATTCCCTTTCCTCTTTCTGATTCATCGACTACCACATCTTCGATCCAGAATTTCTTACCGGTAGGAATGTCATATGTTACAAGTGTAAATAATCCTGCTATTTTCCCTCCTTTTATTTCTGCAACGAACAAACGGGTATTCTTCGCTCTTATGATGCCTTTGATATGTTCCCTGGCGGGAAGTGGCTTGTCAGGATTAAGCTGGGGAAGCAGCCTCAATATTGCTTCATAAATATTTTCGCTGAATCTTTTTATTTCCCTTATTCTTATTGATCCTTCCGGATTACCGGTTATCGCTTTATCCATGACCGTAATCTTATTTATATCTATAAATGTACATAATTCCGGCATGATATGTTAAGTTATTTTTTGATAGATGGCAGTAGTCAAATTTTTTAATAAACCCCTGTATATTATTCTATAAAGAAGTACTTTTGATATATTAAATTACTGAGAGTAATATTTTTTAACAGGCAGACAATTTAAAAATACTATTTTATGCCCGACAATTTTTTCAACCTCAATAATCCTGATTTCTTTGGGATACTTCTGAGATTTGTAATAAATACGGCTTTCCTGATCATCCTTATCGGGGTCGTGTATTTCCGGTATACCAAGAAGGAAAAGTTCCTTTTCACCTTTTTCCTGATGGGTATAATAGTATTCTTCATAACCGCCATGCTTAAGTCGGTCTTTATAGAATTCGGCATGGCTGTTGGTCTGATAGCGATTTTTGCCGTGCTGAGGTTCAGGACGAGGAATTTCAGCCTTAAAGACATGTCGTATATGTTTGCCACAATAGGCGTCTCTGTTATAAACTCCCTGAAACTTGTCGGTTTCCCGGTTCTTGGAGTAATAATTTTTAACCTGATAATAATAGCCTCAGCAGTAATACTCGAGGAGTTCACGATCAGGCATAATACAACAACCTACACAATTGTCATTGAGGATCTCGACATGCTTAAAAACGGCAAAAAGCAGAAATTGCTTAAGGAACTCAGTTCTCTTACAGGAAAGGAAATTGTGAGATACAAGATCCGGGAGGTCGATTACAAGGAAAAGGAAGCAAAAATCGACATATTCTTCAAGGATATTTAGTTCTAAATGCTGAAACTGCATATGAGCAGCTGAAGGCTGAAGATTCATCTGATAAAATTATTCAGCTCCTTCAGAGCTGGCATCATGTAATGGTTTGATGGCCTCCGGTTTAACCGAAGGTTATTCATATTCAGCTCTTTCAGAGCAAAGCGACGCATAGAGGATAATAGCTGTTAATCATGTCTGATGCCGCTTCATTATAAACCGTTAACAATACCAATTCATAAAACCGCTACAGAGTTATCCTGGACAATACTGCTACAACAATAAAATTTTGAAATACCGCATTAGTAGCTTAATGAGTAAAACCCTAGGCATAAGTACCCCCTTGCCTTCAATCCCGAAGGGATTAAATATGAATAACCGCCGGTGCAACCGGCGGTAAGGGCACACCCCTGATCCAAAACCCTGGAAGGGTTTAATATTTTTTGGCTTTCATAATCTCTTTTCTTAACTTGCTATTGTCTCGCTTTAGTACTAACCAAACTGCTAAAATTATGTCAAGTTATCGTCAACATCTCTATCACATTGTTTTCAGAACAAAGCATAGTAAACCTACGATCAAGCTGGAAAACTCTGACCAGCTTTATTCCTACATAACAGGTATAATTAAAAAAAAGGATAGTTTCCTGTATCGGATTAATGGCGTTGAAAATCATGTTCATATTTTAACAGATATGAATCCGACAATTGCACCTGTCGATTTTGTAAAGGATATCAAAGTGTCATCATCTATTTGGATTAAGGAATGCGGTCTTTTCCCGGCATTTCGCGGTTGGTCTGATGGTTACGGTTCTTTTACATGTTCATATAAGGATCTTGGGAAACTTATAAAATACATTAATACGCAGAGAGAACATCATAAAAAGAAAACATTTGAAGAAGAGCTCAGGATTCTGCTTCTTGAATATGGTATTGAGATTGATGAGAGATTTTTCCCCTGATCACAATATTCAGCTCCTTCAGAGCTGACATCATGAGGTAGGCTATTGACCTCCGGTTTCACCGGAGGTTATTCATATTCAGCTCTTTCAGAGCAAAGCGACGCAGAGTGGATATTATTTGTTTAATCATGTCAGACACAGCCACATAATAAACTCTAAACAATCCCAGCTCAAGAGACCGAGAAAGAAGTAATCGGAGAAAAGTAGTGCCAACTGTAAGCTGTAAAAACCGCGACTGTGGTAAAATGTGGAAACCGCGTCAGCGGTTTAATATGAATAACCGCCGGTGTAACCGGTGGTAATGGCACTCCCCCTTATCAAAAACCCTGAAGGGGTTTAATATTCAGCTCCTTCAGAGCTGACATCATGAGGTAGGCTATTGACCTCCGGTTTCACCGGAGGTTATTCATATTTAGCTCTTTCAGAGCAATCCAAAATACAATTGATTCATAAAACTGGAACATACTACAAAATAAAATACTTAGGCGGTGGCAAATAGATAAAACCGCGACAGCGGTTAAATATGAATAACCGCCGGTGCAACCGGCGGTAAGGGCACCCCCCCGATCCGAAACCCTGAAAGGGTTTAATATTTTTCAAAGATATTTCGCTTTCATTCCGAAAGTTTCTTTTCCAGCTTCATCTCTCCGGAAGGCCTTTTTATTTCCTCGCCAGCCGGTACTGCATTGCCAAAAAAAGGGTAACCGTTAAGGTCCCATGTGAATTTCTGGGCTCTAATATACCTTTCCCAGCCCTCCTTTGTACTCTTCTTTGAATGATATATTATCCAGTCTTCCCTGCCGTCGGGAGATTTTACGAAGGAACAATGGCCTGTGCCGAAAGGACCGCTGAAAACGGGACCTGATTTTTCCCATGATGCCGGATCAGTTAGCGGACTTTCAGGATCTTTCAGTTCAAGCATACCTAACCTGTAGTCTGTTGTCCACGATTCACGGCATGAATATACAATGAATAGTTTATCCCCTCTTGTCAGTATCTCAGGACCTTCCTGAAGATCGAGAGGTCCGCCTGTTTCCCATGATTCTTCAGGGGATGAGATCTTAACCCTGGGGCTTTTCATTGTGGAGGGATTCTCCATTTCGGCAATATAAAGATGCTGCGAAGTCTTATCCGTATTGGCAGGTCTTTCCCAGCCCGACCATACGGCATAGAGTTTTCCCCTGTATTTGAAAACCGTCATGTCGATAGCCCAGGTATTTTCAGTTTTCATATCGGGATTATAGCCCGTATAAAGCGTTCCCATATCCCTGTAAGGCCCCATGGGATTGTCAGTTTCTGATTGAAGTACACCTGTTTTCTGATGAATGTAAGGCGGTCCCGATTCACCGGCGGCATAATAGATATACCATCTGCCATCGAGGAAGTGCAGCTCCGGCGCCCAGATACATGATCTGTTCCACCCTGTATCGGGTGCTTCCCAGATTCTTTTTGTTTCTCCCTTTCTTGGTATGAAACGTGATCGGGAAATGCTTATCCCGCGGCCTGAAGCTGAGCAATAGTAATAGTATCCGTCTTTTCTGATGAGCCATGGATCGGCTCCGTCGAAAAGAGGGTTCATGAAATAACTGCTTTTTGACTGATCCGGAGCCTCCTTTTCTGTATGGTTTATGGGAACTGATGCAGATAAGACAACCAATAGAAGAAAAAACCTGAACATCATTTACTGAAATCTGGCGATCAGGTCTTTCACAGCATCTTTATGCACCATGAAATCCATCATTTTAAGCTTTACGTATTCTTCCGAGAAGAAATAATATCCGAATTCCTTTGCAGCAGGATCATTATTCCTTGATCCTGATCCTGAATCCTTTATCAGGTACCAGTCTTTCCCGTCCTTCTCCAGATACCCGACAAGATGCATTCCATGGTCGTCGGTCGTTGTCTGGTTTGAGAAGCGGAACTGGCGTGCTTCATCATTTATAAATGCTGATGGTATGTCGAAATCGGGAATTACCGCGCACTGGGTAGTCCGGTCAAGTCCTGGCTCGGAAACATCACCACCGATACTGACTGTATATCCTTTTCTGACAGCATTTTTAAGGGCAGCCATGAAATCACTGAGAGGAACATTGTAATAAACATCGCTGTGCCACCAGTTGTCGGGGACTTTGTATTCAACCTGCTTATAATACGGCTCCTGCATATATGAGAGAATATCAACATAATCATCCGGATTTATCCTTACCACTTCAGCCAGGTATTGTACAGGAGTCATCTTTTTCCCGTTAACTGTCACTTCTGAGGGGGGGACTCCAATATAATGGTTCATGATCGATTTTACAGTTTCAACAGCAGCTTCTTCATTCCATGATGAAGTTTCCCTGAGCGATTTTAAATACTTTTCCAGCTCATCGAACATTTCAACATGATTATGAAATTTTCGTCCTCCTGTAAGTCCCGTGTAAGCTTCGAGAGGAACAACTCCATATTTCTTCCACATCCTTGTAACGGCATTAGCTTCCGAACCTTCAGCAAAAGCTGAATTTCCTCTTTCCTGAATGAATCTCCTGGTTTTTTCGACATATTCCCAGTAAACGGTGTACATCTCTGATAATCTTACCTGAACTTTATTCAATCTGTAAGCTTCCGATTCGAGAAATGAAGTTGTGCTGAAACACCAGCATGTGTTTGTTGCGCCCTGTGAGACAGGAGGGTTATGCCATTGCTTGTTTTTGTAGAGGTCAATTCTGTTTGGCAGTGAAACGCCCGAAAGGTCAACCGAAAATCTTCTGGCAGGACTTGCCGGCCCAGCCTTTTCCTTTACTTCCCTGTCGTCGCGGAGGATTGAGTTTTCATAATAGCCGGGTTTATATTCCCGGAAAAAGGACTTATCCCTGGTCTGTGCACCAAGGTGAAAAGTGTTTGATAGAATGATAATTGCTGTTGTAAGAAGGATGGATCTTTTCATATTGAGAAATTTGATTTACTGATGTTGATTTAAGAATTTGTTAAGATAAAAAGTTTTTGCTTTTCAGATTGGGACTTATGACTTATTGTGTAAAACCTGTTGAGGGCGGAGTTGGATCGTTTTCCTTGATCCTTCTCCTGCAGAGTTGCTCAATTTCAAACACATCAGGTATCCCAGCGATGTAAATATTGTCAGGAACATACTGGTCAGGTCCGTTTTTCCGGCTTACCATCCTGCCTGTCCTCATTCCAAGCGTTATATTCCCGTTCTTTTCATTTCCCGCTACTTCGATGTCGCCCGAAAACTGTTCCCAGTCGATGGAGCGAAATTTCCCCCTTTCAAGGCTTATTAGTCTTTTGGGAGTTCCGACGAAATATCCGCCTTTTCTTAACAGCATCCTGAATCCGGCATAAACAAGAATCAGACCTATTAGTACAAACACTCCGATAATAGCTGCCGGGAACAAAATCGGCTTAAGGTTTCCGGGTCCTGCAACAGTCGGCACATCGTTGGTAAGGAAATGAACCTCCTTACCCTGGAAAAGCGGTCCGAGGAATAAAACAAAAAACAACATTGAAAATCCGAGCCAGACAAATCCGAATATGAGCATTGCAAGCGATGCCTTTGGCTGAGTGGCATGTTTTGCTTTTACTGCAAAGTCCCTGGTTTCAGATCCAATATAGGATACCAGTTCAGGGGGAAGGGAAACAGATTCGTACATAATTGAATTATTTAGGGTTTATATCCTCTTTTGCAATCTTGATAAGTTCGTCAGATTCGTAAATCTTTTTCCCGGAAGGAAGACCTGATATCTTTATCATACATCCTGCGACATCTGATGCCTTTATGCCTCTGTAACGAGCAAGCTGTCCTGCAAAAATCCATCCAAAAGCTTTCATGAAAATGACTGCAATTTTTTCCCCGAACCTGAATTCAGTCCGGTTGCCCATTAGAAGCGAGGGACGGACGAATTTAAGATTACCGTGGTATGCTTCCGCGACTTTCCTTTCCATCTGACCTTTTGTCCTCAGATAGAAATTTGAAGATTTCTCATCTGCTCCCAGCGATGAAATGACAACAAGCGAAGGAACAGATAATATTTCAGCCAGACCGGCAATAGCGACAGGAATATCATAGTCAACTTTCCGGAATGACTCCTGAGAACCTGCTTTTTTGATTGTTGTCCCGATACAGCAGAAGAATACATCAGCTTTAAGGCCTTCCTGCTGATCACTGAGGTTTGAAAAGTCAGTCAGGATTATCTGTTTTATTTTGGATGAAGAACATTCCTGCCGGGTTCTTACAACAATTTTAATTTCTTCAAATTCATTATTCTCAGAAAGTAAATTGCAAAGTTCTTTCCCGACAAGCCCTGATGCTCCGAATATGACTGCTGTCTTTTTCATGTTATGTTGTTTTCTCGTGATATCCATTTATCAACAGAAGGTGCAGTATAATTTTCCATCAGGTCGAGAAGCTCGTTTATATTTTCACTTATGAGAAGCATCTTCCTGTTTTCATCCTTCAAGAATCCTTCCGTGACCATTTTATGGGTAAGGATCTTTAGAGGATCATAGAAACCGTTTATATTAAGTAATCCAACAGGCTTTTTATGAAGCCCGAGCTGACCCCATGTGAGAACCTCGAAAAACTCCTCCAGCGTGCCGAAGCCACCGGGCATCGCTATAACCCCGTCCGAAAGCTCATGCATCTTTTTCTTTCGTTCATGCATCGAGTTTACCATAATCAACTGAGTAAGGCTGGTATGGGCAATTCCCTTTTTGCCAATGAATTCCGGCAGAACACCTATTACCTCTCCTCCTCTGCTCAGGGCCCCGTTGGCAACATGATTCATCAGCCCGATGTTGGTTCCACCGTAAACAAGTCCTATTTTGCGGTCTGCAAGGGTCTCTCCGAGTCGCTCCGCTGCTTTTTCATATATCCCGTCCCTGCCCCGGCTTGAACCGCAGAATACTGATATTCTCTCCATCGGAATTTTCTTTTTATATGCCGGTAAGCATGTGTAATTTTAATGTTTCTTTCATTACTTTTATGCTAATTTACATTATTCCTGATTCGGGTCTGTTCTAACAGGCAATTAAAATTTATATCAGCAATGAAAAACAATATGAGACTTTCTCTTATGGCTTTCCTGGTACTTCTGGTTTCAGGTAACAGGATGAATGGGCAGTCGGATTTTGGCTTCAAACCGGCGGCATCAAATATTCAGGGTGCTGCTTTTCCAAAACTTTCAATGGATAACAGTGTTTATGTAAGATTACTGGCTCCGGGCGCGCAAAAGGTTCAGGTCCAGGGTGGTGACGGATTATGTCCTAAACCTCTTGATCTTAAAAAAGACAGTACAGGTAACTGGAATGGGATTATTCCTTCCGCCGGGCCAGGTTTTCATTACTACTGGTTCATCGTCGACGGCCTTCGGGTCAATGATCCCGGAAGTGATACTTATTTCGGCTATGGAAGGCCGACAAGCGGCATTGAGATCCCTATTGCAGATGAAGATTTCTTTACCGCTAAGAATGTTCCTCACGGAGAAGTAAGGGAATACTGGTATTATTCTGAGATTACAGGAAAATGGAGAAGGGCCTTTGTTTATACTCCTGCAGAATATGAGAAGAATCCCAAAAAGAGATATCCTGTCCTTTATCTCCTGCATGGAGCCGGAGAAAATGAAAGAGGCTGGTCTTTCCAGGGGAGGATGAATTTCATTATGGATAACCTTATAGCAGAAGGCAAGGCAGTCCCAATGATTATAGTGAACGATAATGGTTATGCTACGGCAAAGGATGCTCCAACGGCACCAGCAGGCTTCTCAGCCCGCGACATGACTAAAATGGCAGAAACCCTCGAAAAAGTATATGTTCAGGAAATCATACCGGGAATAGACAAATTTTACAGGACAAAGGCAGACAGGGGAAACAGGGCAATGGCAGGTTTATCGATGGGAGGTCTTCAGACGATGCTTATAGGATTCAACCATCCTGAGCTTTTCTCATACTATGGCCTTTTCAGTGCAGCAATTATCGGCAATGTAATGGATAATCCAAAGACTGCCTTCAATGGATTGTTTGCCGATCCGGTTGCATTCAACAAGAAAATAAAGGTTCTCTGGTTCGGTGCAGGATCGGGAGAAACGCAGTTCGTTACAATGATGAATGATTCAAGAAAAAAGCTTGAAGAACTCGGTATAATCTCCACCGGCTATGTCTCCCAGGGTACATTTCATGAGTGGCACAGCTGGCGGAGGGACCTGAGGGAATTCGCTCCTCTGTTATTTAAATAACAATCCTACTGTGACCAACTTGAAGGTTTCCTGTCCCAGCGATGCTTTTCAAGTTCTTTCATCAGAGCGGGACCAAGGAGACCTTTGTCGCTTGCTGAAAGGTTTGCTTTCGTGTGTGCAGGCTTTCTCATACCGGGAATGATAGTACTTACGGTAGGTTCTCCGAGGATGAACCTCAGAGCCATTTCAGGCATTGTCATCCCTTCAGGCATGATCTTCTTAAGAGCCTCTGCACGTTCAACACTTGCGATAAGGTTTTCCGGGACGAAATATGTGTTCCTCCAGTCACCCATCGGCCATTTGCTTTCTTTTGTAAGGGTACCCGTAAGAGTACCTTCGTCAAACGGTACTCTTGCAATCACAGCCACATCCATTTCGCGGCATGCAGGGAACAGTTCGTCCTTAGGATTCTGATCGAAGATATTGTAAATGACCTGGACGCAGTCGATGAGTCCGCTCCTGACTGCCTTTACGCCGTTCCATGGTTCCCAGCGGTTAAGGCTGATACCGATTGCATGAAACAACCCCTGTTTTTTAAGGTCGAGCATCTTATTGATTCCTCTTTCATCTTCAAGCCAGTGGTCTTCCCAGGTATGGAACTGCATTATGTCGAACGAATCGAGCCCGGCATTCTTAAGGCTCCTGTTTACATATTCCTCGATATGATCGGGAGGGAAACAGTCGTCGAGTGTGTATTCCCGTCTTGCGGGCCATTTGAAGTTCTTTGGCGGTATTTTTGTTGCTGTATAGAGTTTTTTGTCCTTGTTTGCCCTTACTAGCTGCCCGAGGAGGCCTTCGCTTTTCCCGGAGCCATAACCCCAGGCCGTGTCATAAAAGTTGCATCCGTTATCGGCAGCAAGCTGAAGCGATTCTGATGATTCGCTGTCGTGCGACCCTGTCCAGCCTGCCATGCCCCACATTCCGTAGCCGATCTCGCTGACCTGCCAGTTTGTTCTTCCGAATCTTCTGTATTTCATATTATATGTATTTTTCCTGATTAAAATTCCAGATGAAATTGTTGTGCCCGTAAATATAACTCACTTTCCTTTCTTTGTAAAATCAACTGTCAGACTCTTTTCATCTTTTTTCAGATCAGCCTCCCGTGACACGCCGTTGACAGTTATCCTGTACTTACCGTAAAATACCGTTGTTGAGAATATCCCGTCTTCCCCGGCGACTCCCGATTCTTTTGTCCACCACTCATTGTAAATAAGATCCTTATATGCTTCGGCTGCGGGTGTCGGTGTCCAGTCGCGTTTGTAAAGCGATGAAACAGGGATCCAGTTGGCGCCTTCCCAGAATCCCCACATGAGTATACCTTCAACGGCAGGATGAGCAAAGCAGATCCTGTAATAATCCGTAAGTTCCTTTGCCTTTTGCTGCTCCTCTCCGGGTGTCATAGTCAGAATTTTCTGACTGTAATATTTCGAACGCTGACCGGGCATGTTGAATTCGGTTATACGTATAGGCAGTTTAAATTTTGCAAGCGAATCGAGGGCATTCTTAAGCTGTTCCCTGTCGAATGTATCAGAATGAAGATGTCCCTGCACCCCGATTCCGGCTATTGGAACTCCCTGCTTAAGCAGCTTGCGGATATGAGCCATATATTCGGGAAGCTTATTTCCAGTAAGTATATCGTAATCATTGACGAACAGCTTTGCATCAGGATCGCCGTTATGGGCCCAATGAGCCATCAGCTTTGTTATATCCGGTCCCAGACGGTCTTCATAGTAATTGCCGTGAATCATTTCATTGTTGAGGTCGTATTCGGCGAACCTGCCTTTATAGCGGGCAGTCACTGTCTCTGCCCTGTTCTGCAATGTCCGGCGGAGTTCATCATTATTCAGTTCCTTCACCCAGGGCTGGACAAACTGCGGAATTCCCCAGAACAGGTTATGTCCCCTTAGAGGAATATTATTTTCTTCGGTCCATTTAAGTATTCCGTCAATTACAGAATAGTCGACCTCTCCTTTGCGGGGTTCCATGGTACCCCATTTGACGGCGTTTTCAGTTACTGCCGAGTTGAAATTCTCAAGGAATTTCTCCTTGAACTGTTTAAGATCATTCTCCGGCATTCTTCCACTGCCAAGGCCGTTGTTTATTGCACAGCCGAACCAGAATTCATGCTTAAGCTGCTCAACGGTAATCTTTGATCCGGGCTTCGCCTTTACGATTATTTCCCCTTTCCGGTATTCGGAAATTGCATTGTCAAGCCTTTCCTTTTTCACCCATGAAGCCACATTATGGATATTGTCAATCCAGATACCGTTTGCGGGATCGGAAGCATATTTGCAGATGGCTTCAATAGTCTCAAGCCTTGATGTCTGATATCCTTCAGCGTTCATTTCATGTCCTGCAAGTATCAGCCATCCCCCTGCAGCCTTTGCGGTTTCGATCATTTTAATTACCTGGTCGAATGATTTGCCGTCGAGTTCCGTGGCATTAAGCTGGGCCATATCGCAGAAAGAAGGATCGTTGGGGGCTTCATTAAGCCATCCGCGTCCGCTTTCGAACATCGAGGCAACAAGCGGTACATAGCTTCTGGCGCTTATGCTCCTTCCTGTGAAAGTCTGGCCGCACGGATAGGCAAATGATACTGGTGTTATGCCAAGCACTTCGGTGATTATCCTGTTTGCAGAATCGAGTTCCGATCTCATCTTTTCAGGAGTATATTCCTCAAGGGCTTTATTTCTTGACCATGCAAAATTTCCCGAGCAGGGATGATAAACCGAGTGGTTCCCGATGTCATGTCCATTCATAACAGCTTTTTTCCAGCCATCAGTACGCTGAAGCATGCTTCCCGGAGAAATGTAAAAGGTGGCTTTTACACCATATTTATCAAGCAGGGGAATACCTGTATCGATCTGCGAGTGTCTGGCGTCATCGAAAGTGAGGCTTATTGCCATTTTTTTCCCTTCGGGCCAGGAGAATGTTCTGTTCATTCCCGAAGAGTTTGTGCTGCTGTATCCTTGTGCGTAGCAATCCTTTTGTCCGGCAAAGGGGAAGAGCAAGAAAAGGATCAGGAAACCAGAGATTTTATGCTTTGTGTTCATATTATAAAAGTTTGCTTTTATAAAGTTAGCTAATTATGATTCCGGATGGGTATTGATGTATAATTTATCATGGAAATCTGATTTCATACAAAAATTAAATGACATTCAATTCCATACAAGTTGGGCTGTTTTTATGGTCACCCGGGGTAGTTCATAAAATAGCAAAAATATTAATAATCGAACTTACTATTTAGACTGTCTCTAAATTAGCCTTCCGAAATAAAATAACCCATTTTTCATTGTCACAAAATAAGACTTTCCGACATGTTATATTGAAATGTGCTGCTGATTTACTGAGACAGGCAATAGTCTGTAGGGAATTAAGTTTCGGATGCCTTGTGCGGGGTGATTTGTTATATGCTGGAAAAAAATACTGTCAGAAATATAAATAATCATTACATAACCCAATAGTACATCTTTGATCAGAAAACAATCATAAACTTTATTATCCTGAACACTAATTGTTTAAACCATGAAACAGCTACTAGTTTTAATCTTTTGCGTGATTACCAGTATAACTGC
>Ga0172371_10001720_pt1 | contig 34847 bp, 28 predicted proteins | sample Lak12m_FD_114543 | JGI IMG/M metagenome (GOLD analysis project Ga0172371, IMG submission 114543) | Freshwater microbial communities from Kabuno Bay, South-Kivu, Congo - kab_022012_12m | ecosystem: Environmental > Aquatic > Freshwater > Lake | place: Democratic Republic of the Congo: South-Kivu...
ATCCAATCCATTCTTTTTCATTTTTGAATTATACTTTTAATCTGACCAGAAGTTGAAGTCGTTAATCATTAGCGACTGTTCACTGCTAAATGGAAAATATTGAGATGATGAAATTCATGCGGACATCTTCACTTCTCGGATTATCGCTGCTGCTCTTATCCACCTGCACGCTGGCTGAGTCATTGGCAACGCGAACGCCGCCAAGCGTACAGGAATTCACGGACGAGCATGGCGCCGCGATAGTGGCGATCCCGAGCGGCGGTTTCATGATGGGCAGCGAGGACGGTTATGAGAACGAGGCGCCTGTGCATGAGGTTTGGCTGGATGAGTATGCGATCGATGTGTACGAGGTCACGAATGAGGATTACGCCCGCTTTTTGAGTGAGAAAGGCAATTGGGAAGAGGGCGGCGTGACGTGGTACGATGCGAGTTCTGAGCGGGCGCAGATACGTTTACAGGGGGAGGCGTGGGCGGCGGAGGCAGGGTACGCGCGGCATCCGGTTGTGAAGGTGAGCTGGTACGGCGCGCAGGCTTATTGCGCCTGGCGGGGAGCGCGCTTGCCGACAGAAGCGCAATGGGAGCGGGCGGCGCGTGGCGGCTTGGAGGGCAGGCGCTATCCGTGGGGCGATGAAAACCCGACCTGCGGCATGGATGATCTATCTGGCGCAAACTATCGCGCTTGCGGAGAAGAGAGGCTGCCGGTGGGCAGTTACCCACCGAATGGATTTGGGCTCTATGATATGGCGGGCAATGTCTGGGAGTGGACAGCGGATTGGTTCGCGGCGGATGCCTATCAAGACGCGCTCGCTGAGAATCCGAGTGGACCTCTGGATGGCGCTTATCGCGTCTTGCGCGGCGGTTCGTATCAGATGGATGCCAAGCTGCTGCGTGTAGCTTGGCGGGGTAAGGTGACGCCTGATAATCGCGATGACGAGGGTGGCTTTCGCTGTGCACGCTGATATACGAAACTTGACTGCACGAATAATTACCTGAAAATTGTTTTGTTTTTTAGCGACGTTTTTTGCGAAAAAACGTATATAATAGTGGTATGTTCTAAGACAACTCAGGTACCAATCCTATTGGGATAAAATGATGATACAGAAGGAGAATCGAGATGAGTGATAATATCTTTGATAAAGTAAGCGGCGATATGGATATCTTTAAGAAGATAGTCAATAAAATCCCCGGTTTTGGAGGTTATATTGAGCGTCAGAAAAGGCGTGATGCGGATAAACTGCTGCGTGAATCGACCGCGCTGAGAATCGAAAAAGAGTGGAGCAGGATCTCGGACTTACAGCGCGAGTTCATCAGCGCCGGCGAGATCGAGTATGTCGATGATTTGGAAGCAGCCGCGATCAAACTGCGCGCTTTTGCCGATCGAATGCGGCGCGCTTCGCGCGGTTATTCGGGGTTATTTGATGCCGTGAAGATCAATGAAGATGAATTGGAGCAGCTCTATCAATATGATGCCAATTTATTGGATCAGGTCGATGCTGTGGCGAGCGCCATCGACAACGTGGAAGCATCCGTGGGTACGGATGGCTTGCCAGCCGCTTTGAGACATTTAAAGAAAGTATCGCAGAGTTGTATCGATGCGTATGATCTACGCGCAGAAGTTGTCTTTGGCGTGGTTGAATAGAAGCGCAATTACCTTTTTTTATTGAGATAGATTGGACTATAAATTGTCAAGCAGGAGAATAAAATGTCGAGGATAATTGATCTGGTTGAATATCCAAATGAGATGAAGGATGAAATTGTACACCGCTTCCCGGAAGTTGGGCAGGGCAGCTTCCGAATCGGTTCGCAAGTGGTGGTGAGAGAATCGCAAACGGCGGTGTTCTTCCGTGATGGAAATGCCTTGGATGTGTTTGGTCCAGGCAGACACACCATCGTGACCTATAATATCCCGTTGCTAATTGATAAAATTGGCGAATTGTTTAACGAACGCACGCCCTTCCCAGCCGAAATCTATTTTGTTTCGATGCGTGATTTTGCGGATCGAAAATGGGGCACACCGCAGCCGATCATCGTACGCAACCCGAATATGGGCTTGGGTGTGGCTTTGCTGCAGGGCTTTGGCACGTATAGCTATCAAGTCAAGGATCCGCAGCAGATCGTCACGCAATTAGTCGGCGCACAGGGTGTCTATCGCACAAATGATATCGAATCACGTTTGCGCTCGATGCTGCTGTCGAAATTACAGGATCTGCTGGGTGAGACCGCTGCAACCAAGAGTGTGCCTGAATTGATCGGGTTGACCGAGGAATTGGGCAGCGGAGTGCGAGCCAAAACGCAGGATGATTTCTTGGCGTTAGGCTTGACTTTGAAATCGTTCTATATTGAAAATATGAAACCCTCCAGCAAGTCGGCGGAGGAATTGCGCGCCATGGGTATGCTCGATATGCAGACCTATACCCAACTGCAGGCAGCGGATGCCATGCGGGATGCGGCGCAGAATCCGAGCGGCGGGGCGGGATTGACGGCTGGCATTGGGGCTGGTTTGGGGGTCGGGAATGTACTCAGTCAGTCCTTGCAGGGGATGACTGGCGGCGGCGCGGCTGGCGCTCAAGCAGCGCCACAAGGCGGCGCGCCAGCGGGCGGAGCGCCATCGGTCATGACTCCGGCTGAGGCAGCCGGTTTACTGCGTGTGTCCGAAGAGGATGTGATCGCGGCGATCGAAGCGGGTGATCTCAAAGCGCGCAAGCTTGGCAACGCCTATCGAATCAGTAAAAGCGCCTTAGATGATTTCTTAGCAAGTTAAATATACATCCATTGGTTGTTATCAAAAAATCCCTTTCTTTTTGAAGGGATTTTTTAATTCATTTTTTAATGAATGCCGTGTTTTGTTATTCAGTAAAGAGATCTTGAATCTGTTTGACTTTTTCCATCGAAAGGCTATCCGATTTGGCGGTTTTACGGAAGAAGTCTTTTAGTTTTGCAGCGGGAAGGGCGACTGCTGGTGGTGAATCTTGCTCTGAAATGTCGACTTCCGCTTTAGGGTTGGTGAATGCCAGCAAGGTATTAATCGGTGGGATTTCAAACTCGGGCGCTTTTTTCTTGAAGTATTTCTCTAAGACATCCACTTCGCTACTCAATTCCAATTCCGGACGACCGAGACTTTCCTGAGCAAAGATCTTCATATAAAAATTACCGCCTTTTTGTTTATAGCGACCTTTGCTATAGGTGATCGTGCCGCCCTGAAAATAGGGCAGCAGGATCCATAACCCGGCAGGACCGAGCAAAAGATGGCGGACAGGGGAACTGTAGTGATAAAGGGTGTATTTTTTATCGAGACCTTTGAGCGCTAAGTCCAATTTCAGGTCTGCGCGCGTCTTTGGTCCGAATCGATTGGTGAAGAAAATACCAATTTGTGAAATCAGAAAACCAATCGTCAAGGCGCTTAACCACAGAAACATTTGATCGGGATAGCGGTAAGAGATGATAAACGTGGCTGCAAAGATGATCAAACTGCCGAATGTAGCGATCTGCGCGATGCGTTGATTCCTTTTGATTAACTTTTCGTTGCGGATAATATTCATGGTTCCTTTTCCATTTTTTTGATTACTAAACAAGCGTTCTGTCCGCCCAATCCAAAGGAATTGGACATCACAACGCTGACATTGACTTGACGGGCTTGATTGGGGATATAATCCAGGTCGCATTCTGGATCGGGGTATTCATAATTGATCGTGGGAGGCAGCCAACCCTTTTCGAGCGCCAAGACACAAACGACCGCTTCGAGTGCGCCTGCGGCGCCCATAGCATGACCGATCATCGATTTGGTCGAGCTGATTGCCAATTGATAGGCGTGTTCGCCAAAAAGGAGTTTGATGGCTTTGGTCTCCATGACATCATTGACGGGCGTGGAACTTCCATGCGCATTGATATATTCGACCTGTTCAGGTTTTAGTCCGGCGTCTTCTAAAGCCCATCGCATGGCGCGTGCTGGTCCGAATCCATCAGGATCGGGCGCTGCGATATGAATGGCATCTGAAGAAGAGGAATAGCCGACAATCTCGGCATAGATGCGGGCGTGGCGTTGTTGGGCATGTTCAAGACTTTCCAGGATAAAGGCTGCCGCGCCTTCTGAAAAGACAAAGCCTTCGCGCTTGGTATCGAAGGGACGTGATGCCTGCTGCGGTTTATCGTTATAGTTGGTAGGGAGGGCGCGCATGACGCTGAAGCTGGCGATCGCCCAATCGATCACCAAGGCTTCGGTACCGCCGGTGATAACGAGATCTGCTGAACCGCGCCGAATAAGTTCGGCAGCTTCGCCGATCGATTGGGTGCCTGTTGCGCAGGCAGTCGAGATGGTGTTATTTGGACCGAGGCACTGGAATTGGCGCGCGATCAAAAAAGAGCTCAGATTGGGGATGCCGCCTGGCATAGTGAAGGGGTTAACCTTAGAATACCCTTTTGTGCGCAGCGTGGCGACCCCCTCGTCAAGTAAGTCTACCCCACCAAGGACTGTGCCGAAGATGACAGAGCTGCGTTCAGGCTCACGCATCGTATCCGGTAGTCCAGCGTCTTTGATCGCTTGCATGGCGACAGCTAAACCGATTTGCGCTGAACGCGGGTAGCGGCGGATTTCTTTACGATCGAGGTAATTGTTGGGTTCGAAATCAGGAATTTCACCCGCTATTTGGCAGGGCAGCTCGCTGGCATCGAATTGGGTGATGCGGTCAATGCCGGATGCGCCTGCCATCAACCCTTGCCACATCAATTCTTTGGATGAGCCGAGTGGGGAAATGGCGCCCATGCCGGTGATGACCACGCGTGGACGGTTTTTGTGATCTCTCATGCAGAAGCCTGTTCTTCCGAAGAAGGCATATTGGCAAGGCGAACTTGAATGGCGGCGCTGAGCGCGGTTAAAAGGTCAGCTTCGATTGCATTACGAGCGGTGCGAATTGCGCTCAGGATGGCGCGCGCATTTGAGCGTCCATGTCCAACGAAAACTAAGCCATTGATGCCTAAGAGCGGCGCTGCGCCGATCTCATCGGGGTCCAATTTAATCTTTAAACTAGCGAAAGCGGGTTTGGCGAGCAAGGCGCCGATCTTGCTGCGAGCGCTTGCCATGAGCTCCTCTTTGAGGATATCGGTAAGCAGCTTAGCGACCGCCTCGCTGCCTTTCATCAACACGTTACCCGTGAAGCCATCCGTGACGACGACATCCGCTTCGCCGCCAAAGAGCTCTTTCCCTTCGACATTTCCAATGAAATTCAAACCGCTGTTCTCTAATAGTGGAAAGGTCTCCCGTACGAGTTGATTGCCTTTGCCAGCTTCCTCGCCATTGGAGAGAAGACCGATGCGCGGGTCGTTTAGCGCACGGACGGTTTGTGAATAAACTGAGCCCATGACCGCAAACTGCAAGAGATGTTCAGGTTTGCAATCTGGGTTAGCGCCGATATCTAGTAGTGTGCAAAAACCATCTTTGACCGGGACTAGTGTAGCGAGCGCGGGACGTTCAACACCTTTGAGCGTTCCTAAGCGGAAGAAAGCGGTAGCTAAAGCTCCGCCCGTATTGCCCGCGGTGACAAAGGCATCCGCTTCACCATTCTTGAGGAGGTCTATTCCCACCGCCATGGAGGTTTTTGAGTCGCGCTTTTTGGCTTTCAGAGCTAATTTGAGACCTTTGTCATTCATCGTGATTGTCTCTTGAGCATCGACCAATTGTACGGATGGAGGCGCGCCCCCAAGCGTTTCCAATTGCGATTTGAGTTGATCGATCGGACCAACGAGGAAAATCGGATCTCCCCATTCTTGAGCCGCTTGAAGCGTGGCTTCTAATTCTGGTTGTGGGCAATGGTCGCTGCCCATGGCGTCCAAGACAATGCGCATGTTGACCTCCAATTGAATTCAGGATATCGTGAAGATATTATCATTCTACTAAATTTTATTGATTAATTATTTGATTATCTGATCGAAAATGATTCACAGGCTTGACAATGACGTATAGCAGATTATAATACATTCACTTTGCGCTGGTGCTGGAACTGGCAGACAGGCATGGTTGAGGGCCATGTGCCGAAAGGCGTGAGGGTTCGATTCCCTCCCAGCGCATAGAAACAATTATACAACGCGTTTCTAATAGACGCCACACGTCGCTTAGGAACGCTTTTTTATTCTTCAATTTTCATTTTAGTTTCAAGGGTTCGTACGCCGGCAGATAGCAAGAGGGTCAAAGCTAAATACAGAAAGGCGGCTACATTGAAGGCTTCCATCACACGAAAAGTGCTAGAGCGTCGTAAGCGGGTGAGTTGGGTCAGCTCGTTGACGGCTAAGACAGTTGCCAATGATGAATCCTTTAACATGGCGATAAAATCATTGCCTAGCGGCGGGAGTACACGGCGAATAGCTTGGGGGAGGATGATAAAAAGCATCGATTGGAAATAATTCATTCCCAATGAACGAGCTGCTTCGATCTGACCTTTACTGATCGATTGGATACCAGCGCGGAAGACTTCAGCTTCGAAGGCGCCATAACCTAAGGCGAGGGCGATGACGGCGCGGATTTCCATCGGAATAGAGCGGATGCTGAAATCACTAAATGAAAGGAACATATCAGCTAGGAATGAATCCGCAAAAAGATTCAATCCCCAGGCGCCGATAGCATTGGTAGTTTGTACGAATAATGGGATAACTGCAAAAGCGACCATCAAGATCAGAACAACGAGCGGAATACCGCGCACAACTTCAACATACATGGTTGAGATCGTGTAGAAGACGGTATTCTTGGAAAGTCGTCCTAATCCGACGAAAAGACCGATAAATGTTGATATAGGGAAGGCTAAGAAGGTGATCCGTAAAGTGGTCACCACACCCCACTTAAGAAAATTAAAAGTGTCGCGATAATTCGAGTCCGATAGAATGAAGAAGGTGATCGTTAGACCTGCCATCGCCAAGATGATTGCCCACCAGGGTAACGATGAAAGTTTTTTACCAAAGGTATTCTCTTGCGGTTGAGAGAAATCTGATTCTTGAATGGCTTCCATGATTGCTCCTAGCATAATTTTAATATTCCTCCTGCGGAAAATGGTAAACCCGCAGGAGGATTAAGAAAGGGATAAGCAGGAATTGGTCTATATCCTGCTTATGCTCAAAGTAAGAGGGATATTACTCAGACAAACCCCATTTCTTGTTTAATTCTTGCAAGGCGCCATCAGCTTTCATTGCTTCTAAAGCTGCATCGACGGAGGCAGTTAGTTCACTTCCGGGTGGGAAAGCGAAACCAAGTTCCTCATCGGATGTGATCGTGCCCGCGATCTTCATCATGCCTTCGTTCGCAGACATGAAACCGAAGGCGGATACATTATCGATCACAATAGCATCGATGTCTCCAGCCAACAAAGCCAATGTGGCGCCGCCGAAATCTTCAAAGGAATTGATTCTTTCCTCGGGGAAGTTCTCTTTGGCAACGATCTCATTTGTGGTACCCAATTGAGTACCGACCAAAGCATCCTCGTTAGCTTTAATTTCATCTACAGTGGCAGTCTCGTCAGCGCGTACTAAGAGTACTTGCCCAACGATGACGTAGGGGATCGAGAAATCAACGACTTCTGCACGCTCTTCGGTGATGGTGACGCCATCGGCTAACATATCATATTCGCCAGCGCTCATGGCAGGGAAGATACCATCCCAAGCTGCTTGCTGAAAATCAGGAACGCAGTTGATGCGGCTGCAGATCTCGTTAACGACATCATAATCCCAGCCAACGCCTTCGTTAGTCGCTTCATCGATATAGTTGAAGGGGGGATAGGCATTTTCTACGGCAACTGTGATGGTTGCGCCGCCCAGATCAGGAAGCGCAGCAACGGGTTCTTCTTCTACAACTTGCGCTTCTCCACAAATGCCTGCTTGCATGCATAGTTCTTGAGCAGTAGCCGATGCAGATGCTGCGTCTCGAGTATTAAGGAACAGTTCGATGACATCCGCGAAACCGCTCATGAAGGTTTCGTTCGCAACAGCGCCATGCGCTTCACTACCGATAACGGTACCCGAAGCCCAATCAGCCGCAGCGCTCTGTCCGTAGACCGAGTACTTGCTCAGGTCTGTATCCATATGAGCGGCAATCGAACCCTTGAGAGGATTGAAGGTGTCCTGACCTTCGACTGAACCCATCAGGCGCAGCCAGTTCAGAACGTTCTCGCGATTGGGAGCATCTTTCGGTAGACCGAATGAGTCAGATAACGCCATGAAGACGCCATCTGTACCGGGTGAAGCTACCCATGCGTAATCGACGGTTGGCTCTAAGCCCTTGGTGGTCTGGAAGTAACCGTTTGCCCAGTCACCCATGACGTTGAATGCAGCCGTGCCATCGATGACCATGTCAGAGGCTTGCTGCCATGACAAAGAAGCCGCATCCTCATTCGTGCACTCAAGGACCTTTCCGTAAAGTTCCCAAGCAGCAACAACATCATCATCTGTCCAGGCTTTCTCGCCTGCCCACAGGGCATTCCATCCATCGACACCCAGCTCTGACACGGCAATCGATTCGAACAGGTGAGCATTCGTCCAGTTCTCGCCAACGGACAAAGGAACGACGCCTGCGTCTTGTAAGACAGGACAAATTGTCAGGAAATCATCCCAGGTTGTGGGAGCTTCAACGCCCCAAGATTCGAGATTGGCGGGGATATACCACATGATATTCGAGCGGTGGATGTTAACCGGTACAGACCAGATGCCATCTTCAGTGCTCATCATATCGATGAGACCTTGGGGATATTTGTCAAACCAGCCTTGCTCTTCGTAAAGGAAGGTAAGGTCTTCCATGCGGTCTGCGACAACCCAGGTACCGATTAATTCCTGTCCAGCATGAACCTGGAAAGTATCGGGGGGATCGCCGCCCAAAAGGCGCGTCTTCAGGACGGCTTTGGCTTCGACGCCAGAACCACCTGCGACGGTCGCATTGATAACCTCAACCTCGGGATACATTGCATTGTATTCCGCGATCAATGCTTCTAGCGCTGGACCTTCGTCGCCTGCCCACCAGGAATAGATCTCTAATTGACTTCCAGCAGGCGCTTCTTCTTCGACAACCTCTTCGGCTGGTTCCTCAACAACAGGTTCCTCTGCCGCAGGTTCTTCAACAACTGGTTCCTCAACAGCAGGCTGCTCTTTGGGCGCGCAACTTACTAAAACCATTGATAACAATACGAAAATTGTTATCATACTAAAAAGTAACTTTTTACTAGACATCTTTTTCTCCTACTATACTTAAATTATTTACTCTTTGCCAGACACTTTATTCGTTATAGATTAATAATTTTCACCTCCTTCGTAATATAAAAATCCAAAACCTTAGAATATGTTTAATTGAATTTGATCTAGTCATCTTCTACTAAGGATTATGCAGATTATTTTTGTAAATAATCCATTATATTAATTATATTATCATACTATTACATCCGATAAATGTCTAGTGCTCAAGAAAAAAAATAAATAGATTATGCAAGAAAGGTATGATAATATTTTATGTGGAAGAAATTTAGGGTTATAATCAGGCTTAGTTATTTTTAAACAATTTGCATTTGATATATTTATGAGTGGGAGGTACGAATATGGCTACGTTTCCAACTGCGGAATGGTTAGATGCCCTAATGGAGAAGCTTAATGGAGATCAGCAGTATGGACAGATTGCTTCAAAATGGGAAGGGGATATGCTCTTTAAAATTGAAGCAGGTAAGGGTTTAGAACAGAATATATTCTTCTATATTGATCTCTGGCATGGCAAGTGCCGAGGCGTAAAGGCGCTTGAGAATGAAGAGGAGAAAAAAGCAAGTTTTGCCTTGAGTGGGACTTATGAGAATTATATGCGTTTATTAAAAGGGGATATGGATCCGATGCAGGCTTTGTTAACGCGGAAATTAGGCGTAAAAGGGAATATGGCGGTTATGATGCGCAGTGTGCCAATCGTGCTTGACTTTGTACGCTGCTGCAAAGAAGTCACCGATGATTTCATTTAATGATTGATAATTTCGCATTAAATTATTAGGTTAAATAGGCGATCAGTGTGAACGGAGCGTCTTCGAAAAACATAATGCATAAACTAAAAAGATGGCGGAAGTTTTACTTGTGGGGATTCTTCATCTTTCTGTTGAGTTGTTCTTCTTCAGGGAATACGACTGAGAGACTTGTTGGTACAGAACCCATTACTAAGGTAGTAGTAACGGCAATTGAAGAAACAGAAATCCCTGAAACAAGTATAGGTATATCGACAGAAGCCGTGCCTGTCAGCCAGACTCCTGATGTCCCAACCAAAACGCCCGCTTTTGATTATTTTTCGAATGATTACGTACTTAGCAGCGTCGAATACACGATCCCATTAGCGATACGATATTTGGATGAGCAGGAATTAGTGGTTTTCTTTACGCTTAGCGAAGCGAGAGCAGGTAAATTTGTGTTGCGCAGCAATGATGGCGGTGAACTTCAGCGCTTCGAGATGCCTTTTGGCGCTGATAAGACACGACATCTGATCCGGATCAATGGCTTGCTGCCACAGCGAGAATATATTGGAGATGCGTTTTTGACAACTGATGGGGGAACGCTTGAAAAACCAACTTTTACTGGCGAGGAATGGGGAGCGTTGAAGATAAGCACGAAGTTTGCTGAGCAGCCGTTGCGCGTAGGCGTATTGGGAGATGCCAGTTTTGGAGATCAAGCCACCATCAGTTTGATCGAACGGATGGCTGAAGAGGATTTGGATTTTGTTATCCATACTGGCGATGTAGTTTATGTTTACCCTGAGGATACTGATCCCTACCTGGCATATGTGCAAAAATTCTTTCAACCATTCTCACCGCTGCTGCATCAACTGCCGGTGTACACGGTCTTAGGGAATCATGATTATGATGGAGGAATCGCTTTAAATGGACAACCATTCTACGATTATGCCTTCCCTGGATTTACTACCGATCGTCAAGGTGATGCAGATCCACCGGGTCGAAATCAATATTATTCCTTAGCGTATCAGGAGGTGCAGTTTTTGTTCTTGGATTCGCAAACAATCTACGGTGTGCCTGGCAGGGAAGCGCAAGAAGCTTGGTTGGATGAGAGACTTGCGGATAGTCAATATCGCTTCACAATACCGATCTTGCATGTTTCGCCATTCAGCAGCAGCATAGTCCATCCCGACGACCAACTCCCCATCCGTTATACTTGGGCATCGAAATTTACTGCAGCAAAAGTACCGCTTGTCTTTTCGGGGCATTTCCATCATTATGAGCGCTCGGTTTCTGAGGGTGTGACCTATATTGTCTCTGGTGGAGGTTCATCAACTCTATATGCGATAGGTGAACGCTTGGCAGAGAGTCAGATCTATTTATCGCAAACCCATTTTGTGCTGATGGAAATATATACAGATCGGATTGAACTGCGGGCGATATCGCCGCAGGGAGAGACGCTTGATCATGCGGTGATCACGATTAAATAATTTGGATTAATTCGTTATAATCCAAGAAAATATTTTTATAAGGAGATAGGCGCATGAATAGGAGATTGTGGGAAATTCTTTTGATGATTATTGTAGGCGTGTTGGTTTTTGGTTGTACCCCAACCGAAGGTTCGGTACCGGAAGCGACAACTGCGATTGAAACCCTCGAAGGGAAGGTGATTGTGGAGACTGTCTGTACGGGTTGTCATGGCTTAAATAAAGTCACGACCGCTTCTTATGATCGTGAGGGATGGGAAATAACCGTTGAGAGGATGATAGAGAAAGGGGCAGAATTAGATAGCGCCCAGAAAGCGCTGGTAATCGATTATTTAGTGAGCACATATCAGAAAAAGTAGGCGTGATAGATCTGTAATTGATCATCAAACTGATACTGTAGAATCTCATAAAGGCAAGAATTGAAAGTTGAAACAGGAGCAAAGATGCAGATTATCAAAGAACTCATTCAGACTTTATCCGATAAGGAAGTTGTCGATGTACGGATCGGATTACATTGGACAGCGGTTGTTGTTCAAGAAGATGGGGTACTTAAATGTGGATTATCGTCAACTTTGGGATCATCGCATGATCATGAAACGAGTGGTCCGGATGTGCCAGACGCCGGTTCTTTGACTGAGCTGAATGGTCTTGAATTAGCTGAATTTGCATTGGATGAAAGAAAGGTTTTGCGCAGTGTGGGAATGGCAGCTATCAATGCTTTACTCCCGAGCACGCCGGAACTGTTTGTAGAAGATAATGCCGAAGAGATGATTGCCAGACATGGCGCTGGGAAGAAGGTAGCGTTAATTGGTCATTTCCCATTTATTCCGAGTTTGCGAGAGCGCGTTGGAGAATTAACGATCCTTGAACTGAATCCGAAGCCTGGCGATGTGCATGCGGATCAAGCTGAGAATATTATCCCTGGCGTGCAGGTATTGGCGTTGACATCAATGACCTTCCCCAATCATACCTTAGAGCATGTGATGTCTTTTATTCAACCAGGAACGGTTGTGATCATGTTGGGACCGACAACACCGTTAACCCCGTTTTTATATGATTACGGCATTGATATCTTATCCGGTTCGGTGGTTGAGGATATCCCCAGTGTGCTGAGGATGGTTTCCCAAGGGGCTGGATTCCAGCAGATCCATAACGCGGGTGTGCGGTTAGTCAATATGATGCGAGCTGGGTTTTAAAACCGAAGCTTAAAGGTCATCTGCCGCGGCGCGTGGCGAAGGTATTCCAAATAAAGTCAATCTCCAAGCTGGATATTGATCTTTGGTATTTGAAGTCATTCCTATAAGAATCAAAAGACAACTCCCCGAGATCTACTTAAATGGGGGGTTGTCTTTTTCTGTAAAATGAAAGCTACTCTTGGGTTGTAATGTCCCACTCGTAAAGATTATAAAATGGGGTCACACCCGAGATTTTGACATTCGTTAGGCGTTGACTGATGCTCCAAACATCGAGATCTTCCCATAAACCCAACCAATAGATATTATCATGGATGATCTTACTAATTTCGTAAAAGGTTTGTTGGCGTTCTTGGAAGTCAACTTGAACGATCTGTTCTTGAAATAGTGCGTCGAGTTGTTCATCACAAAGCCTTGACCAATTGACGCCAAGGGGTAAATCGCTCGTGGGGATTTCAGCGCAGAGCCAATCGGCGGTATCTGGATCAGGGAATTTCGTGCGCGTCGAGTATTGGACAATATCAAGTTGACCTGTGGCTGCAATACCGCCTTCGCTCCAGTTAGCAAAGAAAGTATTAGCGACATAGCTGCTTGGTTCGAGCCTGATACCGATAGACTTTAATTGTTCGACTGCAAATGTCTGTGATTCCAGTCGGTTCTGACGGTTGGTTGTACCGAAGGTGAGGATCATATCAAGCCCATTCTTATCGACAATGCCATTACCATCGCTATCGATCCAACCAGCTTCCTCGAGTAACTGCTTGGCTCTTTCGGGGTCGTAAGGATAATCTTGAATCGAGGGATCAACATAGGGGGTGTTATCCCAATAGGAAATGGCAGGTTTTGTCATCCCAAACAGGAACGTTTCAATCATCAACTCGCGATCAAGCGCTAATGCGATTGCTTCACGCACTTTTGGATCTTGAAGAGCGAAATGACCACGCTCTGGGTCGAGATTAAAGAACCAAGCTTCGTTATAACCGGAGTAGATATTCCTGATTTCGATGCCAGATTCCTCTAGTTCAGGGGCGTTTGCCATATTTAAATAAGTTCCCAAATCGCCAACACCATCTTTGAGTGTCTGAACTTGTGTGGCTTCATCGGGCACAAATCGAATGATCACTTCGTCAATATTGGGTTTACCGAGCCAATAATTTTGATTGGCTTCGAATTTTACATATTCGCCCGCTTGCCAATTGACAAATTTAAAGGGACCACAACTGACGTTGGGGCTTAAATTCCAGCCTGAGTTTAGTAAAGTTCCATCTGATTCAAAGATCGGTCGTAGAATATGGGCTGGTAGGAGACCATGGAAAAGAGCGCTCAACCAAGGCGCAAATGGCTCTATGAAGGTGATGACAACGGTGCGTTCATCAGGAGTTTCCATATTGACAATATAATCATAGGGGTATATATCGGGTACGCTATTATTAGGGCTCATGATCATTTGATAGGTAAACAGAAAATCTTCCGATGTGATCGGGTCTCCGTCTGACCAAACGATATCATCGCGTAATTTCAATGTGATCACGCGACCATCCTCGGAGATGCCGCCATTCTCTAGGCTGGGTATTTCGGCGACCAAAACAGGATGAGGCGCGTTTTGGTCATCAAAGTCCCAAGCCCAACAATTCCATATCTGATGGGTGATGGAGGAAAACCAGCTATTTGTATAGATCGGATTGAGCGTGTCGAATTCTTGGTTCCAAATAAATGTGGTTGATTTGGGTTGATCTGGTATGTCAATGGTTGGTTTGACTTCTTCTTCTTCTTCTTGAGTGGCTTGGGGTGTAGCTTGTATTTCTGGCTGTGTAACCTCTTGTTGAGATAGGGTAGGCTGCGTGGTTGGCGTTGTGGAACAAGCGTTTAGAACGAGAATAATAAGCACAAGAAAAATTGAAATCAGTCTGAACAAATGTCGCTTATTCATTTTTTATCTCCTTGATTAATTCGTGGAATGTTCTGTTTAAATTGACTATTTACCGCGTGACTTTCGTTAAAAGAGTACATTCCAAGAAAGAGTATAACATTAAGCGCAGCAAAATAACATCGTGGAAAATCTCAAATTTCTGTTGCCAGATTATTAGAAGACAAGTATAATAGTCTGCGTTGCATTTCTAGGGATAAACTCAAAATAATTTTATTAATAAAATATTAATCAATGATTTTAAATAGATACAGTTCTGGCAAGAACTGAGATGAATTCTTCGACAACTTTAAATAATAAGGATAAAGAATGACAACAAATTATAAAATGCTAGACGATGAAGTAGTAGAACAAATCATTTCAGAGGGAATTGCATTGTTATTAGATCCTGGCATCAGAATTCAGAACCAGGAAGGTTTGCAACTCTTAGCAGAAGCGGGCGCCCAAGTTAATTTTGAAACCGAAGTTGCAAAAATTTCAGAGGATTTAGTCAGACAGAGCCTAGAAACCGTACCGAAGACATTTCATCTCTATCCAGTCAGTGGTGATGATCCAATGGTACAGTACGGTGGTGATGCGATCCATTTCGATCCAGGCTCAGCAGGAATTATGTTGCTAGATGATCTGGAAGGGAATCAACGCTACCCGGTTACGGCGGATTATGTCAAGTGGGTGAAACTTGTTGAAGTATTACCACAACTTGATGCCCAATCGACCTCAATGGTTAGTTCAGATGTGACAGAAGAGATCGGAGACCTTTATCGTTTGTATCTATCGCTGAATTATATGAATAAGCCGATTGTTACAGGCGCATTCCGCAAAGATACTTGGTGGACGATGAAAGAACTCTTAGTCGCGGCGCGTGGTAGCGAGGAAGCTCTACGGGAAAAACCTCTTGCGATTTTTGATGTTTGTCCTTCGCCTCCTTTGACTTGGAGTGATTTGACATGTCAAAATTTGATTGATTGTGCGCGTGCGGGAATTCCTTCAGAAATGGTATCCATGCCTTTAGCGGGCGCGACAGCTCCGGTGACGATTGCAGCCTCGATCGTACAACACACAGCAGAAAGTTTGAGTGGGATTGTGCTCTCTCAGATCGTTAACCCCGGGGCGCCTATTGTTTGGGGTGGTTCTCCTTCGGCTTTTGATATGCGAAAGGGGACAACACCCATGGGCGCGGCGGAGACTTGGTTGATTGACGCAGGTTATGTACAAGTAGGAAAAACGCTTGGCATGCCGACTCATGTATATATGGGGATGAGCGATGCAAAGATAGTCGATGTTCAATGTGGTTTTGAATCGATGGGTGGCGCTATGGCAGCCGTAATGATTGGCGCAAATATGGTTTCTGGCGCTGGAATGATGGATTTTGAAAACTGCCTCAGTTTCGAGAAATTAATCCTCGATACGGAGATCATTGATCTAGCGCGTCGCTTTAGGCGTGGTATCGAGCTGCGCGATGACCCAATCGGTGAGAATCTGATTCGTGAAATGGGACATCATGCCGATTATTTATCCAGCAAGCATACACGAAAGTGGTATCGAAAGGAGCTTTCCTTACCAACAGAATTGATCGATCGAGGTTCCTGGGATGCTTGGAAAGAAGGCGGAAGCACAACCGCAACGCAGCGAGCGCATCGAAAGATTCAATCTTTGTTAGATCAATATCAACCAAACGCTTTGTCGAAGGAACAACATGATGCCTTACGAGAGATTGCGTTAGACGCGGCTGTTCAGTTTGGAATGGATTCATTACCAGCGCTAGAGGATTAGTAGCGCTGGATATTATTACCTTATAGGAGAAACAAAATGTCACAAGAGACCCTGTCAGAAATCACACAATCTATTGTTCTAGGCGAATCAGAGGATACAGTGCGGTTAACTGATGAATTATTAGCGGCAAATGTAGAACCAATGACGATTATTCGAGAAGGATTAATGCCTGGCATGAACATAGTTGGTGATAAGTTTGCTACGGGTGAATATTTCCTACCTGATTTAATCATTGCAGCGGATTGTATGAAAGCTGCGATGCAACTCTTGGAGCCAGAGCTTGTAAAACGAGAACAGGCATTTCAGTCTGCTGGTATAGTGGTTTTGGGGACTGTAAAAGGCGATATCCATGAAATCGGGAAGTCCCTGGTGGGGACACTATTGTCGGCAAATGGTTTCAAAGTACATGACCTTGGTGTTGATGTTAAGACCGATGAGTTCATTGAGAAAGTGAAGGAAACTGGGGCGGAATTGGTTGGTTTATCAGCCTTGTTAACGACCACCATGGTGAAGCAGCGCGAGGTTATCCAATCACTGCAAGAGGCTGGCATACGCGATAAAGTGAAAGTAATGGTTGGCGGGGCGCCAGTGACTAAAAGCTGGGCAGAAGATATTGGCGCGGATGGTTTTGCAGAGGATGCTATGGGGGCAGTCAAAATCGCGCGTTTGTTAATGTCTTGATGAGGACGATTGAGCGGGTGTACATATCAACTTTATTGAAGGTAGTTGCTATGAATTGGAGAAGGTATTATGACACAAAAAATTGCTAGTATTTCAAAACCAAAGCTAAGCGTAAATATCCTCACTCAAGAAGAGATTGAGAAGATCCACGAATCTACCTTGCAAGTGATCGAAGAAGTAGGTGTGCGCTTCCCATCGAAGGAAGCTTTAGATATTCTGGAAGATCATGGCGCAAAAGTCGATCGTGAATCGATGGTTGCCAAGATCAAAGGCGATACAGTGATGGAATACCTCGCCAAAGCGCCGCCTACCTACACTTTAGCTGCGCGCGATCCGGAATTAGACTTGCCGCTCGATGGCGAGCATAGTTATTTGGGTACGGATGGATGCGGTGTCGAGGTATTGGACGCATTCACAGGTGAGAGAAAACGGAGCAGTAAAGCGGATCTGATGGATGCGGCGCGTGTTGCGGATTATCTCGAAGCGATTTCATTCCACTGGGTACCAATTTCAGCACAAGATACGCCGCCTGAAAGCCGCAGTTTGCATGAACTCGAAGCGGTTTGGAAGGTGAGCAATAAGCATGTGCAGACAGAATCGATCGTAAATCAACGCGAGATGAAAGCGGCTATTGAGATGGCAGCGGTATTAGCCGGCGGAAAGGATGCCTTGCGTGAGCGACCGATCCTTTCGATCATGCAGTGCACTTTTAGCCCCCTCGGACATGATGGCGGTAGTCTGGAAGCTGGTTTAGAGGCAGCTCGGGCAGGTTTGCCGGTTGGGTATATGACAATGGCATCCGCAGGCGCGAATGCGCCAATAACATTAGCTGGAGATTTGGTGGTTGGGAATGCGGAAGTCATTTCAGCTTTGGCGCTAATGCAGATGGAAGCGCCTGGATGTCCGGTCTACTATGCGGCTGCACAGACATCGACGGATATGCGCACTGGCGCGTATACGGGCGGTGGGCCTGAAGATTTCTTGTTCGGCGCTGCCACAAATCTTTTGGCAGATTTCTATAAGGTTCCGTTATCAATGGGCGCTTTTGCAACCGGCGCAAAGGAGCCAAATTGGCAAGCTGCTTTTGACAATACGATGTCATCTTTCATGGCAGTTTCCACGCTTTCGGATATGTTATTGGGCGCTGGTTTACTCTACGGATCCCGTATCCTATCCTATGAAATGCTGTTGATGGATGCTGAGATCTGGGATATGTTGGTAAATCTGTTTAGAGGGATTGTTGTCAACGATGAAACGTTAGCATTGGATGTGATCAAAGAAGTTGGACACTCCGGAAATTATCTTGGACAACGACATACCCGCAAGCATATGCGTGAACGCTGGATGCCAAACTTGATAGACCGTAGACCATATAATCAATGGGAAGCGGAAAAAGATGGCGCGCGTGAATGGGCGCGTCAAAAGGCGCGGGAGATCTTGGATACTTATCATCCTGAGCGATTAGACCCAGCGCTCGATACGGAGTTGATGCGTATCATTCAAGCAGAGGAGTTGAGTGAATAGACCCAATCGATGGGGGGAATTTTGGGCAGGCGTACGCGCTGAAATTCCGATCCTTTTTGGTGTGCTCCCTTTTGGGATGATCTATGGCGCGCTGGCATTGGAGGCGGGAATGTCAGCGCTTTTGTCGCAATCGCTATCGTGGATTGTGTTTGCGGGATCTGCACAGATTGTGATCACCCAATTGGTCGCGTATGGCGTTCCCAATCTGGTTATAATTCTAACGGTGGCTGTTGTCAATTTAAGACATGTCTTGTATTCAGCTTCCATGGCGCCTTATTTACGGAAATTAGGGGTCGCCTGGAAGCTAATTTTAGCGTACTTGCTCACGGATGAAGCTTATGTCGTGGCAATCACGGATTATGAGCGTCACGAAAAGAACGCCAGGGATAAGGGGGTAGCAGGTCAGGAATTAGAGCAGGCGCAGGAGTATCGGCATTATTTCTTGTTGGGAGCCGGGCTGGCTTTGTGGGCGACCTGGCAGTTGAGTACTGCGGCGGGTTTATTTTTGGGTGCGGTCATTCCTGAGAGTTGGTCGTTGGATTTCGCGCTTCCATTAACTTTTATCGCACTGGCGACGCCTTTGTTGAAGGACCGCGCTAGTCTCATATCAGCGGTAGTGGCAGGGTTCGCGGCTTTGGCGGCTTTTAATATGCCCCATAAATTAGGATTGGTCGCGGCAGCTATGGTGGGTATTTTGGTGGGTGTGATGGTGGAGAGACATTCATGAATATTTGGCTGACGATGATCATTGCTGGGTTAATCACTTATCTGATGCGGTTGTCATTGATATTACTGTTTGGGCATTTTGAGTTGCCGGGTTGGTTACCGAGGATTTTGCGTTTTGTACCGCCGGCTGTGTTGGCAGCGATCATAACACCAGAATTATTGATGCCAAAGGGGAGCTTGTGGTTGAGTGTAGGAAATCTGAGATTGTTGGCTGGTGTGGTGGCGATTGGCGTGGCGTGGAAGACGCGCAATGCGGTGGTGACTATCTTGGTGGGAATGGGGGTGTTGTGGATATTGCAGTTGGTGATTGGATGATGGGGATCCGCAGATGACATAGAGGAGGGGAGGATGGAATTTAGTGGGATGTTTTTCTGAATTAGATTATTATGAAAAAAGCTGGTAGAATTGAGGGAGGGATGAAATTGTATTATGCTGCCTTATGAATTTGAATTCACAGAAGAACAACATGCGGTTGTAGCAGAAGCGCTGGATGAGGCGATCTTTTTAGAGGGACCGGCGGGGACAGGGAAGTCGAGCGCTGCGGCGGCGCGCATGTTGGCGCTGTTGGAAGCAGGTGTGCCAGGTGGGCAGTTCTTGATATGGGTTCCACAACGTCTCTTGGGGTATACCTATCAGGCTGCCTTTAATCAACCGACTGTAAGAGCTGGAGGAACGCCAACGATCCTCACGATTGGCGGATTGGCTAGTCGGATGATCCGCTTGTTTTGGCAGTTAATTGCTGAGCAGGCTGGTTTTGGGAAACCCGATCAGCAACCGGTTTTTTTGACTATGGAAACAGCGCAGTATTATATGGCAAGCTTGGTGAAGCCATTGCTGGATGAAGGTTTATTCGCAGCTCTCACGATAGAGCGAAACCGGTTATTTAGCCAAATTTTGGACAATTTAAATAAAGCTGCTCTAGTAGGTTTTCCGCATAGCGAGATTGGAGAGCGTTTATCTTCCGCTTGGGTTGGCGAGGTCAGACAGACACGCATCTATAGCGACGCGCAAGTATGCGCTAATCGCTTTCGCAGCTATTGCTTGCAGAATAATTTACTAGATTTCTCTCTGCAAGTTGAGGTATTCAGAGAATATTGTTGGAAATTGGAACCTTGTCGTGACTATCTGCTGAATCAGTATAAGCATTTGATCTATGATAATGTGGAAGAAGATGCGGCTGCGGTGCATGATCTCTTCCGTGACTGGTTACCTCATTTTGATTCAGCGATGCTGATCTATGACTGGCAAGCGGGTTATCGCAATTTCTTAGGCGCTGACTCGAAAAGTGGTTATACCTTAAAGGGTTCGTGCAGTAAATATTTCCGATTTAAAAAATCCCTGGTGAATGAACCGCAAATTCAGGCATTGATTGCTGAGATCGGCACACAATTAGGAAAACAAGTTGCGAGTTTAACCCCTGGAGAGGTTATCCCTGAGAAGATATCCCCAAGCGCCCATCCTGTTGGGGATGCATTAGTACTGAAGCCACATCGCTATTATCCACAGATGTTGGATTGGGTTGCGGAAAATATCGCTGATCTGGTCTTTGAACAGCAGATCGCGCCAGGAGAAATTGTGATTTTAGCGCCATTTTTATCCGATTCACTACGCTTTGCATTGATGGAAAGGTTAGATGTGCTTCAAATTCCTGCGCGCTCACATCGACCTTCGCGAGCATTAAGCGAAGAGGCAGCAGTGCGATGTTTGCTAACCTTATCTAAGCTTGCCTTTCCTGAATGGGAATTGATGACCAGTAAGTATGATTTAAACTATGCATTAATGGAAGCGATAGCAGATATCGATTTGGTTCGAGCGCAAATCCTGGGCGCTCATACAGCGCAGATCATTTTTGGACAAGTTATATTGGGTTCTTTTGATGATCTAGACAGTGTTCTACGGGATCGAGTTACGTATAATTATGGAGCCCGATTTGAGGAATTGCGCATTTGGTTATCTGAAAACAGCGATGCGACCATTCCCTTCGATCATTTTCTAAGCCGTTTATTTGGCGAGATCCTTTCTCAGCCGGGGTTTGGTTTCTTTGGCGGGATTGATCAAGGCGCGCTCACCGCTAATCTGATCGAATCAGTGCAAAAATTCCGACGTGTCGCTGGCGATCAACTCGATTCTTACGAAATACCTTTAGGGAAAGAATATATTCGCATGGTGGAAGAAGGCGTTATCGCGGCGCAATATTTGACGAACTATGATCCTGAAGCGGAGAAATCAGCCGTATTGATGGCGCCAGCCTACACTTTCTTGACCCGCAATCAACCGCGTCAGATCCAATTTTGGTTGGACATTGGCAGCCGTGGGTGGTCGCAACGATTATATCAACCTTTGACTCAACCTTATGTACTCAGTCGAAATTGGGAGAAAGGGCGTTTGTGGACTGACCAAGATGAAGTCAATACGGGTTATGAATTATTATATCGGACAGTCCTGGGTTTACTTCGCAGGGGTGGAAAAAGAATCTATTTGGGTATCAGCGAATTGGGTGAACAAGGTTATGAACAGAAAGGACCGCTCATGAGTACAATCAACCGCATACTGCGTGAGCATCGTCGTTCAGAAAAAGGATCGTGAGTAGCGAGGGATACAAAAATAGACTGATGAAAAAAGCATTTATCGATCAAATCAACGTTCACTTACGCCCGAAACAAGTACAAATCCTGCAATATCAAAGCGGTAAGATGGGTATTTCGGCTGTGCCAGGCAGCGGGAAGACATTTACTTTATCATTATTAGGGGCAAAGCTTGTCGCAGAAAATCTGTTCAGCGATGAAGAAGAAGTTTTAGTGGTGACTTTGGTCAATTCTGCTGTCGATCATTTCAAGCGGGTGGTAGAACGATTTGTAGATCAGGGAGGCTTGATACCGCATATAGGCTATCGTGTGCGCACATTGCATGGTCTCGCGCATGATATCGTACGTATGCGCCCCGAATTAGTGGGGCTTTCGGAAGCTTTTGAGATTGTGGATGAAAACGAAGCGAAAAGGATCATTCAGACGATCACTATGTCATGGTTGGAAGGACACCCAAATGATCTTGATCAATATTTAAAACCGGATCTTTCCGAATATAAACGTGCGGATGTGAAACGAAAGCAGTTTCCTAAGTTGGTAAGCAGTATCGCCAGCAATTTGATCAAAACAGCCAAGGATAAAAGCATTTCAGCTGAGCGTTACCAAGCATTGTTAGATCAGATGCCGTTATCGCTGCCATTGGCGCAATTAGGCTGTGATATATATGCGGATTATGAGCGTGCGCTTCAATATCGTGGCTGTGTGGATTTTGAGGATCTGATGCGATTAGCGTTGGAGGCATTGCAATCCGATGCTGAGTACTTAGAACGATTACGCGAGCAGTGGCAATATATCTTGGAAGACGAGGCACAGGACAGCAGTCGTTTACAGCAAGAGATATTAGAATTGTTGGTAGGGAATAATGGAAATTGGGTGCGCGTTGGCGACCCCAATCAAGCGATCTATGAAACTTTTACGACTGCCAATCCTAAATATTTACGTGAATTTCGGGAAAGACCGGATGTGATCGCTGAAGACTTACCAAATTCCGGACGCTCTACACGCTCGATCATTGATTTAGCGAATCATTTGGTGCGCTGGACAAAGAACCATCATCCGAACCCTGAAGTCAGAAATGCGCTAGAAGCTCCACCTTGGATAGAACTGACAGATAGCGATGATCCACAACCCAATCCAGAAGACAATCCATCGGAAATTCATCTGATCGAGGATGCTATGACACCTAAGGAGGAGCTGGAATGGGTAGTTGACTCATTGGAAGAATGGTTGCAGCAAGAGGAAAATAAAGAGAAGACAGTGGCAGTATTAGTGGCGCGTAATGAAAGGGGAGCTGAGCTTGCCTCGATGCTCAAAGACAGAGACATCCCTCATGATGATAGTCTAATGCGGATTTCTGGACAAACGCGATCTTTGGCTGGAATGTTAGCGAATGTGTTGAATTATTTGGCTAAGCCTGATTCTGCTAAGAATTTAGCTTATGTGTATGAAGTGTGGAAATATCGAGAACGTGATCATCCAGAGCGCAAGGCGCGTATAGCAGAAGTAATTAAAATATTGAGGAAAATAGAAAAGGTAGAAGATTTCTTGTATCCGGTTATTGAAGCAGACTGGCAGCAGCTTCTGAGGCAATTTTGTAAAACAGATGAGGATTTATTTGAAGCGCTGGTGAAGTTTCGGAAGGTAGTTTGCCATTGGCAGGAAGCAGCCGCTCGTTTACCGATTGACCAACTGATATTAACCTTAGCGCAAGATCTAATATTGGGTTGGCAGCTTGATCAAGAAGATCGCGAGAACTTTACGGATGAGAATGAACAAAGTGGGATGGCATTGGCGCATAAATTAGCTGTGGTTTTAGGTCAAATGTCACAGATGCACACGGATTGGCGCTTGCCGGATATGGTTAAAGAACTTGAAACGATTGCACGTAGTCAAAGAAGCTTTTTGGGATTCAGCGATGGAGATCAGGGTTTCGATCCTCTAAAGCATAAAGGCAAAGTGGTTATCACCACGATGCACAAGGCGAAGGGATTGGAATGGCAACGTGTTTATATCTTATCGGCGAATAATTATACATTTCCATCGGGTGAAAAAGGCGATACTTATTTAGCGGAGCGCTGGTATCTACGCGATTCGCTAAATTTAGAAGCTGAGGCTTTGAGTCAATTTGAGGCTTTATTCAATATGAGTGAATACAATCATTATGAACCAGGTATTGCTTCGAAAGCGGCACGGTTGGAGTATATTAGAGAGAGGTTGCGATTATTCTATGTCGGTATCACGCGAGCGAAGGAAGAACTGATCATCACTTGGAATACGGGTCGCAACGAAGATCAGCATATAGCTCTGGCATTAATAAAGTTGATTGAATATTGGAATGGTGAATATCATGAGTAGCGCTTACTTGTCGCATCAACATGAGTTTTTATTTGATAGTTTTGTCTTCAGTCAGAGCAGTCTGCAAGATTATCGAGACTGTCCACGCCGATTTCAGTTACGTTACCTGAAGCAGTTGGCTTGGCCGGCTTTACAGACACAAGAAATGGCTAAAATGGAACAACAATTAGATCACGGAAATCGGTTTCATCAATTAGCGCAGCAATATTGGATGGGTATAGAAATTCAGCAATTAGGTGAGAGCATTCATGATGAGGATTTACATCGTTGGTGGGAGAACTTCATTTTTAATGCCCGAAACGCCTTAGGCTTAGAGGATTTGGTTTACCCAACTGATCTTTTCCCGGAGATCAGTCTATCCACACCAATTGAGAAATATCGCCTAGTTGCTAAGTATGATCTTTTGGCGCGTCGAGGGGATGGCAAATGGTTGATCATCGACTGGAAGACAGCTAGAAAACGACTATCCAATCAGTGGTACGCAGAACGCTTACAAACAAGCGTTTATCCTTATTTATTGGCGCAAGCTGGCGCAGAGATTAACGATGGCGAAGCGATTCCACCAAATAAGATTGCGATGGCATATTGGTATTGTGATCATCCACAGAACACGGCTTGGTTTCCCTATAGTCAAATGAAATTTGAAGCAGATCAGGAATTCTTGAAGATGATGATTAACCGGATCGCCAGCACAGATCGAGGCGACTTCCATAAGACAGAAGAAAAGAAAAGATGCGCGTTTTGTGTCTATCGCTCTTTATGTGAAAGAGGGGTTGTAGCGGGGGACTGGGATGATTTTGATACTTTAGGAGAAGATGAACCACAGATAGATTTTGAGGTTGATTTTGACCAAATTCAAGAGATTGAATTTTAGGGTTTCTAAAAATTTTCAAAGATTTTTTCTTGGGCAAAAAAGAGAAAATAGTGCTATACTTAACTTTTGATAAAAAGCTGAATGCCCTTTATGCAGTATTTTTAGGGGATAATAAGGCAAAAATAGCTTTGGGCAAGAAGTAAAGGAGACGATTTGATGATTTTAAATCAAAAGAGGACCCAATATAAGAAAATAACTTTGGGGTTGATAAGTTTCTTTTTAATGTTTATGCTGATTATGGCAGCTATACCCCTCACTTCAGCATCAGCAGTGGTCTGTAAGTACCATCATACTGTTCAGGCTGGCGAGACATTATTTTATATTGCACAACTTTATAATGTGAACTATCTGGAAATTGCGAAGGCAAATAATCTCACTGATCCATATACGATCATGGTAGGTGATAAGCTCTGTATCCCAGGTGGAACAGATCCTACGACACAACCAGACTCGGATAAGGATAAAGCCTCGTTTGTGGGGTACGCTAATTTGGGACATGTCTATATTGAAATTAAGAATTTTCCTAAGCTTACCAATTATTATGTGCGTCTTCAAACACCTAATGGCGTCGATATTACTAAATTAATTGAACAACGTGAGTATTTTGGCGATGCTCGATTGAATTTCCGTACAGATAAAAATGGAGATTTTTCTGGTTGGTTTAAAGCGCCTATGGATCTTGCCCGCTATCCAAATATGGAAATATGTGTGAAAAATGTGCTAACCGATGCGCTTTCGTGTGCTGGATATGAAGATTATTATGCTTATTCGAATGCTCTTCAGGTTATTGGCTGCAAGAAACCGGTGCGCTGATCGATCTTAATACAATCTATAAAAAAAGGGAGCTGTGATCATAGAGACAGCTCCCTTTATTATTATGACCCAACGGTCATTTATGGATTAAGGGGCAGGGTGACTGAAAAAGTTGAGCCGATATCCTCTTGACTTTCTACCTGAATAATCCCATGATGGGCTTCGATAATCGATTTGACAATCGATAGACCTAAACCTATGCCACGCGCACGTGTAGTGAAGAGGGGTTCAAATATTTTCTCCAAATTCTTCTCAGGAATTCCTTTGCCTGTGTCGGTGAGTTGGATGGTGATGGCAGGTTTATTTAAGACCTGATCATTGCGCTCTGTTTGTATGGTTATCTTTCCACCATCTGGCATGGCTCTGATAGCGTTTTCAATCAAGTTAGTAAATACTTGGTTAATTTGATTTGGGTCAGCGATTATTTTTTGATATTCAGGATCAACTTGAGTAATGATTTCGATTGTGTTTGGAATTTGTAATGAAGCGATTGATTTCTGGAGAACCTCCGTGATTTGGAGCGTTTGATACTCGGGAGGACGTGTACGCGTAAATCCTAGCAGATCAGAGATGATATGTTCCGTTTTCTTGACTTCATTATTCAGTATCTCAATCATTTCTTGGAGTTCTGGGTTAGGATCTTCAAGGACAATATTTAGGTAGTAGGCGGCATTCTTGATCGCGCTGAGTGGGTTGCGTAGTTCATGGCTGACGTTGCCTGCAATTTGTCCCAAGAAGGCTAACTTCTCCTGACGTAGCATGCGCTCTTGAGTTTCGAGAAGTTCTTGAGTGCGCTCTTCAATGAGTTCTTCCAAGTGATTAGAATATTGCTGTAGTTGTTCTTCGCTTTCCTGGAGGGCAAGATAGGTACGTTCGCGTTCTTGGATAGCTTCTTCAAGTTGTGTGTTGGAATCCTTTAGAGCTTTGGTACGTTCTTGGACGCGTTCTTCAAGTTTGTTTTGATGTTGGCGGAGCGCGGTGGACATTTGATTGAATGCTTGCGTTAATTCACGGAATTCAACGCCTGGCGGAGGCGCGATCTGATCTCCTAATGCATCGCCACCAGCAGCGATTTGAAGCGTTTTTTCTCTGAGGGTGTTTATGGGGGAAAAAATGAATCGCTGCGTTACCCAGAAGAGCAGGATGAAAAGGGTGATAATGATTAGGATCAGCCAGATAGCGACATTTAGCGTGAATCCGTCAGCGTGATTATATGCTTGCGCCAGCGGTACACGGATTGAGATAGCTTGGACGACTTCTTCTTCGCCACGACCAAAGCTGCGCTCGGCGCCGTATACATCGATCATTCCAGAGGGCGCAATTTCTGGTTCGCTGTGACAATATAAACAGGTTTCTTCCATTGTTTCGCCTTTACGAAGGGTGACAAAGTAGGGTTCACCTGACAGCTCACGTACCAATGCTTTTTCAACCAGATCAGGATCGCGATTCAAGGCGGCGATGAAATCGGCTTCAAATTGATCAGCTTCGTTTTCGGGGCTGCGAGCATTCACAGCAGCTTCTTTGTAATAATAATTATCTTCGCTTAAGGATTGATAGTATTTATCTATTTCACGCACTGCATAGGTGGAGGACATCCAGGTGGGATCGAAGTAATCTGAGTCTCGGAAGGGTTCAGTCCAGGAAAAGATATTTGGTTTAAGCTGTTTTGTGAAATAGGTATGCGTAGCAAGATTGCGGTCAAGGATGATGCGCGCTTTTTGTTTCGCCTCGATTAACGCTTGTTCGCGCATTTCGTTGTTCACCGCTACTAGCATAAGAATGCTGGCTATCAAAAAAAGCAAGCCCATAATTATATAGAGAAGGTAATTGAGTTTAATACCACCCATACGATTATTGATAAACTTTTGTTTCGGTGATCTCATTCTTCCTCTGTGATGAAATTCTTGGGATTCTTTTTTTAATTATTTCGGTTATTTGTTTAAATATTGAATCTAGTTTTATTAAATGGATCCGACAAAGAACAAGAAATTGCTTATTAAATATTTAACCTTAAATTATTTGACTCCTTGACGTATATAATACCATAAAATCTATTGGTAGGGTTGTTCTACGTTTTCGCCAAGTAATTTTTATTGAATTATGTCTAGGAAAACTGGGAAGAAATATCCTTGCGATCGATAAAATTCCTTAGCCCTCAAGAATTGGGGGCTAAGGATAGTAATAATTATGTAATTGTTAAATGATTGAATAAATTATGGAAGCCAGGTTTTCCAGACATCTTCGTGGGCGTCTACCCAGGCTTGGGCAGATTCTTCGATAGTTTTGTCTTCGTTAAGCATTGCCAGCATCTCAATCTGAGCATCACTTCCGTAATTCATTTTAGTTAAAAAGGTATGAACGTCAGCGTCCTTCTCTTTAAGCTTAGTACTGAAGATTTTCAAGAGCTCATCTTTTGGATAAGCGCAATCGACTGCCTCAGGATCTGCATAGCACTCATCGCTATAAGGGGGAAGCTCAACCTGAGTTAGATCAAATTGTTGAAAGATAGCGTGAGGAGAATAGAAGTAGAACAATACCGGTTCTTGACGACTGTATGCTGAAGATACTTCTGCTAGGAGAGCGTCTTCGGAACCTGTCCAGACCACCTGAAAAGGTAGACCGAGATTTGTAATGATCTGCTCATCGTATTGCACCCAACTGGGGTCGGCGCCTAAAAAGCGTCCAAGATCACCAGTTTCAGCAGATGCGAAGTCAGCCGCAGCATCTTTGTAACCTTCCCAGGTTGCTAGGGCAGGATTGGCATCGATGACGTAGGTAGGGACAAACCAGCCAATTTCGCCAACAGGACCCAAAAGACCGCCATTCTCTACAGTGGCAAGACTGTCGATGTATTCAGCAATACGTTCCGTATGACCAGATGGCCATACTTCCAGGCTGGCATCTACATCTCCTGCTGCCAAGGCATCCCACTGAGCGTTTTCGTCGAGCGCGACGATCTCAACGGTGTTGCCAAGTTCTTTTTCGATGATGATTTTTGCGACGGCAGCATTTAATCCAGACGCAGGCCAAGGATTTTCGATTAGTGAGATCGTTTCCTTTGACCCGCCTCCGCTGCATGAAGCAGAGAAGACGGCAAAGACTAACAGGATGAATGCGAGTACAAATTTTTTATTCATGTTCTATCTCCTTTTAGATTGAATGATTAAACGAGAGAATGTTTGTGCCTTGGGTGTTGGATGCATTCGGTTTCATACACCTTGGGCAAACATATTCTCGAGGGAAAACGAATTAGCAAAAATCGATGTGACAAGGAATTAAATGAGGAATTCATCTTATCTAACTTTCTCCTATCTGAAACTAGTCAATATTAGACGTAACGCTGATCTTCATTGCAAATTGCTGCGTTATACGATCAATAATGATAGCGCAAAGTACAATTGCCAAACCAGCTTCGACACTAAGACCTAGGTTGTTGTTTGCAAAACCTTGATAGACCTCTAGACCTAACCCTGTGGCGCCGACCAATCCAGCAATAATCACCATTGCAAGCGCCATCATGATCGTTTGGTTGATGCCGAGCATGATAGATGGTAAGGCGAGTGGAATTTCAACTTTGAACAAGGTTTGAAGCCAAGTAGATCCAAAGGAAATGGCTGATTCTTTAAGAGTTTCATCTACTTCACGTATACCAGCATTGGTGAGACGAATAACAGGCACAACTGCATAAAGCACCGAGGCTATCAAACCGGCAACTACACCAGTTCCGAACAACATGATGACAGGCACCAGATAGACGAAAATGGGAATGGTTTGTAGAAAATCGAGGATTGGACGTATTAAGCGATCAACACGATCACTTTTCGATGACCAGATACCCAGGGGAATACCGATGATGATGCAAATGAAACCTGCGACAATGGTTTGTCCTAGCGTATCCATGGTATAGGGCCACATACCAATAAAACCTATTAGCATGGTGAGGCTGAAAACACTGAGCATAAGTCTCAAGCCGCTGACAGCAAAGGCGGAAAAAAGAAATAAAAATGCTATCACTGTCCAGGGTACTTGATCTGTGAGAAAAGAGCGCAAGGGTTGAAAAACATGAATGATGAGAAAATCGCGTAGGGGTCCAGTTCCAATACCTGAACCGCCGATATTATAGAGATTAACCTGCATCCACTGCACCATAGCATCTACCGGTATGCTGATATTGAAGCGTAGCATTTTGGGGAAATCCTGTACACCAAACAGTAAAAGGATTACAGTTATCAGGAAGATGATAAGAAGAATGATGATAACGTCATGATGTTTTGTAAGCCAGAGCGATTTCCCTTTAAAAGCATGTTTAATGAATTGTTCAGAACGGACATTAATCGCTTTACCGGTAGCGTATAACCAATCTATAGCGCGTTCAATCCATTCTACTGGAACAATTCCGCGCTGCTTTTCACTAAACAATCGGAAGCTCTGGTATTTCTTCACGCTTAGACGTTCTTTCTGAGCAAAAGCAGCGCTCAATCGATCAAGTAAGACCGCCATGAAGACAATCGCTAGTCCCGCCTCTAGAGCGGAGCCAACTCGAAGACGGCGCAGGGATTTCAACACTACATCTCCTAATCCTCCTGAACCGATCAGGGCAGCGATCACCACGATACTGAGAGCCATCATTATGGTCTGATTGATGCCGATCATTATCATGGGCATTGCCAAAGGGATTTGAACTTTGTGAAGTATCTGTTTATCCGTTGAACCAAAAGCCCGAGCAGCTTCGATGGCATCTTCGGAGACCGTGCGAATTCCTAAGCTGGTCAAACGAATAGATGGAGGTAGGGCGTATATTACCGTAGCGATGATACTGGGGACACGCGCAACACCAAAGAATAACAATACTGGGATTAAATAGACAAAAGCTGGCATGGTCTGCATAGCATCCAGAATCGGGCGTAAAATATTTTCAACCCGGTCGTCGCGCGCTGACCAAATACCAAGAGGTATGCCTATCGCTAGAGAAATAATAACAGCAGTCACCATCAATGCGAGTGTTTTTAGGCTTTCTTCCCATAGACCGAACATACCCATAGGTATTAAACAGACTATCATGAGCAAACCCAATCGCAATCCACCGATACGTTCAGCGAGAATGAAGAAAGAAAAGATTACCACTGGGAAGGGTAGCCAAAGCAAAAAATCCTCGATGCGTCGTAGAAGAAAATCGATCACTGCGCTAAGCGGTTCGAAAAAGAAGACAAAAATCGGGTGTGTGTTGCGATGGAGCACCACCCAACGTTTGAAGGCATTGAGCGCGTTGTGTAAACCGAGATTCCAGGATTCTGGAAAAGTATCCAACTGATGTACTTTTTGGCTGATGATGAGTAGGGCAACGATACCGATAACTAGCAGAATAAGCCCTAGTAAAGTGTGTAGTTTTTTGGGGATTGGTTTTTCGAGTATTTTTGTGGTTTGCATTTTGTTTATGATTCTGATAGAGCTATAAGAACGCTGTGCCAGTCAAGTACGCCAATAATGTTATCCATTTGATCAACCACAGGGAGTACGTGATCGCAGGAATTGATATGCAACAGTAATGCTTCCAGGGTTGTGTTGTAGGGTATTGGATCATCTGATAGCTGATGAGAATGGTCAACAGGTTGCATGATCGATTCAGCGGTTAGCACTTTTGCACGCGGAACATCTAAAGTAAAATCACGAACATAATCATCTGCAGGATTAGCGATAATTTCTTGAGCAGTGCCTATCTGCACGATAACCCCGTCTTTCATAATAGCGATACGATCACCCATTTTTATGGCTTCGTGAAAGTCGTGTGTAATGAAAATGATTGTTTTGCGTAGTTTTTTCTGAATATTGAGTAGCTCATTTTGCATATCACGTCGGATAAGGGGGTCAAGGGCGCTAAAAGGCTCGTCACATAGGAGAATTTCGGGGTCAACTGCCAGGGCGCGAGCTAAGCCAACTCTCTGTTGCATTCCTCCACTTAGTTCGTGTGGGTAAAAGTGCTCCCAGCCATCCAATCCCACTAATTTTAGAATTTCATGAGATTTAGCATGCCGATCAGCCATTTCGACACCACGAATCTCTAGACCGTAAGCAATATTGTCGATAACTCTGCGGTGTGGAAATAGACCAAACCGTTGAAAAACCATGCTAACTGTGAAGCGGCGTAAATGGCGAAGTTCGTCGGAGTTCATTGCGGTAACATCGACTTGGTCAACCAAGACCTGACCGGCGGTTGGCTCGATCAATCGCGATAAACACCGCACAAGTGTCGATTTTCCACTACCCGACAACCCCATGACCACGAAAACTTCCCCCTCAGCAATTTCTAACGACACATCTCGTACGGCTATAACGTGTCCGGTCTTGGAATGAATCTCTCGACGAGAGTCCGAAGGATCGATTGTTTTATAAATGTAGTTTGGATTGGGACCGAATATTTTCCAGATATTATTTATTTGAACTGTGCTCATAGATAATGATCCTGATCTCCGAGATGGATTTTTACAGTGTAATATTTCTTAACGCGTTTTATCGGTATTGAAAAATAAAAGACGAACGCTCAAATTTGTTTGCAAAATCTACTTACGAGTTATCAGATAACTCTTCGATTTTGCTATTCCGATAAAAATAAGAATGCCTCTAATGAGGATTCATAGTCACGAAGAAAAATCAATGATCATTAATGAACAAAAAACCAGATATATTGGAAATGTATTTTTTATCAGATCGGCAAGTCCCTCTCGTGGCGAAATAATATTAAAAGCCCTGTATAAAACGAACCAATTTTGCGAGGATAATCTTTGCTGATCCATTATATGCTTGTTTTATGGCGCTAAAAAGAATGCTGAAAAATAAGTGTTACTAAGATTATTAATTTAGAACTTAATACAGAAAATTGAAAATATAAATTACTATACCATCCGGACGGTATACTTGTCAAGTAAATCATAAAAATGGTTTACTCGGATATTGTGTAAACAAAAAAGGAAAAATTTAGGTATAATCTAAGGTAGAATATCGAATAATAATCTCCTTATTTAAGAGGTGTGAAAAGGTCAATGAATGATTACCAAGAAGAATGGGTTCCAGAAGGAGTAGAAGAAGAAAAACCGAGTGCGGCTAGGGTTTATGATTACTTGTTAGGCGGATTTCATAATTTTGAAGTAGATCGACAAACTGCGGATGTTTTATTATCTATAAACCCGCATGTAAAACAGACAACAGCAGCATGTCGAGCCTTCTTACGCAGAGTAGTCCATTATATGGTCTCGCAGGGTATTGATCAGTTTCTCGATATAGGTTCTGGGATCCCAACTGTGGGTAATGTGCATGAAATCGCACAATCGAAAGATGCAACCAATCGAGTAGTTTATGTCGATATTGATCCGGTTGCTGTTGCGCATAGTAAGACAATCTTACAAGGGAATCGATATGCCATCGCGATTAAAGGCGATATCCAAGAACCAGAGACGATCCTAGAAAATGCAGAAATAAAACAATATATCGATTTCGAAAAACCGTTAGGCTTGTTGCTGTTAACTATGCTGCATTATATTACGGATGATATTGTATTGAATAGTGTCCTAGAGAAATTCTGGAAGGTATTAGCGCCTGGCAGTATGGTTGGAATGGCGCATAGTACGACTGAAAAAGCTCCCGAAGATTTAAGACGCGAGGTTGCGAATCTTGGGAATAAATTGGGAATATATACAAATTATCGAAGTATACGAGCGATCGAAAGTATATTTGATTCATTAGAACTGGTTGAGCCAGGTGTGGTAAGCATCCCATTATGGCATCCGGAAAGCACGGATGATATTCTCTATTCTAATCCAGAATGGGCATTATCTTATGGGGGGGTGGCAATAAAGCGATAATCGGAGATAGACTGAATGGAAAGCGCCCCTCATCGTTCCCTAGAAAAAGAGCTATTCTCTCGTGTTCCAGAATTAGCGAAAAATTGGCAGGCTAAGATATTGGAATTTTGTTTTGTCAACCTATCGATGATCGAGTTGCAACACGAGCTAGAGATATTAAGCCAGGAGATCATCGAACTAATAATAAATGAGAATATGCGCATTGAACGGTGTGATGAAGTCAGCAACAGGTTGATCGGTTTACATATCGTGCAAGCTGAAATCCCGGGCACCATTCTCGAAATCTTCGCAATTAGAATTTTGGAAACATTTCGACCTGAAGAAGTCCAAAAATATTATTTTCGGTTAATTGCGATCATTGCTCGGATTATTGAGAGTTATGTTGCACTGATGCGCGATAAAATTCTTCAAGAGCAAGAAAGTATCCGTCGAGCGCAAGTTATTGAAATTGAATTAACTAGAGAGGAATTGAAGCAAGCTTATCGTTATATGTCACAGCGTGTCACGGAGCGAACGGAGGAGTTGATTCAGGCAAATAGAAAATTGATGATGGGGATAGCGCAAAGTGAAGTCACAGAAAAACAACTAGAGAAAAGCATTAATGAGTTAAAAACGATCAACCGCATCATAGCGATTGTTAATCAAGAAATGGATGAAGAAAAGATCATTCAATTAATAGTTGAGGAGCTTGTAAATATTGAAAAAATCAAAGCGGTGGCTTGTCTGTTAAAAAATGAAGATAAAAAAACATTAGTGACGGTTGCACAGGTTGGTTATGATGAACAAACTGTACAAACCTTAGACCGATTACAAATCGGCGAGGGGATGAGTAAGATGGTCTTGCAAACAAAAGAACCAATTATATTCAATACTGAGGAAGATTTTTCGGAAGATTTCCAATATTTTATTCAAAAAAAGAATGTGCGTTCAGGCTTGATCATCCCATTGGAAGGGCGCATGGGAGTGATTGGAACGCTTAATCTCGTTGCTATTGAAAGGAATTATTTCAACGATAATCGATTGAGCTTGTTCTTGAATATTGGCAGACAGGTAGCAACGGGTGTCGAGAAAGCGCGTCTTTATCGATACAATTTGGAAATGATTGGATAACTAAG
>Ga0172371_10001723_pt1 | contig 34825 bp, 18 predicted proteins | sample Lak12m_FD_114543 | JGI IMG/M metagenome (GOLD analysis project Ga0172371, IMG submission 114543) | Freshwater microbial communities from Kabuno Bay, South-Kivu, Congo - kab_022012_12m | ecosystem: Environmental > Aquatic > Freshwater > Lake | place: Democratic Republic of the Congo: South-Kivu...
AGCGGAATGCCGTTGATCCGTATTTGCGCCAGCGAAGCATCGTTGCTCAGGGCACAGCCTGAGTTGAAAGCATCATATTTAAAGCCTGATTTCCAGATGTCGGTACGAAACGGACCGGCCGGCAATCCTGCTGAATTGGTCAGGTTGGCTACGGGATTCTTCGACCAGGCATAGCGGGCAGCCACCGGAGAAGCGACCTGACTGCTTTTGAGCAGCACCGTGCTGTCGTTAAGAATGGATGCAGCCGCAGCCCTGAAAACCTTATCCGAACCCGCAACCACAAAGCCTTTGAGTTCGGTCTCACCTGTGCGAATCTGCAAACCTGTTCCGAAGTGTTTGAATATCAGCAAAACTGAATCATTTCTAAACTTATATCGTGCCAACATTGGACTTTCAGCCACAATGTCGCTTTGATAGGTGTTTTTAAGCGCAATACGCGCCAACCTTTCGCCCACAGGCAGCTTATTTTTGGGATGGATGCGGATTAGGGCATCTGCATTGTCGGGGTCTTCGTTGGTGTCGATGATCACAGCCATGCCGGTATTCGGGATATTTTCGACCGTCAGCAACTGCTCCTGCTGCTCCCGGATATCCTGCCAGTTGCCTTCTTCGTAAAGCTGACTGGCTGAAATACCCATATTGAACATCTGTACAAAGTAAAACGGCAAATCACCCATCCCCCGGTCATAACGCCAGTCCTCAATCAACTTTTTCATCATCAGCCTGTACTCCAGTGCCCGTTTGGTATTGCTCTCGCCCTGATAGAAGATGAACCCTTTGACCGGGAATTGTCTGAGCGGATAAACCTGTCCGTTGTAGTTTACAGAGGGATAATTTCCTGCATTTGTTGAATCCATGGTTGCTATGCGTCCTGCCACTTTGCATAATTCAGGGTCCGTTGTGATTTTTTTTCTGCTCATCCATGTCTCAAGTTCGGTTCCACCCCTGTAAGCCTGCAAAATCCCGATAGGTATTTGCTGCGATTTGCAGATTTCACGGGCAAAGATATAGGCAACTGCTGAAACATTATCGCCCACCTGACTGCTATTGCAAACAATCCAGGGAGCAGACCCGCTGCTCGTCCTTTCCTGTAATTGAGTTTTGGCGTTATAGCCTGCCCGGAAAGCTCGTATCAGGGGATACGCATTCGCTTCGGAAATTACCTGCGATGCTTCAAGCAAATGACTTACCTTTTTTTCCATGTTCGATTGTCCGCTTGCTAACCAAACATCCCCGATCAGAATATTAGTTAGTGTAACAGCCGTCTGTGGCTGTCCGACCAACTCAACACGTAATGTGCAGGGTTTAATTTCAGCTGTCTGCGACTCAAGACTGATAATCCATTTGCCAGAAGCATCTATGGTTGTGACTGCGGAACTAATCACTTCATTGCGTGTGAAGGTTACTTTCACCTGTTCACCGGCAGTTCCCCAGCCCGTAAACTGCAATGGGACATCACGTTGCAAAACCATGTTGGAACTTATAAATGCAGGTAACTCCAACCAATATACAGTTTGTTGCCGGCTTGCACCAACAGCATTCCCGGTTGATTGAGCAGGTTGAAGAACTGCAATCACAAGCAGAAGCAAAATAAAATGTCTTCTGAAAAATACTATCTCTGCCATATTGATGCCGGATCTACACATTAATTTTCAGCAATTTGTTCCATTCTGCACGCCAAACATACGAAAATGTGTTTTCACTAAAACTGTCTATCGATTCGTCATCCACTTTAAGATCAGCGAGTTTTGCATCTTCTGCATTCTTCTCCTCTACAATGAGTTGGGGTGCAAAACCACTACTGTTTTCTCTCGAATGAAAATCCACAAACACACCACTTGTGCCATTCTTTACCACATTACGTTCCCTGATTCGCATAGAAAAGTAATTCTTACCTGCATTGACAGAATCAAGCAAGGCTTTCGTTAGCGCACTTCCGCTCAATTCTATATATCCGGGCTCAATAGCAAGACCAGCATCAAAGGAAGCTGAAGAAGCCAATAAAGGACTGGTGACATCAGCACCTGCTTTTTGTGCTGCATTGGTGAAAGTCAGATCATCTTCGGACCAGGTATTTACCGTCACCGGATAGACATCCCAGATATGGGCCTTATCGCCTCCGGCAGTCACTCCATTACAATACAGACGAATCCTGGAAGTGCTGATCTGGTTCGACAGCACTGAGATATCAAATTTCAGGTAGATGACCCGGCGGAATTGAGACCCGGCAGTGGAATGGTATGTTTTCAACAACGATTCCATCCCACGAATGGTATTATCGCTGTAAGTAAACGTATCGTCGGTAGGAACCAGGATGCGGTTAACAAGCTGCGCACCCGACCACTGAAACAAAAAAGGCAAACAATAAAGTAAAGTTGACCTCATCAATGTATTTCTGATTAATATTTGAATACAAACATAGTGCATTACACTCTGAAACTATGATAAAGCAATCCACTTTAATAATAAAATTGTACATTACCGTTGTAATCAATTTAACGCTAAGAAATTCCTTTGTAATTTCAATACTTCTTCGGGATTATACCATTACGAATCAATCTTGATCAACTTTAACTGATGATTGGGTTATTTGCTGAGTACGCACAAACTCTTTAAACCATGAATTTAATTTTTGAACTTCCTGACTGTACTTTTTATCTTCAATTAAATTACGTGTTTCATCGGGGTTTTTGAGATAGTCGTACAATTCAGCGGCAATTATCAATTCAGGATTAAACTGTTGGGTACTTCTATAGTTATTTTTCATCCACACTGTGTATCGGTAGCGTTCGGTGCGTAACGAATAACCCATGTATTTTCCTTCAGAATATCCAAGGCGATTGGTTTCTTGTTGAATAACACTTCTCGGGTATTGACTGACGGCAAATTCTTTAACCCGTTTTGATGGATTCTTCATTACCGGTTTGAGGCTTTTTCCCTGCAAATGAGAGGGAACAGCCAATCCATTTAATTCACACAAAGTTGGGAATATATCAATAAATTCAGTGGGCGATTTTGATACATTTGCCGTGAAACCCGGATAAGAAATAAGTAAGGGTGCATGCGTTGCTTGCTCAAAATTTGTATGTTTACACCAGAGATTGTGATCGCCCAGATGCCAGCCATGATCGCCCCATAGAACTACAATTGTGTTTTCTGTAAGATTAAGTGAGTCAAGTGCATTCAACAAAACACCTACCTGAGCATCCATGTAGGAGATAGCAGCATAATAACCATGAATTAGTTCCTTTTGTTTCCTGATATCCATTTCAATACCAGGTCTCTGATCTGTAAAGGAGATAAGTGGTGGTATATCTGAATAAGCTCTTAATTCGGCAGCGGTATGGTAAGCAATTTCAGGACTGTTCTCAGCCACTTGGGTATATGCTGCGAGAGGCATTTCCTCACGGTTATACAAATCCCAGTATTTTTTTGGCGAAATAAACGGAAGGTGGGGTTTGGTAAAACCCACAGCAAAAAAGAAAGGCTCCTTCTTTTTGTTTAAATCTTCAAGTAACTTGCTTGCAAACAATGCATTGGCCCCATCACTATAAGCGTTATCAGGCACTTCAACACATTCAACCGAAGGTTTAATTTGCAGCATCACTGAATCTCTGAGGTCTTTAGGGTCAACTCCCTTTTCAAGCAGGTACTCCATGTACAGTTTCATCCTTGTTTTTGTTTCGGGCAATTGATACCCAAACTGAGGCATCCCGATTGAAACGGAATAATACTGATCTGCATTTTTATGAAAAGGAATACTCCACGAAGGTTTATCCAGGTCGGTATCCACACATCGCGGATCGTAAATTTTACCTATTCCCGCAGTTGTATACCCGTTTTCTTTTAAATACTGGGGTAATGTTACAATGTCGGGATTCATATCGCGCATTTTGGTTTTTAAATCCCAAACCCTGGTGTAGTCGGGACGCATCCCGGTCATTAAACTGGCACGCGTAGGCCCTGATACTGCCTGCTGACAATAATTGCTCAGAAAAACAGTACCCCTTGACGCAAGCCTGTCAATATTCGGTGTTTTGATTAATTTATTACCGTAACACCCCAATATTGGTTTCAAATCATCAACGGCAATAAAAAGTACATTCATTTTTTCTTTATCCTGTGCGATGATTCCTGGATTAAGGATCAATTGAACAAACATTCCTGCGGAAATTAAATCTGCTTTCATGCTATTTTTTTTAACATTCATAAAATTCGCATAAAATTATCAAAGCAATAGCCCTGATGCTTTTAGGTGCTCCTTCCATACAATTATATTTATTTTATTAATATCAATAGTATGTTATATTTACAGTTAAATAATTGAAAATCAACTAATTAACCGATTATTTTATTTGGTTAACTCCCTGAAAATCAGTACCTTTATAGATTATACCACTAATTTATAAGGCATGATTTTCACAGAAGTTAACACTTTTATTTCAGTTGTCAGAAGCGCTTTAAACTGTCTTTCGATTAACAAATGGCGACGTGACTTTTTATTAGAAATTTTTATGGTATACCTGGTCATCCCGGGTCGAATTAATTTTAAACAAATGAGCCGATACAGCAAATACTGTGAACAACGCTTTCGCAATCAATTCAAAAAAAGATTCGATTATATGGCGTTCAACACATCTCTGATAAAACCATATATCAGCGAACGAATAGCTATATCGTTCGATCCAAGCCATATTGAGAAATCAGGCAAGAAAACACCTTATCTTGGCAATTTCTGGACTGGTTCTGACCAATGTGCCAGGAGAGGGCTTGAAATCTCTCAAATCGCCCTAATCGACATCGATTCAAATCAGAGCTTCCATTTAGAGGCTGTACAAACCGTTCCGGTTAAAACCCTGAGAACTGCATCAATGTCATTGTCTGACTGGTATGCCCATTCGATCATCACACGAAAGGAGGAATTACAGAAATTATCCTCAATAGTTGTAGCTGATGCCTTCTTTTCAAAGATAACATTCATTCAACCACTAGTAAACGAGGGATTTCATGTAATATCCAAATTAAGGGACGATGCAAACTTACGCTATAAATTTACAGGAGAATACTCCGGTAAAGGTAGGCCAGCCCATTTGGCCTGAAGAATTGACCTGGACAATCTGAATATGGATGTATTTACTCCAATTGAAATGACTGACCACACTACCCAGGTATTTTATGCTATCGTAAACTCCAAATCATTGAAAACAGATATTCTGCTGGTTGTCGAACGAAAAACGACGAAAATGGAAAAACAACTCAACGTCTGATTTTCTTAACGGACACCCATATGAATGCTGCTGAAGTGTTAGCCTATTATCACTGCCGCTTTCAAATGGAATTCAGTTTCAGAGATGCAAAGCAAGCTACCGGATTGAATCATTCGCAGACACGAGATGTGGACAAACTCCTTTTTCACTTCAACGCCTCGATTACAACAGTCAATATCATGAAAATTATGCACCTAAAGCATCAAAATAAAGCAGGTAAACCATTCTCAATAGCTGATTATAAACTACTGTATCACAATGCATTCCTGTTAAATCGATTTATTGAGGCTTTCGGCATCTAGACAAAAACCCTAAAAAGTCACCACCATGTCAAAGAACTACTGTATTTCGGCACTAAAGCCGCTTAATTTTTAATATTTTTCTAACGCACTATTGTAATATTACATTGCTACCTTGCCAAATTAACATCATAATTTAAAACCACAAAAGCAGGAATTAAATTGAACCACAAACGATACACCCCATAAAGCAGAAAACAAAAATCAACAAAAAATTAATTCCAATGCGGATATTCCCTGGTGTTTGCTTTAAAAAGGGAATTTACCGGACTTTTGTGAATCCGTAAAGATTCTATTATGTATTCTATTTTTAATGTTAATTCAGCAAAGTAGACATATTGAGTTTATTTTGAATTACAAAAGAAATTTGTATATTCAAAAAGCAAAGAAATCAATTTACTTAACGATAAGCTTATGTATTTGATTCAATGAAGGTGAAGTTAATCTTAGCAAGTAGATGCCTTTTTTAAAGTTCGTCAAATCAATAGATCGTTCCTGGTCTCCAGAAGCCATATGTTCAAACATTAAACTTTTAATTGTTTTGCCATTTAAATCAAAAATTGAAATCTGATAATTTTCACCTTGTTTCAAATTAACTTTAAAATTTAAAACATCAGAAACAGGATTTGGGAAAATATTAAAACTTACTTTATCTGAAATATAATCGCTAACGTCATGCTGACGCTTTGCGTTACTCCTAGCGGATTCAATTACCAATTGAGGTTTATTCGCAGAGGATTCCCTGCTGTTAAACTTAATCAATTGATTTGCAACTCCTGCATCATCAAGGATAAAGCTTACAATAAAATCATTTTTTGCTATTTGGTTTTGCACATAGGTACTTACATCCCATTCGTAATATAATCCTGATGCTGAAACATTTACAGACCCAATCAATGTGCCGTTAGCAAGTGCATTGTTGTATGTAATCCCTGTTTCAGTCCAGTTGTCACCAACTTTATAAATGGAAACTGGAAAAGCACCGCTAACTGAATTAGCATAAAGCCTGACTTTTGCATTACCTGGATTTGATAAACCTGTCAGGTTATACTTTAGATAGATTTTTCTAAAATATGCCACATTGCCACTGTTTTTAACCAATAAATCAGTTACAGTTCCAAAATTGCTTACAACGTCGCCTCCATACACGTATGCATCGGCTTCAGGCAAAAAAATTGACATTGAAGGAGGTGTAGTAACAGTTGCATTATTGGACCAGGATGAATTATGAGTACCTTTACGAGCCAAAACACGATAAGTATAACTTGTGTTTTCTACTCTTTCGGTGTGAGTAAATGTAGTTGTATTAGCTGGCAAGTTAACTACAGCCATCCAGGAACCAGAGGATGACTGACGTTGAATATAAAATTCGGTTTCATCATTTGAATTATCCGACCAGGTTAGTTTTATGTCCGTAGGAGATAAAGCTATGGCCGTTAAATTCGAAGGTGCAGCAGGTTTTAGCCTGTCGTCTAACTGAGCAATGAACAAGCTTGGGATAGCGCTTATTTTAGTTCCTTGCGATTCAACGATTCCCAATGGTTCTGTTTTCCATTGACCAACATTTGTTATACTACCGATGCAACCAATAGCCCAGTTTCTGTGAAAAGAGGGCGGATCTTGTATAACAATATTAGGTGATTGACAATTCCAGAACATAATCTGCGACCCGGACCAACCATGTCCAGAGCCTGATGCTAAACGATTTTGCACACGTAATTGTCCGTCACCGACAATATTATCGAGCAAAATACCTGTCGACCATCGATGATGTGGACCCATATCGGCATATTGTTGAGTAGCCGTGCAGTTATAAAACACACTAGGTCCTGGCGTACGGCTTCCATTCACATAGTCATGCCTTCCGCCTCGAGTGGTGCAATTTTGGACTAAACATCGCTGTCCATCAACATTAAACGAATATCTGCGACCACCGGTAATTATAGAAACGGGATCGAGCATCGAACAATTCTCGACAGTAATAAAGGATGCACCAGCAGCAACATCAACACACGAATAGCCAAAATAGTAGCAAGAAACTCCTTTTACCCAGCTATGTTCCGCTTTGTCAAACACAATTGCACTCCAACCATGATTCTCATCGGTTGATGATGAATAACTTGACTCTATTTTCATGTTTTCAACCGCAGAATTATTTATTCGCGCGGAAGTAAACTTCACAACGAAACCATTAGCATATTTGGGATCAATTATATCCATAACAGGAGCATCGAGTGTAAGTGTATTCCCATTAACAGAAACTATCTTCCGCTCATAACTAATTTTATATGCTGATGCAGTCCAGTTTGTTGCATCAGGTTCAATTAACGATAACTTATCCATCCCAAGTAACTGTATCCAGGATGAATTGGGTTCCCGCCGAACATGAACCCAATCTCCCACTGCAAAAGAATGTCCGGATCCAACATTAATTGTTTTTGCACCTACAGGAACAAAAGAATTGGTAATTTGCATTTGACTGGATGAAATCTCAGTTTTTCCGTTAGTTCCCTTTATATTTATCAAGTCGTACTGTACAGTACCTGTTGCCTGCAGGATTGTTGAATTACCAACCCCCCGAAGTACAACACCACTTGCTGAAATAGTAACAGAGGTACTCAACTGATAAGTACCCGCATTCAGGAGAATGGCCCCCCGAAAGCCGTTTGCATCCGGTGTCCTTGCCGAAACGCTATTTATGGCATTCTGAATACTGGTTTTATCATCGCCGCTAACCGGGCTGATGGTTAAAACTACGGGTACATTGGGAATTGGCGTTTCACTATTCCGATAACCTACCCCGCTGTAATCGGGTATTACATTGCCTTTGACATCGGCTGTGTATACCAGTTTCCCATTGCTGCCAACCGACACAAGCGAACTTGTTTGAGCTATGCAGCAAAATACATTTAGGATGAGAATAAAAAGTAAAGAATGTGATTTAAGTGTTTTCATTTGTATTACGTTTTAAAAGCTGAATTCAAGAAATTTAATTCATTTATACTTCTTTTTAAAATGATTATTTACATTATTTGTACTATAAGCTGAGTTTTTTTCCCATTTGGCAGGTATATGTCTGGACAAAGCTGATTTTACGTTTTTGTATTTTCTTTTACCTGCAAGATTTTTCCACTCATTCGGATCGTTAATCATATCGTATAATTCCTGCGAACCATCCTCATATTGTATAAAGCGGTATTGCTTATCACGAATGGCAATATTGCCAATTCCGTAAGTTGAAAGGGCAACATGCGACCATTCAGCATTAGGATTGTCAAGTAGTGGCATTAATGAGTTTCCTTCGGCAAGTTTGTTTCTCGGAAGCCCGCACAGGTCTGTCAATGTTGGATAAATATCAATAAGTCCTACAGGTGCATTTGCAGATGTCCCACATTTCATTGCGGGAGTATGTATTATAAGCGGCGTCCGGGTATCACGTTCCCAAATTGCCTGTTTAGCAAACCTGCCTTTTTCTCCCAAGTGGTATCCATGATCCGACCATAAAACCACAATTGTATTATCTTTATATTCGGATTTTTCCAACGCATCAATTACTTTTCCTACCTGGGCATCAACAAAGGCAATACAAGCTAAATAGGCCTGTACCATATCTTTCCATTGTTTGGTCTGGATGGCCCATTCAGTGGTTGGCATCATGGGCACATCTGCTACCTGCCTTCCAAATTCGGGAACATCGTCCATATCATTGGGTTTGTAAGGAGGAGTTTTTATATATGATGCCGGGAACATGTCAAACCACTCTTGCGGTACATACCAGGGCACATGCGGCCTTATAAACCCAATAGCCAGAAAAAATGGTTTTTCATGCTTTTCCTTTAGTTTTCTGACTGCCCATGCGGCCGATTTGTAATCGGTCATCAACGAGTCGTTTTCCGGAAAAGCTCCCCAATCGGTCTGCGTGTTTCCGGTTTTTTCTTCGAACCAGGCCGGATCGTATTTAAACCTTTTTTCGGGCGTGGGTCCATACATACTGAAAACGCCACCGAATTCGTCAAATACCTTAGCTTTATCCCCATTGTGAAGAATTTTCCCAACTCCCATTGTCTTGTATCCGAACAATTCGAAATAATCGGGAAGAAAAATTGCTTCACGGGTGAGCATATTTGCCTTTTTTATATCACCGTCACCTAACTGAAAATAGTTTCCCGAATTAAATGGTTGAATTCCTGTCATAACACTTGCCCGTGAAGGCCCAGATATTGGAGCCTGGCAGTTAGCATTTGTAAAAAGCATACTCTTTTTTGCCAAAAGGTCAATATTGGGGGTTTTTACTTGCGGATGTCCGCCCATACATCCGACCCAATCATTCAAATCGTCGATCGCAATAAAAACAACATTGGGTTTCTCACTAGCAACCAAAGCCGGAATAATTGCAAATGGTAATGAGAATATGGAGAATAATTTTTTCATTGTTATTTTTTTTATACCTGAATGACAAATCATTTAATAAAACCCAGCGATACCAGGAATTTATCGGCTTCATGTATTGTTTCAAAATAGAATTTATTTGCATTATTGCTATTTACTCGATAATTGAAAAATCCGTGTTTTTGACCCTCATATAAAAATAAATCACAGCGCGCACTTGCATCGTCCATTCTTTTTTTATACAATTGAATAGTTTCAACAGGAATTAAATCGTCTTTTGTTCCGAGAAAAATGATGGTTGGTGGCATTTCTTTACGGATATTGTGCATAGGTGATATTTTTACATACTGCTCCTTTACACGTTCATATCCGTATCCTGTAGGTCCGTTATCAATCACCGGATTAAAAAGTATAAGTGCGTTGGGTACAGGACTGATATGCAAATCATCTTTAATATCATTTAAACCTTCGATTGTAGCTGTAGCAGCGGCAAGATGTCCTCCCGCTGAGCCACCGGATGCAACAATCATATCCGCATTTATACCAAATTTCTCCGCATTTTTTCTAATGAAGCGAATAGCTGATTTAGCATCCGTTACTGCATCAAACGGAGTTGTTTTATGTCGGTTACGAACCCTGTAATCTGCCAGAACAGCAACCATTCCCTTTGAGGAGAAATAATCGGCATGAGGTTTAAACTGCAATATGTTTCCCGAACTCCAGCCACCACCAAAGAAAAAAATAATTGCCGGAGACTTTTTCAAACCTTGTTTCGTTGCCGGGCTCTTTATCCAGATTTTCAATTCTGTAGAATCTGACTGTTTGTAAATTAAATCAGTATAGCCTTCTATAGTTTGTCCTTGTAGTAGAAGATTATAAAACAATAATGCAAGAAATAGTTTTTTCATAAAACAAGGGTTCTAAAATTAATAATAATCATTCCTTTAACACTTTAAAGGCCATGATTCCATTATCAGTTTTAAATTGAATGAAGTAAATTCCCTTTGCAACATCATATCCACTTGTATCGGTTCCATCCCAAACATGCTGATAATTACCAGCCTGATGCTTATCCTGTGAAATTGTCCTGATAAGCTGACCAGCTATATTATAAACAGATATCCCGACATTCTGTTCTTCGGTTACAGAAAACGCAAAGTTAATGAAGCTTCTGAATGGATTTGGTTGACTCGAGACCGACTCAATACCTTTGACTTTCGAATTATTAACCCTTGCAGGAAGCTTTTGTTCCCAGCGTGCTTTCAGATCAGGCCAGGCATTCAGGTCACCGAGTGGATAGCCGTCGTCGCCCGCAGTATATGACTTGCTTGTTGTGCTGTATGAAACATCCCACTCATAAGGATAAATGGGTGAGAAATTATTGGGATAGACTCCCAGATTTTGATTCACAAAATATAATTCATTAAATTCATGTAATTTATCAGCCGAAGAAGAATTTTTGAATGCCAATTGCTCTTTAAAATATGCTTTGGAAATATCAGCAGGTAAATGGAAGTTCTGAATGTAAGTATTTACTGCTCTTGGATATTGTACTGTATCGGGTGAAGTAATTACATTAAAATAATCTTCCAGTTTTTGATCGAAGAATATATTGTTATTCCGAATTACAACACTTGCTGTTGTAAGTTTTCCAGCCATCAAACTATCGTGAGTTATAATAGCAAACTTTTTATCGGGTTGAAGCTGTTCTGTAGTGAATTTAGGGTTTGTACGATCTCCATAGGTTAGTGCATTGGCGAATATGTTATTTGTAACGTACGCTTCTTTTGTTTTTCCTAATTGTACACATCCATGATATCCCTGAATATTGGCCATAGTCATGTGATCCAGTTTTACATAATTTATCACTTGCAGCATATTTCTGAACATTCTGTCGGAATAATTATAAGCCGTTGTATTTTGAATAATGATCGTATCCACTGAAATAACATTCGGACGAATATCCAACAAACGACCGTTACCACCCACCGAAATATAATGACCTGAATTACCCATAATACAGTCGCTGATGTACAATTTTAGTTTATCACCCGAATCGATTGTAACCAGGGCGCCACGGTCGTTCACAATTCGACATCCCTTAAAAATTGCACGGCTGTTGTTACTTGAAATTTTGATTACCCGGTTACCAAACGTATGGTCAGCATGTTGGGTGTCAAATTCAATATTTTCGAGTGTCAGATTCTTTCGGGCATTCAGAATAGCCGTGTTGTTTGATCCCGAAAGCGTTTGGGTATGTAATACTAATGGCATGTGCTTGTCGGGATTTGCCGAACCGGCACGTATATGAAGGTTGTAATTGGCATCAACTGCTGAACGGGTTAGATATACCTTGCCCCGTTCAAGCTCATAAATGGTATTGGGATTAGCGGTACGATTAGGTGCATCAACATTCAGAAAAGTGAATATCTGATCATAAACAAGCGAATCACCAGGTACAAGACCACCCGGAATAGTCACAACACGTTGTGCTATTAACACCTGAATACTAACTATTAGTAGTAATAAAGCTATATATTTTTTCATAACAGTACTTATTAATTAATTTGTAATTATAATGAAACCTGAATTCCTAAATCGGCAGTAAAGCCATACACGGTACGACCTGTAGGATATTGAGGCTGATACCTGTAACCCCCTTCATATGCATTGGTGAGATTATTCAGGTTCAACAGAACGCTAATGTTTTTATTCACTTTCTGTTTGAAAGAAGCATCTACCCGCAGGTATTCAGCACCATAGTTATTATAGCCAGGATCAAGAGTCGAAGTATTGACACCTGTCAGACGAGTTCCCTGATAGCCAACCGAAACACGACCTGAGAATCCTTTATAATCATATCCCAACCAGCCATTTGCTGTTAAATCAACCTGCGAAGGCATGCGGCTTGGTGTTTTTTGATAATAGGATTTGTCAAAGTTAACGGACATGATTGGCCTTACTCCGTTATAATAAACTAAATCCTCAACTTTTTTCCACACCAGATAGTAGGTTTGCGACCACAAACGGGTGGCATTTAGACCCAATGCAAACCTGTTGAAAGGAGCCGGAAGAAAATTGAAATGCGTGTTAATGTCAAATTCAAATCCTTTAACCCAAGAGTCGTCCAAATTGATATAGTCTTCATCTAAATCGAATGCCTGTGCTGGTAAATCCCATTTAAGAGCATCTTCCGGGCGAAGGGTACCAGAGGTTCTGTAAAACATATTGTCGATTTTTTTGTAGAATGCACCGAGAGTTATCATCCCTATCTCATTACTGAAAACGGTAGCTGAAGCATCAAAATTCCATGCGGTAGCATGCTTTAAATCAGGATTAGCCTTCGAAATTGCATAATTACTTGCATTGTAATAAAACCGTGGTATAATCCATGAGAAGTCAGGGCGGGTAAGTGTCTTGGCAGCAGACAAACGCAAATCAAACCATGTGAGTGGTTTTATTTTCAAATGAACACTTGGCAGCAATTCACCATATTGTTTTGCTGAACTTGTTGGCTTGTAGTACCCTTGCACTCCATTTGCCCCTGTTATGGTCGAGTAATAACCCTGATATTCATTATCGGAATATTCATAGCGTATCCCGGGAATGACAGTCAACAAGTCTTTGTAATTTAACTTCATCATGATGTAGGCCGCTGAAACCCGCTCCAGAGAACTATATTCGGTGTGTTTGGTATCCGGGTTAGGTTTCAATTCATCCATGTGGTTGTTCTTCCAGTCACGTATTTTGGATTCAATGGCTGAAGGCCAGAATTCATATTGATTATTGTAAATACTGTATGCAGAATTATCTGCAAAGTTTTGCAGGGATATACGTCCGTCGTTAGTAAGTTTTAAACCTGGCTCGTTTTTAAGTACAGTTTCCTTTAGTGTCGGACCAAGCAAGTAATACTGTTCTTCTCCATTTTTTACCAGTTTGCGTTCACGTGAATCGGTATTAAACTTCCCGCCGATTTTAAAAAAACCTGCAATACTCTTTGAAAGGGCAAAAGGAATTTCGATATCCAGTTTTACAGAATAACTTAGCTGGGCAGTAGTATCAGGAGTCCAGAAGGCACTTCGCAGAAAAGTTGTTGTATCGTTCTTACTTCGGGCTGATGTAAATTTAAGTGAATCGAGCAACTCATTGGGATCGAGGGTATACATCCCCGGGCTTCCGGTTGTAAGCCCGTTTGAATTTTCAAACCCCAGTGCCATTTGATAGGGATTTGTTCCAACCATTTGTACCCTGTTTAGACTCCAGTCTATCTTAGCAAAATTCAGATTAAAAACGCCCCCCAAGGTACTGTTAATTGTTCTGTTTTTGAACTCAGAGGATGTAAAATCCTGATTCATTAGCCCATTAGCACGATTAATGGTTTTACTTTGAGTATATATCTTTTTAGGGGAGGCGTTATACATGTTGGAAAGGTAAACACTTGCATTTTTAAATTGATAGTCCAGAAACAAATTTGCACCATAACGTTGGGTTTGTTGCGAACGACTTAATAAATCAATTCCGGCAATATAAAATGAATCTGCAATTTGTGTATCCGGATTAAAATAACTGATGTCAATCCCCTGAGCACTTCTATCCATTTTCTCAAATGTTGCCTGGGCCATTACACCAAGCTTCTTGCTTAAAAACCGGGAACTGAATTCCCACGATGCCTTGTAATTACTAATTTTACTGTATAAATCGGCATATCCTCCATACAACCGGAACTGATTCTTGGGATTATCCGGGGCTTTTTGTATAACCAGATTCACATTACCACCAATAGCATCACCATCCATATCGGCTGTTGGTGACTTATAAACTTCAACACCGGATAATAATTCGGGGGAAATACCACTCAAATCGACCGAACGATCGTTTGCATCTGTGGGTGCCTGTTTAACTCCATTGATACTTACCGTACTGAATTTGGGGTTCAACCCTCGTAATACTACTTTTGAACCTTCACCCTGTGATCGTATCAATGACACTCCGGGAAGGCGACCAATCGCTTCTGCAACATTCACATCAGGCAGCTCCCGGATGCGGTCTTTCGATACAACATTTACAATTGCATTAGAATTCAACTGCTGGTTGATAGCTGCACTCTGTCCAAGTCGCTGTGTACTTACAGTTAATTCTTTCAATTGCAATCCACTTGGCGACATGATGATGTCCAGGTTTGAAATATCACTCTTTCCCAGATTGATATTGATATCAATACTTTCATAACCAATATAGGTTACTTTCAAGGTATACATACCTGAATGCAATCCTGAAATCCTGAAATTCCCGGATAAATCAGTACTGGTTCCTGTTACTGTTCCCTTTACAATGACAGTTGCAAAAGGTAATGGTTCATTGGATTGTGCATCCTTAACACTACCACTTACCGATAGGTTCTGAGCAATTGACATGCTACAATTCACCAGAATCAGTAAGCCTGAGAGTAGTATTCGAAATCTTGTAGAACGAAGAAAAGTCGTGTTTTGTTTCATAAAATTTTGATTTAAAGAGATTAATGAGAGCCTATAAGGTATTGTATTGAATTTTCCCGTTTTGTTCCAACATTTTCTTTCTTGCCAGTAACTCAAGGAAATAGTAGTCGGCATAAATCAATGGAACATCTACTTCAGAGTTCTGAGGGTATGAACCAGTTGAATTGCCAAGCAGAAAACCTCTGTTTGCCTTGTAGGTGGAAAGATAGTTTGTAATTAATGATTGTAGTATGTCATTTGACATGGACTGATAATAGTTGGCTTGAGGAATGTTGTAAGTCGATAATTCAATTAAAGCAGATGCTATCAGCGAAGCTGCAGAAACATCACGCGGTGTCGTTTTTCCGGGTTGAGCATCAAAATCGAAATACGGAACTTTGTCGGAGGGTAAATTCTTGTGATGAAGAATATAATCTGCAATTCTCCGGGCAAAATCCAGATAAACCTGGTTTTTTGTTTCACGGTACATCATTACATATCCGTATAAAGCCCAACCCTGACCTCTTGCCCATGCTGATTCATCATGTAATCCCTGATGGGTAGTTTTTTGTAAAACTGTACCGTTGGTTGGATCATAATCAACCACATGATAACTACTATAATCTTTTCTGAAATGATTTCGCATGGTTACATCTGCATGTGAAACAGCAATTTTATAAAATGCAGAATCGTTGGTATGGTTAAAGGCATAAAAAAGAAGTTCCAGATTCATCATATTGTCGATGATTACCGGATTAACCCATTTTACACGACTATGATCCCATGACACAATGACACCTGTTTTAGGATTAAATCTTTTTATTAAAGTATACGCCGATTCAAGGAGAACATCTTTGTAAGTATCGTTGTGCGTCAATCGATATGCGTTTCCGAAACTACACAACATCTTAAATCCCATGTCATGCGTCGAGGCATTCGTTTTTTCCGGTTCAATTTTCAGGGTATAGTCTTCGGCAATATTTTTCCATTTGCGCTCACCTGTAAGTTGATAGATGTACCATAAATTTCCTGGAAAAAATCCACTGCACCAGTCTGATGAGGGTACCAATCGTAACAAACCATTGTATTCCAGGCTCCTTGGAGTGACTAATTTGTGTTTGCCTGAATCGGAATATCTCTCCCACGTTGGGGGTAGCTGATGTGCCAGTTCTGTATTTTTCAGTAAAATCTTTGTTTGTTTTTCAATAAACGGTAGTAAATCGTCAGATTTCCGTGCGAAAACAGAACCAACCAATATTCCCCACAAAAAAAACATACATGTAATGCGAATTAAAATCTCTGATCTCTTCATTTTGTATTTGATTTCTGGTAACTTGTTCGCAAAAATAGTGTTTAGAATTTTTTCAAACTGTCAGTTTTCAACCAATTTCTGATGTTTATGTTGCATGATAATGCTTATATCCGAATTAATTACTTCAGGTATTAGTTTATGTTTCAGAAGGTTTTAATTAATTAATCGATCTCTCTGGTGATCATGGATTCAAAAGCACTTTTGCACTCAAATTCCCTGATTTAATTGAAATCACACTATTTTTACTGATTAGTTTAACTTTTACACGTGCTCTCCCGTTTCGTGCCTGTACCCTGGATGAACCGTCGGCTGTTCCCTGATGAATAAAAAGCACATCATCGCCGGCAATTCCAAATTCTATATAATCGCGGGAGTCCAAGCATTTGACTCCCCTTTTATCACATAATTGAGCTTCAATCCACATTTCGGTATCTGAAACCGGTACTGTTGAGTATTGGATTTGAGCAACTTCACCCCATTTCTCAATTTGATAGTCAAAACTAATTTCATCCACTAACACACTGTCTTTTTTTGAAGCTGATTTAACAACTGCAACAGCTTTAAGGCTATTTTTACCTGCCTTTGGAGCAGTTTCCCACCGTAAACCTGCTGCCGGAAAGTCATCAGATACACGTTTTTTACTTCCTAAACTTTTGCCGTTCAGAAACAATTCAACCTGCTGACAATTCGAGAAAACTTTGAAGGTTTTAATCTCATTCTCAGCTCCCCAGCGCACTGGCCACGAATGACCATAGATATGCAGCATTGGTTTAGCAGACCAATACGATTGAAAAACATAATAACTCTCCTTTGGGGTTAAATCACGCTCCACAACTCCTTTTTGATTCACAAAAGGTACTGGATTTTCGGGACGCAGAGGAGTTGAAAAATCTTTAAAAACCCATGCAGCCGTTCCGGTCAGCCATGGCATTTTTTCCTGTTCCTTCAGGTGCCAATCAATTAACTCAACCATATACGATTCACTCCAGTCGCCATCTCTTGAAACACGGGGAGCGCCCCCTTTCAATGTAGCATCGCCCAACCGCTCATCTGCGCTTTTACTGGAATTTACGTTTTCTAGTCCGTAAGCAGGATATTCCGAATGCCTTCCTGCATGGCTGTCGCCTCCCCATTCAACATGTAAAAAATGGTCTACTTTATTCTTTTCATTTTCCGACACTTTCCTGTAATCTGTATATACACCTCTGTACCAACCGGCCCAAATCGATGGTGAATACACATCTACAATATCGCTGCAAAAATCACAACGACGAATGGATGTGACGCGTGTTGAATCCAGTGAATGCGATAAGTCGTGTAATTCCTTCATAAATTCTCTTATCTTTTGCTTATCGAATTCGGCAAAATCACCCGGCCAGTCGTTTTCATTACCAAGGCCCCAAAGGATAACTGAAGGATGATTCCGATGCTGAGTGATCATATTTTCAAGCATTCTTTTGGCTTGTAGCTGATAGCTTTCTCCTCCCAAACCCCCTCTGCACCATGGTATCTCTTCCCATACAATCAACCCTAATTCATCACATAAATCGAGTACCAGTTCCGATTGTTGATAATGACCGAGCCGAATGAAATTGGCACCCATGTCTTTTATCAGTTTCATTTCCCGGATAATCTGATCACTGGTCATAGCCGCCCCCACACCGGCATTGTCTTCGTGTCGGTGAGTACCTTTTAATAATAGTCTTTTGCCATTTAGCAAGAAGGGACCTTTTTCAACAAAACGAAAATACCTGAAACCAACATTCTCTGTCGTTGCACATCGATTGTTTTCCGTAGTTAAACTAATCTCACATGAATACAAGTGTGGATTATCAGTGGACCAAAGCGCTACATTCTTCAACTCAATAACAGATTTATATTCAGTTGAATGCGCACCAACAGGTATTAGTTCAGATTTTTGAAATGCGATTTTGCCATCGGGTGTTTTCAATGTAATCTTACATTCGGCAGTACCCGTGTATCCGTTGGCTTGAATTGGGATAGTCAGGTTTAGTTGACCTGCGATTTTTTTAGTATTGCTCACACTTGTTTGCACATTCGGTCTGTCAAAATACACCCGGGGTTGATAAACCAGCCATACCGGTCGATAAATACCACCATAGAGATTGAAATCGGACATTGCTGAAGGAATTCGCTGCAAATTGCGTGAATTAGTTACTCTTACCGAGACAGGCACCTTTCCCTGAAACTGCGTTTGGCATACCGGATTTTTTTTGAACTCCTCAACAGCCTCAGTAATATCTGCCTGCCATTCATCATACCCTCCACTATGCTTTTTAATCCGCTTTGTGTATACAAATACTTCGGCTTCCTGCCCGACACCTTCAAAATATAAAATTGTACGCCCTCCCTGGTAAGGGTTGGCAATGGTTAGCACAGTCCGGTACCATGCAGGACCCTGATAATAATTTCCGTTGGGATCAACAGCATCGAGTGCATTATAGCAATGTGGAAGATGGACGGTACTCCATACAGGCACACTTTCAGGTGATTCAGGAGCAACTGGTCTGACCGATTCCCATACACCACCCAAATCACTTTTAATAAAATCCCATCCGGAAGTGATTTCTGCTTTTTGGCCAACAGGGAAATGTGCAAAAACAAAACAGATAGTATTAAAAACTAACAAACTGAAGACAACTATCCTTTTTACCATATTAAATTATTGTATTTGAATATGGCAAAGATACACCCAACCCGCAAGTAACACTTTCAGTTTTTAACCATTTGCTTTAATAAATCAATCAAACAACCAGAATGTGCTTAAATGGTTGAAGTTGGTTACTTCACTTTGTTTTGTTCTATGTATTCTTTAGGTGTAATTCCATATTGCTTTTTAAAGCAACTTGTGAAATAAGGAGGACTGTTGAATCCTGTAACATACGATATTTCTGCAATGGAAAAATCACTTTCAATGAGCATTCGTTTAGCAGCCATTAGTCGGGTATTTATAATCAAATCAATAGAAGACAAATTCGTCAAAGACTTTACTTTTCTGTATAAATTTGAACGACTCATACCGAGTTCATTTGCGATAAAGTCAACATCCAAATCAGGGTTTGCGAAATTATTTTGAATAATCTCATTGATACGTTTCATAAACCGCTCATCTGATGAAACTACTTCAATACCCAGGCTTTCGAGTGTGAATTTTTTACTGTAGATATTCTTCAATCGTTCGCGGTTATTTATTAATGTATTTATTTTTTGCAGTAATTGAGAGGATCGGAATGGCTTAGTAATGTACTCATCGGCACCTGCATTAAATCCCTCCTGAATTTGCATAGAAAAAGCTCTTGAAGTAATTAAAATCACAGGAATATGACCGGTTTTGATATTGGCCTTCAACTTTTTACACAATTCAATACCTGAAATATGTGGCATCATTACATCACACAATATAATGTCGGGCATTTCGGACAGTGCGATTTCAAGACCTTGCTTTCCATCTATAGCAGTTAGAACGTTGTAGTTGGTTGAAATAACACTGGCAATATAGTGCCTGATATCATCATCATCGTCGATTACCAAAACGGTGCTGTTTTTTGGTTCAACACTGTTAGCAGGCATATCGCCTTGATCCTCTGAATGGTGAAAAGGAGTTGTTTGATCAACAATTTCATCAGGTTTAAAATTTTCTTTCGACATTGGAATTAGCACATTGAAGACAGTACCTACTGAGAGCCGTGACTGCACCCAAATAGCTCCATGACATAGCTTTACTATCGAACGAGTCAGACTTAATCCGATTCCTGACCCGGCCTGAATTTTGTTAGCCGATGGTATAACCTGGTAAAAAGGCGTAAAAATCTCTTTCAGATTTTCATCTGATATCCCAAGTCCATTATCCTGAATACTAATTTGCAGTAAATCCCCCCTGGCATCTTTCAGATCAGTCACTATCTCAACAGGCAGGTTATTTATTTCATTTTCAGGGATCACATTCAGGGATAAATTAACCTGTCCATTTTCATTTGAAAATTTAAATGCATTAGAAAGTAAATTAAAGAACACTTTTTCCAATAAATTTTCGTCGAAAAAGGCTGGCAGAGAATCGTAAGGATTATCAAATCTGAAATGTATTTTCTGTGTTTTCGCCAGCTCATTAAACGAAATGTATATTTCGAAAAAGAAATCAGCCAGATTTTTTTCAGATACCTTTAGCTCCATTCTTCCTGATTCGGTTTTTTGAAAATCCATCAGTTGATTGACCAATAGTAATAAACGGTTGGCATTTTTCTGGATAAGTTGCAATGATTCCTTGTAAAGGGGGGATAGCAATTCTGATTTATCAATAATATCGGTCAGAGGAGTCAATATCATGGTTAAGGGAGTTCTCATTTCGTGAGAAAAGTTGGTAAACAGCTGAATTCGTTCTTTGTGAAATCCTTCACTTTTCTCTTGTTCCAACTGTTTGATACTTATTTCTGCCTCAAGAGAATGCTTTAACTTCAGATAATAGATAACCACAATAAATACAAGTATAAATACGATAGAATAAATTGTATAAGCCCACCATGTTTTCCAAAATGGAGGTGCAATATTGAAATGAAGTACGATAGGGTTTTCATTCCATACGGCATCGTTGTTGGATGCCTTTACCATAAACGAATAGTTGCCAGGTGCCAGGTTAGCATAATTCATCTCATTTCGCGTCCCGATATTGGTCCATTCACGATCAACTCCCTCCAGTTTTATAGCGTAGGTGTTGTGTTCGGGAAAAATATAATTCAGTGCTGCAAATGAAATACTGATATTTGACTGACGAAAATTGAGATTAATTTCATCAATTGTATTAAGATTCTGTTTTAAAATACCGGAATCGTCATTTATTTCAACTTTTACGTTGTTGATCTTGAGCGATGTGAAAACTACAGGAGGAACAAAATCATTGAAACTTAAATTCTGCGGATGAAAGGAAACAAAACCATTACTTCCTGAAAAAAACAATTTTCCGTCGGAACAATTGAAAGCAGCACGATGACTCAATTCCTGCAAATAGATGCCATTCTTGTAACTATAGTTCGTAATTTTTTTTGTTGAAAGGTTTAATTCGGATATATACGATTTCGAACCAATCCAAATGTTTTTATCAATCGACTCAGTGATCGAGGCAATTTCTTCATCGATAAGTCCGTCTTTTTTATCGTAGTGCGCTATCACACCGTCCTTTTCGGTGTAGCAATACAGTCCCTTGCCAAAAGTCCCAATCCAGATACGTTGTTGCGAATCACGAAACAGGGAAGTGATGTACTTACTTTCATTTTCTACAACCTCAGTTGGGGTATAAAGTGCAATCTGCTGTATAATATTCTTATTGATATCAAAATAAAATAATCCATTGAAACGGGTTCCTATTAGAAAAACGTTTTCATTTAATTGCACTAAGGTTCTTACATCATTAAAAGTATAGTTTGTATTCTTTCCGTTTGTAAATTGGGTACGTACCGTTCCATCCTTCGAGATGCAATAAAGGCCTTCATAATCACCTGTTACTGCCGCCCATATACGTCCCTGTTTATCTTTAAGAATATCATAAACTACTTTTCTACCCTCACTAAGTTTATAAAGCAAGTTGAACGTATGTGTCTTTATATTGAATCCATAAATCTCAGAACGGGTTGTTCCGCAATAAATCACATCACCATCCAGGTATAAACTTTTAATAATATTTATACTATAGTAACTCTTACTTTCGTTTTTAATTTTATGAAAGCTAAAAACACGCTTTTTACTATCCCAACCAATTAAGCCGGCACCTTCAGAAGCAATCCAGAGATTTTGATTCTTGTCTTCCACCATCATGCCGATAACTCCTGTATAGGGATTATCCACTTCCGGATTATAATATGTAAACCGATTGATATTGGGATGATAGCTGCTGACTCCACGAGCATACGTACCCACCCAAAGGGTACCGGCCTTATCATATTTCAGACACAGGATGGAATAATGGTTGAGCTCTCCTCCGGGAATATACAAATCGGAAAATGGAGTAAAACTACCGGTTGTTTTATTAAATAAAAAGAGCCCGTTATAGGTGCCAATGATCAGGTTTCCCTTGCCATCGTCTTCAATTGCACGAATATTATTATTATCTTCATTGACACTATTTACCAGTCTGCGTTGAAGTGTCTTATATCCGGGATTTAAAACACACAACCCTTTATTTATTCCTCCATACCAAATGAGACCGCTTTTATCTTCAAAAACTACATTTATTTGCTTTTCCTTTTCAGGTGAATCAATCATAAATTGATTCAGTAACCTGAATTTACTGTCGATCTGCAACAAGCCTTGCTCAACAGTGCCAATATATATTGATTTATCTTTTGATATGCAAAGACTTCGAATTGGATTTTTTGTAAGTAACCCGTTCAGAAAGTGTTGCTCAATTGAATTGGTTTTTTCGTCGTAAATATTTAATCCGGATTTTGTACCAATGATTATACGGTTTTCGCTATCTCTTGCAAGTGCAAAAATATAATTATCAGAAAGTGAAGTGTCGTTGTTTTGAGAAAAAAATGCAGTCACTTTTCCGGTAATGTATTCTATTCGCAGCAATCCATTGGTCGTACCAACCCATAAATTTCCATTTGCATCCTCACACAATGCTACCACATGATTGTCAATATTTTTATCATACTCCTTCAGGTTGAATTTTTCAAATGATTTCCCGTCGTAACTGTTCAATCCGTTGCGTGTGCCAATCCACATCATCCCTTTGGCATCCTGCAAAATGCAGGTAACTGTTAATTGTGTTAGCCCATCCTTCAGAGTCAGAGGGCTAAATCGGACATCCTGCCAATCATTTGCATCCAATGACAATGATACAAGAAGTAACAGACTAAAAAGTATTTTTTTCATATTGCACGTGTTGTCAATTTCAATCGATCCTGTTTTTTAGTTGGAGATGCGAATATAACAATTTTAATTAGGAAGTAATAGTTTTCGATTTTTTCTCGTTGGCCTTATTTTACTATCTGATAGACTCTGAAATTATCAATCTGCTGATGACTATTGGTTGTTCTGAAACTAAAAAAGCCCTTTGTGTAAGGATTTTTGTCTTCGAATTTCCAGAAAAGTCGATTGTTTAAATAATAACAAATAATCCCGTTAATCAGGGTTATGCGTACCTGATAACAGGTGTTTCCTGTCAACAGGTGATTGTCGTCCGTATATTCTTTCAGAACCGGTTTGATTCTGTCACCATGGTATTTACGAAATCGTGTAAACGTATTATTATGTCCACCAACACCAGCATAGTACAGTTGTAAATTGTCGTAGGAACTAAATTTCCCATCTCTGTAAAGTAAGCTATCAGGATTGGCAGGATCGGATGCCATCCAAAAGGCATTCATATCTGAAATCCTATCGTAGATACCTCCGCTATCCACTACCCATATTTCGTATTCTATGCTGATATTTCCTTTAAGCAGGTTTTTATACCAAATGGTGGCACCTTTAGCTGCAACTACATCCAACTTTCCATCCACTAGCCGCATCGACGATTGGTCCGGAATTTCAAATTCAGAACGCCAATTACAGTGATGATCATTAAAATCCTCACTGTACAGGAGTGTTTTCTGTTCGGGCTTGTTGGTGTAGAAAGTATTCTGCAGCTCTGGTGAATCATTCTGACACCAAAGCTGCAAAACAACTCCCAACAAAACAACTATCAAACTAATCATACAATTTCTTACTCAATGGAACCTGACATCCTGCCTTTTTTTTCAGGATTTGTACTGATTGGCACTTGCCAGTTGGCTAATTTGCTGTAATTCAAATATTGCTTATGTTCTCGTTCCATAGCACTTTGTATCAGCTTTTTCATTTCTGCTTCAGCCTTATTATACTCCTTTGTTCCACTTTGATTGATTGTTTCAAGCGGATCTTTTACATAGTCATACAATTCTGTTGCCTTTATATCTGTAGCATTAAAAGGCGTTTCTGCTGAATAATAATTATCCATCCAAATGGTGTACCTGTACCTGGTTGTTCGGATTGAATAACCCATTATTCCACCTGATCGGGGATATTGACTGAGAGCAAACTTCCTCAATTGTTTTTTTTCCTTTTTCATAGATGGCACCAGACTGACACCATCCAAATAAACTGGAGATTCAATTCCGGCAAGATCACATAAAGTGGGAAATACATCTACGAATTCGCAAAGAGTATTCGGTTTTGTGCTATTGGGTATTCCCGGAGCACTTATCAACAGAGGAACACGTGTGGCTTGTTCAAAATTGGTATGCTTATTCCATAGTCCATGATCGCCAAGATGCCAGCCATGATCACCCCAAAGTACGATAATTGTATTTTCAGCCAGGCCAAGTCGTTCCAATTCGTTTAGCACTTTCAATAATTGCGCATCCATGTACGATGTAGCTGCGTAGTACCCATGTATAAGTTCCTGTTGCTTTTCGGGCGACAAACGCTTCTGCGTATCGGATGAAAAACTATTAAAATCCGGAATATCGGTATAATTTTTTAATTCGCCAGATACATGATAGGCATATCCGGGACTATTAGCTGCTTTTTCCTGAAAAGGTGCAGGTTTAAATTGCTCCCTTTTGTACAAATCCCAGTACTTTTTGGGTGCAACAAATGGTAAATGAGGACGGATAAAGCCTATAGCAAGGAAAAAAGGATTTCCCTTATCTTTCAGCTGCTGCATCAGTTTTATTCCTTCCTCTGCGCATACACCGTCATGATAAGTGTTATCGGGGACATCAGCACTTTCGGTTGCAGGTCCTCTTTTCCCTTTAGGAGGTTTGGTGTTAGCATAGGTTTCAGCTTTTACATTTACATAGGGCAGTGTCCAGGAGGGTGCATCATGACCAGGACCTGCACTTCCAATGTGGTAGATTTTTCCCGTAGCAGCTGCCTCATAACCCTGACTGATAAAATGCTGCGGAATACTCACTGCATTCGGATTCACCTGTCTGAAATCGGTTACTAAATCCCATACTTTGGTTTTATCCGGTCGCATGCCGGTAAGCAAACTGGCCCGGGAAGCTCCGCTGATGGCCTGCTGAACATAACAACTCTGAAAAGTGGCTCCTTTCCGGGATAATTTATCCAAACCAGGTGTAACAGCTGTTCTGTCCCCATATGCAGCCATGAGGGGCTTCAAATCATCTACTGCAATAAATAACACATTTGGTTTTTGTTTTTTTACTTGTTCATTTTGAGCAGAAAGTATAGTTGAGTTAAGGCTTATTAATGATATGCCTACGGTTCCCATTAGAAGAGTCTTTTGCATAATATTTTCGAATTAATAATCTTTATAATCAAACCAATCAACATCAACCTTGTTTTCGCTTTTGAACCCATTAGAACTGGCATACATTCCGATAAATGTACCTGTAAACCTTCCGGCACCTGCTAAGCCCAGAAATCTTCCATCCTGATGTGTAGCCAGCCCGAACCAATCACTACCTTCATTTTTATAACTAAACGAATACAGGTAGGAGTTTCCCTGAACCTTAAGTGCGATCTTTTTTGTGTCTACCGGCACTTTGTTAATCATTTGTTCATACCCTTCACCTGTTTTTTTCCAAACTGCCAGGTGAGTTTTATTCTCAATGGTTTCGATGGTAAATCTGAAATAGTAATTTCTATCTCTCTCGATTACCAAACCGGCAACTTCGTTGGCATTAGCTGGAGCAAATTCAAGAGAGACTATTGCATCGAACCGATGACTTGTTTGCCGGCGTCCAATAAATGAAGGATTTTTCTTTTCAGTTATTGAAGCTGGTTGCAGGTACATTCTCAAAAAGCCTGCCCGCTCGGACAGACTCCACCAGTTGCTACGTGGTGTTCTGATAAACGTCCATTCAGGTCCCGGCATTTTTGCATCGAATTGATCCAGTGTCTTCTCCTCCACTTTCACTTCGGGTATATCAGGGCGGAAATGAACTGTACTGCCTCTGCCCGTTTTATTTCCGGGATTAACCACAGGCCAGCTGCCACTCCAATCAACAGGTGAAAAGAAAGTTTCACGACCGAGAATATGATTTTCTCCTCCAACGGGTCGTTTTGCTAAATAACAGGCCCACCATTCACCTGTGTGAGTCTCAATGAAATCAAGATGGCCTGTGGAAGTAAACGCATGCTCTTTTGAAAGAAACCTGTGGGTAAGGATTGGATTGGAAGGATTATTTTCATACGGGCCAACTACATTTTTACTTTTAAATACAGAAACAGAATGGTTTTGACTGGTACCACCATGTGCAATAATCAAATAATACCAACCGTCCTTTTTATAAACATGTGGAGCTTCAAAGTTGTTGAGTCCATTTTCCATACCTTTATCCAAAATTCCCTTTCCATAATATTCCGAGGCATCAAGAATGGTTTTACGATCTCCTGTAAGCTTCCATGTCTTCAAATCGATTTCCTGCATCCATATATTCCTGTGTTTATCAAATAATCTGCTTGCAGGCATACAGTTGCCCTGATAATAGGCTTTCCCGTCGTCGTCAAAAAATAACGACGGATCTATTCCGTCGGCTCCGGCTATCCAATGTGGATCGGACCAGGGACCAGCTGGGTTTTTGGCTGTCACAATGAAGTTTTTATGCTGCAATCCTTTAGTACCAACCAGTGTTGTAATCATGTAAAAAGTTCCCTGATGATACCGTATGGTCGGTGCAAATATCCCTCCCGAACATTCAACACTATCCAGGTTAAGTTGCGATGGACGGTTCAACACATGTCCGATCATTTTCCAGTTAACCAAATCTTTACTGTGGTATACAGGTACACCCGGAAAATATTCAAAAGTAGACGTAACCATATAATAATCTTCACCTTTACGGCAAATGCTGGGATCAGGATTGAAACCTGGCACTACCGGATTTCGGAAGGTTCGGGATGCCTGTGGATCAGGCAAATCGAGCCACACTAATGGATTCTTTACAGGCAAATTGCGTAAACTTTCGTTTCCTAATTTTTTAGAATAAAGCTTTTCCCATGTCTCCAGTAAATCTATCCTGTTGTTGTGGATAGAAGAAAGAAACAGAAATGCAGAAGGACGTGGTTGCTCATCCCAATCGCTGATATCTTTGGCGTAGGGCCATTTCGACTTATCCACTACAAACGGATGCATAAACGAGACCGATTTTTTTACAGAACGACCATCTGCCAATGAGTACTCCCACAGATTTGTATTTCTGTCGGAAGCCAGGGTAGCAAGAGTCGCCATACCATCGAGATTGAACTGCATGTAGGAAAACGGTTTGGTGCGAGCAATTTCCTCCGGGTAACTTCCATCGTTGACCGTTTGTTTTGGCAAAAGCACTTCCTTAAACCGGATACGAACACTATCGAGAATTTCGACCTGATTAGTCAGTAGTGAATAGGCTGCAACCTGACTGTGCCACCAGGTGGAGTGATTGTTTTTCCAGTTTTTCTCAGTAATACCATAAGGATGTGTGTTAAGCCAGTTTACAAATGTAGTAAACCATTTTTTGATGGCATAATTTAATTCATCCGAAAAATACGGTGAACGTTCGAGTAAACGAACAGAAAGGGCTACTTCAATAAGTGGTGTCGCATCTATAATACCAATGCCACGACCGGTACAAATGCCTTTTATTGCCTGTGCATACAGCAAATGAGGACTCATCAGTGTAGCCGTATCAACAAACCAGGCATGCAGGTGTTTTGATGCAGTTTCAACGTATTTCTGCTTACCAGTCAGCAGGTAAGCAGATGTTTGTGTACCCACAATCCAACTTAACTCTGACAACAATCGATGATGAGAATCAAAATTATCAGGATTTCTTTTCCCGTCACGTTGAATATATTTTCCATCAGGATCTTCAGGATTTGGCCACCAATAGGTACCTTCTGAGTAATAGTCATGTTTTCCACCGGCACTGCGTTCACAGACTTCAATTGTAACTGTTTGAGGTGGTGCCTTCTGTTGCACTTCTGCTTCGGTAAGAATTGCTGATTTTAATTTACTGACAATTCTGTTTTTACTTTCACTAGCGTTAAGTTGAACAGATATGGTCAGAACTAAAAAAACGATTGTTAAATGTAATTTCATGGACAAATTGGTTCAACTTAATTAGTAATGATAACCTTGTGCGTTTCACGCAAACCGTTAACTGTACATTCTACAAAATAAACTCCCTTATTTAAATCTGACACGTTACAGGTCAACGTGTTGGAACGGTCAACAACAGAACCTGAAAGTAGTTGCTTCATGAGTCTGCCGGAAACATCAAGAAGTAAAACACTTACAGTGTTATAGCCATCAGTTTCCAACGTAATATTCAGTTCACTTTTCACTGGATTTGGAAAAATACTCAGATTCTTTTTATCTTCATTCAAGTCAGGCAGTGCAGTATTAAGCGATTTAAGACGCTCATTAAGCTGAGCTATATATAAACTGGGGATCGAGGTAATTCGTTTGTTGGCAGATTGCACTACCCCCAGAGGATGAGTAGTCCACTGTCCAACATTAGTAATGGTTGGTGCCGAACAACCAATTGCCCAGTTGGTATGGTACCATTGCGGATCCTGAATTACGATATTATTTACTGCACAATTCCAAAACATAATCTGCGACCCCGACCAACCATGCCCTGATCCTGAATCGGCTCTGTCCTGTACACGCAATTGACCGTCACCGGCTATATTATCCAAAAGAATTCCTGTCGACCAGCGATGATGCGGTCCTAAATCAGCTTTTTGATTCGTGGCGGTACAATTATAAAATACATTCGGACCCGGAGTCCGGCTACCATTTACATAATCATGTCGTCCGTTACGTGTGGTGCAATTCTGCACCAAATTGCGATGTCCATCAACATTGAAACAATACCTGCGACTTCCTTCAATTTTTGAAATAGGGTCGTAATGCGCGCAATTGTCAACAGTTACAAAAGCAGCGCCTGTTTGAATATTCACACAGGAATAACCAAAATCAAAAGCTATAACGTTACGTACCCAACAATGTTCTGCATTGTCGATGTAAATGGCATTCCAACCGTGTTTTTCATCGTGAGCCACGCCGCTTACTGAGGAATGCCATGTTGAAGTGTATGTTGAGGTCATTTTCATATTTTCAACTCCGCAGTTATAAATCCGGGATGAAGTAAAACGTGTAACAAAACCATTAGCATAAGTTGATTCCATAGGATCCACTATCGGAGCATCCAACGTAAGTACATTCCCTTCAATTTTCAAAATCTGACGTTCGAAATTAATCTTATAGCCAGAAGCAGTCCAGTTGGTTGCAGCAGGGTCTTTAAGAGTTAGTTTGTCCATACCCAGCAATTGAATCCAGGCATCGGTTGGCTCCCTGCGTATGTGTACCTTATCACCCACAGCGAAACTATGGCCGTCTTCGACAGTAACTTTTTTGGCTCCTATCGCTACAAAGGCATCTGTAATCTTTTTGGTGGTGGAAGTAACATCGGATTTTCCACTATACCCGCGAATACGTAGTAAATCGTATTGTGTTGTACCGGTTGCCCGCAGTTCTGTACTTTGACCTTCGCCACGCAACACAATGCCGGAAGCCGTAACAACCAACATTTTACTTACCGGATATACACCCGCTTTTAGTAAGAGTGCTCCTCGTATTCCATTTGCATCGAGTGGCAATGCTGCAAGTTGATCAATTGCTGATTGGATATTCACATAATTATCCCCAACTACCGGATTGATTTCTTTAACAACAGGTACAGAAGGAATAGGTACTTCGCTATTTCTGTAACCAACTCCACTAAAATCAGGAATTACGTTTCCCTTTTCATCAGCTGTATAGGTAAGTTTCCCCGATGCATCAATGGTTACAAGTGATGTGTTTTGAGCAAATGAGTTGTAAAATAAGGCGTAATTGAGGACAAAGAAAAAAAGTAGGCGCTTCATGTAATTGATTTGTATTAAGGTGTTGTAGATGAAATTGAAAAATAGTAAACAACCTGACAAAACTGTATCAATATTATAGTCAGGATTTTTCGAAAATAAGTACCGTAAGGGTAGTCGAAAAAATACCCTTACGGCAAATAAATTCAAAATCAGAGTACAAATTTAGTGGTTTGATCTTTCATTTTAATAAAATACACACCCTTCTGAACACCTTGTATAGTAATTGAATTTCCCTTTAATGAACCGGATTGCATCAGATTGCCGGTGTAATTGAAAATCTCGTATTGTTCAACTTCAGCATTGAAGATAAATAACTGATTACCTGCAACTGCTATTTTAAATTGATTTTCCAGCGCTGTTGATTGAACGGCTGTGGATAGAAACTCCAACGCTCCGATGGTTGGAGCAACTGAACTGCGTGGATTGCCAATCTGATCTGCCGAAGGTATGGTGACGCCTGTAAAAGTGGATGTACCTGTAATATTTCGGGCAAGTGGCACTGTATTGTTTGAGCTGTTTAAATTAGGTTTATTGGCAGTGTAGCCTGCAAACAGAGTGGTTTGATCATAGTTGGCTCCTGTTAGCAGACCTACAGCATCAGGTGTTAGATAAGAACCTGAATTAAAAGCACTGTAAGCTACAACAGACTGAGCTGAAACTGTATTTAAACCATCAGTTGAAACGATTGCAGCCAGCATATCTACCGCTGTTTGATCTGCTCCTGAGGCAGTATTATAGGCAAACAGAGAATTAATAATATAAGAATAGTCTTTTGATTTAACAATTCTCATGATGCCTTTAGGAGCTGTATTGTTGATAAACGAGCAATTGATAATATTTGTATTAACACCTGCATTTTCGATCAAATACTGAGCAGATGCTGCCAATCCTATCTCATTTCCGTAAAACGTACAATTAATGAGGTTAAAACCAGAGATACCTGAGTTTAGAGCAAACATCGTTTTCTTGCCTGTTGTTGGCACCTCATTGGGTAAAATTTTATTGTTAATAAACGAACAATTTCTGAAAGTCAATATGGTTCCCTGTCGCAGGTCGAACAAACCATCAGCGGCGGCAGGAGTGGCTTGTTGATTACCGATAAAAGTTACATTTTCAAAAACAATTTGATTGGTTTTAGCGGCCCCGCTCCAGTTGGAATGACCACTACGAATTAATCCGGATCTTCCATTCATTCTAAAATCTTTAATAATTAAATTTTTAAATGTCAACGAGGCACCATCAACCACATTGGTTGAACCAGCATAATTGAAAAACTCTTCAGTTGTTGTAATGGAGTTGGTAAGCGTTACCCTGTCACCCCCTGTTAATGCACCATCAATAATGATGGCTGTAGCTTCGGCACATCTGATATTAATCTTGGTTGCCTGTGCTAAATCCAGGGTGTTGTTTGGAACATTGAATTTGATTACATCACCATTTAGCACATCAGTTGATACTGCTTGTTTAAATTCCGCATCATTAGTAACGATAATGTCAGCTGCAAATAAGCTGATTACAAGTGTAGTAAAAATTGCTGAAAGTAAAATTTTTTTCATCGGATTATAATTTTTAATGTTAATACGTCAGCAAAAGTATAATTCAATGTGTACCTGCAATTCCAATAATTGGTCAAAAAATTACAACTTTATTGAAATTTGATTTTTCTGCCCTTAGCTAAGTAATAAAAAACCGGTTTTCTTAAATAAAATAACAGCAGGTATTTTTGTACCCGTAAATTTCATTGTTGACAGCAGATTCCACTAGCGTAAAAAATCATTTTGTTCTTTTAATCATTTGTTTTGTTGCAAAGGCAATGTACTGCTGCCAGTCGTAGAGGGTAATATCGTGTTTACCTTCCCTGAGATGATATCCTACAGACCCTTCGTGCACAGGTGTATTTGCAGTTGGAATACTATCCGAGGTCAGTCCTTTTAATCCGTATAAACGATATACGTCGCTAGCCAGGTAAGCACTCAGATACTCACTCTGCGGATCAGCCCAGGCATCCTGACTGGCGCTGGCAACGTACACAGAACGTGGAGCAACCATAGCGATGAGCTGGTGCTGATCGAATGGTAAAAACTCTTCCTTATCGTTATAGTTTTTAAAGTTGGACGTAAACCAATGGGGAAAACGATCGTTTACTGCTTTTACGGTCTCTCCTTTCTTATGGCGTGATAAGGCAGCACCACCACAACCTGAATTATTCGAAATAGTCAGTGCAAAGCGCTCATCGGTAGCTCCTGCAACCAATGCAGCTTTCCCCAGTCGCGAATGACCTATTACCGCAACTTTTCCGGCATCTATACGATTATCCTTTTCCAGGTAATTCATTACATAACTCAATCCCCACGCCCAGGCAGCAATAGTGCCCCAACTATACTTTTCACGAGGAAACAAGCCATGTACACCGTTCATAAATCCATCATCATAATCCGGATCCACATCGCCACTGTACAGAGTAACCAACGCAAATCCGGCATCAACGATCATTTCAATAGGCCATCGATCGGTTCGAATGCCACGCATCATTTCAGTTGCTTTATTGTCGGTTACTTTCTCGCGGTTGGGAACCCATAACGTTGTCATGGGAACTTCTATGTCGTTTGTAACAGTATAATTTCCAAAAAAATTATACCCTAAAAATGCAGGAAATTTTCCTTCTTTATTCGGATAATAAATAAGAAGCTGAATAGGATTTTGAAGTTTCTTCAAGTATAAATTAACGATTTTTCGAGTTGCCTTACCTCCGAATGCATTCTTATCTTCATGCAAAACCGAATATTTAACTCCTTTTGGCAAAGAAGGAGAAATTCCATACATTTCACGTTCGAAAATGGTCAGAATTTCTTTTCTCTGTTTTTGCCAATCATTTATAGACTTTATTTCCTGTCCATTGCTACATCTCAAAACGGAAGGAATATTTAAAGTGTCTTGCGCTGAAGCAAAGCTAAACGAAAAAGTAATCAAAAAAAATAATACTCTATTTCGCATGATTTTATCGGAATTAACTTACGATACTCAATTTATAAAATGAAGTCGTTCCTGATTGACATATTATTTTCAACAAATAAATTCCATTTTTGTATTGCGATACATTGATTTCATTCATCGAAGTAGCTAACACTTTTTCACCTTTAAGTGTCAACAATTCAGATTTTGCAAAATTATCTCCTTTTATATTAAAGCATATTACTTACAGGATTTGGGTAAACTTCAAATTGGTTGTTTATCGTACTAATCGAAGAGGTCCCAGTTTGTACTTAGGGAAAATTCAGTATTTGTGCTATACCTATTGCCTGTTCTCCCCCTGCACAATATAACAGGTAAAATTCCCCATCTGTATCTTTGAAAACGAAAGGGTCGCGCACCTCATTTAGTTTAGTTTTTGCTGCTCCTCCTACTGAAAGAACAGGCTCAACATCACCACCTTCCCATTTTTCGTTGGCTGTAAATACAAGCCTGAAATTTTCAGATGACCAGTTTTCACTTTTATCTGTCAATGACGCCCGGGTATAATAAATTCGTTCGGGAGTGTCACGACTTGAGCTAAAAAAAATATGCAAGCTATCCCCATGTACGTATGCACTTGAATGTCGTACTCTGAAATCAGGTATTTGTGTAGTAAGAACTGCTTTCGTAAAGAAGTCTTCCCGGGTGGACCATAGCATGGTTGAATAATCAAATGATTCATCGGTTGTATCAAGTACGGTACTTGCTGGTGCCTGGTGAAAGAGGCCGCCATTCGAGAATCCATACCAGCGGTTTTTATACCTAAAAGGGGAAAGATATGATCCGGCAAGCATAATTGGTGAAATCTGATCCTGAAAATTAAGTCCATCATTTGAGTAACTGATAAATGTTCGCTGACTCGATTTTTTGTCGGAGGTGTGCCTGCTAACACCGTGAAAAAGTAATGCAAAACGTTGGTTAGCATGATCCACCAACACTACCGGTGATGCAATATGACTGTAAATTTCAATTCCGTTACCGGGAAGTATTTTAGGGGAATTGTCAAATTTGTTCATAAGTCCCAGTACACCTCGATGATAAAGTCATTTGACATTTGTATATAAAAAGAAATAAATTAACGATCTTTGACATAATTGGTTATAATATCTTGATATTGTTTGATAACAGGTCTTGCAATTTTAGTAGCCAGATGAATAA
>Ga0172371_10001726_pt1 | contig 34779 bp, 29 predicted proteins | sample Lak12m_FD_114543 | JGI IMG/M metagenome (GOLD analysis project Ga0172371, IMG submission 114543) | Freshwater microbial communities from Kabuno Bay, South-Kivu, Congo - kab_022012_12m | ecosystem: Environmental > Aquatic > Freshwater > Lake | place: Democratic Republic of the Congo: South-Kivu...
CATGGGAGTCGCCGGCGTGATTCAGACGTACATCGAGCGGGTGATGGGCCAGGGCTTCATGACAGCGCAGGGATACATGCAGTTCTGGTTCAAGATCGTGATCTTCTTCGGTGTGTGCCTGATCGGCGGCGTGGCGCTCACCTTCTGGAACATGATGACTTCCCGTCAACTGGAGAAGACGGATTGACCGGCGGGCCTTATTTAAGGCTTGGTTTCGCGGTAGCGGTCAACGGTGAACCGCTCCACCTGGAATTGCTCATGGGGAGCGATTCCGGCTTTCATACAGGCGATGGACAGCTGATGCTCCACGCTGTCCACGCCTTCGAGGTCGGGTAGCAGGACACCCCGGCGGTAGTCGCAGCTGACGATCACCCCGTACTTCTCGCAATCGAGGTCGCCGGAACCTTCCACTCCTTCGGGAACGCTGAGCACGTCGACGCTATACGTCAGCTGGGTAAGCTCTTCGGCGGTCACCGCCGGGAACCGCGGATCCCCAAAAGCGGCGGAACGGGCATTGCGAATGATCTCCTGGCCCAACTCTTTTTCCGCGGGCTCAAGGGTGCCGATGCAGCCGCGCAGCTCCCCATCCTTTTTGATGCTGACAAAGCAGGCGGCGCGCTGACGGTAGAATTCTTCATCAGGAGGGTCGGGCACGTGGGCGCTGGTCAGCGTCGCCTCGATTACCTCTCGGGCGAACTGTGCCGGATTTTTCTCAGGAACGGGGGCTGACATCATTCTCAGGCCTTACGTGACGATTACGCCAGCATATCCTACCACTTGCGAGTAATCTCCGGAGACATCTCCTGAGGTCGCGTACTTGATCAGCCGGGCGTCAGTCGCACCCAGTTCCCGGCAGGCATGCAGCATGACCGTAGCCGGACCTACGCCGCACATGGAAATATGATGGGCCATCACCGTTTCCAGTAAGCCATCCGGATCAAGATCGAGCAACTTCTCAAGCGCGAGTCTGTCCTTCTCCTGCGCCTCGGCCTGTCTTTCATAATGGGTCATGTCGGAACTGGCGATGATGAGGACGCTGCGCTCCTCGTCGGCGATAGCAGCCGCGATCGCTGTGCCGATCTCGCGCAGCCCGGCGGCTCCCGTCATCATCAGGGAGATAGGCACGAAGCTGACCTTCCCCTTCAGGTACTGCAGAAAAGGCAGCTGCACCTCGATGGAATGTTCGAAAGAATGAGCCGAGTCGTCGGCGGCCAGAACCTGGCTGCGCGACAGGATGGACTTAGCCAGCTGCTCGTCGACGGTCACATCCCCCATGGGCATCCGCCAGATGCCGGATGTCATGATGGACGCGGAGGCCCCGAGGCCGGTATGGTTCGGACCCAGAATGACGAACAGGTCAGGCATCGCCAGCGCTCCATAAACAGCGCCAGCCACTTCGCCGGAATAGACGTAGCCGGCGTGCGGCGCCATCGCCCCGATCGCCCGGCGGACCGGCCCGGGCCCGATCATCGACTTGACTTCGCGCTCGAGCTCGGCCGCGGAACCGGGATAAAACTGACCCGCGACCGCGGCCTGCCTCACTTGCGACATTAAAGGTTCCATGAGGTGATTCTTCCCAAATCGCGGGAAAATGATTCCCTAGCTGTTTTCCATGACAGCCGTCAGGGTCGTCGATGTGGCGCCGTCAATGCGCACATGTGCGAAATCGCCCGGCTTAAGGGATGCTTCCCCCGTGGGTTCGAAATTGACGGTCTTGTTGCCGCGCGTGCGGCCCCGGAGCCGGCCGGCGCCGTACCGGCTGGGCCCCTCCACCATCAATTCCTGAGTGCTGCCGATCAGCGCCCGGTTTTTTTCCGCCGCGATGCCCTGGGTCAGGTCCACCAGTTCGCGCATCCGCCTCTTTATTGTGATCTCCGGAATCCGCCCGGGCAGCGTCGCAGCCTCTGTTCCTGCCCGGGGTGAGTATCTAAAAGTAAACGCGCCATCGAAGCGGCACGATTCGGCCAGGGTCATGGTGCGGAAAAAGTCTTCCTCTTTTTCCCCGGGGAAACCGACGATCAGGTCGGTGGTCAGCGCCGCCGCGGGAATCTCTTCGTAGAGGCGCGCCACCAGATCCACGTAGCGCTGCCGCGTGTAGCCACGGTTCATGCGCGCCAGGATCCGGTCAGCCCCGGACTGCGCCGGCAGATGGAGGTGTTCACAGACCGCCTGCAGGTCACGCATGGCCCCGATCAGCCGGTCGTCGAGATCCTTGGGATGGGAAGTCATGAAGCGAATGCGTTTCAGTCCCGATACGGCGTCCAGGAGTTCGAGCAGGGCGGTGAAATCTTGCCGGGAGGCGCCCGGCTCCAGATCCTGGCCGTATGCATTGACATTCTGGCCGAGCAGAGTTATTTCCACGACTCCATCGCTCACCAGCTGCTTGACCTCGTCGACTATCTTAACCGCCTGGCGGCTGCGTTCCGGCCCGCGCACGTGCGGCACGATGCAGTAACTGCAAAAATTGGTACACCCGGTCATCACCTGGACCCAGGCATGGTAGTCGCTGCTTCGGTGCGAGGGGAGATCCCCACTGAGATGCGGACTTTCATGGAAAGCCCCGATGCCTCCCGTCGATCCCAGGGCATCATCCAACAGTTCCGGCAGCTCACTGATATTCTCGGGGCCGAAAGCCACGTCGAGAAAAGGCAGCTCGGTGAAGATCTCTTCCTTGCGGCTCTGCGCGAAGCAGCCGCCCAGAGCCACCAGGCGCTGAGGCCTTTCCTTCTTCAGGCGGCTGGCCTCGCCCAGGCGCCCCATGAGCCGCGTCTCGGCCGACCGCCTCACCGAACAGGTATTGAAGACGAGCAGATCGGCCTCTTCGGGATCGGTGACCGCCGTCCACCCTCTCCCCTCCAGCACCCCCCGGATCCTCTCCGAGTCATGCTCATTCATCTGGCAGCCAAACGTAGTCAGGTGATAAGTGCGAGGATGTCCGTCAGAATTCATTTCAGGCCCAAATAATCAGGGAGCGTCGGCCCCGCGTTACAAATAAATGCAGGTAGGGCGGTTGGCTTTTTTCCCGACCGAACGGTTGTCGAAGACCGAAAGAGAGGGAGGGAAAAAAGCCAACCGCCCGCCGCACAAATTATTTCGCGAACTCGGTAGCCCGGCTCTCCCGGATTACCGTAACCTTGATCTGCCCCGGATAATCCAGCTGCTTCTCGATCTCCTTGGCGATCTCACGGGAAAGCAGAGCGGCACCGTCGTCGTTGATCTCTGTCGGCTTGACCATGACGCGAATCTCGCGCCCAGCTTGCATGACGTAGCACTTCTCCACGCCAGGCCTGCTGACGGCTATGTTCTCCAACGATTCCAGACGTTTGATATAGCTTTCAAGGCTGTCGCGCCGGGCTCCCGGACGCGCCGCGCTGATGGCGTCCGCCGCCTGTACCAAAACAGCCTCGACTGTTTGCGGTTCGATGTCGGAATGATGCGCCTCGATTGCGTGGACCACAGCCTGCGATTCGCGGTTCTTCTTGGCCAGGTTGGCCCCGATCTGCGTATGGGTGCCTTCCACCTGATGATCGACTGCCTTACCGATGTCGTGCAACAAGCCCGCCCGCTGTACGATCTTGACGTTAGCTCCCAGCTCCGCGGCCATGATCCCCGCCAGATGGCTGACTTCCAGGGAGTGGGCCAGGACGTTCTGACCGTAGCTGGTACGGTACTTGAGGCGCCCGAGCAGCTTGATGAGATTGTCGGAGAGTCCGTGCAGATTGGCTTCGAGCATCGCCTGCTCGCCGGCTTCCAGGATGGTCTTGTCGACTTCCGCCTTAGCCTGCTTGTAAGTGTCTTCGATGCGGGCCGGATGGATGCGGCCGTCCGTGAGCAGTTTGGTCAGGGTCAGCCGGGCTATCTCCCGCTTGACGCCGTCAAAACCGCTGAGCACCACCGCTTCCGGAGTGTCGTCAATGATGACGTCGATGCCGCTGATATTCTCCAGGGCGCGGATGTTGCGACCTTCGCGGCCGATGATCCTGCCTTTCATTTCATCTGACGGCAGCGGCACTACTGAAACGGTCGTTTCCGCGGCATGGTTGGCCGCTGTGCGCTGGATGCTGAGCGACAACACATTGCGCGCCCGGCGATCCGCTTCCCGCTTGGCTTCATCCTCGATGTTCCTGACCATCTTGGCCATATCATGGCGAACTTCATCTTCCACCTGACGCAGCAGCAAGTCCTTGGCCTGCGCGGTGGACAGCCCCGAAAGCCTTTCCAGCTGCTGCCTTTGCTCTTCCAGAGCCTGCTGCAAATCGTCGCCGATCTTCTTGTTGTTCGCTTCACGGTCGCTCAGGGATTGCTCGCGGCGCTTGAGGTCCGCCTCATTGTTGGCAAGAGATTTCTCCCGGTCCTCCAGGCGCTGCTCGCCCTTGACGATCTCGGCGCGCCGCTCCTTGAGCTCCTCTTCCGCTTTTTCCTTCAGTTTTTGTGCTTCCTCACGCGCCTCCACCTGGGCGGCGCGCTGCATCGTCTCGATCTCGCGCTCCGCATCGGCGCGCAGCTTGTCCGCCTCTTTCCCGGCGGAGCCGACCCTGGCATCCACAATATACTTGCGGATCAGGAAACCGGCAGGCAGCGCAACGATCGCGACGATGATCGCTACCAGTAATTCAGTCACAGTATCTCCATTCTCAAGAATGCAAAAAGCCGAGCATCTGCTCGGCCTCGCCGGATTCTATGTAAAGGCAATTAGCGGTGGCCGCCAAGCCAGCGGCCGCTCGCGTATTTATCTATGGTTAGTGAAAACTATGAGCTTGTTTTTGACACTATTTTAGCTTTTCACTAAGCACTAATGGCCTTGTTTGCCGGCCGTTTGCCTTTAGGTTACAGAAAATCCGAAACTATCGTGCTAACGATGGTTGAGCAGATGAATCGTGGAACAACTCAATTCTATAGCCGCGCGCGGGGGAAGTCAAAGCAACGAACAGGAAACAATGGGACACCCTCCTCATTTTCGTTTAGCGCTCACGCTGGCCTAACGGTTCGCCCGAATATAAATGAGTAGGGTGTCCCCGAATTATCGAGTGGGTGTCCCTGAATTTATCTGAGACTGATGGAATCTATGATTTTGCAGCCGCTTCCTCGGCTTTTGCCTTGGCATCAGCTTCGGCCGCCATTTCATCAATGCCCTGCGCAACAGTCACGCCTGCGGCGATGAGCACCTCGGCCAGGATCCTGTCACCCAGCTCCGGGTTCTCCTTGAGATACGCCTTGACGTTATTGCGGCCCTGCCCCAGGCGTTCGCCGGAGTATGAGAAGAACGCGCCGCTTTTATCCACGACGCCGTGCGCTACGCCCATGTCGAGGATGTTGCCCTCGCGGGAGATGCCCTCGCCGTACATGATGTCGAATTCAGCCTGCCGGAACGGCGCCGCCATCTTGTTCTTGACTACCTTAGCGCGGACCCGGTTGCCAATGGGCTGCGTCCCCTCCTTGAGGGTCTCGATGCGACGCAGGTCCAGCCGCACCGACGCGTAGAACTTGAGCGCCTTGCCGCCGGGGGTCACCTCGGGATTGCCGAACATGACGCCGATCTTTTCCCGCAGCTGATTGGTGAAGATCGCCACCGTGCCGGTCTTGTTGAGCGTGCCGGCCAGCTTCCGGAGCGCCTGGGACATCAACCGGGCCTGCAGGCCCATGTGGGAGTCCCCCATCTCACCCTCAATCTCAGCCTTAGGTGTCAGCGCTGCGACGGAGTCGATAGCCACGACATCCATGGCGCCGCTCCTGATCAGCATCTCCGCGATCTCGAGCGCTTGCTCGCCATAATCCGGCTGGGAGACCAGCAGATCGTCCACATTCACGCCGATCCGTTTCGCGTAGGCCGGATCCATGGCGTGCTCCGCGTCGATGAAGGCGCAGATGCCGCCCATCTTCTGGGCTTCGGCGATGATGTGGTACACCATCGTCGTCTTGCCCGACGCCTCCGGCCCGAACACCTCGATGACGCGCCCGCGCGGTACGCCGCCGATGCCCAGCGCGATGTCCAGACCCAGTGCTCCGGTGGGGATGGCGCTCACCCGGACCTTCGCCGAGTCATCCCCCAATCGCATGATCGATCCCTTGCCGAACTGCCGTTCGATCTGGCCCACTGCGACTTCCAACGCTTTATCTTTTTCCACTTCCGCCTCCTATGTCAGTCGGACCGTTTTGAGGGGCTCATGCAGGGCCCCTTCTGGCTTGAGGATGCTATTATACAAGGTCACTCGGACGGCTGTAAATTTGATTGGTTCGGGGTGGATTTCAGCCAGATCCAGGTGCACGCGTCCGCGCGAGCGGGCCACGGTGACGTGAGGGAAATAAGGCCTTTTCTCCCGCTGATAAAGCTTATTCCTCACCAGTCCACCAGCAAGACGGTCTTGAATGGCCATCAGACGCCCTGAGGGCTCGTCTATGACTGCCGCAATGACCCGCGGCTGCCTTCCCTTGGGCAGCCCCACCAGACCGGTAGCGTCCGCCTCAAAAGCCGGCTCCCCTTCAAGCTCATGGAGTACGGCGGCGGCCCGATCGCGCTCCTCCTCCCCCATCCGTCCCAGGAACGCCAGAGTCACATGCAGTTGTGGTTCGGGGGTGAGGCGCAGCCATCTTTCCCCCGACAAATATTTCTGCTGCCAGGCAACCAGCGCCTGGGTGGCGGCTTCCGGGATCTCGACGGCGACAAACAGGCGGAAAGAAGGGCCACGTGGCTCACGCGCGCGGCCAACGGATTTCCTCTCACGGGGACCAGCCATGGGAATATTCTACAGGAAGCTGCCGGCAGCCGCCCGGGTGGGCAGCGTCGAATGGTTAAGCGGCGGGTGCGGGTGTTTCCAGGGTCTCGCGCACCGTCTCAAGCAGATCGGGTAGTGAGAAAGGCTTCTGGAGGAAGCGATACTCCCGGTCTCTGATGGTATCGAGATCCTGTGTCTTGTCGGTGTAACCGCTCGAGAGCACAACGGGCAGGGAGCCATTGTGGGAGCGAAGGTGCTCGACCAGTTCCACCCCGCTTTCACCCGGCAAAACGACATCACTGAATACGAGCTGGATGTCGCCTTTTTCACTGACGAAGATATCGAAGGCCTGCTTCGCGTCAACCGCGGTGAGCACCTCATAACCGTTATCGCTCAACATCCGCTCGATTGTGCCCCGTACAGCTTCTTCATCTTCAACCAGCAGGATGCGCTCGCCGCATCCCCGGCTGGAGCAGCTGCGCGCAGACTGGCGTACTTCATGCTCACTGATGGGCAGAAAGATCTTGTATGCGGTGCCCACGCCCTGGGTGCTCTCGACTTCGATCCAGCCGCCATGCTGCATGATAATGCCGTAAGCAACCGCCAGCACCATGCCGTCCTGCTCCAAGGTTGCGCTATAGAAAGGCTCGAAGAAATGCTCGACAGCCTCATCATCCATGCCCTCGCTGTCGTCGCTCAGTTTCACGCACACGAATTCGCCTGGGTAAGCTTCAACGTGGGACATGGCATATTCCTCATCAAGCTTTACATGCTCAGTTAATACATCGATGTGGCCGCCGACGGGCATGTGACGCCGGGAGTACAAAGCCAGGCTGATTAATACCTGAGCCAGGGCACCAGAGTCAGCATCCACTACGCATGGTTTTTCGTCGGTCTGGATCCTCACCTCGATGGCTTCCCCGAGAACATGCGTCAACTGCCTGCTGGCCGCGCTGAGCCGCAGGTTCAGATCGATAGGCTCCAGGTTAAGAGGCTGACTGCGGCTAAACAACTGTAGCTGCCTGGTGAGCGATGACGCTTTCTCGATGGAACGCCTGATCTCATTCAGGCTATCCATGATCTGGCTATCAGCGGGAACCTGGCCGATAGCCATCTCTGCCTGACCGCTCATGGTGGTCAGATAGTTGTTGAAATCATGGGCGACGCCCCCGGCCATCCGGCCGATGCTCTCCAATTTCTGAGCCTGGCCGAGCTCAGCTTCCATCTGCATCTGGGCGGTCACATCCCGCATGATGCCGCGGTAACCGGTGATTTCGCCCTCGCCGTTGTAAATCGCCGTGCCAGACTCCACTACATGGATGCGCTCGCCGTCCTTTTTCTTCAATTCGACTTCAAAGTTCTCGACAAAGCCGTCCTTCTCCATCATTTGCTGGCCGGTCACCCAGTCGCTGTATCTCACATACAGATCGTTGGATATATCAGCACCGAGCAGTTCCTGGCGGGAATCGTATCCGAACAGGGCGACGCCAGCTGGATTGATGTCGACAAACCGGCCTCCGGGCGTCTTGAGATAAATGGCGTCAATAGAGTTTTCAAAGATGGCGCGGTATTTTTCTTCGCTGACAGCCAGCGCTTTTTGATCCTCTTCCTGACGCTTCTTGGTCCGGTCAAGGCGGTTGAAGTAAAGCAGCATACTGAAAAGAATAAACGCGTTCATCAGGCCGGTGATAGCTCCGACGACAAGATGCTCCTCATCCAGATATTCGATCTCAGGATGAAGGATGGCGTCGACGATCGCCCCCAGATTGGCCATGAACAGAACGGCCGTAACCGAAATTGAGATCTGGAACAAGAGCCTATGTTTGCCCTTGGGGATGGACACTTGGCGCGATGATGACACGGGCGTCTCCGCCTTTTGTTGCGATAAAGGATTGCCTCCGCGCCGCCTCGTGGAATCTGTCAGAAACGGCAGCCGGCCCTACGCGTGCTGTCGGTCGCCTCGACCGCTTGCTTGAGCCAAATTCGTCAGTGGATTCCCTGATTTGCCGTTCGTCGGATCAACTGCCTGCGAGCAGCTTCCTGGTGATCTCGGCGACATGATTTCCCTGGAAGTGGGCGCCAGCAAGCTCATTTTCGCTGGGTTGGCGCTCACCCTGGCCGCCGGCGATCGTAGAGGCGCCGTATGGCGAACAGCCGGTGATTTCATCGATGCGGGTCTGCCCCTGGAATGTGTATGGAAGCCCAACGATCACCATGCCGTGGTGCAACAGGGTGATGTGAAGGCTGAGGATGGTCGATTCCTGCCCGCCGTGCTGGGTCGCCGAACTGGTGAAGACACTGCCCACCTTCCCGACTAATTTTCCCTGGCTCCATAATCCGCCGGTGGAATCGAGGAACTGGCGCATCTGGCCACATACACTGCCGAAACGGGTTGGGGCACCGAAGATGATCGCATCCGCACCCGCCAGATCATCCAGCATGCCAATAGTGCAGACCGGAATGTCTTTGACTACCTTCTGTGCTTCGAGAGCCCCCATCTTTTCCAGCACTTCATCCGGAAGCGTCTCGGGGACCCGCATCATCTGTACCTCGGCGCCCTCGACCTCGCCGGCGCCCTCCGCGATTGCCTGCGCCATCTGGTAGACATGGCCGTACATGGAGTAAAAAACCACCGCGATCTTCATTCCCGCTCACCGCCTTTTCGTGGATAGCCTGCTATAAGTGGCTTATACCACGTTGGCAAAAACCAAAACTATGATTCGTGGGGAATGATGACCGCGGCCAGGGGGGTTTATTTGGGGAATTCGGAGGCCAGTTTGCGCTGGAGCATCCTTAGCGCTTCCCGGACTGCCTGTTGCTGGATCTGGGCGCGGTCGCCAGAGAAATGAAAGGCTTCCACGAGATCGCCAGCATCGGAAGAAACACAGATATACACGAGACCGACCGGTTTTTCCGCGGTGCCTCCCGCGGGCCCGGCGACACCGGTGATGCCGATGCCGTAGTCAGCTTTCAGGGCAGCCCGGACGCCGAGAGCCATTTGCTGAGCGACAGGTTCGGAGACAGCGCCGACCCGTTCCAGAGCCTCCTGGCGAACCTTGAGCAGATCATGCTTGACGTCGTTGTGGTATGCGATGACACCTCCGACAAAGTAACCCGAGGCGCCGGAATTGGCGGTGATTGCTGCTCCCAGCAAGCCACCGGTGCAGGACTCCGCGACCGCTAGTGTCTTTTGGCGCCTGAGCAACTCCTCACCGATCTGGGCGGACAGCTCATTCATTTATCGATTCCCGCGCTGTTATGCCCGAGACTGCGGTGTGGCCGGCACTCTGCGTTTCAACCGGCGCCTTGATCCAGCGCCGAGCCTTCCAGAAATAATCCACTCCGGACCAGACTGTGAGCACGGCGGCGAGGTAAAGCAGATACCAGCTTACCGGCCTTCCCAGTATATCTCCGTACTGGGGAAGGATCAGGGCGATGACGGCAACGACCTGGCTGGAAGTCTTGACCTTTCCGAGTGGACTGGCAGGGATGACGACGCCATCGGCGGCGGCCATCAGCCGGAGTCCGGAAACCGCGAATTCCCGTGAGATGATCACCATCGCTACCCACGCCTTTACCTGGCCAAGTTCGACAAGTGACACCAGGGCTGCGGAGATCAACAGTTTGTCGGCGAGGGGGTCCAGGAGTTTTCCCAGAACGGTCACGGCGTTGCGCGACCGCGCAAAATATCCATCGAGGGTGTCGGTGAGCGCGGCGGCTACGAAAATTCCCACAGCGATGGCGTCACGGTGCGGGACCAGCGACAGCCCCAGCAGAAACGCCATGAAGACAGGAATAAGCAGAATGCGGATGATGGTGAGGCCATTGGCGAGGGTTACCGGGACCCTCATCCCTGCCCCAGGCCCGACCCTGTGATCTGATATGTGGCGCCCGTCTTTTGCGGGACTTCCTGATCCTTGCCATTTATGCTGACTTCCAGGCCCACGGCGCTACCGACCGTAAGCCATACTTTGGCGGTTCCCAATTTTGCGGCGTCGAGCGTCTTGCTCTCGCCCGGCGCCAGCATGTCGGCCCAGATAACGTCGCCGTCAGCACTGTCCCTGTGGACCTCCACCCAGTTGTCGGTGGTTGTCGAGGTGAGGACCAGGCTCTCCAGCGTAGCCGCCTGGGTCGGAGTCGTCGCCGTGCGGGTGGTGGCCCCTGGTGTTGTCGCGGGCGATGTGGCGGTGGTGGCGGCTTCCAACTCAGTGGTGGTCACCAGGGATGGCTGGCTGCTGGTGGCGTTCCCCCAGCCCAGATACGCCAGCACGGCGATGATGGCGACCGCCAGAATGGCCACGAATACATAGTTGCGGTTCTTCTGGCTGCTGCGGCTGCGCGGCGCCGGCTCTCCCTGTGCAGGGCCGGCCGCATGGATGATGTGCTCACGGTGATCACCGGAGCCATAGTGCTCGTTATATTCATCCAGGAGCAGCTGGTAATCGATGCCGAGATACTCCGCATAGGTGCGGAGAAAACCCTTCACATAGGTGCCGCCGGGGAGGACATCAAAATCCTCGTTCTCCATGGCCTGGATGTATTTGACGCGGATCTTGGTATCGTCTTCCGCCCTCTGCAGGGAGATATCCCGCCGGACGCGCGCGTCTCTCAGTGTTGTGCCGATCTCGAACATGCTCTCCAATTCCCAATTGCTTTTGAATCCGGGGATAATGAGCCGAATGACCCACGAATGAAAATTCTACCAGCAAATGGCGGTAAATGTTGACATCAGAGTACTGGCTGCTAAGATTAAACGGACCTGACCCAGGGGGAAGATGATCGCTACCTTCGAGGGTAGGAACAAAATTTTATCGCGGGCGGTGACGGGGGTCTACCCTCAGGCAACGGCGCGCTATGACCGGCTGGCGGAGCGCCGGTTTTTTTTATGGGGAGGCGCCGGTGCATGAATACGCGGTGACAGAGGGTATCCTGGCGATCGTCCAGGAAGAGGCTGTGAAGGCCGGGGCCTCGCGCGTGGACGAGATAGTGATCATGATCGGTGAGCTTTCAACTTTCGTGGACGAATCTATCGATCTCTATTTTGCGGAGCTGTCCAAGGGGACCGTCGCGGAGCGGGCCCGTCTGGTTTTCAACAGAGTGGAAGCCCGGGCAGACTGCCTGGCCTGCAAAGCGGAGTTCCGGCCGTTAAGTGCCCTATATTCTTGTCCGGAATGTGGTTCTCCCCTGTGCCATCTGAAAGAGGGCAGCGAATTGTACATCGACAGCATCGAGGCGACATGAGGATCGAGGTCAAGCAGAACATCCTGGCTGATAATTCACGGGCGGCGGCTGCGAACCGTCTGCGCCTGTTGGAAAGCGGGGTCTGCCTGGTGAACCTGATGGCGGCCCCGGGCGCTGGCAAGACCAGCACGATCATCAAGGCCATCGAGAGCTTGCAGGGCGATATCTCGATGGCGGTGATAGAAGGCGACATCGCATCGGAGATCGACGCGCTGACGATCGAATCCATGGACGTGCCGGCTATCCAGATCAATACCGGTGGAGCCTGCCATCTGACCGCCACCATGGTCACTCAGGCGCTGGATCACCTCGACCTGGCCTCGCTGGATCTGATCATCATCGAAAATGTCGGCAATCTGGTCTGTCCCGCGGAGTTCGACCTGGGTGAGAGCTCACGGGTGATGATTTCCAGTATCACAGAGGGTCATGACAAGCCCCAGAAATATCCCTTGATGTTCCGGGAAGTCGAGGCCGTGATCATCAACAAGGTCGACCTCCTGCCCTATTGTGATTTTGACATGGAAAATTTTCGCGGTGTCGTCAACAGCCTTAATCCGTCTGTCCAGATCTTTGAACTATCCTGCCGTGATGGCGCCGGTGCCCAGAACTGGTGCGAGTGGTTAGCCGGCACAGTCACACGCAGCCGCGCCACCCACAGCCGGTGACGGCATGACACGGCAGGGCAAGAATACAGCCGCACCGGTGCGCTGCATCATCACCGTATCCGGAGTGGTCCAGGGTGTGGGTTTCCGTCCGTTCATCCACCGCCTGGCTGTTGAGCGCGGCCTATGCGGCACTGTGAGGAACACCTCAAGCGGAGTTGTGGTCGATATTGAGGGCCTTGCCCCAGCGGTCGAAGGCCTGCCCGCAGCTATCCGGGAGGGGGCACCACCAAACAGCCGGATTACCAGCCTCGAGATCATTCCGGCAGCGCCGGCCGGATACACACATTTTGCGATCGGCGACTCCGAGACCAGCGCGGATGGCTGGCAGCATGTCAGTCCCGACAGTTGCACCTGCTCCGAGTGCCTGCACGAGCTTTTCGATGCTGCCGACCGCCGCTACCGCTACCCCTTTGTCAACTGCACAAATTGCGGCCCCCGCTTCACCATCATTGAAGATCTGCCGTACGACCGTCCGCTGACCACGATGCGCCGGTTCGAGATGTGTCCTGATTGCCAGCAGGAATATGAAAACCCGGCTGACCGCCGTTTTCATGCGGAACCAAACGCCTGCCCCGCATGTGGCCCCAGGCTGTGGTTCGCCGGCGAGCGAGGTGCCGAGCTGGATGTCGGTGACCCGGTCGAGGCAGCCGCCTGCCGGCTGGGCTCGGGTGCTATCATCGCCCTCAAGGGGCTTGGTGGCTTTCAGCTGTCCTGTCAGGCAGAGGACGCCCAGGCGGTAGCCCGCCTGCGGCAGCGTAAGCGCCGGCCACACAAGCCGTTTGCTGTCATGGTCAGGGACGTTGACGCCGCGGCCAGGATCTGCCTGATCAATGATGCGGAGCGGCAACTGCTGGAGTCTGCTGAGCGCCCGATCGTCCTGCTCCAGCTGCGCGCGGCCGCAGCCCTGCCTGGCGTAGCCCCCGGGCTGGACCAGTTGGGGATCATGCTGCCCTGCGCTCCATTGCACTTTTTACTCGCGGACGCCGCAGCTGGTCCCCTGGTGATGACCAGCGGCAACCTTTCCGAAGAACCAATCTGCCGCACAAACAGCGAAGCCCTTTCCAGCCTGTCCGGCATCGCAGACTACTTTCTGCTACACGACCGGAAGATCGTCTCTACTTACGATGACAGTGTCGCCATGGTGGCCGCAGGTCAACCACTGCTCATCAGACGAGCCCGCGGCTTTGCACCGCTTCCCATCAGGATCGGGCCGGTGGAAGACGGCGATGCCGCCATTCTGGCTACCGGTGCGCAGTTGAAGAATACTTTTTGTCTCTTGCGCGGAGGGGATGCCTTCGTTTCTCAGCACATGGGCGACCTTGAGGATGCCGAGACGCTCCTGCATTACGAGCGCACCATCGAGCTATACGAAAAACTGTTTGATGTTCGCCCCAAGCTGATCGCAGCCGATCTGCATCCTGAATACCTGGCGTCTGCCTATGCCCGGGAGCGTTCCAGACAGCCTGTGCCCATCCAGCATCACCGGGCGCATATCGCCGCCTGCCTGGCGGATAATCAATTTAGCCGCACGGTCATTGGGGTCTCATTCGACGGCACCGGCCTGGGCGATGACGGAGCCGTCTGGGGTGGTGAGTTCTTCCTGGGTAACCTGAGCGGCGACCTGGTCAGAACAGCGCACCTCGCCTACGTGCCATTGCCGGGAGGCGACGTCGCCGTCAAGGAGCCGTGGCGTACGGCGCTGGGAGCGGTCTGGCAACATCTGCCGGAACGATTCGACCAGGCAGCACGTTTGATGGATATACCAGCGGAACGCAGCGCTGCCTTGGGACGGCAGTTGAATGCGCAATTGAACTGCCCCCCCACGTCGAGCTGCGGCCGCTTGTTCGATGCCATGGCCGCGCTCATCCTCGGCATCACTGCGGTGACCTATGAAGCTCAGGCAGCGATGGAGCTGGAGTCTGTTGCTCGAGCCTATCTGACCAGCGGAGTTGTCGTGGAGCCGCTCTCATTTTATCTCGACGTGGACAGAACACCCTGGACCCTGTCTCCAGCGGCAGCGGTGGCGAGTGTGCTCGAAGGGGTCCAGCGCGGCGTGCCAGCCGGGGCATTGGCGGCCGGTTTCCACCTGGGGGTTTGCCAGTCTATAGTACAGACATGCGGTACGATCGCTGAAGCCAGCGGGGTCGGCACGGTCGCGCTCTCGGGAGGCGTCTTTCAAAACCGTTTGCTGCTGGAGCTGGTTTCAAGCTGCCTCCGTGATCAGGGACTGGATGTGCTGCGTCATCGCCAGGTGCCTCCCAATGATGGGAGTATCAGCCTGGGTCAGGCGGTCCTCGCGCATTTCTTGTCAAAACCTTAAGAATCTGAAGGCGGGGCCATCACCATGTGTCTTGCAGTACCAGCAAAGATCACTGAAATCACCAACGGGGTAGCAACCGTCGAGCTGGGCGGCATCACCCGTCAGGCGTCTCTCATGCTGCTGCCGTCGGCCTCTTTAGGCGACTATGTGCTGATCCATGCCGGGTTCGCCATCACCCTGGTGGACGAACGGGAGGCCGCGAAGACCCTGGCCATTTTTGATGAACTGGCGGCCGCGCTCGAAGAGTCTCAAAATACTGAAACCGGCCAAGAGCCCTGAAAGGGAGCGCCTGATGCCGCTGGCATTTCTGGACGATTTCCGCAGCGCCCCGGTGGTCAAGACCCTGCTCGGCGAATTGCAGGCGCAAGTAGCCGCACTCGGCCGCCCCATCAAGATCATGGAAGTCTGCGGCACCCATACCATGGCCATCTCCCGCCACGGCATTCGCCAGGCAGCCCCCCGGGAGATCGGCCTGATCTCCGGCCCTGGATGCCCAGTCTGTGTCACCTCAAATCGCGATATCGATACTTTTCTGGAGCTGGCGGCGCTGCCGGATGTGATCACCGCCACCTTTGGCGACATGGTGCGCGTGCCCGGCACCAGGAACGGACTGGCTGAAGCCCGTGGGCAAGGCGCTGATGTGCGCGTGGTTTATTCCACCCTGGATGCCCTGGACCTGGCCCGCAAGCATCCCGGCAGGGATGTCATCTTTTTCGGTGTCGGCTTCGAGACTACGGCACCGACGGTCGCCGCAGCGGTCGCTCAGGCCATGCAGGAAGGATTGGATAACTTTTTTGTTCAGAGCGCTCACAAAGTCGTGCCGCCGGCGCTGGAGGCCCTGGCCAACACGCCGGGTCTGGCTCTCGATGCTTTCTTGTGCCCCGGCCATGTCTCCGCGATCATCGGCCCTCAGGCTTATGAGCCGGCCGCGTCCGAGCATGGCATCCCCTGCGTGATCGCGGGCTTCGAACCGGTGGACATTCTTCAGTCCCTTATCATGATTGTCGAGCAGGTGCGGAAAGGCCGGGCAGCGGTTGAAGTGCAGTATTCGCGAGGCGTGCGCCGCGATGGCAATCCCGCGGCCACGGAGCTGCTGGCATCTGTCTTCGAACCGTGTGATGCGGAGTGGCGAGGCATCGGCGTTATCCCTGGAAGCGGCCTGGCGCTGCGCGAGGAATATGCCGCCCATGATGCCTCCCGTAAATATGATATTGATGTTTCCTGGTCACGCGAACCCAGTGGCTGCATCTGCGGCGCGATCCTCACCGGGCTCAAGGCGCCAGCGGATTGCCGGCTATTCGCCGGAGCGTGTACGCCCGAGCATCCGGTGGGTCCCTGCATGGTGTCATCTGAAGGCACCTGTGCCGCCTACTTCCAGTACGAGCTATAGCCGTGACCGACGAATTCAACACTGGTGACAACCGCTCAGTTCTGCTTTCTCATGGCAGCGGCGGCCGGCACACCCAGGAACTTGTACAGGGTTTGTTCGCCCGCGAGTTGGGAAACCCGATCCTGGGCCGCATGGATGACTCTGCGACAATCGAGCTGGAAGGCCGCCTGGCGTTCACCACTGACAGCCACGTCGTCTCCCCTCTGTTCTTCCCCGGGGGCGACATCGGCAGGCTTTCAGTCACAGGGACCGTCAATGATCTGGCCATGGTGGGAGCCGTGCCCCTTTATCTGAGCGCCGGCTTCATCATCGAAGAGGGCTTGCCCATGGCGGACCTGGAGCGGATCGTCGTTTCCATGCGTGACGCATCCAGGGAGGCGGAGGTTCAGATCGTCGCCGGTGACACCAAGGTGGTGGAGCACGGCGCAGCTGACGGACTATTCATCACCACCAGCGGGATCGGGATCATACCGGCGGGAGTCAAAGTATCCGGGGCGGGCGCCCGTCCTGGCGATGCGATCATTCTCAGCGGCACCCTGGGCGACCATGGCGTGGCGGTGCTCAGCCGCCGTGAGGGGATCACCTTCGACACGGATGTCGTCAGCGACTGCGCTCCTCTGGGAGGGCTCGTGCGCCGGATGCTGGAAACTTCCAAGCGGGTCCGGGTCCTGCGCGATCCGACCCGCGGCGGCCTGGCGGCTTCGCTGAATGAGATCGCCAGCGCCTCCGGAGTCTCCATTGAGATTTACGAGGAAGCCATCCCGATGCAGGCCGGCGTGCAGGCGGCTTGCGAGATGCTGGGGCTTGACCCGCTAGTGCTGGCCAATGAGGGCAAGCTTCTGGCCATGGTCGCTGACCAGGATGTTCCCCGGGTACTCGAAGAGATGCGGGCTCATCCCCTGGGCGCGTCCGCGGCTGTGATCGGCCGTGTGGAACAATCGGACCGGGCGCGCGTCACCGTGCGCACCGTACTCGGCAGCCGCCGCGTGCTGATCATGCCTAGCGGTGAACAGCTGCCCCGAATCTGTTGAGCCTCCGGTTGAAAACCGCTCGTCATGAGGACTAGGATCTTTCTTAGTAATATCAGTAGCCGAGATCCGCGTGTGGATGCGGGGGAACCAGGTTACCGGGGCGAAGCCGCCATCTGAGTCACACTGGTGGCAGGACACTTCCAGGTCCCAGCCCGTCAGCTAACCCCGTAGGCATTTGGAAGAACTGTCCAAAGTCACTGGCCTCGCAATTTTCGCCTCTGACAATCTCTCATCAGTTGCGTACGCGACAGAGGAGATCCTGCTGGCGCTGGTGCTCGCGGGATCGGCCCTGCTCAACTACTCCATATATATCAGCGTCGGCATTGCGACTTTGCTTGCCATCATCGCCGTCTCGTACTTTCAAACCATTCACGCCTATCCCTCGGGGGGCGGCTCTTACATAGTGGCCAAGGACAACCTGGGGGTCAAAGCCGGCCTCGTGGCCGGGGCTGCTCTGCTGATTGATTACGTTCTGACAGTAGCCGTCAGTGTCACCGCGGGCGTGGCGGCGGTCACATCGGCAATTCCCTCTTTGTTGGAACACAGAGTCATCCTGTGTCTGGTGGCTATCGCGATAATCATGCTGGGAAACCTGCGAGGCGTGCGCGAAGCCGGCAAGATATTCTCTTTGCCAACCTATGTGTTCATATTCAGCCTTTTGGGGCTGATCGCCGTGGGTCTGGTAAAGGCGTATACGGGAGAGGAGCCTCCGGCTGGCGCAACCCTTGAAGCTACTGGATCATATGTCACGCTGTTTGTGGTTTTGCGCGCCTTCGCCTCAGGTTGTGCGGCAGTGACAGGAATCGAGGCGGTGTCCAACGGCGTGCGCGCCTTCCGGCCACCTGAAGCCCGCAATGCCAGCACGACGCTGTTGATCATGGCGGTGATTCTGGGAACAATGTTCGTCGGTACTTCATTCCTGGCGGATCACTATCACATCCTGCCGGTAGAGAATGAGACCGTGCTGTCCCAACTGGCCGCAGTGATTTTCTCCAAAGGCATCGTTTACTACGTGATCCAGGCGGCGACGGCCTTCATCCTCATCCTGGCCGCGAACACCTCGTTCCAGGATTTTCCCCGGCTATCATCCGTGATGGCGGCTGACGGCTTCATGCCCAGGCAGATGGGAAGCCGCGGCGACCGGCTGGTCTTTTCCAACGGTATCCTGATCCTGGGTGTATTCTCGGCGCTCCTCGTGATTATGTTCCGGGGCGATACGCATAAACTTATTCCGCTGTATGCAGTCGGAGTATTCCTGGCGATTACACTGTCGCAGGCCGGAATGGTTGTCCACTGGTTGCGGGAGAGGGGCAAATGGTGGCGCCGGAACATGTTTATCAACGGCCTCGGCGCGGTAACGACCGCCGTCGTGGTTGTAATCATCGCCTCGACTAAATTCATCGGTGGCGCCTATATCGTGATTATCGCTATTCCCGTGATTGTTTATCTCACGCTTAAGGTTCACAGTCATTACCAGGATATCGCCCGGCAACTCTCCCTCGAGGAAGGCGACCCGATCCCGGCTTACACCCACCATAAAGTGATCGTGCCGGTTTCCGGGGCACACCGGGCAGTGCGCTATGCCCTGCAATATGCCAGGGTACTCTCAGATGATGTCGTGGCCATCTATGTTTGCTTCAACCCCGCGGACTCCGCGGTAGTCAAGGAAAAGTGGAAGAAGTATGAGCTCGATGTCCCGTTGCTCGTGCTGGAATCTCCCTACCGCTCAGTGATCGAGCCGCTGGTCGATTACATCAACGCCTTTCGCACGACGCATCCCGGCGGCGTGGTCACTGTGGTGCTGCCGGAATTTGTCCCTCAGAAGTGGTGGCATCATCTGCTCCACAACCAGACCGCGTGGCTGATCAAGGGTGTGTTGCTGTTCAAACGGGGAGTGGTTGCGACCAGCGTGCCGCTGCATCTGAAGAAGTAAGCCCGTTATGCTCTGTTCTTAATCCAGATCGTCAACAGCGTCTGTTTCTTCCGTGACGGCATCGTAATCCTCGGCAAATCTGTCGGCGGCGGACCCCAGAGCACTCGAGCTGTCTCCCAGGATCTTCACCAGGTCGTCCTCGCTCATCAGCACCCGGCGCGGCTTGCTGCCTTCGTAGCCGCTGATGACACCGCGGCGCTCCAGCATATCGATTAGCCGGCCGGCACGGGTGTATCCGACCCGGAGCCGCCGCTGCAACACAGAGACAGAGGCTGTACCCATTTCTACCACAAGCTTCATAGCCTCCGGCAGCAGGTCATCCTCATCGGTGGGCAAGCCGTTGCTATCAACGGCACCCTTCCCTTCCAGCAGCTCCATATCAAATTCGGGCGACAGCTGGCTACGGCAGCGGTCGGTGAGCAGCTGGATCTCTTCCTTCGTGATGAATGCCCCCTGGATGCGTTGCAGCCGGGCGGAGCCCAGCGGACTGTAGAGCATGTCGCCCTGACCCAGCAAGCTCTCGGCGCCGCCGGTATCCAGAATAATACGCGAGTCTTGCTGTGAGGCCACGGCAAAGGAAATGCGGGAAGGGATGTTCGCCTTGATCATACCGGTAATGACATCCACCGATGGCCGCTGCGTCGCCAGCACCAGGTGGATTCCCACGGCGCGAGACTTCTGCGCCAGGCGGATGATGGCGGATTCAACCTCGGTGGGGGAAACCATTATCAGATCTGCCAACTCATCAACCACAAGCAGAATGTGCGGTATCGGCTTCTGGCCCCGGCGTCGGAGAACCTTGTTGAGCTCAGTGATGTTATGCGTCTTAACGAGCTGCATCTTGCTGTAACGGGATTCCATCTCGGCAACCAGGTTGGCCAACACGTTTGTGGCATCTTTCATTACCGAAACCACCGGTGTTAGCAGGTGCGGAATGCTCTCGAATTGGCCCAGCTCGACTCCATTCTTGGGGTCAATGAGGACAAAACGCACCTCATCTGGTGTGGCATGCAGGAGAATTGAAGAAATCAGGCAGTCGATACAGCCGCTCTTGCCGGATCCGGTTGTACCCGCAACCAGTAGATGCGGCATTTTGGCCAGATCGGCATAGATCGGTTTCCCCGAGATATCCTTGCCCAGCCATACCGATAACGGCCCCGCGTTCTTCGGGAAATCGCGGTAGATGTCGCCCAAAGTGACAATGTTGGGGCGCAGGTTGGGAACCTCCACGCCGACGGCCGATTTTCCTGGGATCGGCGCCAGAATCCTGATCTCGGTGGTTGCCAGCGCCATTGCCAGATCGTTTTTAAGAGCAGTTACCTTTGAAAGTTTGATACCGCTGGCGATCTTGATCTCATAACGGGTCACCCGCGGCCCGGAGACTGTGCCGACGACCTGCGATTCTATTCCGAAACTGGCCAGAGTTTCTTCCAGGACCCGCCGGACCCGGTCTACATGATCCGAGGTATTTTCCTTCTGGCCAGCGCTTTTTCGCAGCATGTCGGTGCTGGGCACTTCATAAATCTCTTCCTCAACACCGGCTTCCGGAAATAGCTCATCCTGAATCCCGGTTTCCTCATCGCTCGTGGCCACGGCGGTTATGGCGGTAGCGGTGGCCGTGACCGGGCCGGCGGGTGCATCTTCCACTAACCGGAGAGAATGCTCCTCCTCGGCGAAGATATCGGGGTACGTGCTGGCGCCATTGAGCGGTGCTCCCGGCTCCCCGTTGCTAAAGCTGACCTCTTGCGCCATGGCGGCGCTCTCGGCTGCCGCTACCGGGTCGACACCGAAAGGCGCCTGGATAGCCGGGTCCATCACAGACGTAGCCTCACCCCCGGCGCCGGCGACCGCCGGTTCACCGCTGAGCGCACGCCGTTCGGCTAAGGAACTTTCCCAATGACGCGCTGTCTTGCGGGCGCCGACCGCCGCCCGGCGCGCACCCGTCCCTGAGGCCAGCAAAACCGCCCGTACCGAGGCGCCGGTGAGTAGAAACACGGCCGCCGCCAGCAGAAAAATCGCCGCTAGCGTGCTGCCTACATCACCTATCAGTGAACCTGTCAACCAGTAAAGGCCTTCTCCCGCCAGCCCGCCATGCGCAGCATAATAAGTACTGTCAAAGAATTGGCCGTGCGCTGGATCGGTTCCGAGCAGCGAAAAAGTATTTGCGCCGGTGATGAGGCACAGCGAGATCAGCAGGATGACGGCGCCCACGCGGAAGGCTCGCGGCCCCTTGGGCATTTCCGGAAAAATGAGCCAGGCTCCGGCCAGGATGAGCGCGGGCGGGCAGAGATACGTCATGACTCCGAGAAGATAGCGCAGCCATTGCTCCAGCGCCTCTCCCACGATACCGCCTGACCACCCCTGATAAAGAACCATGCCGATAAAGATGCCGGCTACTCCACAGGCCAGTCCGCTAAGCTCCCGGATCCGCCGGAGATCCTGGCCGCTCTTGCGTCTTGCCGCGGCCTTCTTGCCCCGCGCCGCGGTGGCACGAGAGGCCTTGGAGCGAGTACTCTTTTTGGGGCTTTTCTTTTTTGTGGCTGCCTTTCTTGCCATCCCTTTCCCTTTCACCCCTTGCCGGAAGATTCCGGACTTTAGCGGGGTCTTACCTGGATGCCAGGATCAGACCTCCACGATCACCGCCAGGATCAGCGGCCGCTTCTTGGTCTTCTTCCACAGAAACTTAGCCAGCCGGTTATGGATATGCTCCTGCAACAGGCTGGGATCTGTGATCCCCTGTTCCGATGTATCCATAATTATTTCCTTCACCAGCTCGGAAACCTCTTTCATCAGTTCCCGCCGGTTACCCATATACACAAAGCCCTTAGCGGTGACGTCAGGCGGCGTGACTGGCGTGCCGTCCTGTTCCCGGATCGTCGCCACCACGATAAAAGTGCCATCCCGCGACAGTTTCTGGCGGTCGCGCAGGGTGACATCCTGGATGTCGCCGACATCAAGCCCGTCGACAAAGGTCATGCCGGCGTCGATCTTGTCAGTTATTCTAACCTTGCCGCCGGACAGCTCGACGACGTCGCCGTTAGATGCCATGATGATCCGCCGCCGGTCCATCCCCATTTCACTGGCCAGCTCGGCGTGGTGGTACAGATGCCGGTATTCACCGTGGATCGGCATGAAATATTTTGGCTGTGTCAGATTGATGAGCATCTTCAATTCTTCGCGGGAAGCGTGCCCGGAGACATGCACCGGAGCCACGGACTCGTAAACTACCTTGACCCCCCGTTTGAACAGGCGGTTGATGACGTTATGGACGCTGACCTCGTTTCCCGGCACCGGTTTGGCGGAAAGGATGACCGTGTCGCCCTCGGCGAGATTCACCTTGCGATGATCCCCGAAAGCCATGCGCGTCAAAGCTGCCAGTGGCTCGCCCTGGCTGCCGGACGAAAGGATGCACACCTTCGAAGGCCGCTGGTCGCTGATCTCTCCCAGGCTGATGATCATCTCTTCCGGGATCTTGAGGTATCCTAGTTCGCGTGCGATCTGCACGTTCTTGACCATGGAGCGCCCGACCACCGTCAGTTTGCGGCGATGCTTGCGGGCGGCGTCCGCAATTTGCTGGATCCGGTGGATATGCGAAGCGAACGAGGCGGCGATGATGCGGCCCTGCGCCTGGCTGAAGATCTGGTCGAGCGTCTTGCCGACAGATTTCTCCGGGCCGGTGACCCCTTCCATCTCCGCGTTGGTGGAATCCGAAAGCAGCAGCAGGACCCCTTTTGCTCCCAGATCGCCGAACTTGCCTAGATCGGTGCGGCGGCGATCGATCGGATTGGGGTCGAGCTTGAAGTCGCCCGTATGGATGACAGTGCCGGCATCGGTCGTCACGGCGATGCCGACGCCGTCGGGAATGCTGTGAGTGACGCTGATGAAATCACAGGTGAAGGGGCCGATCTTCACTGGCTCCTTGTCAGAGACCTCGCGCAGATCGGCTTCCATGGCCAGGCCATGTTCCTCCAGCTTGCTGTAAATCATCCCCAAGGTCAGACGGGTAGCATAGACCGGCACATTGATCTCACGCAGCAGGAACGGCAGCGCTCCTACATGATCTTCATGACCGTGAGTCAGCACGATCGCCTCCACCTGATCGGCGCGTTCCCGAAGGAAGGCAAAATCGGGGATGATGAGGTCGATGCCCAGCAGCTCGTCACGGGGGAACATGAGTCCGGCGTCGATGACCAGCAGGCGGCCCTCGTACTCCAGCACCATCATATTCTTCCCGATCTCGCCGAGCCCGCCGAGGGGGATTATTTTCATTACAGGTTTAGTCAATGGTCACACTTAAGGGATAACTCATCTGAGAAGATTTTTTCGGCGCCCGGACCTGAATTCCTGCCGGGAGGGGGCGATCAGGCTTTGATCTCAGCCAGCTCGAGGTCGGTGATAACGCGGCGGAGGACTGCCTCTTCTTCTCCGGTGGCGCTCACCAGCGGCAGGCGCAGTCCGCCCACTTTGTGACCCAGCATGTTGAGAGCTGCTTTGATGGGAATCGGGTTGGTGCTGATGAAGATCGCCTCATAAAGCGGCGTCAGTGAATCATCGATGGCGCGGGCTTCTTCGATGCTGCCAGCCCGGTATAGCTCGACCATCCGCTTCATCTGCGGCCCGGCCAGATGAGAAGCTACGCAGATGCCTCCCCAGCTGCCGTACTCCAGCAACGGGAAGAGCATGTCGTCGTTGCCTGCATAGATGCCCATGTCACAGATCTCGGTGAGGCGCCTGGTTTGCGCCAGATCCGGATTAGCCTGCTTGACCGCCACGATATTCGGCACCTCATTCAGCTGGGCCAGCGTCTCCGGCTCGATGTTGGTGATGCAACGGCCGGGAATGTTATAGAGGATCACGGGTGCATCCGTCGCGGCGGCGATCGCTTCGAAATGGGCTACGACACCGGCAACCGGCGGCTTATTGTAATAGGGAGTGACCGCCAGCACACCATCCACCCCGACCTCTGTGGCGCGCCGGGTCAGCTCTACGCTATGAGCCGTGTCATTTGATCCGGTGCCGGCGATTACCGTGGCCCTGTCGCCAACCGCGTCGCGAACCACGCGGAACAGCTCGACCTTTTCGTCATCCGTCAGGGTCGGCGATTCGCCTGTAGTGCCGCTGACCACGAGACCGTCAGACCCGTTATCTACCAGGAAATGGGCCAGCGCGGCAGTGGATTCGTAGTTGACGGAACCGTCCTCATTGAGGGCGGTCACCATCGCTGTGAGTATGTCACCAAGAGAATTCATGTTTATAGATTATTCCAGATTTACAGGATGTTCTCCAGCCCGACGACTACGGGTTCGTTCAGTTCGGCCACCCGACGCACAGCCAGAACCACTCCCGGCATGAATGATTCCCGGGAAATCGAGTCGTGCCGGACGCTCAACGTCTGCCCCTGGCCGCCGAACACGACTTCCTGGTGAGCTACCAGTCCCGGCAGGCGCACACTGTGGATGGGGATGCCCTTGTGGATCATTCCCCGGGCAGCATGCCCTTCAGGACCCGGTGGCGCCGGTGTGTCCCCGCGAGCAGCTGCCAGCAGCTCAGCCGTGCGCAGCGCTGTTCCGGAAGGAGCGTCCAGTTTCTGGTCATGGTGCAGCTCGATGATCTCGCAGTCAGGCAAATACTTGACGATGTGCCGCGAAACTTCCATCAGCAGCACCGCCCCGATAGCAAAATTGGGAGCGATAAAACATCTGGCGCCGCCCAGCACGGCCTGCGCTTCAATGCCGACCAGCTGTTCCGCGGAGAGGCCCGTCGTACCCACGACGCAATGGACGCCGCCTTCCAGGCATGCCAGAACATTGGCATAGACGGTATCGGGGACAGTGAAATCGACAGCAACGTCCATGTCCTCTGCGGACAGGCAAGCAGCCAGATCGCTATAGAGAGGGACGCCGGCAATCCCGAACGCCGCCCTGGCCTCCTCGGCCGTAAAGGCAGAGTCGACTGCGGCCGTCAGTTCCAGGTCATTCTCAGCCCTCACGGCATCGCAAACCGTGCGGCCCATCTTTCCCAGAGCTCCAATTACGATTACTTTCCTCATGGCGCCTCCACCCTACTATACTTTTCTGTTTGCGGCTATCTCGGCAATCATGCTCAACGGCTCGGTATCAACCTCATCGATTCCCGCCAGTGCCTCCCGGGCGAGGCTGACACACCTGGCTGCCTCTGCCGAGGCCTGCTCCAAAGCGCCGCTGCCTTTAACGATGCCGCATGCCTCGTCGATCAGCCGATCATCAGGACCGTCGAGTATCCGGGAGCAGATGCTGCCCAAAGACGGATCAAGCGCCAGTGCCCGGATGAGCGGTAGATTCACTGTCCCGTCCTTGAGGTCGGTGCCGACCAGCTTACCGGTCTTTCCGGTTTCGCCTGTGAAATCGAGGATATCGTCAGCTATCTGAAAGGCCAGGCCCAGGCAGCGGCCGTAATGGCCCAGGGCCGCAAAAGTCTCATCGGAACATCCCGACAGCAAGGCGCCCAGGCAACAAGCCGCCGCGAACAGGCTGCCGGTCTTGAGGGCGCAGCGCTGCTCGTAATCCTGCTGGGTAAGGCTAAGATCTCCCGCCTGCCGCATCTGTAACAGCTCCCCCTGGCTCAGGTCCAGGCTGGTGCGCGCCAGCAAGGAAATAGCTTCGGGTGCACCCGCCTCGCTGAGTGTTTGAAATGCTGAGGAGAACAGATAATCCCCAGCTGCAGTGCTGACGCCGCCTCCATATTTCGCGAACAGGGTCGGTATGCCCCGTCGGAGTCCGGCCCCATCCAGGACGTCGTCATGAACCAGAGTCGCCATGTGCACCAGCTCGACCGCTGCCGCAGCTGCCAATAACTGATCTCCGGATGCCTGGTTGTTGCCCTCATCGCGCGCTGCCAGAAAAACCAGCAAAGGACGCAGCCGTTTACCGCCAGCCTTGAGAGTCAAAGAGCAGGACTCCCCCAGGCTCCCCCCCGGAGCGCTGGCAATCGCAGCCAACCTGGATTCACAAGCCGCCAGCCTGCCCGCGTGGCGCGCCAGATATTTCTCCTTGAATGTCACTTCCGCCGCGGTCATGCGGTTCCCACGTGAAGGGCGATGATGCCGCCGGCCAGTAGCCGGTAGGACACGTCGCTGAGACCGGCGCGCCGCATGATCGCCGCCAGTTCATCCGCCGGCGGAAAGCGCCGTACGGATGACGGCAGATAGGCATATGCTGAGCCGTCTCGTGAAACCAGACGGCCCACCAGAGGCACTATCCGGTCGAACCATACCCCGTAAAAACCTTTGAATGGTTGGCGGAAGGGCCGGGTGATCTCCAGACAGACGACCTTCCCACCTGGCTTGACGACCCGGGTCATCTCGGAAAATACCTGATCGATGTCGGGAATGTTTCTGACGCCGAAACCGACGGTGGCCGCGGCATAACTGTCGGATGACAGCTCCAGCTGGGTGGCGTCGCCCCAACGAAAATCGACCACGGCGCCATTCTGGCGGGCTTTGGCCCGCGCCACTTCGAGCATCCGCCGCGAAAAATCGATGCCGGTGACGGAACCAAGCGGTCCCACCGCTTCACGGAGCGCGAACGAGAAATCACCGGTACCGCAACAAATGTCCAGCGCCGACTGACCGGGATCGAGCTCCGCGGCGGCAACACCCAGCTGGCGCCACCGATGATGCCGGCCGGCGGTCATCACGGTATTCATCAGGTCATACCGCCGGGCGATGCTCCCGAACATGGTGCGAACCTTGCCGGGATCCGGCTCCGCCAGTGTTTTTGAATCAGGTCCAGCCATAGTATGAAAGTCTAGCATAAGGCTCCGCCTGAGCGTCGCCGAAACGCCGGGCGAATCGAGCGGGTCAGCCCTGCCAGCGCTGGAACAGTTCATGATGGATCTCGAGCTGATCGAGAGTCTTTCCCACGACAAAATCCACCAGGTCATCGATCGACTCGGGCCGATGGTAAAAAGCGGGCATGGCTGGCACCAGCCGGGCGCCAGCACGGGAGACAGTCAACATGTTACGGAGATGGATCTCGCTCAGTGGCGTTTCCCGGGGGACGATGACCAGGCGCCGTCCCTCCTTGAGCATCACATCCGCCACCCGGTGGATCAGATTGCGGGTGACGCCGGCGGCGATGCTTGCCAGGGAGGACATGGAACAGGGACAGACGACCGCCGCGCCCATCAACGAGCTGCCGCTGGCAAAAATGCTGCCCATGTCTTCCGGGGCCGCGATGTTGATTTCCGCCGGGGATACACCATGGCGGGAAAGAAAGGATTCGACGATGACCTCGCGGGACTGTGACGCCGGCCCCAGTGCCCGGTCTGCCGGCAGATTCAATTCCTCACGGCGGATCACCTCGATGGCGCCTTTGGAGAAACAGGCCGTGACATCATTGCCGCTCCCGGTCAATACCTGCAGTAGCCTGCCAGCGTAGATCTGGCCGCTAGCTCCCGTGATTCCCGTAAAGATCTTCATGTCAAAATTCTAGCATACCGGCGAGTTCCGCCGCGTTCGCGACCGCGAAACCTTCCTGGTCGTTATTGAAATACGCATAAACATCGACACCATCATTATTATACCCTTCTATCAATTGAGCCCAGCGCCGGAGTTCCTCGCCGGTGTAACTGCCTCCGCGGCCGTCACCGTAATGCAGCCGCAGATACGTCCAGCCAGCCGTCAACCTGATCTCCCCTGGCAAATCAGGATGGTCGGGAATACAAAGAGCGGCGCCGGCGCGCTCCAGCACATCGTAGACCTCCTGGGAGTACCAGCTAGGATGCCGGAATTCGAAAGCATGACGGTAGGCGGCCGGCAGGGCGCCGGCGAATGCGGCCAGCCGGTCAAGATCGCATTCCATCGTGGGCGGCAACTGCCACAGCACGGGGCCCAGCTTATCGCCCAGCAGGCTGACCAGGTCGAAGAACCGGTCGACGGCCTCCCCCGTTTCTCTCATCCGCTTCATGTGCGTAAAATAACGGCTGCCCTTGACCGCGAACAGGAAGTCCTGCGTCGTCTGGGCAGCCCAGTGCGCGACGTAGTCCGGTTTGGGCAGGCGGTAGAAGGTGGCGTTGACCTCGACGCTGTCAAACTTGCTCGAAAAATAGTTCAGCCATTCGGACTGCTTCATCTCTTGAGGATAAAAGAGCGGGCGCCAGTGGCTGTAATTCCATCCGGAGGTGCCGATGCGGACCGTTTGTCCTACACCTCCCCGCTCCGTGCTTCGGGTTGTGTGTCATCGCTGGAATCCCCACTTTTGCCAGCCTCGGCCGTGACGATCTGATCGCGGCCGCGCTCATTCGCTTGGCTGAGAGCCCACTCTGCCCGCTCGAGTAGCGAGGCTGCGTCCTCTGCATGCATCGGGAACTGGGCGATCCCCATGTTGATGAAGAGCTCAGCGTCCTGCCATTCATCCCGGTCCAGCATCTCAGCTGCGATCTGCTCCCGGATGCGGTGAGCTGTGAAGCTGGCTGAATCAGTCGACCCATCGGCTGACGCTTCGGGCAGCAACATCCCGAAGATCCGGCCACCATAGCGGGCCACAATATCCACCTCTCGGACAGTCCGCTGCAATATTTGCGCGATCTCGTGCAATATCCGGTCCCCTTCCGCGAAACCGCGCGTCAGGTTGAATTCCTTTATGCCATGAACCTGGAGCATGACGATGGAGACGGGCCAGTCGTGCCGCCGGCCCAGGGCCAGCTCCCGCTTGAGTGAGTCAAAGAAGAAGCGGTGACTGTATAGGCCGGTCAACTTGTCAATAAGCGAAGAACGCTCCGCTTCCTGCAGGAGGCGGATACTGTCCAGCACTACGCCGAGTTGCCGTGTCACCGGTTCCAGCAGCTGCACATCGTCGGGTTTAAAACCATTGACCTCGAAGCTGCCCAGCTGCATGACACCCATTACCTCTCCCTTGGAAAGCAGAGGGAAGAGCGCCGCTGAGCGGATGCCCTCCTGCAGCAACAGCTTGTCCGTGGGGAACTCATCGCCCTTGATATCTTCCCTCAGCAATGGGTGCTTGCTCTCGATGACCCGGCCCGCGGCCAGGGAATCCTGGGGCAACAGCAACCCCCTCCCCATCCAGGTTCTGGGCGCGCTGGTCCGCTCGGCTACGATCTCGACCTCCTGGGTCTGCGGGTGCCAGAGCGACATGCTCGCCTGGTCGAACCCGACCAGATCCGAGGCATGCATCACGAAAGAATCATAGAAGCGGCTGATGCCGTCACCAGTGCTCACCTCGGAGGTGATCGCCTGCATCATCTCCGACTGTTCGCGGTCCCGGCCGACCTCGCCCGCCAGTTTTGCGTTTTCGATGGCCACCGCGATGCGGTCAGCGGCGATACATAGCGAGTCTTTCTCTTCTTCGGAAAAACGGTGAGGAGTCAGCGTGCCCAGGGTCAGCATCCCCGTGGGTTCGCCTCCGGCCGCCAGCGGCAAGCTGATCAGTGACCGGACGCCCAGCGATTTCAGTTGAGGCCCCGTCTGAGGCTCGTCCGCCTCAAAGTCCTCGGCGACCGCGATGAAGCGGCCGGCAAATGCCTTGCCGATCAGTCCTTCCCCGATCATGACCGCCAGCTCTGACGACTCACCCGGCTTGAACCCGAACGAGACCCGCGCGCTGAGTTGCTTGCCTGCCGTATCCACCAGGGAGACAAACCCGATGTCGGCGCCGGCCAGCGATGCTGCTGAATCGAGCAGGTTCTCCAGCAGCTCATTGAGGTGTACGGATGACAGCGCCGCCTCCGACAGCGACACCAGGCCGGCTAGCTTCTCGCTCCGCTCGCGCGCCTCCTTATATGATTCTTCCAGCCTTTCCTCGTTTTCACTTAGCAGGTAGTTCATCGCCAGGAAATTCTCCGTGATCTCGTCGACTGGATCGAGCGTTGCTTGCTGATAAACATCGCACAGGCGGCAGTCCTTCAGCTTCTTGGCGAACTGTCCCTGGACCTGCCCGCGGCAGAACGTGCCCGCGATCAGCCAGCAGCGGGCATGCTCCTGACCATAAGCAGGGCAATCCTCCTTGTCGCAACCGAGCTGCTCCCAACAGGTACAGAGCGTGGGATCAGTGAAACCGGCAGTGCGACTCCGGCGCCCAGCCGCTCCCAGCATCAGCTCGTTGACCCGCTCACGCGCCGCTTCCAGCCGGACATTCCTTTCAAACAATCGATTCTCAGAGCGTCCGAACATGGCCATCACCAGAGCGATGACGGCAACGATCGGCATCAGTAACAGAATGTGAAACCGGGGAATCCGCTCATTTAGAAGTTCATGCCCGAAAACCACGATAGATCCGAGCACAGCACCAACTATGAAATAATAAGCGACACGGATCTTTCCGTGGCCGAATAACATCTCCCACCCCTGAACTAGAAATTTCTGCACGCGCTCGACCGTCTCACGCCCAAGCCGTGCATCATGGTGTTTAAAGCTCAGCTATGAGTTAAGTATTCCCTGGTTGCCGAAATTTCCTCGCAGCCGGCGATCAATCAGAATCGCCTCTCATTTATATCAGAAAAATTTATGCAGATACCCTATTGACGATACCGTGGGGGGTATGGTACATTTTTTCTTGGAAGAAAGGTGCCCAAAACCTTTCAACCCCCCACCCCCCTAGTGGAAAGCCCCAGTGCCGGCTAGCCTGGGGCTTTTTCTTTGCCTTTATTATTTCTGCGCCTGGTCCGGAATCTACTTTATTTTTTTTCGATATCCAGCACAGCCAGAAACGCCTTCTGGGGGATCTCGACGCTGCCTACCTGCTTCATGCGCTTTTTTCCCTCTTTTTGCCTTTCCAGCAGCTTGCGCTTACGGGTGATGTCACCACCGTAACATTTCGCCAGTACGTCCTTGCGCTTGGCGGGAATGGTCTCGCGCGCGATCACTTTCTTGCCGATGGCCGCCTGGATGGCCACCTCGAACAGCTGCCGCGGTATCTCCTTTTTTAACCTCTCCGCCAAAGCTTTCCCCTGGTGATACGACTTGTCGCGGTGTACGATCAGCGACAGGGCGTCCACCGGCTCGCCAGCGATGAGGATGTCCAGCTTCACCAGTTTACTTTCGCGCAGCCCGGACATCTCGTAGTCCAGTGAGGCATAACCTTTGGTACGCGACTTCAGCTGATCGAAGAAATCAAGCACGATCTCTGCCAGCGGAATCTGATAATGAATCTGCACCCGATTCGACGACAGATATTGCATGTCCACAAAATCCCCCCTCCGTTCCTGGCACAGCTCCATGACTGCTCCGACAAAATCCCCTGGTACCAGGACCGACACCCGCACGAAAGGTTCCTTGACGTAGACGATCTCCACCGGGTCAGGCATGTCACCCGGACTGCGAACCACCAGTTTGCTGCCATCGGTCAACCCGACCTCGTACTCCACATTGGGTGTCGTCGCCAGCAGGTCCAGCCCATATTCGCGCTCGAGCCGCTCTTTGACGATGTCCATGTGCAACAGCCCCAAAAAGCCGACGCGAAAGCCAAAACCCAGAGCCTTGGAGGTCTCCGGCTCATAACTGAGAGCCGCATCGTTCAACTTCAGTTTGTCGAGAGCGTCGCGCAAGACCGGGTAATCATCCCCTTCGATGGGGAACAGGCCGCAGAAGACCATCGGTTTGGCCTCCATGTAGCCCGGCAAGGCCTGTGATGCCTGGTTACGCAGTGAGGTGAGCGTGTCGCCGACCCTGAGATCGCGCACTGTTTTGATGCCGGTGATGATATACCCGACCTCTCCCGTCGACAGCGTCTGGGCTGGCATCATGTTGGGAGAGAAGAATCCCACCTCTTCTACCTCAGCCCGGGTCCCCTGGACCATGGCGAGGATCTCATCGCCCTTGTGGAACGAGCCGTCCACAACCCGCACGAAGGCGATAACGCCACGGTATTGGTCATAAACGGAATCGAAGATGAGAGCCCGCGCCGGCGCCGCCGGATCTCCCGCGGGTGGCGGAATGCGGCTGACGATCGCCTCCAGGATCTCAGTCACCCCTTCGCCGGTCTTGGCCGAGACCCGTTGAATACCCTCAGCATCAATGCCGAACAGATCCGAGACTTCCTGGGCGACCCGTTCCGGGTCAGCCGCCGGCAGATCGATCTTGTTTAGCACCGGCACGATCTCCAGATCGTTGTCGAGCGCCAAATATGTGTTAGCCAGTGTCTGAGCCTGGATTCCCTGGGCGGCGTCCACTACCAGGAGTGCTCCTTCGCATGCCGCCAGGCTCCGGGATACCTCATAGGTGAAATCCACATGGCCGGGCGTATCGATCAGGTGCAGCATGTAAGTAACGGCATCGCGCGCCGTATACAGCACGCGCACCGCCTGTGCCTTGATGGTGATGCCACGCTCGCGTTCCAGGTCCATCATGTCCAGCATCTGATCGCCGATCTCGCGGCCGCTCACCGTGTTGGTGATCTCGAGGATGCGGTCGGCCAACGTCGACTTGCCATGATCGATGTGGGCAATGATGGAAAAGTTTCTGATCAGTGATTGTTCCACGGATTAACTGCTACTTTCCTTTTTGGGTCATTATGGGCGCCGTCATTTTCGCGCTCAGTTCATAGATTAGCAGAGTATGATGAATATGCCGCCTGGGCGGTCAGATCGATCCCGTTTGTTCGTGCACGCCCCGCCGGGCAATTTTAAGCAGCCCGATCTCCGGCATCCCCGAAAGCCAGGCGATCAACAGGAATACCGCCGCGGCTTCCATGGCCGAGATACCCAAGGCCGCCAGCTGAGATACCAGACTACGGCCGAACCAGGAGTCAAGAAACAGCCAGCTGAGGTACGCGGCGCCAGCGGCGGCCGTGGCGGCCACACTAACGAATATCCCCGAGCGAAGGATAGCCTTGCCATCCATCCTCCCCAGCTCCTTGCGCATGAAATACAGCAGCGCCAGGAAGGTCGCCGCGGAGACTGCAGAGGTAGACAACGGGATGCCGCCCAGGCCGAAGGGTTTGATAAGCAGCCAGTTGAGAAACGCGTTGAGACCGAGGTTGATCAGAGCCAGCAGAGTCGGTATCCAGGGGCGGCTGAGAGAAAAGAAGCCACGGGTGAGCAGGGCGCTGCCTCCCGAAAAGACGCTGCCGAAGGCGAAGAAGAACAGCGCGTGTGACACGAGTTCGGTATCTTCACCGGTAAACCGTCCATGTTCGTAGGCCAGGCGCACGATCGGCTCCGACATCGCCAGCAGGAAGAGGCTGATCGGAATCAGCAGGAAAAAGATCGCCCGCAGGCCGGTCGTCAGGGTCATGCGAAAAGCGTCCCGGTCGGCGCGGGCAGCCAGTTTGGACAGCGTGGGGAAAAGCACCGTCCCGACAGCGATCGCGAATAGCGCTTCCGGCATCTGGTAGATGCGAAAGGCGTAGTTCATCGCGGCCACGCCGCCCTGCCCCAGAAATGAAGCGAACTGCACGTCCACGACGCCATTGAGATTGATGAGGCCCAGACTGATGCTGACCGGCAGCATCAGTGCCCCCACGTGTTTCACATGGGGATTCTTCAGCGCCAGGCTAAAGCCCAGACTCCCCCCCTTACCGGCCAGCCACGGCAGCTGAATCACCAGCTGCACCACTGTGCCGATCAGTACCCCCCATGCCAGAGCGTCGATGCCAAACCGGTCAGAACCGAAGAAGATGGCGATCAGGATCACCAGATTCCAGAAGATCGGCGCCACCGCGGGCAGCGTGAAATGCTCATAGGAGTTGAGAATCGAGATCACCACGCCGGTGATCGCGAGCAACACAACTGTGGGAAACAGCAAACGCGTCATCCGCACGATGGCATCCATCATCACGGGATCGTTGCGGTATCCAGGGGCGAACACGGGCATGATCTTAGGAGCGAAGATGATGCAGACGACCACCAGCACCCCCAGCACCAGCGTCACTAGAGTGAAGATGGTGCGGGCCACAAGCCAGGCTTCTTCCCGCTCGCCCTTCTCCAATAAGCCGGCGAACACAGGTATCAATGCAGCTGACAGCGCCGCCTGAGCTACCAGCACCTGCACCGTGGAGGGCACCAGAAAAGCCACTTCAAAGGCGCTCTTTTCCGCGCCGGCTCCAAAATAAGCCGCGGCCACGATCTCCCGGACATAACCAAAGACTCTCGAGAGGGCGGTGGCCGAGATGACGATGACAGCCGCTCCCGCCAGACGCCGGGCAGTTCCAGGGGCTGCCGCGGGCGCCAGCGTCTCATGCGGCAGGGTTTCGTCTATGGGGTTTTCCGTCAAGAATTCCTTTCAGGGTTCGAGGTGCTCCCAACACATTTTCTGCAACGGCGCTGCGTTTCCTATCTTTCGGGGCATGCAACTTTCATGCCATCCTTGCATAAATAAAGACGTTATAAAAAACGGATCCGGGTTTATAATATAGGTGAGCCCCAAGACCAGAGATGGGCTGAAACTCTCTCCGGCAGTTTAACCGGAAAAGTTTGAAAATGGTTCAGACCGTCAGCAACCTCACTTGGGGCTCTTTGCTGCGCTAAAATCATCTTCATGGATTTATCCGGCAC
>Ga0172371_10001728_pt1 | contig 34766 bp, 14 predicted proteins | sample Lak12m_FD_114543 | JGI IMG/M metagenome (GOLD analysis project Ga0172371, IMG submission 114543) | Freshwater microbial communities from Kabuno Bay, South-Kivu, Congo - kab_022012_12m | ecosystem: Environmental > Aquatic > Freshwater > Lake | place: Democratic Republic of the Congo: South-Kivu...
ACTCCCCTCGCCCGCTTGCGGGAGAGGGGCAGGGGGTGAGGGCGGCTCGCGCTGATATACCCTCCAAGCCCGGCAGCTTCTGGCGCCCCGATCTCTCCTTCGACGCCACCCGTCTTCTCTTCTGCTACAAGGCCCACGACGAGAAAGCCTTTCATTTGTACGCGATGAACTTTGACGGCACGGGCTCGCGGCAATTGACCGACAGCGACTACGACGACATCGACCCCGTTTACCTGCCCGACGGCCACATCCTTTTCACCACCACGCGGGGCAATTCGCACGTCCGCTGCGGGCCGTTCATCTACTCGTATATCCTCGCCCGTTGCGATTCCGACGGCCGCAACATCTACCTCATCAGCTACAACGGCGAGCCGGACTTCGTGCCGTCCTTGCTCAACGACGGCCGGGTGATCTACTCCCGCTGGGAATACTCGGACAAGCCGCTGTGGCGCCTGCAAAAGTTGTGGACCACGAACCAGGACGGCACGGGCACGGCGCATTTCTGGGGCAACCAATCGCCCTGGCCGGACCACTTGAGCGAGCCGCGGCCGATCCCCGGGAGCCGCCGGGTGATGTTCTCCGGCGTGGGGCACCACGACTGGTGGAGCGGCTCCCTCGGAATCATCGACCCGGACAAGGGACGCGACTATCCCCACGGCCTGACCAAGGTCACCGCCGATCTCCGTTGGCCGGAGTGCAGCCTGCCCCCGGAGGACCCCGGCGAAGCGGCCGACTACCACGCCTCCGGCCGATTCACCGGCTACAAGACGGCCTATCCGCTCTCGGAAGAGGATTTTCTGGTTTCGGCCCGCGGCGAAGGGGGCAAGTTCCGCCTGTACTTGATGGATGTGCACGGCAACCGCGAGCTGATCTATGAAGGGGCGCACAACATCTTGCACGCCATCCCGGTCAAGCCGCGGGAGGCGCCTCCGCAGCAGCCGGACCGCGTGGTCTGGCCGGGCACGGGCAAGGACCGCAAGCCCGCCCAGCCGGGCGTCTTCTTCAGCGCCGACGTGTGCCAGGGCGTTCCCGACCTGTCGCGCGGCATGGTCAAGTACCTGCGGGTCTTCCAACTGGATTACAAGACCTATTCCACCTGGGGGAAGACGTATCGCCACTCCGGGCCGGCGGTTTCGATCGTCCAGGAGGAGGGCGTCAAGCGGATCCTCTCCGAAGTACCTGTGGAGGCCGACGGCTCGGTGTACTTCAAGGCGCCGGCAGGCCGCGCCCTGTTCTTCCAGCTCTTGGACGAGGACCGCCGCTGCTTGCAGACGATGCGGAGTTTCACGGGCCTGATGCCCGCGGAGCGGCGTGGCTGCGTGGGCTGCCATGAAGGCCACAGCACGGCGCCGCCGCGGCAAGTCGGCCTGGCCCTGCGACGCGCGCCGACGGAATTCTCTCCGCCGCCCTGGGGCACCGAGAGCATCGGTTATGAACGCTTCGTGCAACCTGTGTTGGATCGCTACTGCGTCAAGTGCCATCAGGGCAAGGCCCCGGGGTCCGACGAGCCGAATCTCGCGCTGCGTCCCGGGCACGGGCCGTTCAAGGAGCCCTATCTGACGCTCGTGGGGCCGGCGGCCTGGGGATACTCGGCGCCGCCTAACCGGCCCGGCTACGGCATCGCCGCGGCCATTCCGGTCGAGTCGATGGACCGCACCATGAACGACCCGAAAGCCCTGGCCACCCTGCGGCCGATGCAATATCTCTCCTACAAAAGCCGGCTGATCGAGTTGGCCTCCAGCGGCAAACACCACGACGTGAAGGTCGATCCGGTAAGCCTGCGCCGGCTGATCGCCTGGGTGGATTCGTGTTGCGTGTACGCGGGCGAGCCGGAGATCCGCGCCTTGGGCGACCCGGACTTCCCGGGGATCGATCGCCTGCCGATCCGCCCCCGCGTCGCCACCGCCCCGGTCATTGAGCGGCCGTGAAGGGGGCCCAAGGAGAATCGTCTTGGTCTTCCGCTTTTGAATGGTAGGACGGCCTGGAAAGGCCGTCCTACAGGGAACCCGCGATGCGCACGACTCTGCTAGCCTTCGCCCTATTCGCTGCGGCAGCCCCTCTCCGCGCCGCGGAGAACTGGCCGCAGTTCCGCGGCCCCGGCGCGCGGGGTGTGGCCGACAATGCCAACCTGCCCGATCGCTGGTCCGCCACCGAGAATGTCGCCTGGAAAACCGAGATTCCCGGACGCGGCTGGTCGTCGCCGGTCGTGTGGGCCGACCGCGTGTTTCTCACGACCGTGGTCGGCGAGGATAATCCCAGTCCTCCCAAGGGCAAGGTGGAAGGGGGAAGTGCTTTTTCCGAACACCGGCAGCAAACGGCGTCCGAGCGCCAGTGGGAGGTTTTCTGCCTTGATCTCGGTTCCGGCAAGGTGCTGTGGGAGCGGCTTGTACACCGGGGAAAACCCCCGGCCCCAACGCACGTGAAGAACAGCTACGCCACGGAAACACCGGTGGCCGACGCCCAACGCGTATACGCGTACTTCGGCAACGTGGGCCTGTTCTGCTTCGATTTCGACGGCCGCCCGGTGTGGTCCAAGGCGATTCGGCCGTGCCGAATGCAGTATGACGCGGGCACCGCCGCCTCGCCCGTGCTCGACGGCGACCGGGTCTACCTCGTCCACGACAACGAAGAGCAATCGTATCTGCTGGCGCTGGACAAGCGCACCGGCAGCGAGGTGTGGCGCGCCCGGCGTGATGAGAAGAGCAACTGGTCGACGCCTTACGTATGGCGTCACCCGCAGCGAACCGAAATCGTCACGGCCGGCAGCGGCAAAGTCCGCGCCTACGACCTCGATGGAAAGCTCCTTTGGTGGTTCACGGGGATGTCGGGCATCACGGTGCCCACGCCGTGTGCGGACCAGGGCTTGCTCTACGTGAGTTCCGGCTATCTCGGCGACAGGCGGCGGCCCGTTTACGCCATTCGGCCCTGTGCCGCGGGCGACATTACCCTCCCGCCGGGCCAGACGCACAGCGCAGCCATCGCCTGGTGCCGGCCCACCGCGGCGCCCTATCACCCGTCGCCGCTGCTCTACGACGGGCGGTTCTACGTGCTCTATGACCGCGCGCGGCTCAGCGCCTTTGACCCGCCGACCGGCACGCCGCGGTTCGAGAAACAGCAACTCCCGGGCGGAGGGCAGTTTTGGGCATCGCCGTGGGCATACCACGGCCGCGTGTTCTGCCTGAATGAGGAGGGAGTGACGTTCGTGGTGCGCGGAGGCGATCGGTTCGAGCTCTTGCACACCAACAAGCTGGCCGGCGACGATATGTGTTTTGCCACGCCCGCCGTGGCCGGCGACCGCCTGCTCATCCGCAGCTCGGCCCGCATTTACTGCATTCGCGTGAGGAAGTAGAGTGTGACCAGAGAAGATCTCTAAGACTCTCCCCCTGAAGAGGAGAAGCATCGTGGGAAGTCGTAAGATTACCCGCCGTCGTTTGCTCGGGAGTGCTGGGGCGGCGATTGCCGTTCCTTACGCGATCACGTCGCTGGCCTTGGGCGCCCCGGGCCGGCCGCCGGCCAGCGGGCGGATCGTCATGGGAGCGGTCGGGATCGGCGGCCGCTGCATCGGCCAAGGGGTGATGCAGAATTTCCTGGCCGAGGCCGAGGTGCAAATGGTCGCCGTCTGCGATGTTCAACGCCAACGCCGCGAGGCCGGCCAGGGCGTGGTGAACGACGCCTACCGCAACCGGGATTGCGCGGCCTACCGCGATCTGCGCGAATTGTTGGCCCGCACCGATATCGACGCCGTGCTGATTGCCACCGGCGACCGCTGGCACGCGCTGGCCTCGGTGCTGGCGGCGAAAGCCGGCAAAGACGTCTACTGCGAGAAGCCCATGACGCTCACGATCGCGGAGGGCCGGGCGGTGGCCGACACGATGCGGACCTGCGCCCGGGTGTACCAGGGGGGCACGCAACGGCGAAGCGTGCCGAAGTTCATCTACGCCGCCGAAGTCGCCCGCAGCGGCAAGCTGGGGCGCCTTCAGACGGTCTACGCCTATACGCCCGGCTTCGTGCCCAAGATCGGCGCCTTCCAAGCGCGGCCGCCCCAGCCCGAGCCGCCGCGCGAGATCGTCGACTGGGACTTATGGCTGGGGCCGGTCGCATGGCGTCCCTACAACTCCGCGTACGTTGCCGGTCTTGGCGGCTGGAGCCACGTCCCCGATCTTGGCGGCGGAGGCATCACCGATTGGGGAACGCACCAGGCCGATCTGGCACAATATGCCAACGACGCGGAGATGTCCTCGCCGGTCGAGTACGAACAACTCGGCGGCAACGAGGTCGCGGCCACGTATGCCAACGGCGTCCGGCTGGTGTTTCATGCGGGAATCCCGGCCGGGGCTTGCCTCATGGCCCGCTTCGAGGGGACGGAGGGGTGGATCTCCGTGGACGACAACCTGGGGCTCGAAGCCGACCCGCCGTCCCTCCTCGGACCCTACCGGCCCAAGGAACGGGGCTCGTACGAGAAGGCGTCCAACCACATCCAGGATTTTCTGAAGTGCGTCAGGACGCGCAAGCAGCCGGTCTGCAACGCGGAGGTGGCCCACCGCGGCACCACGGCCTGCCACGCGGCCAACATCTGCGTTTGCCTCGGCCGGCCTTTGAATTGGGACCCGGCCAAGGAGGCGTTTGTCGGCGACGAGGAGGCCAACCGGATGCGCCGCCGCGCGCTGCGCGAGCCGTGGCACATGTAGAAAGGCGGGACGATGATGGAGGAACGGTCACGAACAGGGCTCACGCGCCGCGAAGTGTTGGCGGCGGGGGGGGCGAGCGTTTTGGGCCTTTCTCGGCCGGCGCTGGTCCGCGCGCAGCAGGGAATGACCGGCAGGCCCGACCTCCGCAGCATCCTCTCCCGAATGACGGTGGCCGACAAGATCGGCCAGCTTCTCATGGCGAATCTGGATGCGGAAACGCTGGAGGAGAAGATTGGCCGCTATCGGTGCGGGTCGCTGCTGGTCTGGGGGAATCTCAAGGGCGCGAACCGGCGCGGCCTGTGCGAACTGGCCAACCGGGCGCAAATCCTGTCGCTGCAGCATCGGAAGACGCCGCTCTGGTTGCACGGGTATTCGCCGGGGCTGGGCTGGCACCCGGGGTGGCTGCGGCACGCCGCCCGGACGGCGAGCCCGGCAGAGGCCGAAAAGGCCGCGGAGGTTTTCGGGCGGCGCTGGCGCGCGGTGGGGCTGCACAACCTGCCCGAGCCGTGTCTGAACGTTCCGCTCTACGACACGGGAATCATGCTGGCGTGGGCCACCTCCAAGGATCCCAAGGTGGTACGGGAGTTCGGGATCGCGCTGACACGCGGAGCGACGCGGGCGCGCTGTGGGACGATGGCCCAGCATTTTCCTGCCCACGGCGCGACACCTCTGGACAGTCACCATGCCTACCCCGTTGTAGAACTTGACCGAAAGACGTTGATGCGCGACCATCTCGAACCCTATCGGGCCTGCTTCGAGGCGGGCTGCACGACCCTCTGCACGGCGCACCTGGCTTGCCCGGCGCTGGACCCGAACCACATCGCCACCACCTCGCGGCCGATCCTGACGGATTTCCTCCGCGGGGAGCTCGGATTCCGGGGCGTGACCATCGCGGACGCCATCGGAATGCGCGGGTTCCAGAAGAACGGCCCACCGGAGGAAATGAGCGTGGACGCGGTGATCGCCGGCTGCGACTGCATCTGCATCACCAACGAGGGAACGGACCTGGTCGGACGAGTCTTCGGCCGGCTCATCAAGGCAGTCGAGAACAAGCGTCTTCCACGCGAACGACTCGATGAAGCGGTCCTCCGGCACCTGAGGTTCATGGACTGGTTGGGGCTGCTGGGCCGTGAGGTCCTCGTCTCTTTTGAACAAGCGGACGCGTTGTTTCGGAACGAAGAAGAGAGTCGATTTCTAACGCGTGTCGCTGGAAACGAGGGTTGACAAATCATGCGTGTCCTGAGGACGTGGTCGATGAGCGATTCAAGCAATCGACGGAAGGAACCGGCCAATGCCATGCGGACCGGGGTGGTAATCGCCGTGTTGGCCGTGATGACGGGCTTAATGGACCTCGCGACTGCCGACGAGGCTCGGACAAAGGCGGGCGCACCCGACAGCAGACCCGCCTCGTCCGCGCTGGCTGGGCTTGACACGGACTTCAAAGCTCTGGCCAGGTACGAGTGGGGACAGCCGGACGCAGCCTTGAAATCCATCGATACGGCGGTCGCGTCCGTCCTGACGAAGCCATTCGCCCGCCGAGACCTCGAAGCGCGCCTCTCGCAGCTCCTCAAGGGCGCCGCGACGCAAGCGGCGAAGCACTATGCGTGCCGCAAACTCGCGCTGATCGGCGCCCAGCAGTGCGTGCCAGCCGTCGCGCCCCTGCTCACCGACAAGGACCTCTCGCACATGGCTCGCACGGCGCTGGAGCAGAATCCGGCGCCCGCGGCGACTGCGGCGTTGTGCGATGCGCTGCCGACGGTCCGCGGCGTCCTCAAGGTGGGCGTGATCAACTCGCTGGGCGTGCGCCGCGATGCGGCCAGCGCGGCGACCTTGACGGCCGCGCTGGGCGATCCCGACCGCAAGGTCGCCGCGGCCGCGGCCTGCGCTTTGGCCAGGATCGGAACGGCCGACGCCGTCCGGGCCGTGTTCGAGTTCCAGGCCAAGGCCCCCGCCGAGATCCGCCTTGCCGTGACGGTCGCCTGCCTCGATGGGGCAGAGAACCTCGCGAAAGCCGGGGCGAAGGACGAGGCCGCCAGGCGATTTGAGGAACTTATGGCGAGGACCGAGCCCGCTTGGGTCCGGATCGCCGCTTTTCGGGGACTGGTGGCCGTGACGCCCGAACAGGCCGCTTCCCGGGTGATGAAATCCCTCAACGGCGACGACGCGCTGTGGCGGGCAACGGCGGGCGAGGCGATCCGCGGAATGCGGGACCTCAAGCCTTACGCCGACGCGTTCGGCGGCCTTACGCCGGCCGCGCAGGCGGTGGTACTGGACATTCTGGGCCAGCGCAAACACCCGGCGGCCCGCGGCGTGACGATGGCCGCCCTCGGCAATCGAGACGAGTCGGTGCGCGCCGCGGCGCTGGAGGTCTTGGGCAGCGTGGGCACGGTCGAGGACGTGCCGCGCCTGGTAGAGGCCGTTGCGAAGGCCGGACCCGCGCGCGACGCCGCGCTCCGCGCCCTCACCCGCACCAAGACGCCCAGGGCAAACCGGGCCATGGTCGCCGCCATGTCGAAGACGCCGGCGGCAAAGCCGGCCGTGCTGGGCGTCCTGGCGGCGCGCCGCGCGGCGGGAGAGATGCCCGCCGTTCTCTCCTGCGCGGAAGATTCCGTTGCCGATGTCCGCAGTGCCGCCGTGGCCGCGCTGGGCGAGCTTGGAAACGGCAGACAGGTAGCAGACCTGGTGAGGATCGTTCAGAAGACCCCAAGCCCCGACGAACGCTCGGGCATGGAGAAGGCGCTCCTGGCGATTTGTGGCCGGGCACGAGCGGCCTGCGCGCGAGACCTGATGCCCCTTGCCGGAAGCGCCGACAGCGGCCTTCGCAGGATCGCGCTTCATGCGATGGCCGCTGCGGGAGGGGGCAATGCGTTGGCCGCGCTGCGATCCGCGCTCGGGGATCCCGAGGAGAGCGTGCAGGACGAGGCGGTGCGCGTCCTGTCGACCTGGCCCAACCAGTGGCCGGAAGATGCCGGCGTGGCGGAGCCGCTGCTGGCGTTGGCCCGCTCGGGCCGGAAAGCATCGCACCGGGTGGTGGCGCTGCGTGGGTACCTGCAATATGTCCAGGCCGACGGTAGACTAAGGGACGATGAGAAGGTGGCCAAAGTCAGGGAAGTGCTCTCGCTGATGACGAGGCCCGAGGAGAAACGGCTGGCGATTGCGGCCATCGGCGCGGTCCCTACCGCCGGAGCACTGGACATTTTGGCCGCCTTCGCGGCGGATCCGGCGCTTGCCGAGGAGGCGTGTTCGGCCATGGTCAACCTCGCCGGCAGGAGCGACTTAAAGGACGTTTCCAAGCAGCAGCGTCAGAAATCGCTCCAGATGGTATTGGAGAAATCGAAGGCCGAGGCGACGAAGAACAGGGCCCAACAAACGCTGAAGACGCTCCCGTAGCCCGGGCCGCAATCGAGACTTCCGAAGTCTTGGAGACTTCGGAAGTCTTCGCACCGTGGAGAAGACGGCATGAAGACTCACTTGCGACTGCATCGTCCGGGCGGCCGGTGCACGGGCCTGCTGGCGGGGCTGTGGTTTCCAATGGCGGCCGCCCTAGGGTTGTCGATCGCGGCGGCCCGGGCAGGAGCGGCGCCGGAGGGCTCTTCGGCGACGAAGCCGGCCGGCTCGCTCGAAATCCCCGCCTACGCCTACCATCGGGGAAACCCCAGGACGTATCGGCCCGGGGAAGTGTACGCTGATGCGGAGCCGATGGTGACCTGGGGCGGGCAGTATCCGGTGGTGGTCGAGTATGACATTGAGTTTCCCGTCACGGCCGAGTACACGCTGTGGATCGATTATGCGGCGGCCGAAGCCCGGCCCGCAGAACTCCTCATCGACGGAAAGCCGCGGGGCCCGTGTTGCCGCACGGCCACGGGAAGCTGGAATACCAGCGGGGCGAAGTGGGAGGAAACCTGCAAGCTGGCGATCGACAAGGGTCGGCACACCGTGAGGCTCCAGCGCAACGCCCCGTTCCCACATCTCGTCCGTCTGCGATTTGACTCATCGGCGCCGTTCCCGCAAGGCTGGAGGCTTCACCGGCCCGGCGCGAAGAAGTTGACCGACGGCCACGCCGGCGGCGCGGCGGAGCCGAACGCGGCAGCCCTCCGGCTGGCGATCCAAGACCTGATCGAGACCTTCAAAGCGCGCTATGCGCAGGGAGCGGAGTTTCTCCGGCGGCTGGACGCCCTGGAGGAGAAACGCGAAGGGGCAGGTAGCGCGACGGACGTGGCCAAGAACGTCAACACCGAGCTGGCATCCCTGCAAAGGGAGGCCCTCTTGGCCAATCCGCTGTTGGATTTCGACAACCTCTTGTTGGTCAAACGAGGCGAGAAGTCGCCGAGCCTGGGGTTGCCGCAGAACTGGCAGAGCAATTCCAGCCTGCCCAAGACGGGCTATGAGGATTCGATCGAGGTCCTTTCCCCGGTGCGCCCCGACGGCCAGGTGGGGAAAAGGGGACAGGTCCAATTTGTGCGAAGCCGGGCACCGACCGGAGGTTGGTCGCGGGCCGTTCCGGCAAATTGGACCTGTCCCCTTTTCCTGAACACGCTCTACAAGCCCTCCGGCGGGCGATTCGTCGGCGACGTCGACCTGCACTTTGACGCGGACCGATTGTTGGTTTCGATGCCCGGTGACAACGGCCACTGGCAGGTGTTCGAGATACGCACGGACGGCTCGGGACTGCGGCAGCTCACCGGCGAGCAGCCCGACGTGGGCAGCTATGATGCCTGCTATCTGCCGGACGGTAAGATCGTCTTCACGTCGACGGCCTGTTTCCAGGCAGTCCCCTGCACCGGCGGCGACGAGATTGCCGTGCTCTACGTCATGGACGCCGACGGCCGGAACATCCGCCAGCTCGCCTTCGACCAGGACCACGACTGGTGCCCCGCGGTCCTCAACAACGGCCGGGTGCTCTACACGCGATGGGAGTACACCGACCAAGTCCACTGCCATGCGCGGCGACTGTTCCACATGAACCCCGACGGCACGGAGCAGATGGAGTACCTGGGGAGCAATTCGTATTGGCCGAACGCGATGTTCTACGCCCGGCCCATTCCCGGCCACCCCACGAAGGTCGTGGCGGTGATTTCCGGGCATCACGGCCAGCCGCGGATGGGCGAGCTGGTGATCTTCGACCCGGCCCGGGGCCGCCACGAAACACAACCGGCCATTCAACGGATTCCGGGATATGGCAAGAGAGTCGAGCGGGTGATGAAAGATCAACTGGCCCACGCCAGTTGGCCCAAGTTCCTTCATCCTTATCCTTTGAGCGAGAAGCACTTCCTCGTGGCGGCCAAACCCACCCCGCAGTCGCTCTGGGGCATCTACCTGGTCGACGTGTTCGACAACATGGTGCTCCTCAAGGAGTTGCCCGGCTACGCTTTGTTAGAGCCGGTCCCGCTTCGCAAGACCCCTCGGCCGCCGGTAGTCCCTGAGAAAGTCGACTTGTCGCGAAAAGACGCGACCGTTTACATCTCGGACATCTATGCGGGCAAGGGACTGGCGGGGATTCCCCGCGGCACGGTCAAGTCGCTGCGTGTGTTCAGCTATCATTTCGCCTACCGCGGGATGGTCACCAATCCCAATACGATCGGCGTGAACGGCCCGTGGGATATCAAGCGCGTGTTGGGCACGGTGCCGGTGTGCGAGGACGGCTCGGCGAAGTTCCGCATCCCGGCCAACACGCCCCTTTCGCTCCAGCCCCTGGACGCGGAAGGCAAGGCCCTGCAACTGATGCGCAACTGGATGACGGCCATGCCGGGCGAGACCGTCCAGTGCGCCGGCTGCCACGAGCCCCAGAACACGGTCCCGCCGGGCCGCTCGACCCTGGCCCTCAATCGTCCCCCGCGAGAAATCAAGCCTTGGTACGGGCCGGTGCGGGGTTTCAGCTATCGCCGGGAAGTCCAGCCGGTGATCGACCGCTATTGCGTCGGCTGCCACGACGGCAAGGCAAGAAAAGGGGACAGTCCCCTTGTCCGGCAAAAGGGGACTGTCCCCTTTTCTTGCCCGCCGGACCTGCGGGGCGACGTGAAGGTGGCCGACTACGATTCTGTTCTCGGCTGGCAAAAGGGCCCCTGTTACGGCAAGTTCTCCGAGGGCTACGTGGAGCTGGCCCGGTTTGTCCGTCGCCCCGGCGCGGAGAGCGACCTGCACTTGCTGGAGCCCATGGAGTTCCACGCCGACACCACGGAATTGGTGCAGATGCTTCGAAAGGGCCATTACGGCGTGCAACTCGACGCCGAGGCATGGGACCGGTTCGTGACCTGGATCGACCTGAACTGCCCCTTCCACGGCACGCGCCACGAAGAACTCCAGGACCCTGGCACGCAGCGCCAGCGCCGGCGTGACCTCTTGAAGCGTTATGCGGGCATGGACGACGACCCGGAGGCCATCCCGGGTCTGGGCACGGGCCTCTACAACGGCGGCAAGCGGCCGGAGCCGATGGTGTTCAAGCCGGTGCCGCAAATGCCGACGGCGCCGGTTGCCTGTGCCGGTTGGCCGTTCAATGCGGCCGAGGCGGCGCGCCGTCAGCAGGCGGCCGGACCGCTCTCTCGCCGGACGATCGGCCTTGGCGGCGGAGAAAAGACCGAGGTGATTCTGATCCCTGCGGGCGAGTTCGTCATGGGCAGTGCGGCGGGCGAGGCGGATGAGCGGCCGCTGGCGCGAGTCCGGATCGAGCGGCCCTTCTGGATGTCGGCCTGCGAGGTCACCAACCGGCAGTTCCACCGGTTCGATCCGTCCCACGACAGTCGCGTGGAATCCAAGAGCGCCACGCAGTACGGCATTCAAGGATACCCCGTCAACCTGCCCGAGCAGCCGGTGGTGCGGGTCTCCTGGCAGGAGGCGATGTCCTTCTGCGGCTGGCTTTCCCAGAGAACGGGCGGGCGCTTCTCCTTGCCGACCGAAGCCCAGTGGGAGTGGGCGTGCCGGGCCGGGACGGACACGCCCTTGTTCTACGGCGGCCCGGACGCCGACTTCTCGGCGCAGGCCAACGTGGCCGACGCCAAGCTGGTGGAGTTTGCCAGCGACGTGTGGGACAACAACAAACCCCTGAAGAACCCCACGCGCTTCGACGAATGGTTTCCCAAGGACTCTCGCTATAACGACGGCGCGCTATTGACCGTGGCGCCGGGGCGGTACCGGCCCAATCCTTGGGGTTTGTTCGACATGCACGGCAACGCGGCCGAATGGACGCGGACGACGTACCGGCCCTATCCCTACGATCCCGGGGACGGCCGCGACGACCCGGCGTGCGAAGGCCGCAAGGTGGTCCGCGGCGGCTCCTGGCGCGACCGGCCCCAGCGGTGCACATCGAGCTTCCGCCTGGGCTACGAAGCGTACCAGCGGGTCTTCAACGTCGGCTTCCGCCTAGTGTGCGAAGGATCGTCCGGGCTGACGGGGAAATAGCGGGAGTATTCCCGATCCGAAGGCCGCATTTGGCGTCGGAATCGGCTTTTCTCGAGCCCTGGCGCTTACGCCTGGGTCGCCGAGGCAATGGAGAAGATCGACCAGTCGATCCTCTCCCTGGGGAACGACGGCGACGGGACCAACAAAATCAACCTGTCCAAACTCTCTTGACTGCTTTGACGGGAGACCTACCCATGACCAGAAGCACCATCGTTGTACCGATGCTGTTGAGCTGCCTCCTTGCCGCGGCAGCCCTTTGCGCGGAGGAGGACCGTCTCCGGCGGGAATTCGCCGTCCCGCCCGATTCGGCGAAAGCCTGGTGCTACTGGTGGTGGCTCAACGGCGCGGCGAGCAAGGAGGGCATCACTCGCGACTTCGAGGCGATGCGGAAGCAGGGGATCAGCGGGGCCCTGTTGTTCGATGCGGGTGAAGCGGGGCCGGAGGCGCCGCGCGGGCCGCACTTCATGAGCCCCGAGTGGCGCGAGCTTTATAAGCACGCCTTGCGCGAAGCCAACCGGCTGGGCATCGTGCTGACCGTGAACCTGTGCAGCGGCTGGAACGCCGGCGGCCCGTGGGTGACTCCCGAGCACGCCGCGAAAAAGCTCGTCGGGGCCCGGACCGTTGTGAAAGGGCCGGGGCGGGCAATTGTCGCGCTTCCGAAACCGCCGGTCGTGCAGGGATTCTACCACGACATCGCCGTGCTGGCGGCACCGGTCGCGGACGGCGCAAGGGCCGAGTGTGCGCTGCGCGCCAGTTCGCAGTATCGCGACTACGGCCCGGCCCTGGCCGAAGACGGCGACGACGAGTCGCGCTGGATCTCCAACGGCGACAAGCCCGGCATGGGGCCTACACCCGCGAAGCCGGAGTTCCTGGAATTCGATTTCGTCGAGCCGCACCCGGCCGCGGGAGTCTTCTTGAAACCGTACCCGGATTGCGGGCCGAAAGACGTCGAGGTGCAGTGTTCCGACGACGGCCGGACGTTTCGTTTGCTCAAACGCGCAACGCTGAAACCGCGCGACGCAGCCACCGTCGTTTTCGAGGAAGTCCGCGCGAAGCACTTCCGCGTCGTGTTTCTGTCGGCGCATCCGTTGCACGACGGCACGGTTTGGAACGTGCAGGTCGCCGAGATCGCGTTGCTGGCAAAGGGCGAGCTGACGCAGAGAAAAACCGCACGGCTGGTGTGGGACCGCAACCGCGCGGTGGAGGTGACGAAGTTCGTCAGTGGGAGCGGACAGTTGAACTGGGACGTTCCGCCGGGCCACTGGATGGTGCTCCGCATCGGCTGCACGCTCCACGGCAACATGCTCAAGTGTGTAGGCTCCGGCCCGGCGGGGTTGGAGATCGACACGATGAGCGCCCAGGCCATGGACGCCCATTTCGCGGAGACCGGCGCGAAGCTGCTCGCCGACGCCGGGCCCCTGGCCGGCAAGACCCTCCAGTACTTCCATATCGACAGTTGGGAGCTGGGCCAGCCGACGTGGACCCCCAAGATCCGCGAGGAGTTTCAAAAGCGGCGCGGCTACGATCCGCTCTTGTATCTGCCGGCGCTGCTCCAACGAACGGTGGACGATCCGCAAGCCACCCAGCGGTTCCTGGACGACTACCGGCGGACCCTCGGCGAGTTGGTGGCGGCCAATTACTATGGCCGGTTCCGCGAGTTGACGCTTCGAGGCGGTCTGCGCGGGACGCACCCGGAGTCGGGCGGCCCGGGGATCTGCTGTTGGATCGACGCCCTCCAGTGCGAAGGCATCAACGACATCCCGATGGGCGAGTTCTGGAAGCGGAACGCCGAGCCCGAGGGCCCCGTCTCTTGCTCCATGCCGGGCAATTTTACGGTCAAGCAGGCCGCTTGCGCCGCGCACATCTACGGGAAACCCGTCTGCCAGGCCGAGGCCTACACGTCGTTCGCGGACGACTGGATCGACGACCCGTGGACGATGAAGGACATCGGCGACGAGGCCTTTTGTCACGGCCTGACCCGCAATGTGCTCTGCTTCTGGGTCCATCAGCCGCGGCTGGACGCCAAGCCGGGGTATCAGTGGGCCCACGTCGGCACGCACTTCGATCCGAACATCACCTGGTGGGACATGAGCCACGCCTGGCTGACTTACTTGGCCCGGTGCCAGCACCTGCTGCGCCAGGGGCTGTTTGTGGCCGATTTCGCCTATCTGCAAGGCGAGGAGATTCCAGCCTTCCTCGCGCCGCGCGACAGCCAGCAGCCCGCCCGCCCTGCCGGTTTTGACTACGACGTGCTCAACGCCGAGGTGCTGCTGACCCGGGCCGCCGCACGAGACGGCCGGCTGGTCTTGCCCGACGGGATGAGCTATCGATACCTGGTCCTGCCCCATCGCTCGCCCCTGGCGGTCTCTCCCCGCGTGCTGCGCAGGATCAAGGAACTCGCGGAAAACGGGGTGACTGTCGTCGGCGCCAAACCGAGCCGCGCCCAGGGGCTGACCGACTATCCCCAGTGCGACGCGGAGGTGAAGAACCTTGCGGACGCCCTTTGGGGACCGGGCAGCATCGCAACCGGCGAGCGCAAGATCGGATCGGGCCGAGTGACCTGGGGCCGCACGCTGGACGAACTCGTGAAGGCCGATACGTTGGCGCCGGACATCGAGTTTCGGCGGCCAAGCCCAGCGGCGCGGCTCGACTGGATCCATCGCCGTGACGGCGAAACCGAGATCTACTTCGTTGCCAACCTGGCGAGCGCTGCCGCCACCGTGGAGGCCGTGTTCCGCACGGCCGGGAAACAGCCGGAACTGTGGGACGCGGTGACCGGCGAGATCCGCGACCTGACCGAGTGGCGTCTTGAGAACGGGCGCACGGCGGCGCCGCTGGCGTTTGCGCCGCGCCAGAGCTGGTTCATCGTCTTCCGCAAGACGGCCGGGCCCGGCCGTTGCGCGCCGGCAGCGAACTTCCCGGAGCTGAAACCGGTTCTGGAGATCGGTGGATCTTGGCAGATATTGTTCGATCCGAAGTGGGGTGGACCGAGAGAGGTTACGTTCCCCAACCTTCAGGATTGGACCACACGGTCCGAGGAAGGCATCCGCTACTACAGCGGCACGGCCGTTTATCGGAAGCAGTTCCAGGTTCCGTCTCCGGGGCCTGCCCGGCGGGTGTTCTTGGACCTCGGCTCCGTCAAGAACGTTGCTCGGGTGAAGCTCAACGGCCGGGACCTTGGCGTGGTCTGGACGGCCCCTTGGCACGTGGAGGTCACCGGGGCCGTCCGGCCGGGCGTCAACGATCTGGAAATCGAAGTGGCCAACCTCTGGCCCAACCGGCTCATCGGCGACGGCCTGCTGCCGAAGGACCAGCGGCGGACCGTGACCAACGTCAAGACCTACGAAACGCCGTTGCCGCCAGCGGCCAAATATCAAACGTACGGTTGCCGGGTATGCGACGCTCGCCGCAAGGGCGACAAGCCCGCGGCGCTGCTCCCCTCGGGTCTGCTGGGCCCGGTGACGCTCCAAGCGGCCAAGGGGGACTAGCGCACCTGATCCTCATCGGTCTCGAAATTGCTGCAAGCCTGTCGCAAGCTTATGGTTCCAGAAACACGCCGGAAGTCCTGATCTCGCTCGATGCACCCGGAACTTCGGGCCCCTGACGACTTCACGCGAAGCAGGTACGTGTGCTGCTTCTCGGCACGGAGAGCGCCCGCCAGGGCGTCCAGCCGCCGGCCGGTGGTCACATCGGAGGCCGTTTCGAGGCCCGGCAGGCGGTACTCGAAGTCGCAAAAGGCAAAAAGAACTTTGGGAATACCCTCGGAGTCCCATTGCACGCCCTGGTCGTCGGGAAGGAGGACTCGCCGTTGCATCGAAGCGATCACGGCGTTGTAGTCGCGGTTCGCCTGGCCGATCCGCTCCAAAGCGCCGGGCATGTTGCGAAAGGCGTCACGAAAGACGAACACGCAGCACTTGTTGGCCAGAAGGCGATAGTAGTGGTCGCCCTCGGCCAGGTAGGCCGCCTTGGTCTCGGTGCCGGGCCCGGACCCGGGGCCGGTGTACGGGGAACAGTCCTCCAGCGTCACGGGGTCGGCGAATGCGGGGTGCTTCGGGTCGCCGTTCCAGGGGAAGTTGACCGACTTGACCCCGTAACAGGCGTTGCCTTCGACGTAGGTCACTAGCCCCAACTGGTGGAGCCGTCCGTGGAGCCGCCACAGCGCTTCGCCCTGGCGCAAAGGGAATTGCGGATCGGCCGTTTGGATGAAGTGTGTGAAGGAGGCGTAGGAATCCAGCCACAAGCCGTCGAGCCCCGTTCGGTCGTGCAGCCCACGCACGCTTTCCACGAAGTAGTCGGTGTAAGGCGTGGTCAGGTCGACTCCGCGCAGCGTCGGCCAGCAGTACGTGGTCGGCGGTTTTCCGTCCCGCCCGCGGAGCTCCCAGTCCGGATGGGCCTTGAAGATCGACGAGTTGCACCAGAGGTGCCCCGGGGCCAACCATGCAATCACCTGGATGTCGGCGCGATGGGCCGCGTCGCAGAGATGCTTCAGTGCCGCTTCCCCGCCGTGGCGCTCGGCGACGGCAAGACGATCCGGCCCGCACACCACGCCTTCCCATACCGGGCCAAGATAGATCCGTTTGAATCCCAGGCGACGGAATTCGGGCACGTCGTGATCGGCAACCCGCTGCAACGCGGTCTTCGATTCCGGCTTGACATCATATTGCAGACTCGACACGTTCACCAAGGGCATCGGTGTTTCCGGGCGAATGCCGTAGGCCTGGCGGCAGATCCCGACGACGTAATCGCGCGCCGCGCTCCAGGCATTGTCGCCGCGGGCCGGCGTGAACACGACGTACTTGGGACTGGTCTCGACCGTTTTGCCCCAGGGCAAGTGGAATGCGTCCCAGACGCGCACGCCCCACGACACGCCGGTGGTCGTTTCGTCGATGAAGCCCGGGCGATCGAAGTAGGTGATCAGGGAGCCTTCCGGCCCGGTCTGGAAATCGAGCGGATCGGCATGGACGAAACGTCTTCCACCCCCGCCCGCCGAACCTCCGGCCGGGCCCAGGACGAAGCGATTGGAGGCCGAGTAGGTCTGGTGCGTGAGCACGGTGAGGCCCGCGGCGGTCCCGGCAAGGCCCCAGACCGTTCGGTCGGTGATGCCGCGCAGCGTGCGCCCGGCGGAGAGGGCCTGATAAGCGTAGCCGAAACCGACTCCCTCCAGATCAACCATCCGGACGCGATGCGGCCAGAGCCGCCAGCGGACCTCGTCGGCCGAGCCGTCCGCCGCCACCAGACGCAGTCGTAAGGTTACGCCGTCCTCCCGGTCGGGGCACCGCGCCTCCGCCGCGGCCAGCTCACACCGCTGGTAATCCGCGGCCGGCTCGGCCTGCAACAGGGGCGCCCAAGGGGGCGCCTTGGCCGCGTGGAGCACGAGATTGCCCAGCCGCACCTCGCCGACGCCCAGAAAATTCTCGCCGGCAAAGGCGCCGCGGAGCGTGACGCCCGTGCTCAACCGGACCTCCAACGCGGTCTTGGAGGACTTGACGATGCTCGTGCGCCCTGTGGAGGGAACCTCGACCTTGACGGCCGGGCGATCGGCCGCCCGGGCCTTGGCCACCAGCACGATCATCGCCATGCAGAAAGCCGACTGCAAGAAGCACTTTGGGTATCGCTTTGACATCGGAATCCTCCACGTGGGTACTGACCCGGCGAAGAAGTAACCCAGTAGGACGGGTTTCCAACCCGTTCGGGACGGCTTGGAAAGCCGTCCTACCCATGATTTGCGGTTCATCCGACTCAAGGATGCGCGAAGACGTCCCTCGTGAATCCGCGGAAGTATGATGCCTCTTCTCTGTTCGCCGTCAACTCGGGAAAACAGGGAGGAACAGAGAAGAGGCATCATACTGCTTCCCCACGTGCGGTCGTCTCGCATCCGACAATCGACTGGCGCGCGCTTGAGTCGGATGAACCTGATTTGCTTTGTCGCCGGGTTAAATGACCTTGCGTGATCCTGGGGTTCCCCTCATGGGTGCGATGGTTGTTTCGATCCGTCTTTGCCGAGGTAGCCCAGTTGCGTCAGCGTTTCGGCGACATGCGGGTAAATCCGCATCGCGTTGCGGAAATAGATCTTCTCCAGCACGTCCAACGGCAGCGCCAAGCCGCGCAGCTTGTACTCGTCCTTGATGCCGCTCGGCAACTCCTTGTCCGTCTCCAGGAAATCGAAATACCGCTGGTACTGCGGGACTTTGTCCCGAATTTTCGGCAGTCGCTTGTCGAGCGCCGGGACGAACCACGCGCTGGCCATGTCGGTTCCGAAGAGGATTCGGTCGGCGTGCGCGATCATGAACTCGCGCAGGTTCTCGCGCCCTACGGCGTGCAGGAAGTTGGGCGTCGTGGCCAGATCGACGTGCAAATTGGGATACGTCTTGAGCATGTACCGCAGGTAGTCCAACTGCTCGTCGGAGTAGCACAGCCACAGCATGTGGGCGTTGACCACCACCACGCGCGGGTGCTTCTTCAGCACGTTCTCCCACGCGTGCTGCTGACGCCAGAACTCCACCGGCTCGGAGAACCACTCCGTGCGCCGGCCAAAGGTCCCGCAGGGGTTCGCCACGTGGGTCGAAGCCGCCACCATGCCGATTTGTTCCATCTTGTCGAAGGTCGGGTCGTTGGCCGCCTGGTCGACTTGGACGCCGCGCTGCCAGCCGGGATAGAACTTGAAGCCCATCACGCCTTGCTTCTGCCAGTGCACGAGCTCCTGCGGCGAGAAGCGGAGCCCATCTTCGATCGTGAAGTCGCTGATGCAGAACTGGATCCGGCCCTGGTAACGTTTGCGCAATTCGGCCATGTCGGGCGGCTCGGCCGGGCCCAGGCTGAACCACATCGCCATGTCTGCGTGAAGCTGCTCCCGGATCGCTTGGCGCAACGCCATCACCTCGTCCAAGGTCTTCCAGTCGTTGCCGATGTGCGTGTGCACGTCGATGCGGGGCATGGTCGCCAGCGTGAACGGGCTTTCGGCTTGCGCCGCGCCGCCCAGCCCCAGCCACACGGCGATCCACAACGCGCTCATCCAATGTCGTGACATGGTTGTTTCTCCTTGCGCAGGGTCTTGGGGAACCTCATGGCCGGGTTCCGATTCACGGGGGTGTGCCCTTGGACTGGGAACCCCGGCCCACCGGCGACCACCCGCCGGGCGATCCCGGCCGCTGCATTGGTTCGGCGAATTTCGCTCCCGTTCCCGTTCAAGGGGGCCTTGACGCGTGATTCCGCCGCGGTCTATGGTACGCTTCAAGACATCATCCCGAAAGACCCTCTTCGGGCCTAAGAACTCGCATGAGCTCCGCAGGATTGCCTATGGTGTTCCCGCGGCGATCGTGCTAGGCTGGTGAACTTGGATCACTCCGCTTCCTTGCCCCCGGAGTTGCAGCCTTGATTTCCTCCCAGTTCTCCTGGTTTGATCTCTCGATCGTTCTTGTCTATCTGGCAGCCATCGTCGGCTTGGGCTGCTATGCGAGGCGGTTTCGGAGCCGCGGCGGCGAAGGAAGCCACTACTTCCTGGCCGGCAACACCCTTGGCTGGCCGGTGATCGGCCTGGCCATGTTCGCCGCCAACATCTCCACGGTCCATCTGGTGAGTTTCGCCGAGACGGCCTACAAGTACGGCATGGTCTTCGGCAACTTCGAGTGGATGGCCGGGTTCGTACTGGTCCTCTTGTCGCTCTTCTTCGCCCCGTTGTACCTCCGCTCGCGGGTTCCCACGCTTCCCGACTTCCTCGAACGCCGTTTCAATCGCCACTGCCGCGACTGGCTGACCGTTGTTTCGATCTTTTCGGCGGTGGTGATTCACATAGGGGTGGCGCTGTACACGGCGGCCCTCGTTCTCCGCGGCATCCTGGGCATCGATCCGGCCTCGACGATCCTCGGCATGGAGCCGATGATGTTCTTCATCGTCGTGTTGGCCGTTCTCACGGGATTCTATACGATGGTCGGCGGCCTGTTGGCCGTCGTGTGGACGGAGAGCATCCAGACGGTGCTTTTGCTCGTCGGCGCCGTGTGCATCACCGTGGTCGGCTTCTACCACGTCGGCGGGTGGTCCGAATTGTCGAGCACCCTGGCGAGTTGTCCGCACCCGCTCGCCGGCGCCGTCGACCCGAAGATCCAGTGCAACTGGTCGACGGCGAACTTTCTCTCGATGATGCGGGGCGCGGGGGATCCGAGCAAACAGCCCTGGTACGGCATCCTGTTGGGTTATCCCATCATCGGCATCTGGTACTGGTGCTGTGACCAGACGATCGTGCAGCGGGTGCTGGCCGCCCGGGACGAGAAGCAAGCCCGGCTGGGCCCGCTGTTCTGTTCCTTCCTCAAGATCCTGCCGGTGTTTCTCTTCGTCCTGCCCGGCGTCCTCTGCGTGGCCCTCGTGCAACAGGGCAGCCCGGTGTTTCAGGGCCATGCCCCCAAAATCCCGGCCGACACCTACACGTTCATGATCGGCCACATGCTCCCCTGGGGAGTCAAGGGGCTGGTGACCGCGGCGATGCTGGCCGCCGCCATGCAAACCTGCTCCGCCGCGCTGAATTCGACCGCCACGCTGTTTGCCTACGACGTCGTCAAGCGTTATTGGCCGCAGACTTCCGATCACCGCCTGGTCTTGGTCGGCAAGATCACGACCGTCGTCGGAACCGCGTTGGCCATCGTTTCCTCGCCGATCTTCGGGCAGAAGGACACCGTTTTCCAGGCGCTCACGGATCTGATCTGCTACGTCGCTCCGCCGATTACCGCGGTGTTCTTGTTCGGCGTCTTTTGGAAGCGGGCCACGGCCCGGGCGGCCTACCTCGCCCTGGTGCTGGGTAATGTCATCGGCGTGGTCATCTTCTTCCTCGACCTGTTCAAGCCGCCGTGTTGGGACCTCGTCTTGGAGTCGCATCGCAACCTGATGGGGATCGAGCTGACCTCGATGATCGCCTCGTTCTACCTCTGCGTGTTGTGCGGCCTGATCATCCTGGTCGTTTCGCACCTCTTCCCCGAACCGCTCAAGGAGGAGGCCAGGCCGTTGGTCTGGGAGGACTGGCGGGAGCCGCTCCGCGGCGATCCTCACGGTCACGGCCTGGGCAATTACCGCGTGCTATCCGCGGTCGTGGTGGCCACGTTCGTGTTGCTGTATTACCTGTTTCGTTGAGCCGCCTCGACGGCGACCGTCTGGCTCGGGAGATACGATATGAACCGAATGAACGGACGATACGGCCTGCCCACGGCCGCCCTGCTCCTGTTGGGAACGATCGCGGTCCTCGTGGCTGCCGAGCCTGCCGCTCGTCCACCGGCGCGGTACGGCAGCGTCATCGGCCTGCGCGCGGAGAAACTCGACGAGTACAAGAAGCTCCATGCCGCGATCTGGCCCAAGGTTGCCGAGGCGATCCGCGAGGGCCACATCCGCAACTACTCGATTTACCTCCGCAAACTGCCCGACGGTAATCACTACTTGTTCAGCTACTTCGAGTATACGGGCAACGACTTCGAGGGCGACATGAAGCGAATGGCGGCCGATCCGGAGACAAAGCGGTGGTGGACCTTCACCGATCCCTGCCAGCGGCCGCTTGAGGACCGCAAGCCGGGCGAATGGTGGGCCTCGATGGAGGAAGTGTTCCACCAAGATTGATTGCAGGCGTGTTTGTTTTCGTCTTGCTCGAAGAAGGAATGACCCGAACATGAGGATTGCCGCAAGCGAGTGTACCGGAAAAATGGTCGCCCTGACGACCTTATGGTTTGCCGCCGCCTTGACGGCCCCGCTTTCGGCGGCGGAAGACGCCAAGCCCGAGCGCATCAAGGCGTTCTGCATCGACTTCAACTGGGGGCCCGGAGGCCCCAACGGGTTTCCCGCGCCGGGCGCCTTTGCCCAAGCCGACCCGAAGGTTCATTATCAATGGTACAAGAGCCTCGGCGTCAACGTGATCCAAACGTTTTGCGTGAGCTGCAACGGGTATGCTTGGTACAAAAACAGCGAGGTGGCCCCGGTCCAACCCGGCCTGAAGCATGATTTCCTCAAGGAGATCACGGCGCTGGCTCACCGGGAAGGCCGCAAGGTGATGGGCTACTTTTGCATCGGGGCCAACACCTACTGGGGCCAGGAGCATCCCGACCAAAGCTACGGCACTCCCAGCAGCATCCACATCCCGCTGACGAATCCGTACCTCGATTACCTCTCGGCCTCGATTCGTGACGCGATTGCGAAGACCGATATCGACGGCTTCATGATCGACTGGGCGTTCAGCCCGCCGCTGCTGATGGCTGAGAAGCGGGTGCGGTGGCTGGATTGCGAACAACGGATGTACGCCGAGTTATTCGGCCGCCCGTTCCCCGGCAAAGACAAGATCGACGCCAAGGAGACGCTGGAGTTTCAACGCCGGGCCTTGGATCGCTGTTGGCAGCGGATTCGCCTGGCCGCCAAAACGACCAAGCCGAGCTGCGTCATCTGGCTGAGTTGTTTCGATCTGTCCCACCCGCAGGTTCTCGGCTCCGCGATGCTCCGCGAGGCTGATTGGGTCATGAACGAAACGCCCACCCCGGAAAAACTGGATGCCGTGCGCCAGGTGGTCGGCCCGCACGCGAAACTCATCCAATGCGTTTCGGGCGGGAGCCAGGCCTACGACGCTTCCCGAGTGCTGAACAATCCCAAGTACCGCGACGTGGGCCTGTACGGCTTCGCTCCCTGGCCGGACCCGAAAACGACGCTTCCGCCGGAGCCGCCGCGAGACACAACGCAGAAGAACATCCGCGCCAACATCGAAAAACTGCGCAAAGTGTATCGCGGTGGGTGACACGGTCACAAGCCCAGGCGATCTGCTTCTTCCAGGGCGTGCCGGAAGAGCGCCCTCCACTGCGGGCCCATGAACCGGGGCCCGCTGGGAGTCGGCTCCACCGTGTGGCTGTACCGGGCGCCCGAGGCGGCATCGAAAACCAACGCTCCGCCAATCCCTTTCCGCGACGATCCCCTACGGTGATCCCGGGGCTTCAACCAGGTAGGAGTGGCCGCTGCCCGCTTCGAACACCAAACACTCGCCCCGCGTGGCGTCCACCTTGTAGGGAACCACGGCGTGGCTTTGCTCATCTCGGATCCGCACCGGCTTTCCCGGCCAGGGGTTCACGAGGCGGCAGGGGATCGTGCGCCGGGCCGTGATCCTCAGGAACGTCGTTCGCCCCTTGGTGCGCTCGGCGGTCACCAGGAACCCGCCGCGCGCCTGGAAGTCGCGGAAGGCAACCTCCGCCCCGTCCGGCACGCACGCAAAAAGGTGGATCCGCCCGCTGCGGGAGTTCAAGAGCCGCTCGGGCTCCGCCGTCGCCGCCTCCAGCATGTCTTCGCGAGTCTTGATCGGCCTGTCCTGTGTGTCCTTAAAGTAGACGCCCGCCAGTCCCCCCTTGACGACCTCGGGAAAGGCGCCGAGCAGGTGGTAGACCATCGGGTTCATCCATCCTCGCGTGAGGCGGGCCGTCCGGAGCATCGTCTGCTTCTCGGCAGGGTCCGAATCCAAGTGGATCTGGTCCGCCAACAGCGTGGGAGTCACCCCGGCGAAGAAGTTGTAAGGATAGCCGATGGGGTTCACCCCGGCCACGTCCGTGTAGACCGGGCCTTCCTTCGTCTGGTACACGGGATAGGGCGCCATCTGGCCGGCGATCCTTCGCCAGTCGGCGCGCCGGTCCGGATCGCGCGCGAGGATCTCCGACGCCTCCGCCGCCGACTCGAGCGTCCACCGGATCATGCCGATCGCGGACGCCGAATCGCGGTTTCGCTCGAAGCGATACGTCCACCCCCAGTGCTCGGCCGACACGGTGGGAATGACGTGGTACTTGCCGTCTTCCCCCCGGGTGACAAACGCCGCGTAGAACTCGGCCAGATCGCGCAACGCCGGATAGACCCGCGCGGCGAGGTACTCGCGGTCGCCGCCATAGTCCCAGGTGTCCCAGATGGGCTTGAGCACCTGGGCGGGAATCTCCATGCAGAACTCCCAGGAAGAAATGGTGTGCGCAAATTCATCGGCCTTGATCGGCGGCTGGTATCCATGTGCCAAGAACATCCCCGGCAAGCCGAACACGTCGCGTGCGCTCTTCCTGCACGCCTCGAGCCAGTGGTCGACGAGATTGGCATAATGGTCCAAACGATCGCTCTGGTTTGCCACGCAGCTCGCGGTGGTGTAGATCTCGTTGTAGCAGGGCAGGCCGTGCCAGGGCGAGGTGTCCTGCTCCAGCCGATCGTAGGATTCGTCGGCTTCGTATGCCCGGGGATCCGGATAGGTGAGCCACTCCGCATCCCGCCGGCTGCGATCGTAGAACGATCCCAGGATCTCCGGGAGGCGCCAACTTCGGAAGATCGCCGAAATCTGCTGGCGGGTCCATTGCGTGGAACCTCCGAAGACTCGCCCCCGCTCGCGGCGCTCGTACAAGGCGCGATACCAGGCGCCGTTCTCCGCCACCAGGGCCTGCATGCCCGCCTGCTTGGCGTCGGACAGCCGGCGCCGGGCTTCCGCGGCGGGGTCCTTGGCCTCGGCCGTGGTGACCACGGCGATCAGCACCGTGCCGTCTTGCCTTCCGGCCGGGAAGGCGGCCGTGGCCGCCGAGCCGCTCGCCTGGTTGACCGCGTCGTAGAGGGGGCGCAACCGCCAGGCGAACCCATTCAGGTCCTTCTCCAGCGCGATGCGGTCGGCGTCCGTAATCGCGGCGGCGGTTCCCAGCCCGGTCTGCCCGTTGACGGTTTCCATGCGCACTCCCTCTCCGACCGCCAAACCCATCAGGACGTATTCAAAGCCTTGCGGAAACGTCTTTTCCGCCGGCAGACGTTGCCGGATCCAGAAGAACCGGCCGTCCGAGCCGCTTTTCGGCGGATCGATCGGGCCGTTGCCTTCGCCGGGGTAGGCGGCCACCGTATCGCGGTGCCGATAGAGGCGAAACGAGACGGGCCCTTTCAGTCCTTGACCCTTGAACTCGACCGCGATCACGTTCCGCGTCATCATGGGCAGATACGTGACCTCCAGCGCGGCCGCCTGTCGCTTGAGCGAGACCCGCGCGGATCCGTCCCGGCAACGGACCACGGCCGCAGGCCCAGCCGCGCCGGCCAACTCGGGACACAGCAGAATGGCCTGGCCCACCGGTTTCTGGCAGGGAAAAGGCGCGTTCCAGGAGCGGTAGCGCTCGCCGGAGCCGCCCTCGGGGAGCGGATAGTTCGCGTAACCCGAGACGCCCGCGTTGCGCGGCGAAAACGCCCCCTCGCGGATCTCCGCCAGCGTCAAGGGCTTCTCCCAGGCCGCGCGGCGCCGGTCCCACACGTCGGACTTGCCCAGGCTCAACGTCAGCCGCTCCGGAGGCCCCCACAAACCCGCCTTGAGTTTGCGCGTGCCCACATCGATCGCCGGGGCTTGCATGGCCGGAAACAGGCCCGCCGGCTGCGGATTGGAGGCGGGAACAGGCCGGGTCACGGTAGCCGACTGCGCCATCTCCCACAAAGAGGGTTCCCGATCCCACAAATGCCGGTTCGCCTCGCTCCCGAAGCCGGCCGTCAGAACCGCTGCGGAGAAAATGCCAATCACTGCAACCAACCCAATCGTGAGCTGTCTTGTCATGGGAGTGCCTTCGGTTTGCACGGACGTTGGTGACTTGCCTTGTATGTCAGCGTTGGCTACGGCCGTCTCAATCCTTCGGATAGAGCACGTTGAAGCGGCGTTTTTGTTGATCGGTCGGGATGGCGTCGGTGTGCGGCCCTCCTTCGGTGAAGACCTCGCGCAGGGCATCGAGGTAGCCGAAACCCGCCAACGTCGAGGGCATCAAGACATTGCCTTCGCCGAACTCGTTCCAGTTCCCCAGCATCACGATCCGCCGCCCCAGCGAGTCGGCAGGCACGGTCGGCATGAACTCCTCTTTGACCCACTGTGCCAGCCGCTTGTAGTCTTTCACAGAAATCCAAATGTAACGCGCGTCGGTGCGCCCGGCCCAGGCGGAGATCTCCGCCCCCATGCTGATCGACGGCAGCATGTGAATTCCGGAGGTCGCCGCCAGGTCGCGCTGCACCTGGTTGTCCCGCTTCTGGACGTCTACGTACGGCTCCAGGCCCCAGTTGTAAGCGTAAACGTAGTCCGCCCCCATGGATTTTATCGTCTCCAGACAGGGCAGGCACTTCTGTCCCCTCATGCCGTGGCCACCGTGTTCCATCAGCACGATGACGCCGGGGAAGCCGGCCTTCCTCGATTCCTCGCGCAATACTTCGATGGCCTTCCGAGCGCCCTCCGTGCCGCCGAACATCCGCTTCAGATTGTCAGGGCAGTAGATGGAGAGCACCGGCTTATTGTCGATCTTGAGGTAGCGCGGGTCCTTGAAGAAATACTCGATCCAGTAGGGAATGATGTATTGGCGGAAGTCCTCCCTATTGGTCAAACCGGCGCCCCAATTGGTATACATGATGGCGAACTTTGTCAGATGACTGTAGCGGGCATTGAACAAGCCTTGGAGAATGCCCTGGTCCATCACCCCGTCTTTGATGGGATGGTTGACGGCGTTGTTGGGCCGATACCAGCAGTGCACCTCGAACCCGATGCCGTGTTCGACCTGCCACTTGATCTCCCAATCGGTCTCTTCCGGGTTGCCTTCGTCGTACCAGCCGAGATACGGTTTGCGCTCAGAGGCGAACGGATAAATGTAGTCCCAGCCGGCGTAGGAATTCCCCTCCAGCCAGAGGTTGCAGCTCTGCACGCCGAGAAGGTACGGAGATTTCGCCGGACAAGGCTTGGGCTCGGCCACGTAGTCGGCCGGATAGTCCTGCCGGGGATAGACCCGCACGTCATCCACCCAGAGCACCGCCGACGGGGCCGCGGCGAAACGCAGAGCGTCGAATGTCTTGACCCGGCGATGGAACGCCGCGCGTGCGGCCGCGAGTTTGCCGTTGACGAAGATGTCTGCCGCCGCAGTCGCCGGATCCGCGATGACTTTGACCGTGTACCACAGGTTGGGGCGGTAATGGCGGACCAGTGGGATAGGCTCCTCCGCGCCGCTGGCGTAACACAGATTCCCGCCGCGGGTGACGATCCGAATGCCGGCTTTTTCGCCGCCGACCAATTCGCCGATTGCGCCGTCGCATTGCTTCGGCACCAGGAAACGGTATTCGAAGACGATCTTCCCCCGAACCGGAGCAAAGCTCTTGCCGGTGACCACGGCACGGTCATTCGCAGCGGACAACTTGAGGCTGAAAATGTCCGGCTTCGCGCCACATTCAAATTCCTCCACGGCCACGCTTCCGCCGACCGGGTCCGCCGTCCAATCTGCCGGGAGCTTGCCGGTCTTGCCGGTCACAAAGGTCTCGCAGACCGCGTAGCCCTTGTAGAGGTTCACCGGGGTCAAGAACAGCTCGCCGGTTGCCGCAGGGCCGGTCTTGATCAGGACATAGTCAATCGTGCGGATCGGGCGACAGAACGCGGCGGCCTTCGCCTTCAGATCGCCGTCCACGTAGATGTCGGCCGTCTTGCCTGGAATGTCGGCAACCACTTTCACGCCATACTCGCGGCCCGCGTCGTAGGATTGCAAAACCATCGGTTCCCCCTCGGCGTTCTCGCGGCAGAGATTCCCGTCCACAGTCACGATGCTGACGCCAGGCTCCTGCAAGTCGCGCAGTTGCCAGGCGACACCATCCATCTTGACCGGCATCTTGAAGCGGTATTCCAGCGTGATCTGCCCTTCCGTCTGCCGCGCGATCTTGTGCTTGATCGTCACTGGCGCCGTGGGGCTGGTATCGATAAGCTTGAACCAATCGATGTGAAAGGTCTCTCCGTCGGGACCGGAAACGTGTGGGTGGTAATCCCAGGTCCCCCCGCTCGCGTCCGTCTCCCAGCCGGAGAGGAGTGTCCCGCCGGTCCAGAAATGTGGCTTGGGGGTGACAAAGGTGCAGTTGAGCAGATAGCCGACCTCGATATCCCGAATCAGGGGTGTCGGCCGCGTGTGATCCGCATCCTCGGCGCGGATCGCCGGCGATCCCAATGGCATTTGCAGAGCCAATCCGAGTCCCAAGAGCACGTTGGCACACTTTGAAAACATGGTCATTCCCTCTCGGAGGGTTGCTATTGCGGTTCTGATTCACAGGGGTCCTTACCTTTGTCGTGGTCACCGGGCCCCCACGACCTTGGCACGACGACGTTGATTTTCGCCGCGGTTCTTGGCGTTTTCAAGCGCCCCTGCGAAATACAAGTTTTGGACGTGGAGGTTTTGGGCACGGAGTTCAACCGCGTGCCGGGCGGCGACTACTTCAACCGACCGCCAGGCGTCCGCAAAGTCACTCGCCGCTAATACTTACGCCTCTGCTGACTATTCTCGCAATACGGGCACCTCTCTTTCACGGCTCTTGCCCGATCACGCTCCCGGCGGCATCTCCGCGCAGCCCGTTGCCCGCGTTACACTACAGAGGCGCGGTTGCGCGAGTACGAATGGGCCTACGCCTACGCCGCGCGAAGATCGACGCCCACAAGACTGATCGACCGCGTGCGGCCAGCAGCCCGATCGATTCCGCGCTGGGATCGCGCGCCAATACCGGGTGACCGGTGAACGAGGAGCAATCTCATGCACCGACACATGATCGGAGTGATCGCCCTTGGTTTGCTCGGGCAGTCCGCTATGCCCGTAGCCCAGGCGCTCCAGCGCAGCGACATCAGCTTTTACCTGTCGTTCGAGCGCGGCCTTCAGCCGGAGATCGCCACGGGCGACACGAAGGTCACCTGCTCGGTAGGCAAGGCGGAGGACGTGCCCTATGACGCGGAGGGCGTCCGCGGCCGTGCCGTGAAGCTCAACGACGCCCTCAACATTTCCTTCAAGAACGCGCAGATGTTTTCCCCCAAGGAAGGGACGATCAGCTTCTGGTTGAAGCCGATCGGGTGGAAGGCGGGCTCCGGGAAGAACCACACCTTCCTGCACGCGCATCCCGACAATTGCGGATTCCAGATTTATCGGTTCTACCCGGGGAACAATTGGGCTTACCTCTTCCCGAGCAATGACCCGAAGACTTGGCGGTTCATCGGCGGCGCGAAGTGGTGGGACGGCTGGGAAGACGGCAAATGGCAGCATGTCGCTTTCAGTTTCAAGCCCGGCGAGCAGGCGATCTACTTCGGCGGGAAACTGCACGAGCGGAAGATTACGGACCTCGTCGAGCCGGAGTTCGGCAAGAACAGCGGCATCACGCTGGCGGCAGCCAATCGGGGGACGGCGCAGGCCTTCGATGAAGTGATCGTCTTCAAGCGGGCCTTGACCGAACCGGAAGTCCGGTCGCTCGCACGCGAACCGCGGAAAGCGTCGGGGTTCCTCCGCGTCCCGCAAATCGCCGCCCCGGTGATTGACGGCAAGATCACCTCGGAGCGCGAGTGGGAGCATGGCCATACGCTGACCGGCTGGGTTGACCCGATTCTCGGGAATGTGAATACCGATGACACACAGGTCAAGGTGGGCCATAGCCGGACCGCGCTCCATCTCCGCTTCCAGTATGCGATCCCGGAGAAGTTCCGGAAGCAGCGCGATCTCTATGTCGGCGCGCCGCTGAAGGTCTCGGTCCATCAGGCCGACGGCGATATCTTCCGGGACGATTATGTGGGCGTGTACCTTGCCCCGCCGGGCAGCACGGACAGCTACTTCTTCGGCATCAACGGCGCCGGCGCCAAACGCGATGAGAAGAACGGCGATCCCGCCTGGAACGGCCCGTGGCAGGCGAACCAGACGCGCGACGACCGCGTGTGGACCGCGGAATTCACCATCCCTTTTTCCGCCATCAGCGCCAACGCCGCGGCGGATGCCCGCTGGGGCGTGAACTTCGCGCACGGCTGCCGGCAGATGGATCGGTACGACGGCGTCTGGTACTACGCGCCGCGCGCCCAGCGACCGCTGGCCACGATGACCCTCTCGGCGGATGCGACGTCGTTGAGCCTGGCCGGGTTGCGCGCCATCGCGGACGGCAAGCTGGCGTTCACCGGCACGGTGGCGAATCCGGGGCGGGCGGTCGTCGCCGGCAAGGGCGAGGTCAGCATCCGCACGGACGACAAGGCCGTTTTCAGAATGCCGATCAAGCCGTTCGCCGTGCCGCCCGGCGCCACGGAAGCGATCTCTGCCGAGCACGCCTTGTCCGCGCCCACCTGTGGCGATGTGGCGCTTTGCATCACCGACCGGGCGGGTGAACCGTTGCTCGCCTACACCCTGCCGTTCGTGTATTCCCGCGAGTTGGCGTTCAAAGTCCGCTACTATCCCACCCCGGCCCGGCTGGAGGCGGTTATCGATGCCGGATCGAGCGCCATGCTGGCCGACATCGCCGGCGCGAAGGTCTCCATCGTGCCAGTGGGCGGCACGAACATCCTGTACGCGACGGCCATCGGCAAGTTCGATGGGCTCCAGCATGAAGTGAAGATCGATTGCCGCCCATTGCCCGTCGGCTCCTACGATGTGCTCGCCGAGGTCAGGCTCGGCAACACGACGACAGCTTTGAGAGAACGGCTGGTGAAGGAACCGCCGCCCGAATGGCTCGGCAACAAACTCGGGACGATCGAGACCGTGCCGAAGCCCTGGACGCCGCTGCGTCTGACCGATCGCACCGTCGCCTGCTGGGGGCGGGAGTACACCTTCGGGGCGGCAGCCCTGCCCGCCCAGGTCCGCATTCTCGGGCAGGAGGTGCTGGCGGGTCCGGCGCGCCTGCTGGTGACATCGGCCAGCCAAATGCAATCCGTCCCGCTCGGCGAGTTCAAAGCCTCGGAAACCTCTCCGCTCAAGGTGGCCTTCACTACCGGCGGGCGCGTGGGCAACCTATCGGTGTCCGGCAAGGCGTGGATCGAGTTCGACGGCTTTTGCAGCAACACCATTGCTCTGTCCAGCGCAGAGCCCGTGCCGGTCGAGGGGCTGACGATCGAGATTCCGATCAAGCCCGAATTCGCCACCTACTGGTCGCCGGCCGAATACTACCCCGTGCAGCTCGGCCGGAGCCCGAAAACCAGACACGAATCCGAGGTCCGCCACGGTATGCGCGTCGGCGACGAGGAGCGCGGGCTTCAGTTCTCCCAGGTGACTGCGCAGGAGCAGGTGCTCATTCCGGGGGCGAAGGAATACGTCGTGCGCTACGAGTTCATCAAGGCGCTCACGACGATCGAGAAACCGTATGAGCTGACTCTCGCCCTGCAGGCGCTGCCCGTGCGTCCGCGATCGCCTCTCTACCGGAAGTTCAAAGTGGACGATTGCACGTTTGCCGGCGATCCGGCGAAGGAACTCTTCAACATCTCCCCCCTCTACACCGAAGGCTGGAGCGGACATTGGAACTACCTGAACTTCTGGAATGAGCAGGCATTCGATCCCAAGTTCAAAGAACAGCTCAAGGCCGCTTACGCATCCATGTGGGAGCAGCGCAAGCAGACGCAGTGCATGTACCTCAACATTGTTGCCACGGATGCCAACACGCCGGAATACCGGACCTACCGATACGAGTGGGCGGGCAAGGACGCGTCCGATCCCATGCCGTACGATCCGGCGACGAAGATGAAGGCGCAGATGGCAACCATCAACCCGGCCACGCCGTCCTACGAGGACTTCACCATGTGGCACCTCGACAGGACGGTCCGCTACCTGACCGACAACGGAATGTTCCCCATCCATTGCTATCTCGACTGCACGGCATCCCACCGCGGTTACATGAAGCGGCTCTACACCATCATGAAAGCGGTGAATCCCCTCAACCAGGTCTTCGTCCACATGTCGGGCGACAACAACATGTACGCCTGGGCGTTCTCGGACTGGCTGATCGAGGGCGAGGAGAATACGTCCAACTACCAGGCCGCCAGGGCAAACGACCCGACCCTGCCGGAGAACTACACCCGCATCCTCGATGTGCCGAAGGTCGCCAGCCGCTACTCGCCGTTTGCCTTTGGAGACAAGTTCTTCCTGTACCAGTTCTGGGGGTGGAAGAACTCGGAGCCCGCCCGGGCGCATCTGTGGGCCATGCTCTTTATCCATGACGGCGCCACCTGGGCTGCGGGCGGCCCGGGGCACAAGCAGGCGCTGATCAACCTGGGATGGGATGAGAAAGTAGAGTTCGTGCCGTACTGGCGCCAAGGAACCGGCATCCGCGTCACTTCGCCCGCCCAGCCCGTCATCGCCTCGGGATGGAAGCGGGGCGAGGGGAACCTGCTCGTGATGGTGTTGAACGACAGCGATACGACGGCGCGTTGCGAGTTGACCATCGATTTCGCCGGGTTTGGCTTCACCTCCGCGGCGGTCAAGTGCCAGGACTATGGTTGCGGCGGCCTCGCTTATCCGGAGAGTTTCAAGGAAGTCGCGCCGAAGGCACGGGTTGCCGAGAAGGGGAAGCCGGTCGTTTTGGAGATCGGCAGGCATTCGTATGCGATTCTGCGGTTCTACCAGTAGCGGCAAGGCGGTTGCGTTCGGCGGGTTCCGCTCGCACGGCCACCAGATGCTGCTGGAGGCGACACAGCCGGGCTTTTGAGTGCTGTCTGACGAGCAAGTCCTTAACTTCGGCGTGGAGGTTCCTCTGTCCCGAACCCATGGATGGACTTATTGCCAAGGAGAGAGGTCACGACGGCTACTATTCCTTCCGGCCTTGCTCGATCTTCTGCCGCAGTTGCCATGTCTGGTGTTCGACGTTGCTAAAGCGCGACGGCCAAGTGCGCGACTGAAGTTGGCGGACTGTCGCCTCGGCGTCGTCCCAGAGCCGCCGGTGGACTTGGGCTTCCGCCAATCTGAGCAGGCCGGTGGGCTCCAGAACGCGAAGCCGCGCGACCCGCTGCCACTCTCGGATCGCCTCGTCCCAGCGGTCCTGCTGCTGGCGGATCTCGGCCAGCGCGGCATGACTCTCCGATTCCCCAGGGAGCATTTCGACGATCGAGGTCCGTGCCCGCTCGGCGTCGCGCGGGCGATCGAGCGCGGCGTACCGCCGGCCAAGCTCCTCGTAGAGCTTGATGTCGCGTCGCACGAGCTCGACCGACTGGAGCAGTTGTCGCACGCCGCCTTCCCGATCGCCCATCCGGTCGTAGCAGGCCAAGAGCGCCTGGTGGCTCTCGGTGTCGTTCGGTTGGAGCTGGACGGCGAGCTTCAACTGCACCGTGGCCTTGTCGAGCTTCCCTTGTGCGAGATACGCCTGGCCGAGGGCCTTGCGCACCAGGGGGTTGTCCAGTCGCGTCTCCGCGCTTTTCTTGTCGAGCTGACGCACATAGGCGTCGAGATCGGGCGACCGCTGGAGCACGTCGCGGAGCGTGCCGAGCGCCTCGGCCCGGCGGTCGGACCGCGGGCCCCAACTGACGATCGCGCCGCACGCGGCCTCCACCGCTTCCGCCGTGTTCTTCAGCCCGGCAAAGGCCAAGGCGAGGTTGCGGTAGTGGCGCGAGAGGGTCTCGTCGCCGATGCCGCGGTTGGGCCGCGCCCGCTGGTAGAGCGGAATCAACTCTTGGTAGTACGCGACCGATTGCTCGAAGAGTTGGTCTTCGAGGCAGCCCGCCGCCAGGCCGGCGATGTTGCCTTCGGTCCAGCGGCCCTCTTTGCGGAAGTATGCGTCGGTTTGCTTCAACGTGGCCCGCAGTTGGGCCGGCTGCTTCGTGCAGAAATAGGCCCGCATCAGCCACACGCGGTACTGCACGTTGTCCGGCCGGCGTTCCACCAGCGGCAAGAGGATCGCGATCGACTCGCCGTGGCGGTCCTGCCAGTGGAGGTAGGTGACGAGTCGCGATTGGGCCGCCTCTTCCAGCAATCCCCGCTGATATGCGGCCAGCAGCATCTCGATCGCGCGGTCGCGGTGATTCAGGCCGTCAAAGAGATACTCGGCCAGGTAGGCGACCGCCGCCCCCGAGTTCTTCCGCTCGGCGTAGACTTCTTCGACCACCCGGGCGAAGTCCTTTTCTTTTTCGGCCCAGTAGTGCGTGTTGCCTCGGCGGTAGAAGGCGTTGTTGTGAGACTGCCGCGTCCGCAACTCGCGGCGGAGTTCGTCGAGCACGATCCTCAGGAGCCGCGGCTCCAGGTCGCCCAACTCCTTAACTTCCGACCGCCATTGGGCCAGCGTCCAGCCGTGCTGCTGCCAGCCGTCCTGGTTGTTGTAGCGGAGCCAGCGGGGCTCGCGCTCGATCTGCTCGACGAGGAAGGCCAGGCCGTCGCGCGGGCCGCCGATGTCGTGCAGCGTCTGGGCCACCTGGCGTACGATCGACGAGTAGTTGTTCACCTCTCGCTTCACGATGGTGGAGAACCGTTGGAACGCAAACGCCCGCAGATCGTCGGCCACGCCTGCGACCTTCTTCTCGTGCGCCGCGCGGTAGACGCTGCACAGCCGGTTCAAGAGCTGGTAGCGATGGTCGGGCGTGCCGCTTGCCAGATCGGTTTCGATCTTCGCCGCCGCCGCGCGGTAAAGCGCCGGGCCGCGGCCCAGCGAGACGTCGCCGTCATTGCGGAGGGCGTTTTCATAGAGTTCATAGAGCCGCCGGGTGAGCCACTCCCTCTGCTGGGCATTCAGCGGATGCTTGAGTTGCTCAAGAAGCGTTTCCTCGCCGCGCGCGTAATGGCGGCGCTGCTCGAAGTAGGAGACCAACGTCCCGAGCGCGTCATTGGCCTCGACCGGCAACATGCCGTGGTTGGCTCGCTGGGAATCGCCCAGTTCAAGCTGCAACAGGTCGATGGCCGCGTCGTTCTTCCCATAGCACCACCGGGCGTTGGCCAGCCCGAGGGCGATGTGCAAGCGGTCGATCGTGCCCGGGGCGGC
>Ga0172371_10001729_pt1 | contig 34753 bp, 23 predicted proteins | sample Lak12m_FD_114543 | JGI IMG/M metagenome (GOLD analysis project Ga0172371, IMG submission 114543) | Freshwater microbial communities from Kabuno Bay, South-Kivu, Congo - kab_022012_12m | ecosystem: Environmental > Aquatic > Freshwater > Lake | place: Democratic Republic of the Congo: South-Kivu...
CGAACAGGCTGAACCCACAATCGTGGCCGTCCCCCAGGAACGTGATTTCGTAAACGACGTGGTCGGTGGTCGAGAGGAGGGTGGTGAGGCTCGAGCTCCCGCTCAAGCCCAGGTACGAATCACGATTGCTGATGTCACTTGTGACGATGGTCACCGTGACGACGCCCGCGTAGTCGCTCTCGGACCAGTTGTCGCCCACGCGCGTGGCCTTCCCGAGCGCGTCCCGGATGTTAATTAGGGTCTGTCCTTGGTTCAGGTAGGTGACGCCTCCGCTGCTGTAGGTTGCGGCGGCGGCCGTGACGAGCTCGTAGCCGTACACCCCGTCGCGGGTCAGTTGGAGGACCAGGCTGCCGCCGCTGATGTGCGTGTCGAGCGACACGAGGATCTTGGTGTCGCGCCCGTCCCGGTACGCGTTGGCCACGCTGTCGCTGTTGAGCGCGGTCAGGTCGGTCGGCGTGGCGTCCCATTGGCTGAAGAGGACGCCGTTGGCCTCGCCGTTGAGTAAACCGACGTAGGGGTCGAGATGCGTCGCGCGGTACTTGGACAACTCGGCGTCCGTGTAGCCATTGACGTTTTTCAAGCGAAGAAGGACGTCCTCGATGAGGGCGTCGATGTCGTTGTCCGTTATAGGGGGGACTCCGTTTGTACTGTCGGCGTAGGTGGCGTACGCCGACATGTCGGCTCCGTACCCGACGTAGGTGATGGTCAAATCGCCGTCGGCATCCATGGCCACCTGCGCGCCGGACTGACTGAACGACCACGCCGCGTTGGCGCTGTCGGACCCGCCCGTCTCCGTCGCGCTGTTGATTCGGAATTGCGAACGGAGGGTGCTGTACGAGTTTGAATCCGAGTTGTACTTGTACTCCACTGCCCAGGTGTCCGAAGTCTGGGAACTACCGACGTTGTCGCCGGCCAGGGCTGACCCGGAAATGGTCACGTTGTTCGCGCTGTCGTAGCAGACGCTGGGGTTGCCGTCGCCGGGCGTTCGCAGTGAATTCCCGCCGCTGACGATCGTGCCGCTGGAGACGTTGTCGTAGAGGCTCGTATAGACGCTCTGCGAGTAGCCCTTGCCGAGGAAGCGATTCGGGTCGCTGGTGCTGCACCAGGCCACGGCGAAGTGCCCGTCGGCGCTCATGGCGACCGCCGGATTCGAATGGTAGGAGGTGCCGCTCTGGCTCGCCACGGTCTCGATGCCGATCCGCTCGCCGTCGCTGTTGAACCGCTGGTACGACACGTTGTTGAAATAGCTCAGCGTCTGGCCGCGGTGGCTGTTCCAGGCGATCACGAAATCGCCGGCCGCATCCATGCCGATCGCGGCCTCCACCTGGTTGTAGTCGGTCGTCGTGTTGACGAGGAACTGGTCGCCCAAGGCGTGTACGCAGTAGATCGCATCGCCGACATCGTCGGTCCACGTGGTCGGCGTATAGGATGTCCCAGACGTATAGGAGTTCGGCGAGAACCGCCGGGCGTAGATGTCATAGAGGGCCGAGCTGGTGGACTCCTCGCTTTGCCACGTGATCACGAAATCGCCGTCCGGGTCCATGGCCACCGCGGCGCTGGTCTGCATGGTGTAGGTATAGGAATCGGTGAAATCCTTGGGGTCGTCGGCATTGACCCGGAATTCGCCGCTGTTCTGCTTGAGGGTCGTCGCGGGCACCACGGGAGGCGTCAGGACTCTGTCATACGCGTGGGATGTCGAATTATATCCCAGCACGGACTTGGTTTGGATGGTCGGCACGTCCTGTTTGCCCGACGAGCCCGTGAACGTGATGTCGAACACGGTGCCGTACCTCCATCCGTTGGCATCGCACACGGCCTGATCGACCGGCGTCACGCTGACCTCCGTCTGGGCATACGTGTCCGACGTCGGCGAGCTGTAGGGGGCGGGGTCCTCGTCAACCAACCCACCCGACCCCGTCGGCTGTACCGTGGTGGGGGAAGTGTGTTCGCTATAGTAGGTCCCGGCGAATCCCTTCTCGATCTGCGTTGCCGTCGCCGCCGCTTGGGTGGTTGTCGCCGCCCCGCCGCTGCCCGCCACGTAGAACATGAGATCCCTCGGCTCGCTGACCGTCGACACCGTCGTCGTCGCCAAGAACCCGCTGGAGTACGACTGGCTGCTGACCGTGATCTCCGCCTCGTTCGTTCCCGAGGAAGCCTCGTTGAAGTAGACCAAATACGTGTGGGAGTCGGTGCCCTCGACGGTGCAGTCACTCAAGTCCCCGCCCAACTGCTCCCGGAGTGCCGCCTGGATATTGTCCGCGCAGGTGTCCACGCCCGCGTTCTCGTCGAAGGAGACCGTCGCCGTGTTCCCGCCCCATGAGAAGGTAATGCTCCCCACGATGTTGTCCTGACTCTCGGAGGCCGACTTGTAGGTGGCCGTGATGGAGATCTGCTGCACCTCGCGGCCGCCGGCGCTTTGTCCCGTCGCCTCGCTGCCGCCGAACGAGAGCGTCACTTGCCCGCACGCGCCGGAGCTGGTGCTCTGATCCAGGATGCTGCTGGGCAGGAAGATCCGCTGGACCTCGTCGGTGAAGTATTGGGCGTAGACGTTGTAGTCGTCGCCCCACCCGTCCGTGAGGGTCTTGACGGTGACCGCCGGCGTCGCGCTGGTGATCGTGATCGCGGGCTGGTCCTTGCTCCCGTCCGCCCCGGTGAAGGTGATGGTGATGTGGGTGGAGTCGGTCGGCTCGACCTCTACGTGGTAGCCCCACGTCTTGAACTGCTCAAAGACGTTGTCCGCCGTCGAGGAGGTGCTGCCGGTATTCGTGATCGTTGCGGAATGGCCGTCGAAGTTGAGTACGAAGGTCCCGCTGGTATTATTGGCGAAGGTGAGCTGCTGGACCTCGTCCAGACCGTCCTTGCGGGAGTAGACGATGACGAAATCGCCGCTGTCGTCGGACGCCAACGACTGGTTGGAGACCATGCTCAGGCTGGAGTCGCTGCTGATCTTGACGAGGACGTCGTCGGCAGTCACCGCGCTGACGGTGAGCAGCTCGCGCGATTCCAGTACATCGAACAAGAGCGGGCGCGAGCGCATCTGGGCACAGCGGCGGCCGGACCTCTTGCCGGAACGCCTGGTCCCATGGGATCGGTCGCAGGAAATCCCCTTCGCGGCTTTCGCCCCGAACAACCTTGGCAATCGGAAGAACGACATGACTCTACTTCCCCTCAAGCTGAATTCCGGAATCCGGAAGAAAATTGCCCATCATCTCCATCGCCCCCTCCGGCTGCGCACACGGCAGCCCCCGGGACGCGCGCTGGCTGGCCCCCATGGTCCCGCCGGAAAAGGGGACAGGTCCAATTTGTGCGAAGCACCCGCCGGGCCGTTCCGGCAAATTGGACCTGTCCCCTTTTCCGGTCCCCGTCCTCGGGGGAATCTCCGCACTGGGGCGGAGCCACCAGGACGACTCGGGATGGGTGACCGCCTGGCGAACCGCGGGATTCCCGAGATTGAGAATCATGGGGCGGCGAACGCCAGGCAAGAACTGAACGTCGTAAATCTCGTCACACCCCGCGGAAAACTCGAACATCCCTGAGAGTGTCCCGGTTCGCACGTCGACCACCGCCACGCCGCAACGGAGCGTGGGGTATCGCTCTTGGACCGGCAGCCCGCCGAAGATGTGCTCCTCGCGGATCTTGCACAAGCCGACCAAGGCATACGGGCCCACCAACGTAAGCCCGCGCAGGTAGCCCGGCAGGCTGCACACGACCTCCGCCTGCCCGGACGACGGATCGATCACGCACAGCTCGCCCGCGCCGGAGTTCTCCACCCACAGCCGGCCGTCGTGCCAGCGGGGCGAGTGCGGCATCGCCATGCCGCCGCAAACGACCTCCTGGCTGTCGACATCGATCACCACGCCGCCGGTGGCCTTGCCCTCGCGCCACGCCCCCGGCGCGTCGGTCGTGCCCAGCGCGGTGACGTACTTGGGCTTGCCGTCGACCATCGCCACTCCGTTCAAATGGCAGCGGTCCTCCGGGACCAGGTCGCTGACGAACTTCGGCTTCCAGACCGGAACGAAATTGTGGCGGTGACTCACCCGCGCCAAACACGAGTACCGCGTGTTGACCAGCAACAGGTCTTCGCCTTGGAAGACCACGTCGTGGATATGAAGGTCCCCCGTGTGATAGCTGGCCCGTGGGACATAAAGGGCGTCGTAACGCCCGGGCTGGTCTTCGAGAAAATCGGGGGCCAAGAGAGGCGCGTCGGCCAAGACCACGAGGTCGTGGCGAGTAGCCAAGGCCATCAGATCACCGTGAACGGCCAAGCCCAGGGGCTTGTCGAACTGCCGCATCAGGAGCGTCGCCTGGCGGCCGTCGTGCCCGATCATCGCCACCTTGCCCGCCTGATAGGTGGAAACGACCAGGGCGCCGCCCGCCTGCGCCAGCCAAGCCGTAAACTCAGCCGACGCCGAACACTCGACGCGCAGTGGCTCGATATTGCCGGCGGGCTGACTCATACGGTTGCGGTCCTCCGAGGGCAAGACCACGGGTTCGCCACAGGCGGCCGTACTGCGTCAGCGCACATCCCTAGCCCGGAATGGGCCACTTGGGCGTGTCCCCACCCCTGTCGATCCGGATGCACAGCGTCCGGGGCCTCTCTCCTCATTGTTCCAGCCTCTTCGGCGACACTGCGACCCACAACGCCCTTGCTCGTCATAAGCCGCAATGCCACCTAGGTAAATGAGAACCAATTCCTCAAAACGTGTCAAACGCTTTTTCCCAAACTCGCCCGAACGAGCTGACCGTGCTGCGGCGAACCGCCCGACGATGGGGCCTTCCGTTCCCTTAATGCCCTAGCCATTTTATCCAGTCTATGGAAACGCTGTTGCTTCTCTGCCTTGTCTAGCTTGACCATATTATAATGATCCGAACCTTGCGTTGCGTCAAGATATATCCTTGCCGATGGCGACCAGCTCGGTTTGTACATTGGGCGCGAAGCCTCTATACTACCTGCAACCGCAAGGCGATCGCGGTTGCCACGTGGTCGGGTCTTTCCGTGACCGGGGGATTCGGGTCACGGAAAGACCCGCCCACGTGTTTCTCGCGGGATTGGATCGAGGAACATAACATGAAGCGCTTCAAAGGGTTGCGGCCGATAGGGCTCGTCATGGCGGTGGTGGTTGCCTTTGGCGGGCTGGGGTTTGCCGCTGGCGCTGGGGCGGACGAACCGGGCGGAAAACCAGGTCGGAAGACCGAATTCGTCCGGATCACCCGAGACCATAAGAAACAGCCCCTGGCCCTGGAAACCGCCGTGGTTACCCACGTGCCGCGAGACTGCGGCCAGGCGACCCCCACCGTGGATCTAGTGGCCGCAGTACACGTGGCAGACAGGGCCTACTACGAGGAGCTGAACCGGCTTTTTGCCAAGTACGACGCCGTGCTTTACGAGCTCGTCGCGCCGGAAGGGACTCGTATCCCCAAAGGTGGCGGGGCAGGCAGTAGCCATCCGGTCTCCGTGCTCCAGAATGCCATGACCCGAGTCTTGGATCTGGAATTCCAGCTTCGGGTTGTGGACTACACGAAGGACAACCTGATTCACGCCGACCTGTCCGGGGAACAGCTCGCCGGCGCGATGCGCGAGCGGGGGGAATCGTTCTGGACGATCCTGGCCCGCGTGATGGGACACGCGATGGCCGACCAGAAAGACTACACGGTGGCCGACGCCCGGCTGGTGATGGCGCTGTTCGACAAGAACCGGGCCATGGCCCTGAAACGCGTGTTGGCGGAGGATTTTCTGGACTTGGAGGGCTCGATCCAGGCGATCGAGGGGCCGAACGGGTCGGCGATCATTGCCGACCGCAATAAGGCGGCCCTGAAAGTCCTCCGCAAGCAGATCGACGCCGGCAAGGAGAAAATCGCCATTTTCTACGGGGCCGGACACATGGCCGACTTCCAGGACCGGCTCCGCGACGAGTTCGGCCTGGCGCCCATCAGCACCCGCTGGCTCGCGGCATGGAACCTCAAAGGCCAGCCCCCGGCCAAACCCGCCACGAACAAGTGACCGCCCAGGACTCCAGCACGTTCCGACTCACCTACTATCTCCGCGGCAGGCCGGAGAGCAAGGAGTTTCGCCAGCCGCGCGTGGTCCTTGGGCGCAACCCGGACTGCGACCTCACGGTGACGGCCCAAGACGTGTCGCGCATTCACGCGGCGATTGAGTGCGACCGCGACGGCTGGGTGATCGCCGATCTGAACAGCCGCTACGGAACGTTCGTGAACCAGCGGCGCGTCGCCACCCAACGACTCAAGCACGGCGACCAGATCGCCTTGGGGGGAGGGGCGACGGTTCTCCAATTCGAAGTCGTGCCGGCGTCGTCGCCCAAGGAGGAGTGGGTCTCGTTTGGCGCCGGTTCCGAGAACGACAAGATCCGCATGACCATCGGCGTCGAAGAGCTGGAGCGCCTGATGGGCGGATCCCTGCGACCGCGCAAGCCGGAGAAGAAGGCGGCGTCGCCGGGCGAGGAGGTCGAGGGCCGCCGTGGGGAGCCGTCGTCGGGTCCGGAGGCGCCGGAGCCGTCGCTGCACCACGCCGCGATCTCCCTGGTCTCCTTGTTTCAACAGATCGGCGAAGTTCTGCTCACCAGCGACGACCTGGACGACATGCTGGGCAAGGTGCTCGACGTGGCGATGAGGTATCTGCCGGCCCATCGCGGTTTCATCTGTCTTTGCGACGAGAAAGCGGAGAGCATCTCTCCCAAGGCTGCCCGGAGCAAGGGCCTTGCCGAGGGCGAGTCGATGACCATCAGCCAGAGCATCGCCCGCGAGGCAATCCGGTCGAAACAGGCGATCCTCGTGGAGAACGCCCCGGCGGACCGCCGTTTTGCCCTGGCCTCCAGCGTGCTGACCATGGCGATTCGGGCCGCGATGTGCGCGCCGCTGTATCACGCGGGGCGGGTGGAGGGGCTGATCTACCTCGATACCCGCGACGCCGACAACCCGTTTGCCCTCCGCGACCTGGAACTGCTGGCAGCCCTGGGCGTGCTCACCGCGGTCGGCATTTTGCAGGCGCGACTGCGGGGGGAGGTGAGCCGCGAGAAGGCCGTCTTCGCCCGCCTCTCCCGGTACAGCTCGCCGCGGGTGGTGGAGCAGATCGTGGCCAGCATCGACACGCCGGACGGAACCATGCTCGCCGCCCAGCGCGAGGTCACCGTGCTGTTCGCCGACTTGAGCGGGTTCACCTCCCTGGCCGAGAGCCGCGAACCGGCCGAAGTCGTCGCGGTGCTGAACCGCGCTTTTGGGGACCTCACCCGCGCCATCTTCCAGTACGACGGCACGCTCGACAAGTTCCTCGGCGACGGCGTGCTGGCCGTCTTCGGCGCCCCCGTGCCGCAGGCCGACCATGCCGAAAAGGCCGTGCTCGCCGCGCTCCTCATGCAACAATTCCTTGGCGAAAGCCGCTTGACCGGTCCGGGCGGCGAGCCGCTCCGGATGCGGATTGGGATCAACTCCGGGCCCGCCGTGGCCGGCGACATCGGCTCGCCGATGCGCAAGGATTACACCGTCGTCGGCGACGTGGTGAACGTGGCCAGCCGGCTGCAATCGTCGGTGGCCAGCCCGGGGCAGATCGTCATCGGACCCGCCACCTACGAACTCTGCAAGAACGCGGTCGAGTGCGAGCCTCTTGAGGAAATCCGGCTCAAGGGAAAGCAGCAATCGGTACGTCCCTACCTGGTCATCAGGCACCGGTTCGATACCATCGCGTGAACCTAAATCACAGGTTCGCGCAAGAAGGGGACTGGCTCCGTGGCGCCAACCAGTGTGGCTTTGGCAGAGACTATGCCGCCACGGTGCCTGTCCCCTTCTTCCCCGGGAACTGACTACCAGAAGCCCCGACGCTTGCACCTGGGAACGGACGAACCAGTGGGATTCCTGCCACGCTCGACGCGTGGCGGCCGGTCTTCCCTGGCTTCATAAATTGCCGTGATTGCGCATAATACGCAGCCTGACAAGCACTTGTGCCAGGGGTGGGTCGTCGTATAATCGGGTCGCGTTGGCCCGGATTCCAGGGGACGATCGGGTTCTTTCCACAAGGAGGAAGCCATGACCTCGGCCCCCCCCAACTCTTTGATCGAGCGTGTGGGCGAGACCGCCGGAGTGATTTGGAGAACTCTGAGTGCCAACGGCTCAATGACCATAGCCAAGGTCGTGAAGGCCGCAGCACAACCGCGCGACACCGCAATGCTCGCGCTGGGCTGGCTCGCCCGCGAGGACAAAATTCACATCGAGGACGACGGTCGCAAGCGGATCGTGTCGCTCCGTTAAGAGCCTATCCCAGAACCGAGTCGTGGCACAGCCGCCCCCGGCTGTGCTGGGAGCCCGGCACAGCCGGGGGCGGCTGTGCCACGTTATGGGAAGTCTACGGACGCGGGCGACTATTTCGCCGCTTGGGGTTTTGGCGCCGTGGAGGTTGCCTTCGCGCCGCCTTCCTTCTCTTTGCTCCCCGTGCTCTCCTTCTTTTCCCGGGCCTGTTTTGCGGCGGCCTTCAGGTCGTCGATTTTTTTCTTCTGCTCCGGGGTGAGAAGGGCATTGATCTTTTCGTCCCGCTCTTTCTTTAGGGAATCAAGCTTGAGGATAAGCTCCTTGATTTTCGGCTCGAATTCGTTCTGAATCGCGTAGATCTTCTCCCGTTGCTCGTCAGTGACGACTCCGCTGAAGTAGTTCGGCAGGCGTCCTCGGGGCTTGGCCGATTTCCCCCCTTTCGTCTTCTTCCCGGTCGATTTCTTCTCCTTGGATGGTGTGGCCTGCGTCCCCGCAGCCTGGCCGCTGTCGGCCGACTGAGCAGATCCAGCCGCAGCAGGCTGATCGGCAGCGACAGCCGTGGCGGTCTGCCCGCCGCCAAGCGCGCCGATGGCCACGATGCCCAGCGCCCCGAAGAACGCCAAACCCATCCACGTCGGCACGCGCAAGATCACAGTGCGTCTCATCGAAGTTCCTCCAGAAAACCATGATAGAGATTCGGGTTCACCCAAACGCCCCTACCCTACTATGGGTCCAGCCGAAACGCAACTATCGTTGGCTCAAGTGGCGCAATTTTTGACCGACGCCCAGGACCCTTGCTATGGCAGGCCTTTCGGCGTAGTCTACAGGGGTCTCTCGGGCAAGTAGGGGGGCGACAAGTAGGGGGTGAGGAATGAGATCTCGATCAACTTGGCGTGTTGGGGTCGTTGTCCTTGCGGTCGTTGGGGTTGCGTTCTCGGTGAGACACGCAGCGGGCCAGCCCGCTTCGAGCGGCCTTCCGGGGGGTACGCAACCCGCGGCTGGCGCGAAGATCCCGGAGATCGAAGAGGCGGCCAAGGTCTTCCGGAGCGGCGATTTCGACGCGGCGCTGAAGGCCCTTCAGACGGCCGTCAAGAAGTACCCTGACTTGCCTCCGCCCCACGTGATCATGGCCGGCTGGTTCTCGGCGTCGAATCAGGGGGCTATGGCCCGCCGGGCCTTGGAGCAAGCGATCGCCGCGTCTCCCAACGACCCGGAGGCGTATCAACTCCTTGGGGAAACGGCGCTGCGGAACCGCGAGGTCACGGAGGCGGGCCTGCTGTTTGAGAAGGTCTCTGCCCTGACGAGCGGGGTGAAAGATCCGAATCCGAGGATCGTTTCGCTCAAGCGGCGGGCCATGGCCGGCCTGGCGGCGGTGGCCGAGGCCCGGCAGGACTGGGCCGGCGCGCAGACCCGCCTCGAGGCATTGCTCGCCGAGGAGCCCAAGAACGCGGCGGCTTTGCAACAGCTCGGCCGTATGCTGTTCGTGCAGAAGAAGGAGGACTTGGCCGTGGAGAAACTCCGCGAGGCGGCCAAGCTTAACGAGGGGCTCCAGGGCGCGGAGGTCACTTTGGCGCAACTGTATCAGCAGGCCGGCGATGTGAAGAGCGCCGGCAAGTGGATGCTGGAGGCCATCAAGGCCAACCCGCGCGACCCCAAGACGCGCGTGGCCGCGGCCCAGTGGTCGTACGAGATCGGCAAGCTCGATCAGGCCGAAGAGCAGGCCAAGGCCGCCGTGCAGCTCGATCCCGAGTCGCTCAACTGCCAGCTCGTCCGCGGCCTTGTGGCCCTGGTTCGCAAGGACTTCAAGACGGCCCAGGAGTTCTACGAAAAGGCCCACCTCCAATCCCCCGGCAACTTCACCGCCACCAACAACCTCGTCATGGCCCTGGCCGGCCAGGAGGAGGAGTCCAAGCGACGGTTGGCCCTGGAATACGCCCAGATCAACGCCCGGGTCTATCCGGACCAGGCGGAGGCCTTATCGACGCTGGGATGGGCCTACTACCGGCTCGGCCGGCTCGACGAGGCGGAAGCGAACCTCCGCAAGGCGACCTCGGTAGGCCACCCCACGCCCGACACGTTCTACTTCCTCGCCCGCATCCTGGTCGACCGGGGACGCAAGGACGACGCCAAGACGATCCTCCAGTCGCCGGCCATGAAGTCGCCCTCGCCGTACCTGATGCGCAAGGAGGCCGAAACCCTCCTGGAGGAACTCTCGGGACGGTAGCCTTCTGCTCCCGGGGCCTTGCCTCACGTCGTAACCACCAGCGTCAACACGCAGTCGTCCATCCCCCATGGCGAAGAGAGCCGGCGAGGCGACAGGTGATTTCGTGCTCCTGTCCATGGACCTCTGAACATCGGTCCATTCCGACCGTACGCTGATCGAGTGCAAAGGCAAGTGCGGACATTTCTCATTACTTGCCCGCTTTCGGCCGGTAGAGGTCGGTGGCGGTGCCGAGGTGGACTTCGGCGGCAAAGCCGAGGGTTTCGCTGAGGGTGGGGTGGGGGTGGATCGACCCGGCCAGGTCGCCGATGTGGGCGCCGATCTCGATCGCCAGGACGGCCTCGCTGATGAGGTCGCCCGCTCCGGCGCCGACGATCCCGCAGCCTACCACGCGTCCCGACTCGGGGTCGATGACCCACTTGGTCAGCCCGTCGGGCCGGCCGACCGATTGAGCCCGGCCGCTGGCGGCCCAGGGGAACACGGCCACTTCGATCTTGCGGCCCTGACGCTTGGCCTCGGTCTCGGTGAGCCCGGCCCAGGCGATTTCCGGATCGGTGAACACGACCGCGGGGATGGCGCGGGGCTCGAAGGCCGCTGCCTGCCCGGCCAGGACCTCGACGGCCACTTTGCCCTCGTGGGACGCCTTGTGGGCGAGCATCGGCTCGCCGGCCACGTCGCCGATGGCCAGGATGTGCGGGTCGGCCGTGCGCTGCTGGCGATCGACGGTCACAAATCCCTTCGGTCCCACCTGGACTTTGGTCTTTTCCAGGCCCAGCCCGGCACTATTCGGGCGCCGGCCCACGGCCACCAGGACCCGGCTGAATCGTTCGGTCCGCTTGCCGCCCTCCCCTTCGAAGAAAACTTCGACGGCATTCTTCTTGTCGGCCATCGACACGACTTTCGTGTTGAGCCAGATCGCCTGGAAGTCGTGTTGGAGCTTCTTGTGGAGCGGCTTGACGAGGTCGCGGTCGGCGCCGGGCAGGAGTCCGTCGGTCATTTCGACCACCGACACCTTGCTGCCCAGCGCGGCGTACACGGTCCCCATTTCCAGTCCGATGTAGCCGCCGCCGACCACCAGGAGCGATTCCGGCACGTCGGCGAGATCCAACGCCCCCGTGGAATCCATGACCCGGGACGTGGGCAGCGCGAGGGCGGGGAGCTGCGTGGGACTGGAGCCCGTGGCCAGGATGCAGTGGGCGAATTGCAGGCGCTCCGCCTCCGGCGGCGGATCGCCGACCGGGGTGAGGCGGAGCGTTTGGGAGTCCTCGAACGTGGCCCGGGCCCGGACCACGCGGACCTTCCGCTTCTTACCCAACTGGGCCAGGCCGCCGGTCAGGGTGGCAATGACCTTGTGCTTCCGGGCCCGCACGGCCTCCAGGTCGATCGACGGCGGCGGAAAGGAAACGCCCCAATCAGCCAGGTGCTTGGCTTCGGCCATCGCCTTGGCCACGTGCAAGAGGGCCTTCGAGGGGATGCAGCCTCGCAAGAGACACACCCCGCCCAATTGCGGCTCCATGTCGATCAGGGTCACTGGCATGCCCAGATCGGCGGCCAGGAATGCGGCGGCATACCCGCCGGGGCCGGCGCCGAGAACGACGAGTTGAGTGTTCATGAGGGGTTGGGGGTTAGGGGTTTGCGATCTGCGCGGGTACAGAAGCGAATACGGAATACTGAATAAGGAATACTGAACTCAGAATGAGCACGTCGCGCTGTGCGCGGGTCTCCTGACCCCGCACAAGGACCGACCGTAGGTCTCCAGGAATCGCAGGGAGATCTGCGGTCTGGCCTCGGCGGGGTCAGGAGACCCGCGCCGAGCGCAGGATCACGCATCCACTTCGAACGTTCGTTCATGCTTGTTCTGAATTCCTTATTCCTTATTCAGTATTCGTTATTCCCGATTCATTCTGAACCCTGAACCCTCACGCCAGCAGCAGCCTCCCCGGGGATTGGAGGTAGCCGATCACTTCGTTGAGGAAGCGGGCCGCGGTGGCGCCGTCCACCAGGCGGTGGTCGTAGGAGAGGCTCAAGGGGAGCATGAAGCGCGGCTCCACCTCGCCTTCGCGGATGACGGGGAGCCATCGGGCCCGGCCCACCAGCAGGATCGCCACCTCGGGATGATTGATGATCGGCGTGCTGTAAGCCCCGCCCACCGCGCCGAGGTTGCTCACGGTGAAGGTCCCGCCGCGGATTTCTTCGAGGGTGAAGCGGGCGGCACGGGCCTTTTCGGCCACTTCGGCCAAGGTCCGGGCCATTTCGCCGATCGTGAGCCGATCCGCGTTGCGTATCACCGGCACCACCAGCCCGCGCGGCGTATCGACCGCGATCCCCAGGTTCACGTACTGCTTGTAGAGGATCTGGTCGTTCTCCTCGTCGAGGCTCGCGTTGAGCATGGGGTGACGGGTAAGGGCCAACGCCACGGCCTTGAGGATCAAGGGCGTGGTGGTGAGCTTGAGGTTCGGGCCGAAGTAGCCCTGGGGCACGCCCTTGCGGAGTTGCTCCAATTCGGTGATGTCGGCGTCGTCGAAGTTGGTGACGTGCGGGATCGTGCGGGCCGAATGGGCCATGTGGGCGGCGATGGTACGACGGATCTGCGACATTCGCTCACGGCGTACCGGCCCCCAGTTGTCGTTCCCCAGCTCACCTGGCGGCACCACCCGCCCGACGGCCACGGGTCGAGACACGGCCGGGGCAACGGCGGCCGCGGCCCGGACGTCCTCCGGCGTGATCCGCCCTCGCTGCCCGGTGCCTTGAACGCGAGCCAGATCGACGCCCAACTCCCGCGCCACACGCCGCGACTGAGGACCTGCCGGCAGGACGGAACCGGGTACCGCGCCGGTCCCCTCTCCCTTTGGGAGAGGGCTAGGGTGAGGGGGAGTTGCCTTGTGGCTCGGCGCAGCCGTCTTTCCGCGGCCGCCCTCACCCTGACCCTCTCCCAAAGGGAGAGGGGACTTTCCGTCCGCGGCCGCCTTGGCTGCCGGCGACGCCTTCGCGGCTTCCGCTTCCACGCTCACGAGCGTCTGGCCCACCTTGACGCGATCGCCCTTGGCCACGTGGAGCTTGACGATCTTGCCGGCATGAGGGCACGGAATCTCCACCACCGCCTTATCGGTCTCCAACTCGATGACCGGTTGGTTGCCGACGATCTGATCCCCTTCGCGGACCAACACGTTGACCACGTCGCCGTTGGTGACGTTCTCGCCCAACTCCGGGAGTTTGAATTCGATGCTCATGGGATGGTGATGTGCCGCGATTGTTGGATTAAGGATGACTCGTTAGCGAGATCAAGTCGGTGTAAGAAAAGGGAAAAAGGGATAAGGGAAAAAGGGGAAACGCAAGAAGACGATGCGATGGTGAGTACGCTTCTCAACGAACATCCTCATCTTCTTCTTTCCCATTTTCCCTCTTTTCCCTTTTTCCTTCCTTACACATTCTGCAGCGTCACGTGGTCGAATCGGTGCGTTTGAGGACGACGGAACGTCGGCCGCTAAACGTCTCGTGGGTTCGGTTTCTCGGGGTCGAGGCCGAGCGATTGGATTGCAGCGGCGACCTGGGTCTTCGGCATTCGGCCCTCCTCGGCCAGCGATTCGAGGGCCGCCAGGGCGATGTTCTCGGCGTCGACCTCGAAGTAGCGCCGCAATCGCACGCGGTCTTCGCTGCGTCCAAAGCCGTCGGTCCCCAGGACCGAGTACGGACTCGGCACCCAAGGGGCGATCGAAAGGGCCAGGGCGCTCACGTAGTCGAGGGCCGCCACGACCGGGCCGGGCCGCCCCTCCATGACCCGGGCCACGTAGGGCTTGCGGGGGTCTTGGCCCGGGTGCAGCCGGTTCCATCGCTCGCACGCGCGGGCATCCTCGCCGAGGGCCTTGTAGCTGGTCACGCTGAACACCGTGCTGCCGACGCCGAACCGCGACTCCAACAACGCTTGGGCCCGCAGCGCTTCGCGCAGAATCGCCCCGCTTCCGAACAGTTGCACCTTGGGCTTCTTCGCCCCCAGGTCGCGGTCCGACAGCGGATAGATGCCGCGGCAGATCCCTTCCGCCGCTCCCATGGGCAGCACGGGATGCTCGTAGTTCTCGTTCATCAGGGTGATGTAGTAGAAGATGTCCTCCTTCTCGTAGTACATGCGCCGGACGCCGTCGAGCACGATGGCCGCAACCTCGTAGGCATAGCAGGGGTCGTAGGCTTGGAGGGTCGGATAGGCCAGGGCTGTGAGGTGGCTGTTGCCGTCCTGGTGCTGGAGCCCTTCGCCGGCCAGCGTGGTCCGCCCGGCCGTGCCGCCCAGGAGGAAGCCGCGGCACCGCATATCGCCGGCGGCCCAAATCAAGTCGCCGATCCGCTGCAATCCGAACATCGAGTAGTAGATGAAGAAGGGGATCATCGGCACGCCGTGGCTGGAATGGGCACTGGCGGCGGCGATGAACGAGGCCATCGAGCCCGCCTCCGTGATCCCCTCTTCGAGGATCTGCCCGTCCTTGGCCTCGCGGTAGTAGAGCACCGTGTCGGAGTCGACCGGCTCGTAGAGCTGCCCGCTGTGGGCGTAGATGCCGAACTGCCGGAACAGGGCCTCCATGCCGAAGGTGCGGGCCTCGTCGGGCACGATCGGCACGATGTAGCGCCCGACGTTCTTGTCGCGCATCAGCCGGACCAGGAGGCGAATGAAGGCCATAGTCGTCGACACCGCGCGTCCTTCGCTCCCGCCGAAGAACTCGGCATAGTCGTCCCATTTCGGAGGCTTGAGGATCACCTTCGCCCTGCCGCGGCTGGGCAGGGAGCCGCCGAGCTCCCTGCGACGGGCCAGGAGGTACTGCATTTCCGGGCTATCTTCGGGTGGGCGGTAGAAGGGGGCTTCGGCCACGTGTTCGTCGGGAATCGGGATGTCGAACCGCCGGCGGAACCCCCGCAGCTCGTCTTCGTTGAGCTTCTTCTGCTGGTGGCTGACGTTGCGGCCTTCCCCCGCCTCGCCCATCCCGTAGCCCTTGATCGTCTTGGCCAGAATCACCGTCGGCGCCCCGCGGCACTCCACCGCCGCCTTGTACGCGGCGTAGACCTTCGCCGGATCGTGGCCGCCCCGCTTCAGGCGACGGAGCTGCTCGTCGGTCAGGTCGGCCACGAGTGACGCTAGACGCGGATCGACACCAAAGAAATGCTCGCGGATGTAGTCGCCGGGCATCACCGTGTACTTTTGGTACTGGCCGTCGACCACTTCGTTCATGCGACGCACGAGCACTCCGTCGGCGTCGGCGGCCAAGAGCGGGTCCCAATCCGAGCCCCAGATCACCTTGATCACGTTCCAGCCCGCGCCGCGGAAGGCCCCTTCGAGCTCCTGGATGATCTTGCCGTTGCCGCGGACCGGGCCGTCGAGCCGCTGGAGGTTGCAGTTGACGACGAAGATCAGATTGTCGAGGCGCTCCCGTGCGGCCAGGGTAATGGCGCCGAGGGTCTCCGGCTCGTCGCACTCGCCGTCGCCCAGAAAGGCCCACACCCGCGACTCGGCCGCATCGGGCTTGATCCCCCGGTCGGCCAGATAATGGTTGAACCGCGCCTGGTAAATGGCCATGATCGGCCCGAGGCCCATCGACACCGTAGGGAATTCCCAGAAGTCGCGCATGAGCCAAGGGTGCGGGTACGAAGAAAGTCCGCCGCCGGGAGCCAGCTCGCGGCGGAAGTTCTTCATCGGCTCCTCACCGATTCGACCCTCGAGGAATGCCCGGGCATAGATCCCCGGCGAGGCATGACCCTGAAAGAAGACCTGATCGGGCGGCTTAAGACCCTCTTTGCCGCGGAAGAAGTGATTGAAGGCCACTTCGTAGAGGGTCGCCGCCGAGGCGTAGGTCGAGATGTGGCCTCCGATGCCGTGACTCTCGCGGTTGGCCCGCACCACCATCGCCATGGCGTTCCAGCGGATCAAACTCTTGATCTTCCGCTCCAGCTCCCGATCGCCCGGGTAGGGCGGCTCCTGCTCCAGCGGAATGGTGTTTACGTAGGGCGTGGTTGCCGTAGAGATGCACCTTACCCCCCGGTTGAAGGCCGCCTCCTTGACCCGATCCAGGAGAAATGCCGCCCGCTCCGGCCCGGCCGCCTCCACCACATACTGGATCGCCTCCAGCCATTCGGCCATTTCCTGAGGGTCGTCGTCCCGGACGCCATAGGAAAGAACGCCCTGCGAGAGGGGTGGCACCGATTCGTCGGGTGTGTCTGCGTCTCGATTCATGGCGACTCTAGAGGATACCAGAAGACCAAACGCCGATCACTTCGGTGGCCGAAACGAGCACCCGCACTCCTGCCGCCCACGCCATCCGTTCGGCCCATGAATCATAATAGGGGCCATGACGATCCAGCGTCAAACCCCCACCCAAGGCCAGCGACCACAAACGCAAATCGCGACACCGACAAGTCGTTCCAACCGCCTGGGCGCACGCGGGTTCTACGGGTAGACTTGCACGGCAAGAGGCATTGGTAGGGTGGGTCGAGCGAAGCGAGCCCCACCTATTACAGTTCAGCCGATTCTGGTGGGGCTCGCTTCGCTCGACCCACCCTACGATTTCGGCCCTTTCGCTCGCACTTTTCCCGATTTTCCTTGAAAGGCTACACTGCCCATGAAAGTCGCCACTGTTGTGACCAACCGCGGCACCATCCGCATCAAGCTGCACGCCGACAAGGCCCCGCGGACCGTGGCCAATTTCGAGAAGCTGGCCGGCAAGAGTTTCTATAACGGCCTGAAGTTCCACCGGGTGATCGCCAATTTCATGATTCAGGGCGGGTGTCCGCTCGGCACCGGTACGGGCGGACCGGGCTACGATTTCAAAGACGAATTCCACCCGGATCTCAAGCACGACGGCCCCGGCGTGCTCTCCATGGCCAACTCCGGCCCGAACACCAACGGCTCGCAGTTCTTCATCACCCACGAGGCCACCCCCTGGCTCGACGGCAAGCACTCGGTCTTCGGCCAAGTGATCGAGGGTCAGGACGTGGTCAACAAGATCCGCCAGGGCGACACGATGCAGTCGGTCACGGTAACGGAAGAGCCGGACGACGCGAAGACGTGAAACGGGCTCGCCCCTGATCGTGATGCCGAGGCCGCCGCTCGTCGGCGCCGGGCGCCACGGGCAGCGTGCCTGCCCGTGTTGAACCAACACTGGCGGACAAGCCGAACGTGCCGTCCGGCGCGAGCCCGTCCGTCGTGTTCGGATTCCGAATGGGCTCAGAACACGGTGCCTCGCGGCGGCTCCTCGATCGCCTCGACCCGCTGGAGAATCTCGCGTTTCAGGGCATCGTCGGCGCGGCGGGCGGCCATGTGGTAGTAGGCCTTGGCAGCCCCAAGGTTGCCCGCCTGCTCGGCGCTGAGGCCGCGTTCAAACCAGACCCGGGCCTCGGCGTGCTGCGACGCTTGTTCGGCGGCCCACAGCCGCTTGGCCTCCTGGACACTCGGGGCGGGCCGGCCGGCAGTGCTTTCTTGGGCGAGGGCCAGTCTGCCCGCCGACGCGGTACCGGCCGCCGGCAGGTTGCCTGGCCGCGTTGCATCAACACTGGGGGGCAAGCCGCCCGTGGCACCCGGCGCGGCGGCCTTCGCCGGCTGCGGAGCAACGGCGGGCACCGGCGGAGCGGCGGGCATCGCGGGCCCATCGTCCTCCGCCAAGGCCGCCCCTTGCCGCGCCGCGGACTGACGCAGGGCCTGCCGGATCGCGTCGGCCCCCACCCCCGACGAAGCCGGCGGGACCACGGGCATGGGCGGCATGGCAAACACCGCCGGAATCGTCGGATACCCGCCCACCACCGGCACGTATCCGACCACAAACGGGGACATCGTGCCGACGGCCATGTAACCGGGCACCCCATCGGTGACCGTGAGCACGGGGACTTGGCTCACGCAACTCCCCTGCCATCCTTGCGACCAGTTGGCGTTGAGGAAACCGCGTGGGCCGCCGTTGCGGAAGCCGAATCCGAGGTTAGCGCCCGCCCCGGGGTTAAATCGGCCGAACTGGGGGGCCGCCAAGGTCGGCCCACCGAAACGGAGGTCAAATCCCTTGCCCCGGATGCCCCAACCGACGCCCATGTTCTCGAAGTAACTATCGCCCACCGAATGGAAGGGCGTCGAGACAGTCATCTGCTGGCCCGCAGCCGTTGCGAGGGCAGCGACCACGATCGCCCACGGGCCCAGAAGCCACACGCAAGCCCCGCTGCGCATAGCAGAATCCTCCGGGAAAAATTCCTTTCGTCCTCCGTATTGTATCGCAGTCCCCGCCGAGTGGTCAACCAACGCGTAGGGTGCAGGGTGCGTGCTCTGCGCGCACGCCGACACTATTGCCCCATGCCGGACGCTCAACCTCATCAAGCCGCGACCGTTGGTCGCGCCTGTGACGCCACGTGTGGTCGCTATTCCGGCGCGACCAACGGTCGCGGCTTGATGAGCCCGTAGGGCGGACGGAGCGAAGCGACGCCCGCCGCAAGACCCCTGCCGGTTTCGGCGGGCCTCACGTCGTTCGGTCCGCCCTACTTCTGCTCGGGACGTTCACTTTGTCCCGCGCCGCCCCGAGCACAGCCGAGGGCGGCTGTGCCACACGAGACTTCTCGGTCACGCCAACTCGCCCATCGCCGCCAGGAGCCGCTCCACTTCTTCCCGCGTGTTGTAGTGCAACAGTCCGATCCGCAGCAGACCGTTGGGCTCCAACCCGAGGGCCTCGGTGAGCGGCAGGGCGTAGAAATTGCCGTGCCAGACGAAGAACCCTCGGACGCCGAGCCGCTGGGCCATATCCCGCGGCGAGAATCTCCGGTGGGTCACGGCGATCGTGGGCACCCGGCATGCGCGCCCCGCCGGATCGGTGATGCCCCACACCTTCACCTCCGGCAGCGCGGCGAGTCCGTCGAGGAGCAGACCCGCCAAGTCCTGCTCATAGGCAACGATGCGGGCGTAGGCCGTCTCCAGGGCTGCGCGGCGGTCGGCGGCGCTGGGGTCGATGCTCCGCCCAAGCTCGGCCAGGTACTCTACGGCCGCCATGACGCCGGCGATCCCCTCGTGGTTCTGCGTGCCGGTCATCCAGCGGCCGGGGATGGCGTCCGGCGCCGGGCGGACCTTGTAGGCCGGGAGCCGTTCGAGCAGGTCGCGACGGCCCCAGAGCACGCCCACGTGCGGCCCGAAGAACTTGTACGCCGAGGCGACCAGGAAATCGCACCCCAGCCGGCCCACGTCGATCAACCCGTGCGGCGCGAAGTGCACCGCGTCGACATAGACCATCGCGCCCGCGGCATGGGCCATGGCCACGATCCGCTCGATGGGGTTGATCGTGCCCACGGCGTTCGACGCATAGCCCACCGCCACCAGCCGCGTCTTGGGCGAAATCTTTCCGGCAAGGTCCTCCAGGTCGAGCGTGCAGTCCTCGGGCCGGATCCCCACGTGGCGCACGGTCGCGCCGGCGTCGCGCGCGGCGAGCGACCAGGGCGTGACGTTGGCGTCGTGGTCCAGCCGGCTGACGAGCACCTCATCGCCCGGCTGCCAGCCGAGGGCCAGGGCCCGGGACAAGGCGAACGTGAGACTGGTCATGTTCGGCCCGAACACGATCGTGCCCGGGTCGCTGGTGCCGAAGAAATCGGCCATCGCCCGGTGCGCGGTCTCCAGCAGGTCGTCGCTCTCCTGGCTGGTGACGAACAGCCCGCCGTGGTTGGCGTTGGCGTGCTGGAGATAGTGACCGACCATGTCGATCACTCGCTGCGGCGCCTGGCTCCCTCCGGGGCCGTCGAGGAAGACCGCCGGGCGTCCATCGACCATGCGTTTCAGAGCGGGGAACTGCCTGCGGCACCAGGCAACGTCGATCGCCGACTGCGATGGGTTGTTTTCCATGCCGGCATGATATTTCGCCCGCCATGCGGCGGCAAGTCCGGCCGACAGCCGCCCCACGGGCCGCAGCCCGTGGGCTTGCTCCGCTGTTCTCTGCGTACTGCGTACTGCCTACTGCCTACTCGCCATCGTCTCCGGATAGATCACCAGCTCCACCCGGGCGTTTCGTTTCTTGCCCGTGGGCGTGGCGTTGGAGAAGATAGGGTGGTTGCCGCCGTAGCCGACCACCACAAACTGGGCGGGCGAGAGGCGGCCTTGGGATACGAGCACCTCATACACCGCGAAGGCCCGGCCGATGGAGAGCTGATGGTTGTTCTGCCACTGGCTGTTGGCCACGGGGTCGCTATCGGTGTGCCCTTCGATGCCGATGACCTGGTTCGGATAGGTCCGAGTGATTTCGGCCGCCGCGGTGAGAATGACGGAATTCGCCCCGGCCGCGAGGCGGCTGCCGCCGGGCTCGAAGAGGCGATCGGCGGGCAACTCGACGCGAATCACGTCACCGTCGCGCCGCGTGTGCACGTCCGGAAGGTTGATCGCCGGCAAGGTTTGCAGGAGGCTGTTGTTCGGCGTGATCGCCGTCCCCGTTTGACGCTGAAGCGAGGCCGTGAGCGCCTGAACCTTCTGCTCCGTGTTTTTCTTCTCGTCGCGCAGGCGGGCCAGTTGGGTGTTGGAGGCGTTGAGTTGCTCGCGGATCACAGCGACCTGGTCCTCGAGGAGCTTGGTCCGCTGTTTGCTCTGGGTGATCTGGTTGACGAGGTCCTGGTTGTCGCGGTCCAGCCGGTTGGCGCGGTTCTGAAGCTCCTCTTTCTGCCGGGAAAGGGCCACTTGCTCGTCGCGGGACTTGTCGAGCTGGCCTTTCATGACCATCGAGTTCCCGGCGCAGCCGCCGAGCGCGGTTAGCGCCAAGGCCGCCACGCAAAGCGCCCACGCGACATGCCGCATGGCAATGCACTCCTGACCAACGCCCGGAAACGGCTTGAGAAAGGCTGCCCGGCCGACGACCGCGGGCGGGTCCCCGGGCCGGAGGTGGGGCGACAAGCGGGCGGAATGGTAACAATGCCCCGTAGGACGGGCAAGTCCAATTCACACCCTGACTTCACACTCAATGGGGGTTGATTCTAACTCTCGATAGGTATCCTGGAGGGGAAATCGGCGGATGAAGTGGCGGTGCCAGTACGATGGGCAGTGCGGCTCCCATCCCCAGCGGCACATGACCGCCGTTGACAATCGCCAGTTGGCCGCATCACACAGAAGGGCGTCAACCCCTTTGATCCTCCCGATCTCGTCAAGCGTCTCCAGGGCGCGGCGAACGGTGGCCAGCCGGGTATCGCGGGCCGAGAGGAAACAGGTCACGGCAAGGAAATTTGGGAACCGCCGCGGCTGGTTGTAGTAGAGCCAGCATCGGTCACCACGCACCAACCGGTGGTACCAGCCGCCGAGCCAATACACCTCGGGAACCGAGGCGATTTTCGGATACGGACGCAGCCGCACGCGGTACAAAAGCCCGTCGCGGGCCTCGATCACCCCATACCGGCGCCGGCGAATCAACCCGACGCCATACTCCAGGTCCACCACCGTCTCAAACAGACGCCCCACGGCTTCGTTTCCTGCGGACAGAGTACATTGCCCCAGGAAAACTTAGCTCAAAAGGGCCCTGACAAGCCGCCACAGACCCAGGAGCACGGCCATTGCCACCAGGCAGATGGCGACAAATGCCGGGGCCAAGCCCCCCAAAAGTAGCAGCGGCACCCGGAGCCAGTCCCATATCGGCTGCCAGCACACGATGAGAACCACCGCAGCGAGGCAGAGGAACGGCCCGTAGGGGATTTCGTTCTCGCGGCGCAGCAGGACTTGCAGCAGTCCCAGGACGAGGCCAGCCAGCGGGGCCAGGAAGAAAATCACCAGACACGACTGCCAGCCCAAGAGGGCCCCGATCATGGCCATGAGGGTCACGTCGCCGAACCCCATCGCTTCCCGCCTCAGGGTCACGGCGCCGATGACGCGGACCATCCAAATCAGTCCGCCGCCGCCCGCCATTCCCACCAGGCCGGTGAGCAAGCCGGCCCATCTCAGGCCGCCCCAAAACCAGAAGGCGGCAATGAAGACGGATCCGGCCAGTCCGAGCCGGCACAGCCGTCGCGTGGCCGGCGATCGCACCAGTCGGGCGACGAGCAGCCGCGTGGCCCAACGCCAGCCCCACCTTGTACACCAGGGCCGATCCATGAGGGCCACACACCACAGCCACCACAGGGCCAAGCCCATCACCAGGGACCCGACGTGCGGGAATCCGGTGAGCCAGTCGGGCCAAGCGTGAGGGTGGCGAGGTGAGAGCAGGTGGAGAAACCCAAGCTCCCCGCGGTCGTTCGCTAGGCGCCAGACCACCGGCAGCATGGCAAACGGGTAGACGGCCGCCGCCAGGAGTCCAAAGAGCGTTCCCGGAACGGTGATCTCGTCCGGGATCAGCTTTTCATCGGCGTCGATCAGCGAAGCGGCGAGCATGTGCCATCCGAGCACGATGTGGCAGAGCCATTGGACGTGCATGCCGGTGGCAAGGCCCGGCAGGAGTTGCGGCGGGACGCCCGCGGGCAGGAGCCCGCCCCGGTCGATCTCCCACCAGTAGAGCGCAGCCGCGCCGGCGCCCGCGAACAATTCCACCAAGAGCGGGCGGATCCAGAATCCGTCCCCATAAAGCCGCGACCACTGGTCGCGATTCTTCTGGCCCTCGTTCCGCGACCGTGGGCCGCGCCCCTCCCCGGCAACGATCGCCGCCCGACGCCGCAGGAAAAACCACCCGATGATCGGGAGCCGGTCGACCCAGCGGAGGCTAGCGGCCGCCGGGTCCCAGGCCCAAGGGCTGACCGAACGGGGCTCCCAGGCAAGACGCGCGGCAGCCCAATTGGCCCACGCCCCCAGGCACGCCCCCGCCAAGAACGCGATGGCCAGACGCAACTCGATTGGCACGGCCAGGATCCAGTTCACGCGGCACCCCCGGGCACCATCGGAATGTGCAGTTTTTCGAGGATCTCGCCGGCAAGCACCTCGGGCGACTTGCCCTCGGTGTCGATCTGGTGGTGGGCCGTCTCCCGGTAGACCGCTTCTCGCTTCTGGAGCAGGTGTACGATCTCCTCCCAAGCCCCCCGGTCAGTCAGGCTTGGCCGGCGCGCGGCCGTGGTCGCGTCGCCCGACATGCGGGCGTGAATGGTCTCAGCGCTGGCCGTCAGCCAAACCACGGGGCCGCTTTCCCGCATGATGCGGCGACTCTCCGGCCGAAGCGGCGCACCCCCCCCTGCCGCCAGCACCCAATGGTCGCGCCGGCACAGGTCGGCAATCACCTGGGCCTCCAGGTCCCGGAACACCGGCTCGCCGTCCTCGGCGAAGATCCTCGCAATCGACTTGCCCGCCCGACGCTCGATCTCCACGTCGGCATCGATCCATTCCCAGCCGAGCCGTTCGGCCAAGAGCCGGGCCAGGGTGGTCTTGCCGGTGGCGCGGTAGCCGATCAGGATGATGTTCATAGTGCCTTGGAGTGTAGCGGGAGCGAACGACGAACACAACGTGGAGGCCGGATCGCATGTTCGATTACGTCATCGACCTGGAGAAGTGCGTCCATAGGGATCCGTTTCCCGGGGTCCGCATGCACATTACCGAAGCCGAGAAGACGACCCTCTCGGTGGTCGAAATGGAGCCCCACGCGGTGATCCCCGAACACAGCCATCCCCACGAGCAAATCGGCTACATGGTCGAAGGGGAGTTTGAGTTCATCATCGGAGGGAAATCCCACTGGGTGACGCCCGGACAGATTTGGCGGATCCCGGGGGGGGTTCCGCATAAGGTGATTGCGGGGGATCATCACGTCCGCGCGATCGATGTGTTCTATCCGGTCCGCGACGACATGCGCTGAGGATCGGACAGAGAGTAGCTGGCGTGCTTGTCAATCTGGGTGGCATGCGTGACTCGGCGTAGCCGAGGGTCGGCATGGAAGCCCTCATGGCGGCTTCCATGCTCAGTGCGACGCTTCGCGTCGTGAGAGCATGCCACCCAAGTTGTGCTCCGGTACCCAGACTCTGCGTTGGGGCCCACGGACTTCAGTCTGGACGCTTCTCCTATCTCAGGTTAAGCTGTCTCCCCCGTGGTTTGAGGGGGCTCGCCCAACGGATGAGGCGACGGACCCGGGGTCCCATCGGCAGGGAGGAGTCGGTGGACTGGCAGGATGCGACCCAATCGCGCGGCGCTCGCGCATCGGAAGAAGGTCCGGCTTGGGGCTGGCCGCTGGAAATCCCGGCTTCTCAAGCGGGGGGGGCTGGACAACGCGGCGTGACCCGCTGGGTCTGGGGGCTGGTGGCCCTGGGCATTGCGGCTCGGCTCGTGCGGTATGCCCTGAATGTCCCCCTCGGCTCCGATGAGGCACACCTGGCGGCCAACCTCATCGACAAGGGGTTTCTCGACCTTTTGGGCCCGCTCAACTACGAGCAGGTGTGCCCCCTGCTCTTCCTGTGGGGGCAACTGGCATGCACCAAGGTGTTTGGGTTCCACGAATACTCCCTTCGCCTCTTGCCGCTGGTGTTCGGGGTGGCGAGCGTGCTCCTTTTCCGCCACGTGGCCGGACGCGTGTTTCGGGGGACGGCCTGGGCCCTGGCCGTGGGAATCTTCGCCGTTGCCTATGCAGGGATCCGCTACTCGGCCGAAGCCAAGCCCTATGAGGCCGATCTGCTGGTCGCCTTAGTGCTGCTCGGCGTGGCCATCGAGTGGCTTCGCTGCCCGGGGCGGAGTGCCCGGCTTTGGGCACTCGTGGCGATCGTGCCGGTTGCGATCGGGCTATCGTACCCCGCCGTCTTTGTGGCCGGCGGGATCAGCCTGGGCGTGGCCTACGTGCTCTGGCGCCGCGGATTGGTCCGATTGTGGCCGGTTTGGATCGTCTACAACCTGGTTCTGCTGGAGAGTTTCTTGGCGCTGTTCGCCTTGTCGACGGCGAACCAGTGCTCCGGTTGCCTTCGCGAGATGCGGTTGTTCTGGCGCGACGCCTTCCCGCCGCTCGGCGAGCCCGGGAAACTGGCGGCTTGGCTCCTATCGGTCCACACCGGCGCGTTCCTAGCGCACCCGGTGGGTGGATTGCACGGCGGCAGCACGCTGACCTTCCTGGCGTGCGTGATCGCGGTGGTGGTCCTGTTGCGACGGCGTCAGGCGGCGCTGGCCGTGGTCCTTTTGGCCCCGTTGGCGGTGCACTTCGTGGCCGCAGCCCTCCAGCGGTATCCTTACGGCGGGCACGTCCGCCTGGCGATGTACTTTGCGCCCGCGTGCTGCCTCCTGGCAGGACTCGGCACGAGCGCGGCCCTCGCGTGGCTGTCCGAGGCTTTGTGGAGAGTTTCCCCTCTCCCTGTGGGAGAGGGGTGGGGGGTGGGGGGACGCCGAGACTGTGCAAACAAGGAAACCGTGCTGCCACGGAACCGCCCTCACCCTAACCCTCTCCCGAAGGGAGAGGGGACCGCCACCACACGGTTCTTTGGCAGGCTCTCCGCATGCCGCAGTTATCGGCCCGGCCTTGTCGCCGCGGTCTTCGGGCTCCTGGCGATGGTGGCGGTCGGCTCGATCGCGAGGGACCTTTGGCGGCCTTGCCGGGCAAGCGAAGACGTGTGGGCCCGGGACTTCGCCCGCCGGTTCTGGACGACCAGCGAAAGCCAGGGCGAAGTGGCATGCCTGAAGACCGACTTGGGCCAGGATTTCTCGCCCGACAATTTCCACCTGCGATTCTCGGCGATCTACCGTTGCAACCAGCGGATCTACTCGCCGCGTCACGCGCGGGGGGAGCCGGTGCGGTGGGAACGCATCTGTAGCGCATGGCCGCTCCGGTGCGTGGAATACAAGGCGCCGCTGTTCCGCTACGAGAAGCAGGCGTTCGACGCATGGCTCGAACACATGCGATCGCGTTACGAGCTGGTGAGCCGGGAAACGTTCCCCATGCACATGGGCCGGACCTCCGGCAATCCCGAAGACGACTACGTGGAAGTGTACGAGTTCATTCCCAGGGCGGAGTTGGCCGGGCGCAACGCCACGGCGGCCGGCGAGGTCAAGTGACATGAACGCCTCGAGCGAAGGAAACGAAACCGACGTCGAATGGCGGTTCCCCGTGGATCTGTTGCCGGCGGAGCGGGAGCCGTTGACGGAGCGACAGGTGGCCCGCTGCGTCTGGTTCTTCCTGGCCTTGGGCATCGCCGCGCGCACGGCTCGCTACTTGCTCCGCTTCCCGCTTTGGGAGGACGAGGCTTTTCTCTCCGCGAACCTGCTGGACCGGGGCTACGCCGAGTTGATGGGCCCGTTGGACTACGACCAGGTCTGCCCGCTCGGCTTCCTCTGGGTCCAGTTGAGCCTGGTGAAGCTGTTCGGGTTCCACGAGTTCTCGCTGCGTTTGTTCTCGTGGGTTGGCGGGGTGGCCGGGCTGTTCGTGTTTCGTCACCTGGCGGGCCGGTTCCTGAAAGGCACGCCGCTGGTGGTGGCCATGGCGATCTTTGCCGTGGCGTATCCGGGCATCCGCTACGCGGCGGAGGCCAAGCCGTACGGCGCCAATCTGTTCTTCTCGCTGCTGCTCACGGCGATGGCGGTCGCCTGGTGGCGTCGGCCGTTCCAGCGCCGCTGGCTGTGGGGTCTGGCCGGGCTGGTGCCCGTGGCCGTCGGCATCTCCTTCACGTCCGTGTTCGTGGGCGGAGGGATCAGCCTCTTCGTGGCCTGGCTGCTGTGGAAGCGGCGCGATCACGGCGGCTGGCTCCCCTGGTTCGCCTACAACGTGGCCCTGGTGGGAAGCTTCGGGCTGCTGTTCGCCCTCTCCGCATCGAGTCAGTCGAGCGCGACGCTGGCGTGGATGCAGAACTATTGGCAGCAAGGCTTCCCCCCGCTGACCGATCCGCTGAAGCTCGCCAAATGGCTTGCCGTCACGCACAGCAGCGACTTGCTGGCCTACCCGTTCGGCGGGCGGCGAGGGGGGAGCACCCTGACGCTGATTTGCTGTCTGGCGGGTATCGTTTCGCTGGGTCGGTGCCGGCATTATCCGTTGCTGCTGTTCTTGCTCGCCCCTCTCGGCCTCACCTTCGTGGCCGCCGCCCTGCACCGCTATCCCTACGGCCAGATGGTGAAGTTCCAGATCTACATGGCCCCGGCGTTTTGTATGCTCGCCGGCGCGGGGGCGGCGGTGTTGGTTCTGAACGGACTCAGGGATTTCCGAGCCGGGCCGTGTCGGCCCGGTGCTGCCCCGGGAATGACGCATGACGAAAGACAAACCGGGCCGACACGGCCCGGCTCGGAGTCTGTCACCCTGGTTCCCACGCTCTGCGTGGGAACCCACGTCTCTCGACGCTCTGCGTCGAGGCCCCTGACCGTCTTGTTGGGCGCGCTGGCGCTGTTTGGCGTAGCGACCATGGCCCGTGACTTCTGGCTCCCGGCCAAGTCGGCGTGGGTGATGCGGGCGAGGGATTTCGCCCGGTGGTTCTGGGTCGCCGCCCAGTTCGATGGCGAAGTAGCGTGCCTGAAGACCGACCTGGACCTGTGCTTTGCACCGAATGATTACCAGCGAGGGCTGTCGTCGATGTACCGGTGCAACCAGCGGATCTACTCCCCGCGCATTGCCCGGGGCGAGCCGCCGCAATGGGACCGCGTGAGCGACAAGTGGCCGCTGCGGTGCGTGGAGTATCGCTCGATGTGGCGTCCCTACGACCAAGCCGCCCACGACCGCTGGCTCACTGAAATGCAGACCCACTACGATCTTGTCGGGCGCGAACGCTATTTGTTCGCGCGCGAAGAGCGCAAAGGTCGCCCGCCCCAGGAGCCCGACTGCCTGGAGGTGTACAAGTTCATTCCCCGGCAGGCGATCATTCCGTAGGGTGGGTCGAGCGAAGCGAGCCCCACCCTACGGACCTTATGGCTTGTTGCCCCACGGCGAGGGCGGTGCCAGCGGGTCCTGCGAGTGGTCTCGCGGCGTGGTGCGATGCCGTCGCGCCACCAGCGGCGTGGATTCTTTGTTGTCGGGTTGCGGCTTCCCCTTGGCCGACAGCAATCCGCGGCCGAACAGCCCGCTACGGCTCGGCGAGCCGGGGGCGGAGCCGGCGACTCGGCTCGCGGGCGTGCGCCGACTCGACGGGTTGGTGGCCGTAGGTTGGGCTTCGGGCGACTCGGGCATCGGCGCGGCGAGCGAGCTTTCGTGCTGCCGCAGCGGAATGGCGGCAGGATTCGCCCAGGTGGGCATAGGAGCCGATTCGCCGTCGCCGACAGTTCCTTCCCAAGCCCGGGGCTGGCGGCCACTCGACGGGGCGTGCGTCAAGTCGTTCTCGCTCGTCGGCGGCGCGACGCGGCCGGCAGGGCTTGCCGCGGGCAGGGCCTCGCCCGGTTTTTCGCGTGTGCCCCGCCGGGCCGTCGGGGGATTCTCCCGGCGTTGCGGGGCTTTTCGCTTGGCGGCATCCTTCCCATCGGTTGCGGTCTTTTCCGGCTCGGGGACCGGGATGTCGATCTCCAGTCCCTGACCGCGGCAGTTCGCTGCCCAGACCAGGGCCGCCATCACGACCGCCGGCCAGGTCCATCGGGCAAAGTCCTTCTTCATGGCACCTGCCTCCTCCTCATCTCTCCTGTCAGTCTCTTCTCATCCTTCTTCATCGGTGGGCCTCGAACCGCGAGTGCGGCAAAAAACGGAAGCACCGTCGGAACCACCGGCAAGCTCTCGCCAGGCCCGAGAATCTACCAGGCCGAATACGGCGACCTGGCGGGATGCAACGGCGGCACTTGAGCCGCGGCCGGCTGGGCTGAATCGCCAAATGACCTTGCGTGATTCTTGGACAACCCCCTGTAGGGAACGCCCTCCGTGGCGTTCCGGAACCAGCCATGGATGCCCGTTTCGCGCCCCCGGAACGCCACGGAGGGCGTTCCCTACAGTCCGTCGTCAGGCGTCCCGGAATCGTGCAAGCCTATTTGCGCAGACATGCTTGACCGCGGCCCGCCGCCCCCTTACTATCGCTCTCGTGGAAGAGGGACCGCAAACCGAGACTATTGAAGGGGAGGACCAAGCGATGGCCGGCGACCGACCGTGCGGGGGAGGGTGTTTCAGTCGACGGGGGTTCTTGGCCGGCGCGGCAGCGTCGGGCGTGGCGTGGACGTGCCTGCCGCACTTGGCGCTCGGCGCGCCGCCTTCCGGAAACCGCGCCAAGGCGAGGATCCGTCTGGTCTTCTCTCATCACCACGAGAACGAGCAGGGAAAGCAGAGCGAGCAAGGTTGGCCCTACCTGGGCTACGACCACGGCAAGATGCGGAAGGAGGTTCTGGCCAAGCTCCAGGCGAGTTGCCCCGACTCGGAGTTCCTCCCCGCCGTGGCGTTCAGCGTGGCCGACGCCCAGAAGATCCTCCAGGAGGACAAATCGCAAGAGATCGATGGCTACCTGTCGTACATGCTCGGCGGCTGGGCCCGGGCCGGCCAGACGTTCGCCGCCGCCGGCAAGCCGACGATCTACGTGGGCGATCTGTACGGGGCCTCGGGTGAAGTCCTCGTGGCCATCTCCGAGGCCAAGCGTAGCGGGCTGAAGGCGTTCGGCGTCACTTCATCGCGACTGGACGACGTGGTGCAGGCCGTCAAGTGCTTCGAGTGCCTCAAGAAGCTCAAGTCGTCCGTGATTCTCGACGTGGGGGCGGCTCCGGGCGCTCTCGGCAAGGCCATCGAGCAGGTCTTCGGAACCAAGGTCCTCCCGATCACTTTCGAGCAGCTCGACGCGGCCTACAAGAAGGCCGATCGGGCCCAGGCCCACGAGCTGGCCAAGAAGTGGATCGGCGAAGCCCAGAAACTCGTCGAGCCCACGCCGCAGGAGATCGACAAGTCGGCGGCCATGTATCTCGGCATGAAGCGCCTGCTGGCCGAGCATGGGGCCCAAGCGATCACCATCAACTGCCTGGGCGGGTTCTATGGCGGGAAGATGGAGGCGTATCCGTGCCTCGGGCACTTCCAGCTCAATAACGACGGGCTGGTGGGCGCTTGCGAGGCCGATCTCCAATCGACCACCACGATGCTCTTGATGGGCTACCTGGTGGGCAAGCCGGGCTACATTTCCGACCCGGTCGTCGATACGGCGACCAACCGGGTGATCTATCTCCACTGCGTCGCGCCGAACAAGGTGTTCGGGCCCGACGGACCGACCAACCCGTACCAAATCCGCTCCCACGCCGAAGATCGCAAGGGGGCGGCCATTCAGTCGCTCATGCCCGTCGGCCACGTCGTCACCACGCTGAAATTCGCGCCCGAGCGGCGCCAAGTGGTCCTCCATCAGGCCAAGACCGTCGGCAACGTCGACGACGAAAAGAGCTGCCGCACCAAGCTCGCCGCGGAAGTGATCGGCGACGTCGAGAAACTCCTCGGCCTGTGGGACCAATGGGGCTGGCACCGGGTGACCTTCTTCGGCGACCACAAGCGAGCGGTCCGCCAGATCAGCGCGCTGGTCGGCTTTCAGGTGGTTGAGGAAGCGTGAACAGGTTTGCGTGATTCCGGGACAGATCGGAGACTCCGAGAGACGTAGGGCGGACGGAGCGAAGCGACGCCCGCCGCACCGTAGCCCTCCAACTTCGGCGGGCCTCACTCCGTTCGGTCCGCCCTCCAGCGGTCACACGCGGAGGAAGATCTGCCGCACGTAGAGGAACCGGGCGACCGCCAGCATGAAGAGCACGGCCAGCGTCCTTACGGCCAAAGGGCCGTACTGGTGGAACACGATCTGCGAGAGGTCGCCTCCGATGCACCGCTCGGCCAGGTCCCGGAAGTTGACGATGCCCTCGAGCAAGTAGAGGGTGATCGGATTCACGCCGATCCATACCAACGGGCCGGCCCAGTGCCGGAATTGCCAGACGTCGAGGACCAGGTAGAACGCTCCCAACAGCATCGCGCTATAGCCGCCTGCCACGAGCACGAACGAGCTGGTCCACAGCTTCTCGATCACCGGGAACTCGATACCCCACGCGAAGCCGAGCCCCACGCCGGCGCCGCCCGCGATCAACAGGCAGAGCACCTTCTCATAGGGGCCGACCTTGTGGTTCTTCAGCAGCAGTCCGGCCAGCACGCCGAGCAGGCAGGAGGCGACGGCAGGAAGGGTGCTCAGCAGGCCCTCGGGATCGTGATCGCCGTCCCACTTGTGCCCGGGAAGGTATTGGGCGTCGATATAGTTGGCCAGGTTCCTACCTTCGGCCAGCGACGGCGGCCCGATCCCCGGCACGGGCACGTAGCTCAAAAGCGACCAATAGCCCACTAACAGGGCCACCACGACCGCAATCAGGCCGTTTATGCGCAGGAAGCAGAACAACAGCCCGGCCGACAAGTAACACAGGGCAATGCGCTGCAACACGCCGAGCAAGCGAACGTCGGCGAAGCGGTTGGAGAATCCGCCGTAGTAGAGAATGCCCAACAGGTAGAGAATCAGCGAGCGAATGAGAATGCGTTTGATGGCCCCGCCCCGTCCCTTCGTCTCGATCAGCTTGGAAAGCGAGAACACCAAGGACACGCCGGCGATGAAGACGAACAGCGGGAAGATCAGGTCATAGAACGCAAAGCCTTCCCAGGGCTTGGGGTCCATCTGCCGGTCGAGCATCCGCACGACCGGCCCTCGGTGAACCTTGGCCAGATCGTGGACAATCGCCTCGGCGCCCAGAATCCAGAACATGTTGAACCCGCGCAGGGCATCCAGCGAGAGGAGCCGCTCCGCTGCCGGCCGCGTGCGATCGGTCGCAGGTGCGGACGCTTCGCTCGAACCAGCCTGGCTTGAGGTCTTGCTCATAGGCGTTTCCCGAGGGGGTGTCGGCTGCCGACGGGATCATTGTACCTTCGGCAAGAGGTGGCTGCCACGGGCAGCTTGCGGCCGCGTGTTGCCCCGGCACTGGCGGACAAGCCGCCAGTGGTACCCATTCCACGACCAACACGGGAGTCAGTAGTCGTAGGGCGGACGGAGCGAAGCGACGCCCGCCGCACGGTATCCTCCAACTCTGGCGGGCCTCACTCCGTTCGGTCCGCCCTACACGACTACGTTACGAGAGTATGATGCCTCTTCTCTGTCTCCGTCTCTTTTCGCACACCCCAGAACCAAGGCATGGACTGGAATAGAGAAGAGGCACTATACTTGCCTGTTTATGGAACACCGAGGAGAACCATGAAGAAGCGACTCGCGTGGGTTGGGGCAATCGTGATCTCTGCTACCCAATTGGCCGCGGTGGCGCCCGGCCAAACGCCCGCCCGATGGAATGCGGCCGAGATGGGAGCGAAGGCCGACGAGACGACCGACAACACGGCCGTTCTCCAAAAGGCCCTGGATGCGGCGGGCAAGGCCGGCGGCGGAGTGGTCGAGGTGCCTGCCGGGCGATACCGCGTCAACGGCACGCTCTCCATTCCTCAAGGCATCACGCTCCAGGGCACCTATCGCGTGCCTCCCACCGCCGCCGGCACGACGGAGAAGGCCGACGGGTCCGTGCTGTTGGCCTACGCGGGCCGAGGATCGGAGCAGGGGCCTCCCTTCATCCGGCTGGCCGGCAGGAACGCCGTCGTGGCCGGGCTGGTGGTGGTCTACCCCGAGTGGAAGCAGACCGACGTGCCGCCCGTGCCCTATCCGCCCTGCGTCGAGTCCCACGATACCGACAACGTGGGCATCCTCGACTGCTGCCTGCTCAATCCTTACGAGGCGATCAAGCTGGTGCGGGCCGCGCGCCACCTGGTTCGCAACGTCACGGGCTACCCGAGCAAGCGGGGAATCTACGTGGACGAGTGTTACGACATCGGGCACATCGAGAACATCCACTTCTGGCCCTTCGGCGTGGCCTACAACCCGGACGATCCGTACTGCAAGTGGGTGAACACACAGGGGGTCGCCTTCGAGCTGGCCCGCACCGACTGGCATTACGTGCTCAATACCTTCTGCTTCGGATACGGCGTGGGATACAAGTTCTCCGAATCGAAGGCGGGCAGCACCAACGGCAACTTCCTCGGGCTGGGGGCCGATTCGTGCCGCCGGGCCGTGCTGGTCGAGCAGGCGCAGGCGCCCGGGCTGCTCATTACCAACGGCGAGTTCGTCGGACGATGGGGCAGCAGCGATTCGGTGTGCGTGGAGATCGGCCCGAAAGCGGAGGGGAAGGTGAGCCTGGTCAATTGCTCGTTCTGGGGGCCGATCGACCGCTGCGTCTGGGTGCAGAGCCCGACCGGCCAGTTCTCGGCCAACGCCTGCCACTTCGTCCACTGGGACAACCACGCGAAGGGCGCCCCCGCGATCCAGCTCGACGCCGGCAAGGCCATTGTCCAGGCGTGTACGTTCTCCCTGGAAGGAACGCACGTCATGGTCGGGGAGCACGTGCGATCGGCGATTCTCACGGCCAACCAAGCGCCGGGCGGTTTCCGGGCCGTGAACCGGGCCGGCAAGCGGGTGCAAATGCTCGCCAACGAGGAAGACCCCCTCGAAGCCACGCCGGAGGCCCGCTCGCACTACCGCATCAAGATCGGCGCGGCGGGCGACGGCCAGTACCTCAAGCAGTGGAACGGCCGCGAGCACGTCGATGCCCTTGTCACGAAGCTCACGGCCCGTTGGTCGACGGCCGTTTCCCGGCTCGACCTGCCCGTGGTCCCCGGCAAGCCGTACCAGATCGCCATCGAACTCTCGGTCCCGAAGGAGGCCGAATCGCCGGAGGCGGGCCTCTACCTCGACGGGAAACGCATCGCCGCGATCCGTCCTGGAACGTCCCCGCTGGTCGCGGACTTGCCGCCTTCGTTATCGGAGAGGGTCGCCCTGGATCTCCGTTGCCATGGCTGGATCCCCAAGCAAGTCCACCCTGGCTCGAAAGACGACCGCATGCTGGGTGTTCAAGCCTTTTCAGTAACCATGCGGGCCCGCGACGCCGGTGCGAAGTTCTTTGATGCCAACAAGGGCCAGTGGGCCCGGGAACCGGCTCCGAGCGGCCAGGAGAAGAAGTGAAGAATCGTAGGTGAGCATCTGGGGCACCAAGCAGGTGAAGGAGGCGTTGAGCCCGTTCTGACCGCTGCAAGTGTCTTGTCGAAGAAATGAGGTGCCCGCGTGACCGACCCGCAATCCCCCGAGCGTTGCCTAGCCATCAAGGTGGTCATGATGCCCCGCGACACGAACCCGTACGGGACGATCTTCGGCGGCGTCATTCTGAGCCACATCGACCTGGCGGGCGCCGTCGGGGCGCAATACGAGGTTCGCCGCGCCGGCTGGCCCGACCAGCCGATCGTCTCGGTGGCCATGAACAGCGTCGAGTTCCACCGGCCGGTCTTCGTGGGCGACATCGTCAGTTTCTGGACCCGGCTTGTGAAGGTGGGACGCACGTCGATTACCATGCACGTCGACGTGGAAGCCGACCGCCACGGAGAGGCGGCGCACCTCACCGAGGCGGAAGTGACTTACGTGGCCGTGGACCTCGCCGCGGGTCAGCGCCGCCCG